>OMJG01000131.1_pt1 | contig 53873 bp, 46 predicted proteins | sample 1646431 | NCBI WGS metagenome assembly OMJG01 (sample SAMN03771674, study PRJEB25209) | food metagenome | isolation source: Cotija cheese | place: Mexico:Jalisco,Michoacan | collected 2011-12-12 | reverse complement strand
AGCCGAGACGGTGTGGATATGGCGAGTTCATGGTGAACCGATAGAGGTGTTGTTTTCGCCGTCCAGACTGAAACCCGTTCTGGTAGTTTTGATTGGAACGACGGGAGAAAACAGCTATGGCAACGGATCGCCGCATCGCCCTTGAATTCACCGCTTGGACGTTCGGCATTGCGGCCGTAGTATCGGGCGCCTTGATCGTGGCTGGCAGATACGGATACGCCGTGCACAATTGGGTGGGGACGCCACAGCAGCTCCTAGAGAATCTTCCTTTTTCGATTTACATTCTTTCGCCTGCAATTGCTTCGTACGGAGTACTTCGCTACCGAGGCCGAGTCAGCGGGCCGCGCGAATGGCTGGCAACCGTGTTCCATGTACGCACTAGCCCAGTCGTATATGCCTATGTCCTGCTCGTGTTAGCCGTGTACTTCCTCGCACACATCGTTGTGTCGGGCCCGAGCCCGTCCACCCTCCCGCTCTACACCCTTCTGCTCTCAATCCCCGGAAACCTCATCATCGGGGGCCTCGAAGAATCGGGCTGGGCATACATTCTGCAGCCTCAGTTGGATTCCAAGCTGGGCTACATGGTTTCCTCGCTCCTAACAAGCTTTATATGGCTCGGTTGGCACGTTCCGCTCTTCTTTATCCCCGGCACGAACCACTCCTCGGGCGTCATCAATTTCTGGATGTTCGCCGTGCAGATCGTGGCGTTCCGATTCTTCTATGGAGCCATCTGCCGGATCGCTGGCCGGGCCAACGTCTTCATGTGCGTGTTCGCTCATACCCTCTTCAATGCAGGGAGTGCCACATTTGGAATACCTCCCACAACGTGGGCCGGTACCGTCACTGCTAATGCGTGTGTATTGGCACTGGCAATCGCCGCAGTTGTGGTGAATGCGTGCTGGACCACAAAACGTCGTCGTCGTTATGAAAAGATATAGCCATGACGAACGTACTTGTGCTGTGGGACATTGATGGGACGCTGCTCGCAGCCGGGCAGGACAATGCGCCGCATTCGCGGGCAATCGAGGAGGTTGTTTCTGGGACCGAGGTGGAGGAGTTCGCGACGGACGGGATGACCGACGCCCAAGGAGCTACGCTCCACCTAGATCGTGCGGGCCTAGATGAAGATCTGCTGCCTGCCGTGCTGGAGCGACTGGACATACACTCCCACGTGTACCTCACGTCCGGTCCGCTGACAGCACTTCCCGGGGTGAATGAGGCGCTGAACTTCGTGGCTTCGCTAGGGGCCACGAATGCGCTACTGACCGGGAACACGCCGGCGCGCGCCATCAACAAGCTGCGTGGGGCCGGGATCGATACTGAGCTGATCGCGTGGGAAGATTCGTTCTTTGGCGGTAATGCGAAGTCGCGGGAGGTCGTGACGCACCGGGCGCGGGACCGGTTCCCCGAGCGGCGAATAGTGGTGATTGGCGATACCCCACTCGATGGGCAGGCCGCGAATGAGGCCGGGCTTGACTTCCTCGGCGTGACCACAGGCCTTTACGGCGCCGAGGATTTGACGGGCGCGGGGGCGTTCTTGGTTATTGAGGACCTCGTGAGTGGGCTGGACGAGTTGGGTGAGGCGCTTTCTTAAGACGATGTTCAGGCTCTTGACTCAATATAATGGATAACCATATCTGTTTTATGACAACAGAGGCTCCATTGATGGCCCCCATCTTTCGCCTTATGGATATTCACAGGAGGCAGTGCTAGGCTCCCCGGCGGACACCTCACCTTGGGAGCATGGCACGGATATGAGCACGAACCGACGCGGCAAGAAGAACTCCGGCGGACGGCGGCGAACAATCACACGTCTGATTATCATCGTTATCGTCGTTATGTTCGCGGCCACGGGAATTCTGGCCGTGCCCTCTAGCGCGGCAGCTAGCCCAACGCCCGAGCCAACTCCAACTGCCACGGTCTCTGAGGACGATTCTTTTGAAACCTCGGTGATTGAGCGCCGCAACCTTGACACGGTATCGGCAGCTTCAACGCACGTGCTTGTCAACAAGGACAGCCCGATGGAACCGAAGGACTACGAACCGAAGCTCGTGACGCTTGCGAGTGTGGGGGCGGATAGCTGGGTGAGCATGCGGCCGCAGGCCGCCAAGGCGATGGTGAACCTCCTCGATGCTGCTGAAGATGAAGGCATAGACCTTCAAGTAAGCAGCGCGTATCGCGGCTACGTTGATCAGAAGGCGCTTTTCAATCAGTACGTGGACTGGTATGGGAAGAAGTACGCGCTGACGATATCCGCAAAGCCCGGCTACTCCGAGCACCAGACTGGGTTGGCGGCTGATGTGACCACACCTGGCGGCAAGTGCGAGCTACTCGCCTGCTTTGGTGACACCGACGCCGGAGAATGGGTCCATGCCAACGCCTGGAAGTACGGCTATATTGTGCGCTATCCCGAGGGTGAAGAAGCCACCACCGGGTTTGCCTACGAGCCTTGGCACCTGCGTTATGTGGGGAAAGGCGTGGCCAAAGAGATGCGGGACGGCGATTACGCCTCCTATGAGGAATACCTTGGCATGGACGCTGCCCCTAGCTACTAGAGCGGCCAGAACTCTGCGCACCTACGCGCTCTTCAGGTTCACGTCCTACCGCCACGTGCGATTCGTTACGATTGCCCGTTCCACAGCGTTAGAAAACAAATGACATAGCGCTTTCACAGCCAACGCGCATTAATATTTCAGCATGGAAATCATCATCGTGCTGGGACTCGTGGCAATCTGCACGGCGGCAATTGCCGGCCCTAAGTTCAAGATAGCCGCGCCCCTCATTCTGGTGGTGGTTGGTATCGCCGTGGGATTCTTGCCGGGCGTGCCGTCGATCGAGATTGACCCTGACCTGATCCTCGAACTCCTACTGCCTCCGTTGTTGTATTCGGCGGCAGTGTCCATGCCAGTGATGGACTTCAGACGCGAGTTCGGAGCGATCTCCGGACTCTCCATTCTCCTCGTCATTGTCGCAACCGGCCTAGGAGGCGTCCTTCTCTGGCTCCTAATCCCATCACTCGATCTCGCATGGGCGATAGCGCTTGCGGCCGTCATCAGCCCAACCGATGCCGTGGCCACCTCGATCGTCAAGAACACCGGGATTTCCCCACGGATAATCTCGATTCTGGAGGGAGAGGGCCTACTCAATGACGCTTCCGCCCTCGTCATGCTTCGCACTGCCGTTGCGGCAGCAGCGGCCTCCGTCACGGCCTGGGGAATCGTTGGTTCTCTCGTGTGGGCGGTGCTGGGAGCGGCGTTGGTGGGGTTCGTCGTTGGCAAAATAAATCTCGCCGTACGGTCCCGGATCTCAAATATCACCGCCACCACGGTCCTGTCTTTCGCCATCCCGTTCATCGCGATGGCAATCGCGGAGGAAATCGGGGCGTCCGGCCTCGTGGCGGCGGTTGTTGCCGGGTTGATCACGGGTCAAGGCGCGGCGCGGCATCTTTCGCCAAGCCAGCGGATGTCCGATTCGCAGATCTGGGAGACGATCGAATTCATCATTGAAGGAACGATCTTCTTGACGATGGGGCTGGAGCTGCACACGCTGGTGGAGGATCTGCACGATGGTTCCCTAGCGTCCATTCTTAGCGCCTCGGGCATCGCGCTCATCATGTTGGTGGCGTCCGTGCTGATTCGAACGGCTTTCGTCTATCCGCTTTTGCACCTCTTGCGCAAGCGCCGTAAGCGGCGTGAAGGCTTTCGCCCGCACTTGGAGGCCGCCCAGATTCGGTTAGAGGGTGGGGACCCTGCGGAAGCTGGAATCGAACCGGCAGCCCTTGAGCTCACGAAGGGCCAGAAGCGCCGTATCGAACGCAATAGGCGCAGGGCGGCGAAGCGGGGTGAATCCGAGAGTGAGGATTGGACGTCGGAACATCGCGAGAGCCTAGCGGCCCGAATGCGGCGCTCCATTGCGGACATCGATTACTTCCTCGCCTCTCCGTTGACGAACCGCGACGGCGCAGTGATCGTGTGGGCCGGGATGCGCGGGGCCATCACCGTTGCCGCCGCCCAAACCCTGCCCTCCACCACTCCGATGCGTTCCTATCTGGTATTCATCGCTTTCCTAGTTGCGGTTTTCTCCCTCCTCATTCAGGGCGGTACCTTGGCCGCATTTGTTCGTTGGGTCAAGCCCACCGCGGCACCCTCGGCCGAAGACCAGGCCGCCGAACAGCGGGAGTTGAAGGTTCTTCTGGATGGGGCTAAGTCTGAGTTGTTGAGCGAGTGGGCGCTAGGGCCCGGTTCCGGAAGTTTTAATAACGACGACGACGTGGCGGGACCCAACTCCGAAGGCCACGTGCCTAGCCAGATCGATATCATCGAAGCTCAGCGCGAGGCGCTCATCAAAGCGCGCGACGATCGGCAGTTTGATTCCGGGATCCTCGCGCATACCCTCGACGTTTTGGACGCATCGCAGATCGCGCTAGAGATGCGCGAGCGCGCTGATGAGTGAGACGCATGGGCACAGACGTAGGCTGTGGCGCCTGTGGCACCTGTGTCATCTAGCGGTAGGTAGACCCTGACGATAACCGTAGAGGTTCGTCTGAGGTTCGTTGATCCAAATCTCCGCTGCGGTTGAGGGATCGTCTGGGTGTTCCACGCGGAGCGTGCGGCCAAAGGTCTCGTCGATTAGCGTGGCTCGGATGCTGGCGGCGCGCAGATTTTCAGAGAGCTGATCTAGATCGGGGTGCTCGAAGCTTGGAGCGTATCCGGGTTTGCCGTGATGTACCGCGGCGATGCCGTCTGATGTGAGATCCGCCCACGTCCCGGCCTCGGAGCTGAGGTGGGGCTCCAAGCCGAGGCTGGCGAGCAGGTTCGCGGCGGCCGGAACGTGTTCGGTGTAGAACAGGGGAGCGGCTGCGGTTTCGCCAGAATGGGTGACTTCGCCTTCGATCGGATCGATGAAGAAGGTGGGAAGCGAAGGGGACGTGACCGTGATGGCCCGCCCGTGGCGGGTATCGCCAATAGATAGTTCGGCGTCCTTAGGCCGGGCGTGTGCAAGGTACTCCTCGAGGTCCGGGACCTCTAGCGTGATCGCGCAGGATCCCGCGACGGGGCTTTCGGACGGGACGGTGTGGATGCCGAGGCGTCCGGCTCCCAACGAGTAGAGGCGCCAGAGCTCAGTTGCTAAGACCTTTGTGCCACCAAGGGCCGAGGCGAGAACCTCCCAGCGTTCGGGGTTTGGGGTGAAGCATGTGAGCCTGATAATCATGATGTTTACTCCTTTGTGGCTGCGGGAGCGATAGCCTCTCGCAGGATGCCTTCGACGAATACGGATAGGGACTGGTCCGCGTCAATCGCCGCGTGCTTGACCTGCTTGGCCAGTTCGGGCGGTAGGTATACGTTGAACTGAACTTTGCTCTGCTTCTCGTTCATGCTCGCATGCTAGCAAACTAGCAATGCACGAGACAAGGGTCTGGGGATGAGGTTCGTCGTCGTCAATATACAAACCGATCCGGGACAGCACTACTTCGCGAAACGGGTCATGGCAGTGGTTGTGGATAAGGGTTCTGTGCTTGATTGCTCCTGTAGGATCCACTACATGGCACAACTAGACTATGTCTTGCTGATTATGCTGCTGTGACTGGCGGAAAACTCACTGCTATAGGCGCGAGCTTCACGAAAGTGGTTGTCCCAAGTTTTCCAACACAGCTATCGCTGTATATCGCCGGGCGTATTCGAGCCGATCATAATGAGGGAAATTGTCCTCTGACTCTTACAATTCTGCCGCCTGATGGATCCTACGAGATACGTGGAGATCTCGAGTTAGAGCCGGAAGCGGAGGAACCATATAAAGAGAACAAGGTCGGCCTTCTTTTTGCGGCGGGCGTTGTGATCTCCCTGCCGACAGAAGGGCTCTATGCGGTGCAGGTCTCTCTTGGTAACGAAGTAGCCAGGGAGCTTAAGTTTTTCGCTGAGGAAGAAGCGTGAGGTACAAACTCAGCGTGACTCGGCATGCCCGCGAACGCATGGTTCAGCGTGCAGTCACGATAGAACGAGTTGAAGAAGCCGTCAATTGTCCAGATATTCGGCTGCCAGGTAAGAGCCCTGCTGAGATGAAATTCAGAGACCATGAACCTCCTCCACCTGTGGGCGTAGTAACCTCGTGGCCGCCCTCGGACGATGGTAGATTGAAGCTAGTTACTTGTTATCGGCTCAATGGGGAAAGATGAGGTGGAAGATGCTCGAAAACGAGAAGCCTCGCGTAGTTGTCACTACAGACAGTGAGGCCGACGCTGCATATATCCAGCTCTCCAGCGAGTCTGTAGATCGAACAGTTCCCGTGAATGACTTCGTGTTGGTTGATCTGGACCGATTGGGCATGGTCGTTGGGATTGAAATTCTAGGCCTCGGTACGACGATCCCAGTGGAAGATATCCTCAAGGATTATCACGTGAGTTCAGAGGTCAGCGACACACTCATTCGCGTGACTTCGCCAGTTCAACGAGGATGGAAATTCAGCGTTACTTCGGACTCGGTCTCTCACAGGCGTCTATCGTCGGACTTTGCCCCCTGCTAACGGCTATCCGTGGCCGACGGTAAGTCGATCGCTGAAGCATTGGTGAAGCTAATATGCTGCGACGGGGTTCGTCGTCGTCAATATACAAACCGATCCGGGACAGTACTACTCCGCGAAATCGGCGATGGCCGCGGCTAGCTGGGCCGGGCGCGTGAGCATCGGCCAGTGCCCGGAGTCCAAGTCCGCGTAAGAAACGTGCTTGGTGCGGGACAGCTCCGGAACATCGCCGGCTGCAATCCACTTGAGGGCTTGCTCGGGGGAATACTCGGGGCAGAGGAGGACGGTTGGAACATCGAATCGCGCCTCGGACGTGTAGGTGACCGTGCTGCGGGCTACGGCTTCGGGAACAGGAATGGCAGCTGAGGCGATTTCTTGGCATTGAGCGCCGGTAAGATCCTCAGAGTCGGGGCCTTCGAACGCCTCCCAGCCGGGGAATGGCATGGCGCCGTTGACGATCGGGAAGAACGGCGCATATTGTTCGCCACCCGACTGGGGGAAGCCACCAATCAGAACGGTTTGGGCTACACGGTCTGGCCTGCGATCCGCGGCCATCCACGCGAGGGTTGCCGCCGCCGAGTGCCCCACAACCACGGCTGGTTCTGGCTGGGAATCGATGGCGGCCAGCACGGCGTCGAGTTGATCCTCGAGTGTGGTGGGGCTGGCGGAGCTAGCATCCGCAGGCAGTGGGACTGCAGTTATTGGCATGTAATCGCTGGCTATCAGCAGTGCGAGAACCTCATCCCACACCGAAACCCTCAGCCATAGTCCGTGGACTAAAACAATGTGCATGTGCTCCTCGCCCGCACTCTCTAAGACATCTCCTGATCTTGAGGCTATGGGAGCCCGGACGGCCGGTCAATGGTCGGGGTGCCTTTGCGCAAAGAGGCGCAGGGGATTCACAGGAATCGTGGTGGGCCAGGCTCGTGGTACGGCCACCGGCCAGTCAGAGTTCGATGCAGCGACTGTATCTGACAGACTGGATACTGGCGCGACCGCAAATACCTCTAGGAGCAACGATGCCTAAGAAGATGCCCTATCAAGATGCATCATTACCCATCACCGAGCGCGTAGAGGACCTTCTCTCCAGAATGAACCGAGAGGAGAAAGTGGGACAAATGCTCCAACTGGATGCCCGCGGCTCCCTTGAAGACATCATCGTGGGTAGGCATGCCGGCTCCATTTTGCACGCGTCACCCGCTAAGGTCTTGGATTCTCACAGGCTGACGGACCAAACTCGCCTGAAGATTCCACTTCTCGTAGCCGACGATTGCATCCATGGCCACGGCTTTTGGGAAGGAGCAACGGTGTTCCCCACCCAACTGGGGATGGCGGCCTCGTGGGATCGCGACCTGATCGGGCAGGTAGGCCGCGCGACTGCCGTTGAGGTAGCGGCGACGGGAATACACTGGACGTTCTCTCCGGTGCTGTGTATTGCACGGGACCTGCGGTGGGGACGCGTGGACGAATCATTCGGAGAGGATCCCTACCTCATCGGTGAGTTCGCTAGCGCCCTGATGCACGGGTATCAGGGCAACGGCCTGACTGATCGGACGGCCGTGCTGGCCACTGCCAAGCATCTCGCTGGATACTCGGAAACTCAGGGCGGGCGGGACGCCTCCGAGGCAGATATCTCTCACCGTAAGCTGCGTTCCTGGTTCCTGCCGCCATTCGAGAAGGTAGCCCGCGAAGGAAGCGGTGCATTCATGCTCGGGTACCAAACAACCGACGGTATCCCGATCACGCTCAACGAGTGGTTGTTGACCGACGTTTTGCGCGGCGAATGGGGCTACACAGGCGTTCTGGTGACCGACTGGGACAACGTGGGCCGAATGGTGTGGGAACAGCAGATTCAACCTGACATTACTCATGCCGCGGCCGCCGCCGTCCACGCCGGCAATGAAATGATCATGACAACGCCGAGCTTCTTCGAGGGCGCGTTGGATGCCATTGACCGGGGGCTGCTGCAAGAATCCGATCTGGATGACGCGGTGCGTCATATCCTGACAACGAAGTTTGAAATGGGACTCTTCGAGGATCGGCGGCGCCCTGCGGACACTGCAAGCGCGCTAGCGGCCAACATTGGCACGCCGGACCATCGAGCCGTGAATCTCGCGATCACGCGCAAGTCCATTGTGCTCCTCGAAAATGACGGCACCCTACCTCTTCTGCCAATCCATTTCCAAGGCCACGAGGAACCAGCGGGGAATGCGGGGGAGGGCAAGCGTGTCGTCGTCGTCGGACCTCTTGCGGATGATGCCCAAACCCAACTAGGTGACTGGGCCGGAAACTCGGGGCAGATCGACTGGATGGACGCCGGCCAACCACGGAAGCTGATCACTACAGTTCTGGACGGCCTGCGCCGCGAGGTGCCAGACGGCTGGGAAGTGGCCTATTCGAAGGGCGCGGAGATCGTCCGGTTGGAACCGGATCCGGAGGGCGCCACGTTTGCGGACGGCCAGCCGCGTCCGCCCATCGCCGTGCCAGCTGAGCCTGATGCGGAGCAGATTGCAGAAGCGGTGGCTAAAGCGAAGGCCGCCGATGTGGTTGTGGCCGTGGTGGGTGACCGGATTGAACTCGTGGGGGAGGCGCGCTCAACGGCTACTCTCGAGCTGCAGGGCGGGCAGGTGGCGCTGCTAGATGCGCTGGCGGAGACTGGGACGCCGATGGTGGTGGTATTGCTCGCCTCCAAGCCCCTGGTACTACCGGAATCCGCTCGCCGTGCCGCGGCGCTACTGTGGGTTGCCAATCCGGGGATGGAGGGAGGCCAGGCGATCGCCGAAGTCTTACTCGGGAAAGTGGAGGCGAGCGGGCGTCTGCCTATTTCCTTTGCCGAGCACGTTGGCCAGCAACCCACCTATTACAACCAGATTCGGGGACAGCACGGGCGGCGTTATGCGGATCTGACCCAGCGGCCCGCCTATCCTTTCGGGTACGGCCTTTCATACACGAGCGTGGAATACTCGAATCCGCGCGTGGCGGCAGACCGGCTTTCACGCGATGGTGGCGTGGTCCGGGGGAGCGTTGCCGTCACCAACACCGGCGATCGCCCCGCACTGGAGACCGTTCAGGCCTATATCAGCGACGTGGTGACATCGGTGTCTTGGGCCGACAAGGAGCTCAAGGGCTATCGGCAGGTGCGCGTAGTACCGGGTGAATCGGTGGATGTGCACATCGAGATTCCCGTTGCCGCGTGCTCGATTGTCGATTCACGCGAGCGGCGTGTGGTGGAGCCGGGGGAGTTCAAGCTGAAGCTCGGGCCGTCCTCTCGGGATGAGGACCTTCTGGAGGTCGGGTTCGAGGGAAAGCGTGACGAAATGAAGACACTTCTTCTGGATTGCGATGGCGTGCTGGCGGACACTGAGCTCTACGGCCATTTTCCAGCCTTCAACTACGCGTTCGAGGAAGCCGGCCTGCCGTTTCGATGGGAGTTAGACGAATACCGCGAGCTCGTACTGATCGGTGGCGGGAAGGAACGCATTCGGCAGTACTTCGAGAGACATCCGGAGTACCGGACGGGCTTGACCGAAGCGGATCTTGACGGACTGGTCGCTCGCCTGCACGAGACCAAGACCCAGAAATACATTGAAACTATTGAGAGCGGCAAAATCCCCGGTAGGCCAGGTGTACGGCGCTTGGTGGATCAGGCGACAGCAGATGGCTGGACGGTAGCTATGGCTTCCACTTCGGCAGTTTCGTCTGTGAAAGCCGTGGTCAACGCCGTTCTCACCCCGAATAGTATTGACGGCATCTTCGCCGGCGATTCTGTGAAGGCGAAGAAGCCGGCTCCAGATATATATCTGGCTGCGGTTTCGGCGCTCCGTGCTGATCCGCAACAGACCGTGGTGATAGAAGACTCGAATCCGGGCGCAACGGCGGCCTTCAATGCCGGCTTACGGCATCTGGTGACCGTGAGCGCACTGACCCGTGACGCGGCCTTCCCACACGCATCGCTCGTTGTCACAAGCCTTGGAGAGCCGAACGAAGAGCCAGCTTCGGTTTTGGCCGGTCCGGCCGAGCTGCTTCATGGCAGTGTGGTGACGATGCAGACCCTTGAAGGGATTCTGGAAAGCGCATAGCGTTCTCGGACCTCTTGACTCCCACTAGGGCGGGTGCGGGACGATAGGCGGTATGGGAACTACAACGATCGCAATTGGTTACGAGCAGAACCTGCCGGCCACCCACCCGGAGGCGTTTATCGAGCGCGAGATTGATGTGCCGGAACTCGGCCCGCATGATCTCCTTGTGGAGGTGGAAGCGGTTTCGGTTAACCCGGTGGACGTGAAGCAACGCGCCGGGGCACCGGCCGACGGTTTCAGGGTGCTTGGCTTTGATGCGTCGGGCACAGTGCGCGCCATTGGCGCAGAGGTGACACTCTTTGCTGCGGGTGATCAGGTGTTTTACGCGGGCAGCATCGATCGGCCCGGAACGAACCAGCGCCTGCATGTAGTGGATGAACGGATCACGGGCCGTAAGCCCACAAAGCTATCATTCGTGGATTCTGCAGCCTTGCCCTTGACGGCGATCACCGCGTGGGAGGCCCTGTTTGATCGGCTGGGCCTAACTGACGCCTCTACTGGCACGCTCTTGGTGGTTGGTGCGACCGGTGGCGTTGGATCGATCCTGCTCCAGCTGGCTGAGGTTTTCCTTCCGAACGTCACCGTGGTTGCTACGGCGTCCGATGAGGACCGGGCGGCATGGGTGCGCGGCTTCGGAGCTGAGCAAGTGATCAACCATCGCGAGGATATCCCCGGCCAGATTGCTGAGATAGCACCTAATGGGGTGGATTGGGTGTTTTCCGCTCACTCAGCAGATCAGATTGAGACCTATGCGCAGATTCTCCGCCCGTTTGGACACATCGTTGCGATCGACGATAGCCCGCGCGATATGTCCCCGCTTAAGCGCAAAAGCATCGCCTGGCACTGGGAGTTCATGTTCACTCGGCCGGTCCAGCAGACGCCAGATATGATCGAACAGCACCGTCTTCTGAATGTTGTATCGGACCTCGTGGACAGGGATTTAATTCGAACGACGACGACGAAAACGCTCACACCCATATCCGCCGATACGTTGTGCGAGGCTCACGCGCTAATAGAAGGCGGCCACACTGTCGGGAAGGTTGTCATCAGCGGCTGGAAGTAGCTATACGGCAGGGGAACGCGACGCCCTTGGCTAGCCCGGAAACAGCCCAGCCCTGTTCACCGCCACCTAGACGCGGATGAGCAGCTCGACGTGCGGAATCGCGAAGGTGGCATCAGGGGATTCTCCCCATGCGCGCCAGCTTTCGGCAATGGCATCTGTCTCTGCTTCGGTGGTGCCGAGCTCTGTGGCTTGGCCGCGGAAGGATGGCCCGCTCACGCGCGCGGCCTGGCTCTGTCCCCAAGCAGCAGTGGCTTCGAAAGTGGCGTAGATCCAACTTGAACTGGAAAGGGTAATCTGGCTCCCGGATGTCGGGTGCGCAGTTCCGGCCGAATGCCCAGCTCTTGTCACAGCCTCGCTTGCCCACTTCCGCATGAAGCGGGCTGCGTCGGGTTCGCCGCCGTTTCTGCGTGCAATCTTGCAGTAGAGCTCGCGCCACTTGGCTAGCTGGGGGAGCTCGGGAGACCAGAACATCCCGCCATAGTCAGCGTCGCGGGCAGCAACAAGCCCTCCGGGTTTGCAGACGCGGATCATCTCGGCAAGTGCGCCAACTGGATCGTCGAGATGTTGGAGAACCTGATGGGCATGGACAACATCAAACGTGCTGGCCTCATAATCCAGTGCCATGATGTTTCCGCGTTGGAATTGGGTACGTTGATCACCTCGCGCGGCTGCATTTTCACGTGCAATCTGCAGCGGTTCGTCAGAGGCATCTATACCCACGACCTTTCCGGACGTGAACGCTTCCGCGTCCCCCGGTGCTACCGCCTCCGCAAGGTCCAGTGTGATTGTGCCGGTGCCACAACCCACGTCCAAAACGCTCATTCCCGGGGAGAGATACGGCAAGAGGTAGGCAGCGGAGTTCTCCGCAGTGCGGCGACCATGGGAGGCAAGCACTGCTGGTTCTTGCCCGTGTGTGTAATGGGTGTAGCGGGCGCCTTGCGTCCCAATGTGCCTAGATCCAGCCATGGAGTGATGCTACGCCGTGATTGGCGCAGGGCGTGAACACTCTCACCGCTGCCGATGCTAGCGTCTGACAATGCGCAGGTCTACGATCGAACGCGTGTCTTTTGGGCCCTAGGGCCCATCCCGTCATTGATCGTTAGGAATCTTTATGCCCCGCGCACGCTCCGCATCACTAGCCATCACTGCTCTGGCTTCATGTGGATTCGCCGTAGGCACCACAGAATTCGCATCGATGAGCTTGTTGCCGTGGATTGCCGACGATCTTGGCGTCACCAATCCCCAAGCTGGTTGGGCAGTGAGCGCCTACGCCATCGGAGTTGTGATTGGAGCTCCATCTATTACCGTGCTGACGCCGCGCATGGATCGCAAGAAGCTTTTGGTGATGTGCGCCTTGCTATTTACGGTGGGCAACCTTCTGACTGCCTGTGCGTTCAACCTTCCGACTCTGATCGCAGCCCGATTCCTCACCGGCCTACCTCATGGCGTGACGCTAGGGATTGCCGCAGTTGTGGCTGCCAGCTTAGTCCGCCCGGAAAAGTCAGGTACCGCGATTGCGCGCACGGCTCTGGGACTTTCAATTGCGAACATCATGGGCGTGCCTGCAGCCACGTGGCTGGGCAGCCAGTTCGGATGGAAGGCGGCCTATCTGGTGGTGGCGGGCATCGGCGCGCTCACAATTCTCGGGCTGCTTCGCCTTCTTCCTAGTATCCCTCCCCAGCACAGTGCTTCAGCGCGGACCGAACTACAATCCATGACGCGCATTCAGGTGTGGCTGCCGCTGGTGGCTGGCGCGGTAGGTTTTGGTGGCTCATTCGCTTTCTACACCTACATCACGCCCACTATGACAGAGGTTACCGGTATCTCTGAAACTGCACTGCCGTGGGTATTGGTGCTCTACGGGTGTGGAATGACCATGGGATCGCTGGTGTCTGGGCCGTGCTTGGACCGGTCCATAGACAAATCCGCTTTGGCGGGCGTTAGCGGCATGGCCGTGCTGCTCACTCTGATCTCCCTCACCGCCCACATCTGGTACGTGGTGCTTCCTCTCATGTTCCTCATGGGTACCGCGATGAGCCTGTTTACCAATGGGCTACAGGCTCGCCTCATGCGCGAAGCCAGTGATGCCCCGAATATGAGCGCGGCCATGAATCACGCCGCCTTCAACTTAGCCAACGCCTTTGGTGCATACCTAGGTGGAGTTGTTGTTGCGGCAGGCTGGGGCTACCGTGCTCCGGCCGCAGCAGGTGTGGTGTTGGCGGTAGGAGGAACGGTAATCCTGCTAGCTGCATTTTCGGTGGGGAAGCGGGCACCCCGGCTCTCTGAGCCTGTCGCCAGCTGAGAGACATTGTGGTTCTGAGGGGCCTCGTCGTTGCTTCAACAGCTAAGGGTGCCGAGCCTTCGCCTTGTATAGATTTGACGCACTCCCGCGTTTGGCTTTCGGGAGTTGACGCAACCTCGGGGTAGCGAGGCTGCGAGTTACTCTGCCGCAGAGCCGCCAAGAGAGCGGAGAAAACCCGCCAGCTCGGCATGCCCAAAGTATTCGGCCCACCCCGCCGGATCGAATCCGTAGAGTTCTTCGCGAGCAGCCACATCGGCCCCGCGAGCAACGAATCCCCGTACCAGCTCCTCGTTCCCTTGCGCTGCGGCGTAATGCAAAGCGGTCGCGCCCGTACCGGTTGCGCTCGTGAGCGGGAATCCCAGTGCCACCAACAGCTCCACAACGTCCCAGTGCCCGAGCGCAGCAACATTGGCAAGCAAGCTGGGATGCGCATTCGCCAGCGCCCGCACATGATCGGCGTTGTCCCGAAGCCTCGCGCTCACTTCTCCAGCGTTACCGGCGTAGCAGGCTCCCACCAGCGGCTCGCTCTCCCAACTGCGCACCCGATACAGATCTCGCAGTAGGCAGATCTCCGCTCCGTGCGCCATCATTTCCCTATTGAGGTGCATGCCCAGCGCGGCCAAGGATTCCTCGGCATAGGGTCCACCAATGGGTCCGAGAGGTTGGAGGAGAGATTCGTCGTCGTCGATACTAAAAATACCCTCGCGCCAAAGCTGGTATCCCTCGTTCAGGAGGGATAACCCGCCCATGGCGGTGAGGGGAAGCGGTTCGGGCCAGTGGAGATCGCTATACATATCCGTGCCTGCGGGCGCGGGGGAGGTACCGAAAAGTGCGCGGGCGCGTTTGCCGAAGACGTCGCGGCCAATATGGGCCATGCGCCACGCAATAGTGGTGACGGGCGGGACGGGTGGTTCGGGCACTGCCGATTCGATCACTACGGTTCCGTTCGAATCCTCGCGCAGGCTCCACGCCCCGGGTGCGGGTTCCCACAGGTATTCGACATCCGTGAGGCCTTCCAACCGCGGCCACAGATGGACGTTCCAGTAGAAATCGAGCTGGTCCAGAATCAGATCACGCCACGTAGTTCCCATTCGGTTACGCTATCACGCGGGTAACGCCCCTTGTTCGCGCCATCCCACCCGCGCATAATAGGCCCCACGATAGGGGAGGCATCATGCCAGTAACGCAAAGAATCGTTCCGAATATTTGGTACAACGGCAATGCTGAGGCAGCCGGGGCGTTTTATGGCAAGGCGCTCCCGTTCGCACGCTCGGAGGTGGAGTCCCGCTACCCGCTGGAGGATCTGCCGGAGTTTCAGGAGCATTTGGCTGGGGCGCCGTTGGTAGTGGCGGTGGATGTGGCTGGCACCAAACTGAGGCTTATCAACGCTGGACCAGAGTTCCGCCCGAATCAGTCCATCTCACTGATGTTGAATTTTGACCCGCTGCTGTTCGAGGACGGTTCGAGCCCCGGACATTCCTCGGCCGCCGCCCGCAGGAGCCTCGCCGCCACGTGGGAGCACCTCGCCGAGGGCGGAGTAGTTCACATGGAGCTGGGGGTGTATCCGTTCGCGAAGCTCTACGGCTGGGTGGAGGACCGCTACGGTCTCAACTGGCAGCTCATGCTCACGAACCCGGAAGGTGAGCCGCGCCCATTCGTGATTCCGGCGCTGATGTTCGGCGGGGCCGCGCAAGGCAGGGCCGCAGAAGCCGCCGATTTTTACGTGTCCTTGTTCAAAAAGTCTCGTGGCCGGTCAGGTATCGGGAACCGCTACCCGTACGGGGTGCCCACCGGCCCGGCTGGGCCCGGGGAGCTTGCGTTTGGAGAGTTCCGTATCGGAAACCAGTGGTTTATTGGGAACGACGACGGATCCGGCCAAACCCCCAACTTCACCCATGGGGTCTCACTTGAAGTACGGTGCAAAGATCAGGCAGAGATTGATCGCCTCTGGGAGGCGCTCTCTGCCGATCCCGAGGCAGAGATGTGCGGGTGGCTCAAGGATCGTTTCGGGGTGAGCTGGCAGATCGTCCCCTCGAACATCGAGGAGCTACTCGAGAGGCCCGGAGCCTACGATCGTATGCTCGGGATGAAGCGGCTGGTTATCGCGGACTTCTAGAGCTGGCGGTCTGTGGCGTGGGTTTTAGCGGCATGGGAGTTAACGGCGGGTTAGCGGCCTTGATGGAACGGGCCGTTGTCTGGCTGAGAGCTGCCCTTGCCCCATGCTGAATCTTGCGCGTGCGGAGGCGTCACCTGAGTAGGTTGTATAGGTTGTGCGTTTGGCGCGTTTGGCGCGTTTGGTGAGTTTGGCGCGTAGGGGTAATCGCGGTGGGTTTGCGCGGACGAGTCATTGTCAGTAACGAAGAAGTTGGAACCGGTATTGATGCCTCTGGCGCGGCGGCGGGCGTCACGGAATAGGGCAAATGACAGCGCGAAAGCCGTGAGCATGATGAGCACGAAGCCGCCAACTTGCAGCGCAGTATTCTGCGCCATAATGCCGTAGGCGAAGGCAATCATGGCAACGGCCTCGACGGCCATGTACGGATACAGCTTCTTCGTGTTCATGTAGGAACCCTAGCAAGTCCGGGCAGCTAGGCCTATCCCAAAATTACCCGTTCAATTAGGTGCCTATAGTTACGGATGTGAGTTGTGCCGTCAGACTAGCCTATGCGCTGGTAACGGAGGACTCTGTTGGACTCTAGGTGGCCGACTAAAGTGGAGTTGTAAAAGTGCGTCGCTTGATAGGAAGGTCGATGGCGGGTGAAGGTGCCGCGCGCATTCTGCGTGCCGAGGATCCTGAGGTTGCTGAACTCTGCTCGTCGGGATGGGAAATCACGGCACGATCGTTCGCGGCGGTGCTGCATGCTAAGGATATAAGGGCCAGCGAGTTGATGGACTTCCTTATAGGCGTGCAACCAATTGAAATCAGAGAACTGTTGGCATCGGATTCGCCAGCGATCCTCGAACTGGATCACCTGACCGAAAGCGACTACCCGGGACGGGCAGCGACGGCACACACTCCGCTAGATACTGAGACTTCGGTGGCAACGCTTGAACACCCGGGGTTCGGAGCGTTCGCTGAGGATGGGCGCCTTATCGGGATGACATTCGTTGATGTAGAAACAGCGCATGGGTCTGCGGTTGCAGACACGGATTTCACCGTTGTTGTCCCAGAGTATCGGGGGAGGCATATAGCGACGGCGCTGAAGGCTGCTTCTCTATTGACGCTCACTGAGCGCGGCATTCAGGTATTTCGAACGGGCGGATCGGCAGATAACACGGCGATTCTGAGCGCGGACGCTAGGTTAGGCTACACAATCGACGAGCACTGGGTAACCCTCGAAAGGCCTGCATGATGAAAGTTGAACGGGCAGAGTATGACCCGATTGAGGGGGCGCCAGGGTTTTCGCTGGTGGGCCTCAACCGGGGGACAGAACCTGAAAGAGTCCGGGTAGATGTAGCTCATTTAGCGGCTGGTGCGACTATTCCGCGGCACCGCGCCGGACGCGAACAAGTCTTCTACCTGGTGAGTGGACGCGGCAGAGTTGCCGGTGCTGAAGGCCTTGAGGTGCCCGTTCAGACCGGCAGCTCTGTGATCTGGGAGTACGGGGAGGAACACCAGACGTGGGCGGATACGGATATTACTGCGGTGATCGTTCAGAGGGGCGGTGTCTAGGCCGGAGTCTGGGTACCATCACTACCTTCGAATAGGTGATTGTTGAAGCCCCTTTTCGCTAACATGTCAGTGCCCCAACTACCGGCAGGAGTGCCCGCATGGCAAGCAAGCGAGAACTAGAGGCTCGGATTGGCGGATTGCAGCGCCAGGTTAACGCGCAGCAGGCGATCATTGAAAGGATTGCGGCTGAGATGGACATGCCGATCACGGCACCCACCGCCCAGCCGCCAGTTCAGGCGAACGCCCGGGCCGATCAGCTTCCGAAGTTGCCGCCAGCATCGGTGGAGGCGTTGGCATCCGGAAACAAGATTCTTGCAATCAAGCTGCTGCGCGAACAGAGTTATCCATCCCTGAGTCTCAAGGATGCCAAGGATACCGTCGAGGCGTACGAGAAGGGACCGGGTGGAGCGCTTGGCTCGGGCTCGGCCTGGGCATAGCTGCCGCCGCTATCTGCGCGCGTCAGTTGCTCAGTGTTGCGGCGGTTATAGCGATGCCGGCCAGAGGCAACAGGATTCCCCACCACTGAATTGGGATGAAGAACAATGTGTGTCGATTGCGTAGTTGCTTCAAAACTGCGGATTCTTATCGTAGGGTCTGCCCATTCGCATGCCAAGATCCGCGCCTCTGTCCGCCCGAATGCACGTTTCGTCCTTGAATGATGCGTCAGCCTCGTTATATACGAGGCTAGGTCCAGATCCAAGGATAAAATCCTCCCGCAGACAGTTGTCGCCCGGCACGCATTCTCACTCTGGTGGCAAGCGAGTGTGACCGCGGTAATCTGATAGTGGCCATGTAGCTCAACTTTGGGAGTCAATGATGAACAATCCACTGAAAACATTGTCGGACGCCGGCGTCTCGATTTGGCTCGATGACTTGTCTCGCGCCCGCCTGACCAGTGGCAACCTCGCTCAGAAGATCGAGCAGGATTCCGTTACAGGTGTGACCACGAATCCAACTATTTTCGCCGCAGCTCTCTCGCAGGGAGCGGACTATGCGGACCAGCTCAAGGAACTCGGTGACGTATCGGTGGAGGACGCGATCAAGCAATGTACTGCCCGCGATGTCCGCGACGCATGTGACCTCTTCGCTGATATCTATGCGAGGACCGGCGGCTACGACGGCCGCGTCTCCATCGAGGTTGCCCCCACCCTTGCCAATGAAACGCAGGCAACCATCGACCAGGCTGCAGAGCTCGCGGACTTGGTTGGCCGCGAGAATGTCCTGATTAAGATCCCCGCAACCAAGGCAGGGCTACCGGCCATCACCGAGACGATCGGAGCGGGAATCTCTGTGAACGTGACGCTTATCTTCTCGGAGCAACGCTACCGCGAGGTAATGGACGCTTACCTGACAGGCCTCGAAAAGGCCGCCGCGGCAGGCAAGGATCTGACGAAGATTCACTCGGTCGCTTCATTCTTTATCTCCCGCGTGGATTCCGAGATCGATAAGCGGCTGGCTGCCGTTGGTGCCGAGCAGCTGAAAGGCAAGGCGGCGATTGCCAACGCTCAGGTTGCTCTTGGCGCCTACGAGGAAGTTTTCGCTTCCTCACGGTTCGCGACACTCTCAGGTAAGGGCGCCAACAAGCAGCGTCCGTTGTGGGCCTCCACCGGCACGAAGGATCCCGCTTACTCCGATACCCTGTACGTTTCCGACTTGGTGGCCGATGGCGTTGTGAACACCATGCCCGAGAAGACCATGGACGCCTTTGCCGATCACGGTCACATCGGCACTCCGCTAGAAGGTACCGGGGCACAAGGCAAGTCCACTTTGGCCGAGGTAACCGCCGCTGGGGTGGACCTTGCTGACGTCTTCCAAGTTCTGGAAAACGAAGGCGTAGACAAGTTTATTGTCAGCTGGCACGAACTGGAGCAGTCCGTGAAGGATGCCCAGGCTTCCGTGCTCGGCTAGTTGGAGATGGGAGGTACGTCGTCGTCGTTAATTATTGCCGACGACGACGTAGCCCTTCCTACCACTCAACGTTCTCCGTATCTACGCCGTGGGCGCGGGCGTTTGCCTCGACGATCTGGAGGAGCCAGGGGGTCAGGTCCGGCTCGATATCGTTGTAATGCTTGGCAAACTGCGGATCCTGCGTGTACATGCGTGCGAGGAGGATCTGGCGAGCATATGGAACATCGAACCACTGATCTAGCGAGGCCCGGTGCAGTTCGGCCAACTGGTTGGCGCGCTCGGTGCCGGGCTGAACGCCGTTTCGCTTCGCCTCACCAAGCTGAGCCTCCATCGCCTTGATTTCGGCGGTAATGCGGCGGTAATCGTCCTTTGTGAGCTTAGCCGTGCGGTCTGCATACTGGCTCCATACCTCAGGATCATCCCAACGCTCGCGAGCCTCATCCTGCCATTCCGGCTTCCAATCCTTGCCGAAAATCTCCACCTGCTCTTCCGGTGTGAGCTGTATTCCCATCTTCTTTTTCTCCATCATCGTGTCTACTGCGGAGACCATCTCCTGCAGGCGAGCGATGCGATCCGTGAGCAGCTTGCGCTGACGCGCGAGGTGCGCCGTGGCGCTTGACGGGGTGAGGGTGGCTGGTGCAACTCCCGATTCCGTCTCGCCTAGCAGCTGAGCTATGTCAGCAAGGGCCATACCGGTTTCGCGGTACACCAGAATCTGGTGGATGCGCTCAATATCCGCCGGGCCGTACAAGCGATAGCCCGCGCTGGAGCGCGCCGCCGGTACCAGCAGGCCGATCTGCTCCCAGTGGTGCAGCGTTCTCACGCTGACTCCCACCAGATTCGCGGCCTCTCCCACTGTCATACTCATGGATCTATTGTCACTCACGGAAATAGCCTCCTGCCTGACGTCGCGTGAGGGTCAAGTGGGATGCTGGAGTGCTGCGTCACATGGCTGTATATCCGCCATCTAGCATTACGGTTCCACCGGTCATGAAGTCTGAGGCAGAGGAGGCCAGATAGAGAACGAGATCCGCGACCTCCACGGGCTGGCCGAAACGCCCCAGTGGAATCTTCGCCTTCATTGGGTCACCCTTCTCGGGCGGGCCCCACACCTTTTCGCCCATTGGCGTCAGGATGACGGTTGGGCAAACCGAGTTGATCTGGATATTGTGTTTGCCCAGTTCTCCAGCAAGAACGCGAGTTAGCGAGATCAGGCCGCCTTTTGAGGCGGCGTAGGCTGCGTGGTCATCCGCACCAATCACACCCGTCTGGGACGCAATGTTGACAATCTTTCCTCTGCCCTGCTTGATCATGGAGGGGACAATTTCCTGTGTTAGTGCAAACGGTGCGGTCAGGTTCACCGCGAGGGTCCGATCCCACATATCCTGTGTCAGGTCCTCAAAGGGCGCAACAAGTGCGACGCCCGCGCAGTTGACGAGGATGTCAATTGGATCAAAGATCTCAAGGGCGCGTTTGCCAAGGTCTCTGGCTGCTTCGGCGGAGGTTAGGTCAGCGGGGAGTATATGGTCGGTACGGTGCTTTGATTCGACCAGCTTCGCCGTATCCAACAGCTGGCTCTCGTCACGGCCTGAAAGAATCAGGTCTGCGCCTGCGTCCGCTAGGACTTCAGCGGTTGTTGCGCCGATACCCTTCGATGCGCCAGTTAGTAAGACCTTCTTTCCCTCGAGCGAGAATCTGTTCTGGAACTCGGACATCTTGAATCCTTTGCTATTGCTAAACTTTCGCGGTTAATGCTGAAGCACACCTTTTGGGCTCTGATTAAGAGACGCGCAGATTTGTAGTGGTGTGCGGCCTTGTTTTTATGTCACCTTCGTCTAAACAAAACGCCCGTATAAGCAGACGGGTTCACGCCACGCAGGACCCTGAAACAAGTCACAACCCTCACGATTGGGCGGGCCGTTACGCAGTTCCAACAGTATCTGTGGCCGCGTACTAGCGCACGGATTGGATAGATCTTGCACGCTTGTACAGGGCCCTCTGAGCCAAGTTGCAGATGGTGAGCGGGGTGTGGTGGGGATGTCGTCGTCGTTCCAAAACGTGTGGGAGGGCGGCGTTAGTGTGGAGGTAACGACGGTGAAGGTACGGAGGCCGAAGTCGCTCCAAAAAAGGTGTGGGAGGCGGGCCATAAGGTGGAAGTAGCAAACGGGCAAGTAACGAAGCAAGTAGCGAAGACAGACGTCTTATGAAAAAGGTGTGGGAGGCGGTTAGTAGAATTAAGGTATCGAACTGAAGTTCGTGAATTTGATGAATTTGCTGGTTTCTGACGGTTTTTGCCATCGGATTTTGGGACGAGAAGAGAGGACGCGGAGACGATGTGGATGGGTCTCAAGGTGAAAGGAGGTGAGTGGAATGAGCGAGGATCGATTTGATCAGATCAATAAGTTGATCGATGCGTTGGTCGCGCAGTGTGAGTTGGTAGACGTTGAGCAGGCAGGGCTGGCGGAGTGCGTAGACCTGATTGGGAAACTCAAGGCGTTGGGGCTTTCGGCGGATGGTTTAACGACTGCGGCGATGGGACGAGTGGGCGCAATTCAGGCTGCAGAGCGTGAGGCAGCGACCAAGGATCGGGGTGGCGGTGACGCTGGGAACGGCGCCGGCAACAATAGCGGTTTCAAGCCGGAACCGTTACCGGGTCCGGATCGGACGCTTCACGATGTTGTTATTCGTGCGGGTAAGCAGCCTAGGAAGGATGCCAATCAGGAGATTCGAATCGCGGAGTTTGCTTCCGAGCTGTTTCCAAGATTCTTGGGTGCGATGCGGCGCGGGAAGATTTCTAAGGACTATGTGGCCGTTCTCAAGGCAGTGACGCGTGGTCCGGAGTTGCAGGAGAAAGCTCAGGATGATGAAGAGGAACTGTTGGCGTTGGCGCTTGAACAGGGCGTCGATGAGTTCAAGAAGAGCCTGAGGTCTTGGCAGTTTAAGCGGGCTCCACTGGTAGCTGAGCGAGTAGTGACCAAAGAGGCGCGGCAGGAGAACTTCGCCGTCATGCCGGGCGACGGCGGGTACAAGATCTATGGGTGGCTCTCCGCGATGAACGGCGTGGCACTAAACACTGCACTTCGTGAGTGCGTGGGTGTGCCAGCGAAAGATGATCGGCGCAAGTACGGCGAGCGCAATGCCGAAGGACTCATGAAACTGGTCTACGGTGGTTCGGGTTCGGGTTCGGGTTCGGGTTCGGGTTCGGGTTCGGGCACTGGGGCTGGCGCTGGTGTTGGTGTTGGTGCTGGTGCTGGAACGAGTGATGAACTTGGCAGTGGAGCTGGTGTTGGCACTGACCCCCATGTTGGAAGTGGGCCTTGGTCCGGCGGTGCACCGGGAAATACAGCCGGCGCTGGCAACACGCGTCCGAGTGGCTTGCGGCATCAGGTTCTGGTTCACGTTCCATTAGCTACCTTAATCCGAACGGAAGAGGCGATTGAGGCTGGATGCAAGGCGCTGGCGGCTGAGTCTGCTGGATCGGCTGAACTTGCTGAAGGTAGTGGCGCTGCTCCAGAGGGCGGTGCTGCAACTCCCAGCGGTCCTGCTATTTCAGTTGGCTCTGCCACTGCGGGGCCCGTTGCACCTGGCCACGGTGGTATTGCAGGGGTCGTAGCCACTGAGGGTGCTACTGCAACTACTACTGCCAGCGAACTTGGAAAGGAGTCGCAGGGTGGACTCAGCTCGGTTCCCGGGTCCGCCTTCGGGCGGCAAACAGATCTCTTCGATGTGGGGGAGCCTCCAGATTGGGCTTCCGCAGATCCTCCGGATCGGACCGCTGCTCATCAGCCGATAGCGGGTGAGTTGGATTGTCCGACCGAGGGGTTGGGTCTGGGACGGCGTGGGGCGTGTCTTGAGAGGCGCGATGATCTCGAGCGGGATTTAGGTGCCGTGCTTGGCATGATTCGTGCTGGGATCGATGTGGGTATGCTCGACGGTTTTGCACCTGCAAAGCTCTCCGACGGTTCGCCTTTAGCTCCGTCACAGCTTGGGCAGTTGCTGTGCGACTCTGACCTGACTCGAGTAGTGCTGACTGCGCATGGGGAACCAATCGATGTGTCGCGATCGCAGCGTTTGTTCAGTGCTCGGCAAAGCAAGGCCGTTCTTGCAAGGGATCAGCACTGTAGGTTCCCGGGGTGTTCGAGCGGAATCGAGGTTGGTCAGGTGCATCATGCCCAAGAGTGGGAAAAGGGTGGCGCTACGGTTGTTGATAATGCCGTGCTGCTCTGCTTCCATCATCATCGGTACGTGCATTCGAAGCAGATCACGATCGCGCATCATGCGGGAGGCTTTGTGTTTACTGAACGGAACGGAGCCCGTATTGGGATAACCCGTCACGTGGAGGTACTTGCGGCGTGAACAGTTGGTGCCGGATGCTCGGAGCCTCTGGCGATGGTGCGGGTTTTGTCGGAGTTTGTGGAGCACTGGTGTTGCGGTGCTAGCAAGAAGTCGTCGTCGTTACAAAACTTGGGGAGCCTGTGTCTGAAGCTCGCGGTTTCCCCAGCTCGGGGGCTGTGGATTCTGAAATGCGCGGGCCTGCTAAATGGTGCAGGGTGGAGCCACGGATGCGCGAGCGAGAATGGGGAGACGAATGGTGATGGCTGAGGCGCCTACGTGGGCGGCAAATGATCCTGTGATGGCGCGGTATTTCCACAACGAATGGGGCCGGCCGGTGCATGGCGAGGCGGGAGTATTCGAGCGGCTGTGTTTAGAGGTGTTTCAGTCGGGCCTGTCCTGGCTAACCATCTTGAAGAAGCGGGAGGCCTTCCGAGCTGCGTTTAGCGGTTTCGACCCGGAGGCTGTCGCAGCTTTCGAGGATCTGGACGTTGAAAGGTTGTTGAGTGATGCGGCAATTGTGCGGAACAGGCGGAAGATCGAAGCCGCTGTGACGAATGCGCAGGCAACTTTGGGGCTGCGAGCCGATGGCGGACTCTCCGCGTTGGTCTGGTCCTACGAGGCTGATCAGAAAGTAGTTCTAGATGAACAGCTTCAGCTCCCGACGCGGTCGGTTGAATCGACAGCGCTGGCCAAGGATTTGAAGTCGCGCGGGTTCACATTCGTTGGGCCCACCAACATGTACGCGCTGATGTGTGCGATCGGCATCGTGGACGTGAGGACGGCGCTGGGGCTTGACGGATAACGCGCGTGCCTAAAGCTAGGTAGGTGCGGTCGGATAGGTGTGGGGAGGTTGGTGCGTGCAGCGCGGTGCTGGCAGATGGATACGGGCAGATGGATGCGGGCAGATGGATGCGGGACGGTAGGTGCGGGCAGGTAAGTGTGGTCAGGTTGGTACGCGGGGTAGGCACGGGCAGAAGTGTGCGTGCAGAGCGGTGCTGGCGGATCGGCGTGCGCAGTACTCGGTGCGACCGGATAGATGCGCTAGGTGCGGGAGGCCTGCGACTGCGGCGGCCAAAGTCCCAGACTTCATCCACAAACGCGACAAAGTGGCGAAATGACACGAGAGTGAGCGCTAACACGTTCGTGACCTCGGTCCCGTATGTGGCTGCCGTCACAGCGGGTTTCGTTGCATAGAAGAAGCGGTCTAGCTAAGGTGACCTTTATAACAAAAGAGGCATGAGATGGTTTTGAAGGCTCACACGGAATCGGATGATCTGTGTGGGCCTTGTCGTACGTTAAGCACTCTCTGTTGGCGGCTCGCTCGCTTGCAGGCGGGGAGATTGACTGCTGTTGGTTGTGGGTCGGAACACTACCAACGGGTGGCGGATCACTTGAAAGCGGAGGGTGAATGAACTGTTCACTCAGCTGGACGAATAGAACGGCAGCTCAGTGAACGCAACCACAGCTCAGCGAGTGCAACGACAGCTCAGCGAGCGTAACGACAGCTCAGTGAACGCAACGAGTGCCTCTGATAGGAGCCTGCAAGGGCCCGAACACGCAACTACTTCGAGGGAGAAGAATGATGGTAAAGACGCGCAGATTAGGGAATATCTTCGCGGCGGATGGAAAGACCGTGACGCTGGCGCTCGATGGATTTGGATTCTCGGCAACAACGGCCGGGGTGGATCACGCCGCTCGGACCGTTCCGGCGATGGCCGAACATGGACTAGATAACGTCCTCGTGACGTACGGACAGGCGAAGAACTTTGCCGAGTACTTCACCAATGTAGGCATGTGCCTGCGGGTGGATGTAACAACGGGCGTGTTTGATGCGTCGGTCCCGGATAACATGCCTGCTTTCGACGTGACGGATGCGTTGAAGGTTGGAGCGGACGGCGTTGTGATCATGAACTTCCCAGGCGCTCACAACGAGCGGGCCACGAACGCTTTTGCGGCCATGCTGGCGCAGCAGTGCGACGAATGGAATGTCCCGTTCATGTGCGAAACGCTCCCGTACGGTTACCCGGTGACCACGCCGGAATCCGCTGATCCCGAGGTGGTGGCGGTGGCGTCCCGATTCTCTGAGGAGCTGGGCGCGGACATTATCAAGACGCGCTTCGCTGGTACGGATGATGATCGGAAGATTGTGGAGAACTGCACGGTTCCGGTGATCGCACTGGGCGGCCCGAAGTCTGATCACGAAACCTATTTCGAGTTCGTTCAGCACGTGATCGAATGCGGCGCGAAGGGCGTGGCCGTAGGCCGCAACATCACGCAGGATCCAAAGCCGCTGGCCGTGGTGTCTGCACTTAACGCGCTCGTGCACGAAAATGCGACCGCGAAGGACGCGATGGCGATTTACGAGTCTCTCGATTCATGATCGAATTCGATAGCCCAACGGTTATACCGTCGGTGCGTAAGCTGAAGGATCTTGAGCTGGCGTTGCAGGGTCCCTCGGACTTCGTGCTGCTGTCCGAGGTTCACATCGGGAATCTGGAACCGTTGGCTGCTCGCTGCGCGCAGGCCGGTAAGAAGGTCCTGGTGCACGCCGATCTGATTGGCGGATTCAAGACGGATCGCGATGGCATCAAGCTGCTGCGCAACATGTTCCATGTTGATGGGGTGCTGTCGCAGAGCGCGCACGTGGTGTCCGCCGCGAAGAAGGCGAAGCTGCTGGCGATTCAGCGGGTGTTCATTATGGATTCCCGCTCGCTGGATCGTAGCCTCGCTGCCTTGGGGGAGGCCCGGCCGGACGGGATCGAAGTGTTGCCTGGCGCTCTGGCCACGCACTACTACACGCTGTTCGATCAGTGGGCGGATCAGTGTGCACTGATCGCCGGGGGAATGGTCCGGAGCCGCGAGGAAGCGGAAGAGCTGTTTGACACGGGTTACGAGGCGATCACGGCCAGCACATCGGACCTTTGGAAGATGAGTTTTTAGGAGTATTTGTGGGAAAGAAGTTTGTTCTAGGTATTGATAACGGCGGGACCGTTATCAAAGCTGCGCTTTATGACGGCCACGGCGTTGTCCACGCACTCGCGCAAAGCCACATGGACACGTTGGTGCCTCAGCCGCTCTTCACCGAGCGGGACTGCGAGGAGCTATGGCAGGCCAACATTCGGGCTATCCGGCGCTGCATCGATCAGTCGGAGGTAGATCCGGCGGATATCGCCGGAATCGCGATCACGGGCCACGGTAACGGGCTCTATCTGGCACGCAAGGATGGTTCGGCCCCGCGCAACGGGATCATCTCTACGGACGCTCGAGCCCAGAGCTACGCGGATCGGTGGCTTGCGGATCCCGAGTATAAGGAGAGGGTGCAGGCGAAGACGGGCTCTACGGTATGGGCCGGTCAGCCCCCGGCGCTTCTGGCTTGGCTGGACGATAACGAGCCGGACGTTTTCGAGGAGACCGATTACGTGCTTTCCTGCAAGGATTACATCCGGCTGCGGCTCACCGGAACAGCCACGCTAGAGACCACAGATGCGTGCGGAGTGTGCCTGGCGAACATCATGACGCGGGAAGTGGACCCTGATCTTTTTGACTTCTTCGGTATCTCGCGCTGGCTGAAGAAGATGCCCCCAATAGTGGATTCCACGGAGTTCGGCGGTCAGGTCACTGAAGAGGTTGCGGAGCTGACCGGCCTTGCTGTTGGAACGCCGGTTGCTGGAGGAACGATGGACATCGTGGCCGGGGCACTGGCCGCGGGCCTGACGGATGAAGACGAGCTCACCGTAATTACAGGGACGTGGTCCATCAACGAGGTCATCTCTTCGGATCCTCAGCTCGACAACACTGTGTTCCTCACTGACGTGTACCCGATCCCCGATACGTGGCTAATCCTTGAAGGAAACCCGAACGGAGTCTCCAACCTCGACTGGTACATCCGCAACGTGGTGCGGCGCTACTTGGATGTGTTTGGGGACCGCGAGATGAGCGACGCGGAGGTCTTTGCTCTGTGCGAGAAGCTCATTCATGATTTCACTCCCGACGTGCAGGATCCCTTCTTCCTCCCCTTCATTAACGGAACCTCGATCATTCCAGATGGCCGTGCTGGATTCGTCGGGATGACCAGCTATCACGATATGAGGCATATGGTCCGCGCGGTGTACGAGGGCGTTATCTTCTCCCACATGCACCTCATCAAGCAGCTCCGCGGGTACATTGATTTGACTGGACACGTGCGCTTCACCGGGGGCGCCGCCAATTCCCAGATCTGGACGCAGATGTTCGCCGATGCCATCGGTTTGCCGTTGGATATCGTGGACGTTGAGGAATCGGGCACTCTGGGATCAGCCATGTGTGCCGCCGTTGCGGCGGGGATCCATCCAGATGTGCAGACGGCCGTCAAGCACATGGCGGGTAAGACCCGCGAGACCGTCTATCCGAACCCTGAGTTCGCGGAGCTATTCCAGAAGAGGTTTGCGCGCTTCGAGAGCCATTTGGCGAGCCTCGGCGCCGATATCCCCGAGACTGCCTGGATCGCAGCGAAGGAGTCATGATGAAAGTTCTGGCAATTGCCGATGCGTATATCCCGGCAGATATGCTCACCGATGGCACGCAGGCTCTGCGCGATGCCGGTCACGAGGTGGAGGTAGTTTCGTGGGGACCGGCCGTTATCGAGGAGCTTCAGGAGATCAATCTTCAGGTTGAGCTGAATGGCCCGAATGGAGTGGACCTGCCAGCGGAGCTTCAGGCGAAGATAGGCGAGGCCGATGTGGTGATCACTCAGTTCGCGCCAATCTCCGCCGCTCTTATCGAGGCATCCCCGCAGCTGAAGGCCATTGGCGTGATGCGGGGCGGCACCGAGAACGTGGATGGGGAGGCCGCGAAGAAGGCCGGTGTTCCTGTGTTCAACACTCAGGGGCGCAATGCCCGTGCCGTGGCTGAGTTTGCCGTGGGGATGATTCTGTCTGAGAGCCGGAACATCGCCCGCACGCACGCCGCGATGTGCGAGCACGTATGGCTCAAGGACTTCCCAAATTCCGCAGATATCCCGGAGTTGGAGAATAGGACGGTTGGTGTTGTGGGTGCTGGCGCGATCGGCCAGCTCGTCATGAAGTTCCTGTCCGGCTTCGATGCCAAGTGCATCTTCTTCGATCCTTACACGGAGAGTTCCCTCTACGGAGAGCAAGTGGAAGATCTGGACGATCTATTGGCTGCGTCCGATATTGTGACGATCCATTCGCGCCTGACACCAGAGAATCACCACCTGATCGATGCTCGTCGCCTTCGGCTGATGAAGCCGAGCGCGATCCTCGTAAACACGGCCCGCTCGGGCCTTGTGGACGAGCAGGCGCTGATTGCTGCGCTCCAGAGCCGCGAGATTATGGGAGCGGCGATCGATACGTTCGATGACGAGCCGTTGCCAGAGAATTCGCCGTGGATGAGCCTAGATAACGCCACCATCACGTCGCATCTGGCTGGATCCACTCAGGATGCGTTCCGGAAGACCCCGCGGCTTCTGAGCGATCGATTGTTGCGAGAGTTCTTTTAGGCCGTTCTCGTTATGGAATCTGGCTACACAAGGAAAGGGGAAATTCGTGGACTTAGGTTTGCAAGGTAAGCGAGTGCTGGTCACTGGCGGCGCCTCGGGAATGGGCGCTCAGCTGTGCCGAAAGCTCGTGGCAGAGGGCGCTCGCGTGGTTATCAACTACCGGAGCCGCGAGGATGAGGCGCGCAAACTCGTAGAAGAGCTCGGCGCAGATAACGCCGTGGCCATCCGTGCGGATCTCGCCGTGCGCACCGAAATCGATGAGTTGTTTGACGGCGCCGCGAAGTGGTTTGGCGGACTGGATATTCTGGTGAATAACGCCGGGCTGTGGTTAACGTGCAAGATCGGGGAGATTACGGATGATGACTGGGACCGGTCCATGGATGTCAACATCTATTCGGCCCTGATGCTCTCTCAGCGTTTCATCGTGGCGGCAAAGGAAGCCGGGCGGTCTGGCCGTATCCTCAATGTGACCTCTCAGGCGGCCTTCTTCGGATCGTCAACCGGGCATATTCCCTACGCTATTGGCAAGGCGGGAATGGTGGCGTTGACGCGTTCGCTCGCCAACGAACTCGGATCCTGCGGAATCACCGTCAACGCGCTTGCGATCGGCACGATGGAATCACCGATGATCGCAGAGGCACTGGAGACCAGAAGGGAGTTTTACGAAGCGCGCATTCCGGTGGGGCGGCTCGCCACTGCATCAGAGGTGGCCGATGTTGCGGCCTTCCTCGTATCTGAGCGCTCCAACTACATGACTGGGGCAACCGTAGACGTCAGCGGCGGCCAGCTGCGCCACTAGCCGCCTATCGCAACCGGTTGTGCCGGTCTCAAGGAAACTCTAGAAAGCACCGTCAAGATAAAGAAAAAATCGGGCAGCCTAGTCCTGAAACGTGGAAGGGTGAGAGTCACCCGCAGGAGCAGGCACCATGCCCTTTATCAAAGGAGATGAAGAGATGGCTGATTTGGTCATTGGTATCGATATCGGTACCGGTTCAAGCAAGGGCGTTCTTGCAGACACGGATGGCAACGTCCTGTTCAGCGAGGTTGTCCGGCACGAGACTTCGTTCCCTCAGCCAGGTTGGGCCGAACACGATGCGGATCTGGTTTGGTGGAACGATGTTGTGGAGATCTGCCGGAAGTTGACGGCTTTCGCAAAGGGTGATGTGGCGGGCCTGTGCATTTCGGGTATCGGCCCGGTGTTCCTCCCGGCAAACGATCGGGGAGTGCCACTGCGCCCGGCAATTCTGTACGGTGTGGATACCCGATCCGCCGTGGAGATTGATGAGCAAACTGAGCGCTATGGTGAGGACGCGATCCTTGAGAAGTGTGGTAACGGCCTGACGGCCCAGTCGGTTGGCCCGAAGATCGAGTGGGTTAAGAAAAACGAGCCGGAGGTGTGGAAGGATACCCGTCGCTTCCTCATGGCACACACATACTGCGTGTTCCACCTAACTGGCGCCTACGTGATGGACCATCTGGCTGCGTCCATGTGCGAGCCACTGTATTCGCCATTCACGCGTGACTGGATCCCGGAGTGGGTGGAGGACGTTTGCGAGGATCTACCGATGCCTCGGCTCATGTGGTCCAACGAAGTGGCCGGTTACGTCACGGATTCGGCTTCGCGGATTACGGGGCTCAAGGAAGGCACGCCGGTGGCGGTTGGCTCCATCGACGCCTTTGTCGAGGCACTGTCCACTGGCGTTTCCCAGCCCGGTCAGGTTCTGATCATGTACGGCTCGACAATGGTGGGCGTGCAGATCACGGATAAGCCGCTTGTGGGTCCGTCGCTGTGGTCCTGTTCCGGCCTATTGGAGGGTACGTACAATCTCTCGGGCGGTATGTCCACCACGGGATCGCTCACAACGTGGGTCGGGGAACTAACAGGTAAGGGGTACGATGAGCTCTCCGCGGCTGCGGCCGAATCTAAGCCGGGATCGAACGGCCTCATTATGTTGCCGTACTTCTCGGGTGAGCGCACGCCAATCTCCGATCCGGCGGCCCGTGGCGTGATGGCTGGCCTCAACCTGACTCATAATTCGGGCGATATCTATCGCTCCGTGCTGGAGGCAACAGGCTACGGATCGCGGCACATCCTCGAGACCATCGCGAACTGTGGAGGTGAGGCTTCAGAGTATTGGGCTGTTGGCGGCGGCACCACGGGCGGACTGTGGCCGCAGATCATGTCCGACATTATCGGGATCAAGCAGTTGATCCCGAAGGTCACTATCGGCGCGGCTTACGGTGATGCCCAGCTGGCCGCTATGGCCATTGGTGCGGTCTCTCCCACGGACACATGGAATTCTGTGGATCGCGAGATTGAGCCTAATGAGGACAACGCGGAACTCTACAAGGAGATGTTCCAGGTATATCTGGATCTCTACCCGAGTTCTGCACCCATGGTGCATAAGCTGACGGAAATCCAGAATCGCTAGTGTGCCGAGCCGCGAATGCCAGTGGCGCAAGGCTCAGAGTTATTGATGCGAGTAGCGCATAGTAGCTAGCAACGAAAATGGCACAAGGTTGGTGGGTGGGACGGATCTACAGCCGTCCCGCCCACCTGCCGCCACATGATTAAGGAGTGAAAATGAAGGCCGCAATCTTTGTTGGTCCTGGCCAACTCGAACTACAAGAGATCCCCGATCCGCACGCAGGGCCGGGTGAAGTTGTCATCAAGGTTGGCGCCAACACGGTGTGCGGCACCGACGGCCGAATTCTGCGCGGAGAAAAGAGCAAGGGAATCGATCAGGGTGTGGTGCTCGGCCACGAATTTGCCGGGTATGTCACCGAGGTGGGCAGCGGCGTTGAAGGTTTTGCTGAAGGGGAGTTGATCGGTGGCGTCCCAACGATTCCTTGCCTGCGCTGTTATTACTGCCAGCACGGTAAGGAGCACTTGTGCACGGATGCCATGATCATTGGTTACCGCGTCAACGGCGGACTTGCCGAGTACATGAAGTTCCCGCGCGAGGCGATTGAGCGCCGGACCGTCTTCCACGCAGCCGAGGGCCTCACACCGGCCGAGGTTGCGCTGGCCGAGCCGCTTGGCTGCGTCTTGAACGGCGCCAGCCAGTACCGGACTCAAGTGGGCGATACCGTGGTGATCATAGGCGCGGGGCCGATCGGCCTGCTTCATGCTCAAGTCAACCGCCTTTTTGGAGCCTCCCAAATCATCGTCTCGGATCCGTCTGAGCCACGCCGCCAAATAGCGGAACAGTTCGGCGCAACGCATACCGTGGATCCGACCGCCACAGATCTGGACGGCTTCGTCCGCGACCTCACGGACGGATTAGGGGCCCACGTGGTGGTGGTCTGCATCGGTCACCCCGGTCTTGTGCAGCAAGGCTTCGAGATTGCCCGCAAGGGAGGTGCTGTCAACGCCTTCGCAGGCTTCTCGAAGACATCTCTTGCAGAGGTGGATCCGAACCTCATCCATTACGGAGAGCTCAGAGTCACTGGCGCTTCCAACGCGTCCCGTGCCAGCCACAAGCGCGCACTCCGTCTCATCGGCGAGGGAAAGATCGATGTAAAATCGCTACACACGCACACCTTTGCGCTCGATGACGTTGTTGAGGGCATTGAGTTTGCCCAGACGGGCGAGGGAATTAAGGTTGCCGTTAGCCCGGATGGTAAGTAAGAGACGATATGCTCTAAGACACAAGATGAATCGAGATCGCGCACTGAGGCAACGCCGCGAACCGAGACAGAACCACGAACTGGGTTAGGGCCACCAACTAGGCCAAGGCCCGAACGGGTTCAGTGCCGCGAACCGGCTCAACGCAATGAAGGAGATCAACATGAAGGCTGCTGTTTTTGTGGGACCGGGCCAGTTGGAGCTACGCGAAGTTCCAACGCCACACGCAGGCGAGGGAGAAATCGTCCTGAAGACGGGCTCAAATACGGTGTGTGGAACGGACGTGCGCATCATGAAGGGGGAGAAGTCCGCTGGTGTGCGTCCGGGAGTGATCTTGGGTCACGAGATCTCGGGATATGTGCACGAAATCGGAAAGGGCGTGGAAGGCTACGCCGAAGGTGACCTCGTGGGGATCAATCCCACGGTCTCGTGCGGAACGTGCTTCTACTGCCGCACGGGCGCCGAGCACCTGTGCGAGAGGGCCGAGCTATTCGGCTACGCCATTGATGGTGGCCTAGCCGATTACGTTCTGATCCCGAAGCAGGCGGTGGCCCGCCGCGCACTCTACAAGGCAGCGGATCACCTCACACCTGCCGAGGTATCGCTTGGGGAGCCTCTTGGATGCGTCCTCAACGGGGTGGCGAACTACGAGCCGAAGATGGGCGATACGGTTCTCATTATCGGCGCGGGCCCGATTGGGTTGCTCCACGTGATGGTGAATAAGTATCTAGGTGCCTCCCAGATTATCGTCTCTAACACGGGCGAAGAACGCTTGAAGATTGCGCGCGAACTGGGTGCAACGGCGGTGGTTGATCCCACCACGACTGACCTGGAGGAATACGTCCGCTCGCTCACCGATGGGCGCGGGGCGGATGTGACCGTGGTGTGTATTGGCCGCAATGAGCTATTCCAGCAAGCGCTCGAATGCACGCGGCCGAAAGGCCACGTCTCCGCGTTTGCGGGCTTTGCCAAGGGATCGCTGTCCGAGATGGATCCGAACCTCATCCACTACAACGAACTGGTGGTGACGGGCGGATCCAACACCTCGCGGGCGAACTACGAGAAGGCCCTGCGCCTGATCGGCGAGGGAGCTGTGAACGCCAAGGCGCTACATACCGATACTTACGCGTTGGACGATTTGTTCGCGGCTCTTGACCGAGTCCAGAGCGGCGAAGCCCTCAAGGTCTCGGTAGTTCCGAACTAGCCCCGCATTTGCAGAACTAGTCCTGCGCCTTCAGGGCGTCGAGCATATCGATGTTCTTCAGCCGGACGTGCATGGCGGCCATGATCACGATCGAAATTGCGAACGTGATAGCCGCCGAAAGCGCGAAGTTGGTCCACAGCACGTCCGGCTGGAACATCAGCATGTCCGGCGGAACCGAGGTGATCACGAACGCGTGAAGCGGCACCCCGAGCGCGAACCCAGCCAGAATCCCCAGCAGGGTCAGCAGCAGCGTCTCCCGGAAGACGTACATGGTCACTTCTCGCGGGTAGAACCCGAGGACTTTGATCGTGGAGAGTTCGCGGATTCGTTCCGATACGTTGATGTTCGTTAGGTTGAATATAACGACGACGGCGAGCAGCCCCGCGCACACAATCAACACGATGATCACGGCGTTCAGGCCGTCGATCATCGAATCCATCGTGTGGATGATGGCGGTGACTTGAACGATCCCGGAGACGGCGGGGGAGTCCATGAGATCGGCGGAAACCTCGTCTATATCAGCTTCCGGTGCCTGAATCAGGTGCGCGTTCGGCGCCGAGGTACTTGCTCCAAACACGTAGTGCCCGGCATACATCTCCGCAATGCCGGCCACCTCCATCGAGACGTCTTCGCCATCGGAGTCCTGAAGTACGATCTGATCTCCTGATCGATACTCTCCCCGTCCAGACGAACGCTCATCTGCTCGAAGCGGACGCTAGTGGCGTCCTCAACGCCATCGACGGACTCGACTTCATCCTCAGGTTGCTGTGCAGCTACGGCGATGAGGTCGTAGTGCACAATCTGGTTAAACTGCCGGTTTACCACCCCGGTGATGGAATCGAGAACGCCGAAGGCCAGAATAAGGAGCGCAGTGCACCCGGCCACCCCGAACACCGTCATGAACATCCGCCTCTTGTAGCGGAAGAGGTTTCGCGCGGTGATCTTTTGGGTGAAGCTCATCCGCCTCCACAGAGGTCTGATCCGCTCTAGGAAGATCCGCGTGCCGGTGGCCGGCGGCTTAGGTAGGAGGAGCTGGCTCGGCACCTCGTTGAGTTCTCTGGTTGCCACGATTGCGGCCACGAGCACGGTGCAGATGATAGCGATGGCAACCGCGGTCACAGAGATGAGCGGATAAAACCCAAGCTGAAGAGCCGGGAACGAAAAGATTTCCTGATAGGCATTAAAGATGACCGTGGGTAGGAGAGTGTGTCCGACGCCCACTCCGATGAGGCCGCCCAAGGTGCTGGCACTGATCCCGTACAGGAGGTATTTGCGACGAATTGCTCGAGGTGAGTATCCCAGGGCCGCAAACGTGCCGTTTGTGGTGCGCTGCTCTTGGACCATCCGGGTCATCGTTGTCAGGCTGACCAGAGAGGCGATCGCGAACAGAAACACGGGGAACACCTGCGAGATCGCGTCAATCCGGTCCGCGCTATCCCCATAGGTGAGATAGCCCTGAAGGTCTCTCCGGTCCTGAACCTCGTATGGGCTGTCAGCTTCGTTATCGAGCGCCGCCTCAACCGCATCCTGATACTCATCGAGCCGGGCAAGATACGAATCCGCGTACGGTTCGAACCCCGCAGTTTCCGCGAATCGCAACCGTGCCATCGTATAAACGGGCGACTCGAATGCCTCGGGTGCCACCGCGGCGAATCCGTCTAGCTGGCCAGTTCCCAACGTGGTTTGCCCGATGTCCTCACGGTCAAGATACTCCGCCGAGCGAACGAAGCCAGTCACGGTGAAGGACCGGGTGGCGAGTGGGGATTCGTCGTCGTCGTTAAAAACTACGGTGTCCCCAACGTTGTAGCTGCCCTCCAACTCGGAGGTGAGGGCGATTTCGTCTGAGCCGGACGGCATTGAGCCAGCTGTGAGCGAGAAGGTGGAGATCTCTTCGGGGGTGGACATGAGGTGCAGGGTGGTCAGGGAGTCTTCCACTGTAGCGTCGGCAGCGTACCCGAATTCGGCGGTGGCTCCATCCACGGAGGCGAGGGCATCCTCGTTCACCCCCATCGGGGAGGTGACAGTTACATCGGCAAGGTTTGTTTCATCGAAGAAAGCCGCGCCGGTTTCGCGCATATCCGGGCCAGTCACCTTGAGGCCCACGAGGGCGAAGGCTCCCAGAAACATCAGAGCGGCGATGGAGAAAAACCGGGCCCATGACCCGGTAATGGTGCGCCACGCTTCCTTCCACGCGGTCCTGTGCATCGCGCTCACCACTCGATCTCAGAAATATCACGAGGATGTTCGTTCACCTCGTCGCGTTTGACCTTCCCATCGCGTAGTTCGATCACCCTATCGCCTATGGCGGCGATCGCGGCATTGTGCGTGACGATGATGACCGTGGCGCCGTTGCGGCGAGACATGTCCTGTAAAACCCTGAGGATCTGCTTGCCCGTCTGGAAGTCGAGGGCACCAGTGGGCTCATCGCACAGGAGCAGCTTGGGCTTCTTCGCGATGGCGCGGGCGATGGCCACGCGCTGCTGCTCGCCGCCTGAGAGCTGTGCCGGGAAGTTATTGATGCGATCGCCAAGGCCAACGCTTGTCAAGACCTCCTCCGGATCCATTGCATCCTCCACGATCTCGGAGGCCAGCTCCACGTTTTCCTTCGCGGTCAGGTTCGCAACCAAGTTATAACCCTGAAACACGAAGCCCACATCATTACGGCGCTAGGTGGTGAGCTGCTTGGCGTTGTAGGTGGCGATGTCGAGGCCGTCAACGATCACCTGTCCGTCATCATTGGCCATAATCGTGGATCCGCCCATGTGATACCGCTTGGTTGAATCCACTAGTTCGATGTACGCCATACCGCCTTTTCTCCCCTGTTTTTCGCCGATAGCCAGTGCGATCGTACTCGGGTCCGATTTTTCGGGCAATGATGAGTGGGACGTCACCCTCGTGGGCTCTGGACGCACCCCGGGAGGACGGTCGTAAGATTGATGACTGTTCGCCCAAGCGCGTTCCCACTATTTCCTGCAACAACAGGGGAAAGTGTGCGCTCGTGGCTACGACAGTACCCTAACCACACGTCTTTTCTGAAGGAGCTCTGCGCCATGAATCACGCCCTGACATCGGGCACCCCTTGGCGGGTTATGATCCGATTCGCCATCCCACTTCTTATTGGGAATGTGGTGCAGCAGATGTATCAGGTTGCTGACGCGATGGTTGTGGGCCAGCACCTTGGGGTGGATGCGCTGGCAGCAGTGGGCGCAACGAATGGCATCCTATTCTTGCTCATCGGGTTTGCTCAGGGAATGACGCAGGGCTTCGCAATCCCTACCGCTCAGGCGTTTGGGGCTGGCGATGCGCGCGGCGTGAGGCGCTCTGTGGCCGCTGGTACCATTCTTACGGCGGTCGCCAGCCTAGTTCTCATGGTGGGCGCGCCTCTTATCATTCGCCCCTTCTTGGGACTGTTGCGCACACCTCCCGAACTCAGCGATCAGGCGGTCACGTTCGCCACGGTCAACTTCTTGGGCGTCGCGGCACTGATGTTCTTCAATTACCTCTCCGCGATTATCCGGGCTATCGGCGATTCGCGAACACCCCTCGTGTTCCTTGTGATCGCGTGTCTGTTGAATGTGGCGCTGGTTGTGCTGTTCGTGCAGGTCATGGATCTGGGTGTAGGCGGGGCGGCGCTGGCCACCGTGATCGCCCAGCTCACCTCCGCGCTGCTGTGCTTGGGGTATCTGGTTCGGTCAATTGAGGCGCTCCACGTGGGGCGGGCAGATTGGCGCGTTGGCGCGGCGGCTCTGGGCCGGCAGCTGAAGATCGGGTTGCCGATGGGATTCCAGCAGTCGATCATCGCGATCGGTACGTTGGCGGTTCAGGTGTCCCTCAACGGGCTGGGTGCCACCGCTGTGGCCGCTTACACTACCGCCACACGCGTGGACGGGCTGGCAGTAGCCTTCCTTATGTCTCTGGGCCTCGCGGTTTCCACCTTCACAGCGCAGAACCTCGGTGCCGGTTACACGGAACGGATCAAGACGGGGGTACGTCAGGCCCTCGTGATGTCCTTCGTAGTGTCGCTTTTCCTTTCCGTGACCCTCGTGAGTGCGGGCAACCCGATTGTGCGCAGCTTTGTGGGTAGCGGTGAAGAGGCAGTAGTGGCCATGGCACACGAATACCTCGTGATCAACGGTGCCCTTTACGTTGTCCTCGGAGTCCTGTTCGTGACACGGAGCGCCTTGCAAGGGCTCGGGCGCACGTTAATTCCCACGCTGGCGGGGGTGCTGGAGCTTGCTATGCGCGTGAGCGCGGCCGTGGTGCTTAGCCAAGTACTTGGTTTCCAAGGGATCGTTTCCGCCAATCCACTCGCATGGATCGGGGCGAGCATGCTCCTAGTTCCGGCTTGGATCGTGGCCCGGCGCAAGCTACCTGCGGACGTTCGCAGCTTGAAGGAGGTTCCGTTTGCTGAGGGTCAGGTAGAAGTGACCTTCCCGCCCGCCTCCGATCGGCTACTTGAGAATAACGATGTTTTACCTTCGTCAGCCAGCGCGCCGAGCAAAGAGTCTGATAATCAGCCGCAGGGCCAGAGTGATGCCGATGAATCCAAGCACTCCGGCGATCAGGTGGTGAAGGGTCAGAACCGTAGTTATGTGGACAGTGCTGGGCACGAGCAGAAAAACCAGCGCCATGACGATGGCAACACAGGCGAAGGCACCCGAGAGGATATCGTCCACCACGGAGCCGAACCACTCCCGGTCCGATGAGGCGGCGAACGAGCGGGCGCGTAGCGTAAGTTCGCCGCGCTCTAGCTGAGTTGTCAGGCGCTCCGCGCGGGCCGGTAGGCGGCGGGCAGCTATGGCCGAGGTAAGGGCCGATGTTGCGGCGATGTTGGCTAGGCGCTCCGGGGAACTTAGCGTTGTAACAAGATGCGGGAGAGCTTCTTGGGCTGCTTGGAACAGTCCGTAGCCTGGCCTGAGCGTTTGCAGCGTGATGTCCAGTGAAGCGAGTGTGCGGAATGCTCCGGCTACGTCCCCTGGAATACTGATGCCGTACTCGCGTAGCACGGCGAACACATCGGAGAAGATGGTAGCGTCCGCCTCTTGGCGGTGGCCGAGGACGGTTAGTACCCGGCCCAGATCGCGCTGGAGGGCGCTGCGATCAATATCTGGGTCTACATCGAATGCCATTAAGATCGACGCAACGGCGTTGACGTTATCATCCGTAAAGATGGCCAGAAGGAGGGACGCGAGCAGTTGGCGCGTTTCCGCATCGATTACCCCGATTGCGCCGAAGTCAAGAAGCCCAATCGTCTCGTCTTGTAGCAGCATGATGTTGCCGGGGTGAAGATCCGCATGGAAAACGCCGTGGATGAGGATGGATTCGGCTGTGGCGGAAAAGAGTTCGCTGGCCAGTTCATCGCGTTGGGCGGTTTCTGTAGGGGCCACTGCTGACGGAACTGGGGCACCTTGAAGTTCGGTCATTACTAGCACTCGCTTCGTGGAGAGTTCCGGGATTATCGTGGGTGCGGTAATGAGCGGATGCCCCTTCAGCGAGCGGGCGATGGCGGTGGTGTTGCGAGCCTCGATATCGTAGTCCAACTCCTGGTTTAAGGAATCCACCAAACCGCCGATAAGGGCAAGTAGGCCCAGCCTGTCTGCCCACTCAAAGCGCTTCTGGGCGGTCCTAGCGAAGCGAAGTAGGATGTCGCAATCAACTTGTACTTGTTCAGCTGCGCCGGGCCGTTGCACTTTGACCACAACGCGGCGGCCATCCTTGAGGGTAGCGCGGTGTACCTGCGCTACCGATGCAGCGGCGAAAGGATCTGGATCGAAGTGTCCGAAGATTGCATCGGGTTCCGCGTCCCATTCGTTCAACAACGTTTCTCGGATATCCTCTGATGAGGCCGGCGCGGCGGAGGTCTGGAGAGAGGAAAGCGCCGTGATGAGGGGAGCGGGAAGCAGGTCCGAACGCGTGGAGAGCAACTGACCGAACTTAACAAACGTGACCCCAGCGCTATTGATCATCCGGATGAGCGCGGTGACGAATTCGGAGGATTCGGGGCCGTAACGCAGTGCCCGGCCAAGTCCAGAGCGCATAACAATCCAGCCGAGCTGGAGGTAGCGCCGCAGCCGCCGGATGCCTAGTCTGCTTTCTACGATGCCCTCGATAGGGCCACCGAAGGTCCCGGTTGGGACGATGAGCTCAACAACCACAAGAGCCAGCAGTGCCACGGCGAAAATCCACAGGAGGATGATGGCACCGGTCACGAGAGCGATGCCCGGAGCGACAGCCAGAGCACCTTCGTCAGTGAAGATGCCCAGCGCGGTCCCCGCCCACACCGACACAGGAATTAGTGCGATCAGAGTCAGAAGTGAAACAAGGTACGCGCGAATCCATCCTACGGCGGGCAGCAGACGTTTGATCACCACGGTGAAGACCGCGGCAACGAGCAAGGTGGTCAGCGCTTGGTAAAGGAAACTGAGGGCGTCCATTTCTCTACTGTAGTCGTCCGGGATGTGTGATGTACGTGTATGGGTACTTCGTCCTATGCCCGTGTCAGGCTCGCTAATGATGGTATGCGAAGTGCCGCATCCGTTCAGGGTCCGGTGTGGCCGGTGGGATAATGGAGTATTTTTCACGGAATCTTTACCAGCGATTGACAAGCGAGTGAGCGGGCGGGCTCAGCCACGGTTTTTGGCACAGCTAAGCCATTTTCACAAGGGATGACTTACTTAATTCACCTAGGAACTGGGGGCTTGTTGGGACTAAAGTACGAATTAGCATTCATTTGTGATCGAAGCTCCACATGCGGTGTGTGTGCCGATGCTTCGAGAAGCGAAAGTTACTGAGCTTATGCAGTAGCCTCGTGGAAGAGGAGGACACAGATGTCAACAACGACAGAACAAGCACCGCCCCGTCCAGGTACGTGGGTGCTTAAAGTTGCTATGGCCATTACTGGCACATTATTAGTAGCTTTCTTGCTTATTCATTTATTTGGTAACTTTAAGATCTTTACCGGGCCCGAGCACTTCGACGATTACGCCGAGTGGCTGCGTGTCGCATTCGCACCGTTCCTGCCCGAAGGAATGGTGCTCTGGCTGTTCAGGATCGTCATATTCGGCGGCCTTTTCATCCACGTTTACGGTGCAATCACGATTTGGTCCCGTGGGCGTAAGGCGCGTGGTCCGCACCGGGCCGGAATCAAGGCATCGCGCACCGGCTTCCAGGGCTTTTCTGCTCGGCTGATGCCCGTGACGGGCGTGTTCACGCTTGCCTTTATCGTGATCCACTTAATGGACCTGACGCTCGGAATTAAGCCGGTTGCATCAGATTCCTTCCAGCATCCGGTGGGTACCCGTCCGGCCGCGTACAGCAACGTCATCGCCTCGTTCGAGCGTCCTTGGATGGCAGCCATCTACATCATCATGATGGTGCTTATCTCCATCCACGTGGCACACGGAGTGACCACTGTTGTTCAGGATCTCGGCGCAATGGGGAAGCGTGTTCGTCTCGTTGCCGCAATCGTTGCTGGCCTCTGTGCCCTCGCTATCCTGCTCGGTAATGCGGCCATTCCGCTCGCAGTCCAGTTTGGAGTCATATCGTGAGTAATATTTTCCGTAAGAACGTGTCCACAGAAACCGCTGAACCTGCTGCGGCTCCCTTCGTAGCGCCCCGCGTCACGGTCGCGGGTGCTGCAAACGGTCAGGTCCTAGACGGCAAGGTGCCAGAAGGTGATCCGGCCGAAGCATGGCACAAGCGGCGCGACGCTTACAAGCTGGTTGGTGCGAACAACAAGCGCAAGTTCACCGTTGTTGTTATTGGTACCGGACTTGCTGGCAGTGGCTGTGCAGCTGCACTGGCCGAACAGGGCTACAACGTCCATTCGGTCACCTACCATGACGCCCCGCGGCGTGCTCACTCCGTTGCTGCGCAGGGCGGCATCAACGCGGCTCGCGCTCGTAAGGTTGATGGCGATTCCATCTATCGATTCGTGAAGGACACAGTCAAGGGTGGCGATTTCCGCTCCCGCGAGGCAGAGGCCTTCCGGCTGGGCGAAGAGTCCATCCGCGTAATCGACCACATGAACGCCATTGGCGCACCATTCGGACGCGAGTATGGTGGCACACTCGCCACCCGTTCGTTCGGCGGCGTTCAGGTGTCTCGTACGTACTACACGCGCGGCCAGACGGGCCAGCAGCTCCAGATTGCTGGTGCGCAGGCTCTGCTGCGTCAGGTAAAGCGCGGGACGATCACCCTTCATACTAGGTCCGAGATGCTGGACCTCATCATGGAGGATGGTGTTGCTCGTGGCGTTGTAATTCGTAACCTCGTGACCGGTGAGGTCACAGCCATCCCGGCTCACGCCGTGGTGCTGGCAACCGGTGGTTACGGATCGCTGTACCACTACTCGACTCTGGCGATTAACTGCAACGCCTCCGCTGCGTGGCGTGCACACCGCCATGGTGCGTACATGTCTCACGTCTCATGGGTCCAGTTCCACCCGACAGCACTTCCGGTGCAGTCCGAGTTCCAGTCCAAGACCATCTTGATGTCTGAGTCTCTGCGAAACGATGGCCGGATTTGGGTACCGAAGAAGGCTGGCGACGATCGCGATCCCAACACGATTCCTGAGGACGAGCGCGATTATTACCTAGAGCGCAAGTACCCGGCCTTCGGCAACCTCTGCCCGCGAGATATCGCTTCTCGCGCCGCAAAGGAGCAGCTGGATTCGGGTCACGGTGTTGGCCCCCTGAAGAACTCCGTTTATCTGGACTTCAAGGATGCCATCGCCCGCGATGGCGAGGGCGCGATTCGTGAACGCTACGGAAACCTCTTCGAGATGTATGAGCGTGCCGTTGCAGAGAACCCGTACAAGGTTCCTATGCGTATTGCTCCCGGCGCTCACTTCACGATGGGCGGCTTGTGGACGGACTTCAACCAGATGAGCTCTATCCCGGGTATGTTCGTTGGTGGAGAGGCCGGATGGTCTTATCATGGCGCGAACCGCCTAGGTGCTAACTCCCTCCTTTCGGCCTGCGTGGACGGTTGGTTCACCCTTCCGTTCTCCATCCCGAACTACTTGGCCGATCACCTAGGTGAGGCGCTGCCGGGCATGGATTCGAAGCCGGTCCAGGAGGCGATGGCGCGGGTTAACGCACGTACGGATGCTCTGCTGAGCGTAGGCGGATCGAAGAGCCCAACGGTCTTCCACCGCGAGCTTGGCGACATCATGTATGAAGGCTGCGGTGTGAATCGCTCGAAGGAAGGCCTCACGGAAGCACGCGGCAAGATTCAAGAACTCCGCAAGGAGTTCTGGAGCAACGTCGCAGTGCCGGGCACGGGATCTCAGGTCAATCAAACTCTGGAGAAGGCGGGCCGCGTGGCTGACTTCCTTGAGCTGGCCGAGCTACTGTGCGTGGATGCCTTGGATCGCGAGGAATCCTGTGGAGCACACTTCCGGGTTGAGCATCAGCAAGAAGGCGAAGCCCAGCGTGACGATGAGCATTGGACCTTCGCCTCAGCGTGGGGTACCGAAGGCGGAGAGGGCCCAACCTCTGCCTCCGAGCCTCTGACCTTTACACGTAACGTGGAGCCACTGGAATTCTCAGCGGTTCCCATGGCAACGAGGAGCTACAAGTGAAACTAACACTCGAAGTTTGGCGCCAGCCCTCAACAAATGCTCAGGGCACTTGGGAGCGTCACGAACTAGACGGACTAGAGCCTGCGATGAGCATTCTCGAAATGCTCGACGCGCTGAACGAGCAACTGATCGCGCAGGGCAAGGAACAGGTTGCGTTTGAATCGGACTGCCGCGAGGGCATCTGCGGCGCGTGTGGTTTGACGGTCAATGGCCTCCCGCACGGCCCGGAGAACAACCTTCCGGCCTGCCATCAGCGCCTCCGCCACTTCAAGGATGGCGATACGGTAAGGATTGAGCCTCTGCGCTCGGCATCCTACCCGGTGGTGCGCGATCTGATTGTGGATCGTTCCGCCCTGGACCGGGTTGTCATTGCTGGCGGAACCGTTGCTGTGAACGCCGGAACTGCCCCCGATGCAGACACGCAGTTGATCAACCATGAGAAGCTGGAGCTGGCGATGGACTTCGCCGCATGTATCGGTTGTGGAGCCTGCGTGGCTGCATGCCCGAACGGTGCTGCCCATCTCTACGTTGGCTCAAAGCTTGCGCATCTGAGCATGCTTCCCGTGCCGCGCCAAGAGCGCGACCAGCGTGCGAAGGCCATGGTGACCGCGGCAGAAAGTTCCTTCGGACCCTGCTCCAACTATGGCGAGTGCGCGAAGGTTTGCCCGGAGAACATTCCGCTCTCCGCGGTAGCCGCAGTGAACAAGGAGCGTATGCTCTCTGGTCTTCGCCGGCAGGTGAAGACTGGGGCGTAGATTGTCCTGAGAGAATTGCCGGGTGTCTTAAGGCCCGGTACGAGGAGGTCCTTTCGGGGGCCTCCTCGTTCTATAATCTGGTTGAGAGGTGCACATGGATATCACAGAAGTTGCCGTTCCGTCCTATCCCGGCGAGGATCCGTTCGGCCAGTTCGAAGCCATCGAGGCGTTGACACGGGCCCGGTATGAGGATGGGCAGGCGCGTGCCATCACCGTGCACTCGGCCCGCGAGGTCTCTACGGCACATGCACGTGATCAGGTCTATAAGCGCCTCGTCTATCTCCTGAGCGATCCGACGGAAAGCAACTTCGATGCGCCCATCGCCCAGCTTGCCCCGGGCCGTCCCGCCAAGATCCTCGGCTATGGCTACCTGCGACTTTCCCAAGTACATAAAGAGCGATCCCTTGGCTTTTTCGACATCGTGATTCATCCTGAAAGCTGGGGTAAGGGATACGAGGACTACCTGCTTGAGGTCATCTCCAAGGAAGCAAAGAAGCGCGGCGTTAAGTGGCTCTCTTGCCGGGTGTATATGCCGTATCCCAGTACCTATAACGCCACGGTCTCCGAGCTGTTCATGGAGCAACCGGGGAGTGCCTTCCTCCTGCGGCATGGCTTTACGCTGGCTCATACATACGAGGATTACCGCTGGGACGTTTCTGATCATGGGACGATCCGCGAACGCATGACCCCGCTGATCCAGCCGGGCGATTACCGCCTCGTCTCTTGGCAGGGCATGACGCCCGCAAATCTGCTGGATTCCTTGGCGAAGTTCCGGCGCCAGTTCACCATGGATGAGCAGCAGGGTTCTCCGGAGGTGTCGCGGACTGAATCGTGGACCGCGGCTTCCTTGGCCGGCGAAGACGCGTATAACGTGGCAGTTGGCCAGCCTCATTTTACTACCGCCGCCGTAGACAGCCGTGGGGAAGTAGTGGGCTTTTCCACCATCATCTCAAACGTGGATTCACCCGAGCGCCCGGTTCAGGCCGGCACGATCGTTCGCCCTGAACACCGTGGGCGCAACCTCGGCATCACGCTGAAGGCCGCGAACATCATCAACGTGATCGATTCGCATCCGCAAACCGAAACCATCACCACGGGCGTGGATCCCGCCAACGAGCACCTCGTGGATATCAACGCGCACCTCGGATTCGTGCGCACGGGCCTGCAGGGAGACTTCCGCCGGAAAGTCTAGGTTAGCGTGCGGTTTCGGCGATACCATGAATCATGGAGCATTTCATCGACGAAGAATCCACGTGGCTAGCCCACAACTACCATCCCCTTGACGTGGTTATCCGCTCCGGACACGGTGCATGGGTTGAGGACACCGAGGGAGATCGATACCTTGATTGCCTTGCGGGGTATTCTGCGGTGAACTTTGGGCACACCAACGATCGCTTGGTTGCCCGTGCCACAGAGCAAATGGGCCGCCTCACGATGATCTCCCGGGCGTTCCGCAACGATCAGCTGGGTCCGCTGGCCCGCGAACTCGCCACTTTGTGCGAGGCAGAGATGGTATTGCCCATGAACACCGGCGCGGAGGCCGTAGAGACTGCCATCAAGACTGCGCGCGCGTGGGGTTACCGGGTTAAAGGCGTCCCCGAAGACAGGGCAAACATCATCGTGATGGGTTCGAATTTTCACGGCCGGACTACGACGGTGATTTCTTTTTCTGACGACGACGATGCACGCCGCGACTTGGCCCCTACACTCAGGGCTTTCGGCAAGCGACGTTCGGAAATGTCGCATCGGTAGAGCGACTGGTCGATCCCAATACCGTGGCCGTGCTGACCGAGCCAATACAGGGCGAAGCAGGGGTAATCATCCCACCGGATGACTTCATGCCCGGCCTACGGGAGCTGTGCTCGCGAAACAATGTGCTGCTCATAGCGGACGAGATCCAGTCCGGTCTGGGGCGAACAGGCACCACCCTTGCCTGCGACCTGTGGGGCGTCAAGCCGGACCTCATGACGCTCGGAAAAGCCCTCGGAGGAGGGATTGTTCCGGTATCGGCCGTGGTGGGCAGACGTGACGTGTTGGGCGTGCTCGGGCCCGGTCAGCACGGCTCGACATTCGGTGGCAACCCACTCTCGGCGGCCGTCGCGCGCGAGGTAGTCCAGATTCTGGCTGAAGGCAAGCCTCAGGCGAATGTGCGCCGCCTCGCGCCCCAGATGCGGCGAGGGCTCGAATCGATGGAGGGAATCGAACACTTCACCCATGTGGGGCTGTGGAGCGGTGTCACCATACCGGAGGAGCTGGGAACCGGGCGGGACCTGTGCGAGCGGCTAGCTGCCCACGGCGTTCTAGCCAAGGATACCCATGGCTCCACCGTCCGGCTCTCGCCGCCGCTAACCGTAACGTCAGAAGATGTTGAATTCATGCTGACTGGTCTCGCGGCGGCGCTGGCGGATCTAGGCTAGTTCAGCCCGGACAATCTTTGTGGCCTCGACCAGGTTCGCCAAGGTTGCGTTCGTTTCGGGGTACGCGCGCGTCTTCAATCCACAATCCGGGTTGACCCAGAGGTGGTTGGCCGGAACGGACTGAGCTGCGGCTTGGATGAGCTCAACGAGTTCGGCCGTGCTGGGCACGCGTGGGGAGTGGATGTCCCACACACCGGGGCCAACGCCACGGAAGAAGCCGTTAGCGGCCAGCTCGGGGAGCACTTCCATCTTCGAGCGTGCTGCCTCAATCGAAGTTACGTCCGCGTCCAGGCCCGCGATTGCATCGATGATCTGGCCGAACTCTGAGTAGCACAGGTGCGTATGGATCTGCGTATCCGGGCGCACACCCGCGGTGGCGGCCCTGAAGGAGCCCACGGACCAGTCGAGGTAATCGGCCTGACGATCGGCGTCCAGCGGCAGGAGTTCGCGCAGCGCGGGCTCATCCACCTGAATGATGGAAGTGCCGGCGGCCTCAAGATCGGCCACCTCGTCCCGCAGTGCTAGCGCGATCTGATCGGCGGATTCGCCCAGCGGAATGTCGATCCGGGGGAAGGACCACGCCAAGATGGTGACGGGACCAGTAAGCATTCCCTTAACCGGGCGTCCGGTTAGAGATTGGGCGTAAGAGGTCCACTCCACTGTCATGGGCGCCGGGCGGGCCACATCGCCCCACTGGATGGAAGGACGTGTGCAGCGAGATCCGTAGGACTGGACCCAGCCGTTGCGGGTAGCGGCAAAGCCATCGAACTGTTCAGCGAAGTACTGAACCATGTCATTGCGCTCTGGCTCGCCGTGCACAAGGACGTCGATATCCAGATCCTCTTGCAGCTTGATCACCTTGGCTACCTCACCGCGGATTCGCTCCGTGTAGCCAGCCTCATCGATCTCTCCCCGGTTCAGCGCAGCGCGTGCGTTGCGGATCTCCGGAGTTTGGGGGAAGGAACCGATCGTCGTGGTGGGAAGAATAGGTAAGCCAAGCTTTTGCGCCTGAATCGGCTCACGCTCAGTGAAAGGGATACGGGTGCGGTCAGCTTCGGTAAGTGCGGCGGTGCGGGTGCGAACGTCTTCGCGGCGCACACCCGGGGCGATCGCTCGGGCGGCGAGGGCCGTGGATGCCTGCGCGATATCGGCGGCAACACTGTCCCAGCCATGTGAGAGTCCACGTGCCAGAACCGCCGTTTCAGCCACTTTCTGATCGGCGAACGCCAGCCAATCGTGCAGGTTCACGTTGAGCTCGGCATCCTCCCACACCTCATCGGCCGTATCGTGAGGCACGTGTTGCAACGAGTTTGTGGTAGTCACGGAGATTCCCGCGGCGCCCAGCTGTTCGAGTTCAATAAGGGCGTCGCGTGCCGCAGCAAGATCGGCGCGCCAGATGTTGCGTCCGTCAATCAGGCCAGCCACGAGCTGAACCTTGGAGAGGTCCACTTCCCCGGGAGCGGGAGCTGAGCCCCGCACCAGATCAAGCTGGATGGCCTCAACACCGGAGCCGGCAATGGCCGGGAGAGCCGTACGGCCATCGCCATAGGGCAGGGTCAGCAGCAGGCTCGGGCGGTCCTCCAGTGCCGTCAGCAGGGGCCAGACACGGCCGGCGATCTCGGCAAGGTCTACCCGTGAGACCGAGAGATTATCGGAGACGAGCGCAGGCTCATCGAATTGCACCCACGGTGCACCTGCCGCAGCGAAGGCCGAGACCAGTTCGCGGTAGGCGGTCACAACGTCGTCGATCCGATCAAGTGGCACAAAACCTTCAGGGGCATCATCGGCAGCCTTAGCCAATGCCAAGTAGGTGACGGGACCAACCACAACGGGGCGCGTTAAAGTGCCGGCGTTCTTCGCCTCAACAAAGCGCTGAACAAGGTGATCGTTAGCGAATGAAATCGGGGTGTCTGGACCAATTTCGGGAACGAGGTAGTGGTAGTTCGTATCGAACCACTTCGTCATCTCCAGTGGCGGAACGTCCTGATCGCCGCGCGCAAGTGCGAAGTAGAGGTCCAATTCGCTCTTGCCGGAAAAACGCTGCGGGATGGCACCTAGCTGCCACGTGACGTCAAGAACCTGATCGTATAGTGAGGAATTCTCCGGGATTGAAGAATCGCTGCGATCGTAGCCGAGTTCAGCCAGCCGATCGAAGGTAGCGTGGCGCAGAGCGGTGAACGCGGAGGTGAGCTCTTCCGCGGTTGACCGTCCGGCCCAGTAGGATTCGACGGCGCGCTTGAGCTCGCGGCGGCGGCCGATGCGCGGGTATCCGAGGATTGTTGCCGTGGGGAATTCGGTTGCCATGGTTCTTCCTTAGTCAGTGGGTGTTAGTTCGGGTAATTCGTCAATGAGGTCGAGGACCGGCTGGGCCTTGTTAAACGTGTAGAAGTGGATTCCTGGCGCCCCGGAATCAAGGATCTGGCGGGCCAGCGCTGAACCGTGAACGATTCCGCGATGATACAGATCTTGCTCGTCAGTTGCACGAGAAAGATCGTTCACGAGCCGTTCGGGGGCCACCACCTTCGTCAGCTCGGCTACGCGTGCCAACCGGCGCGGTTCGGTTGGCACCAAGATGCCAGCAACGATCGGGATCGTCACGCCATATCGGCGAGCCTTCTCCACGAAGGTGGTGTAATCATCGGCCTTGAAGAAGAGCTGGGTGATGGCGAAATCCGCGCCGGCCACCTGTTTGAGCAGTAGGCGTTCAATCTCCTGCTCGGGGCTGGTCCCTGCTTCGGGGTTTCCCGATGGGAAGGTGGCTACGGCGATCGTGAGCGGCTTGAACGCAGCGCGCAGGCCGGCTCCAGGCTGCTCGATGTTGCGATGCTGCTCAAGGGTGCGGATGAGGTTCACCAGCTCGGTGGCCGAATTCACCCCGTCCGCCGCGGGACGCCACGTGGGATCGTCCGCAGGGGGATCGCCTCTCAGGGCAAGGAACGTACGTACTCCGGAGTCCAAGTAATCGGAGATAACCGAGACGAGTTCTTCACGTGAGGCTCGCACACATGTCAGGTGTGCAATGGGCTGGATCGGCGTATCGCGCACGAGCCGGCGCACAACGTGGCGGGCCGTGCTGCGATCCTGACCTGCCGCCCCATACGTAACCGAAAGGAAATCCGGCTGCGTTTCGAGGAGCTGAGTAACTGTGTTCCAGAACTTGGGAGCAACGTCCGGGCGGCGTGGCGGCATCACTTCAAAGGAGAGTGTCCGCGATCCACGACGTGTGGAGTTGGGGGAGATGCTCACCGGCGCACCGCCTTCAGCGGCGCAACCTCCTGCATCATCATGCGCATTCGTGCAGCCAACTGAGTACCAACTCGGTCTGGTCTAGGGCGCGAAGCGTTTTCGGTGATCATGTAAGAATTCTGCGATAAGTTCAGTTGGTGAGTCAGAGGTGTCCGCCTTTTGGAACACATTCGTGGTCCGATGTGGCGTGCGTGCCAGATCTACAGCCGGAGTTCCCAAACCGCGCACAACCCGGGATAATTTAACTGTATAAATCCGTGAAAATAAGTGTGCAGAGTGAGGGCAGATGCTGGCTCGTTCTACGTGGCATCGCATGACAGCGATAGTCACCGGCTTTTGGATCATCGTGCTGGTGGCTTCAGTGGCCGGTCAGCTCATCCTTCCCAACCCTCGGTGGTATCTCATCCACGTGAGTGGGCTGGGCGTGGCCGGTGCCTCTATCCTCATCTGGACGTGGCATTTCGCCGATGCCCTCACCCGTTCGAAGCAGTCTCAGCCCCATCAGATCATTCGGCTAGCTCTTCAGTCGCTCGGCACGCTTATGCTGGCTGGAGCACTTGCCACTACCGGTATAGCGGGCGTTGTACTCGGGGCCCTAGGTTCTCTCACGGTGTGCGCCGCGTTCGCCTGGCACTCATGGGCGCTTCGCCGCGCGATGGGTGCCGCCTTCGTCTCGCCCGGCGCGGTCACTCTCCGCTACCACCTTGCGGGCGGCATCCTCTTCATCATCGGGGCGCTGGTGGGCCTGATCATGACGATCGATGTGACCAGCTTCGAGCTGGCCCAATCGTGGTGGCCAGCCCTATATGAGAACCACGACGCTATGGCGCTAGTACACGTGTTTGCGATGGTGCTCGGCTTCATCGGGATGACGGTGCTGGGAACTATCGTTACGTTTGGGCCAACGGTGGGCCGGACTCGCATGAGCGCCCAAAGCCTGAGGTGGTCGGGACGGGCGCTTCCGGTCCTTATCAGCGCGATCGTGGTGGGTGCGGCAGCGTCCCTCGCCGGCCTTCCAGTAGTGGCGGGTATCGCCGCCGGTGTGTGGGTTGTGGCCGCCATCGTGGGCGTTCTCTGGCCTGTGTTCAAGACATGGCGCGGTTCGATGCTGGGCGTTGGCGATGGCTGGACTATCGAGGCTGGGCTCATCTGGCTGGTGGCGGGTTGCGCGGTGTGGGCGTTCCAGCTGGCGTTTGCTCCGGATGCGCAGGTTGCGCGCAGCGTCTCCGGCGGAACCTACGCGATTTTCTTGGCCGCCGGAGCACTCCAGCTTATCCTCGGCTCTCTCACCTACCTGCTTCCGGTTGTGGCCGGGGGAGGGCCGGCGATGCTGCGCCAGTCCATTGAGTTCCTAGAGCGGACCGGAGCCCTCCGGTTCTTCGTCCTGAACGGTGCGATGGTCCTCGCACTCGCGCCCTTGCCTCTCCACGTTCATAATGCGCTACTAGGCGCGGCTGGTCTCACGGCCTTCATGAGCTTCGTGCTTGTGCTTATGGCGGTAGTCAGGCAGAAGCGTCCTGAATCCAAGCCAACGGCCACTCAGCCCGCCGCCCCACGGCGCGGCCCACGCCCCATGCCCGATCCTCACCTGAAATCGGGCGCCGCTATTGCTGCTGCGTTGCTTCTGGCCGTTACCGCGGGCGGTTATGGTGTCCAATCGATTGCCGGAACTGGCATCTCCGCGGGTACGTCGGACAACCAGAACGCCCCTGTCACCGAGGTTGACGTGACGGTGAGTGGAATGGCGTTTGTCCCAAGCCAGATCGAGGTCCCGGCCGGAAACCGGCTGATCGTGAACTTCGAGAACACGGGGGATCAGCGTCACGATCTGGTGTTTGATAATGGGGCGGAAACCGGCCCGGTTCCCACTGGTGAAACCGCCACAGTGGACGCGGGAATCATTGAAGAATCCACTGAGGGATGGTGTTCCATGGTGGGGCACCAGCAGATGGGAATGACCCTCGACGTTGTTGCCACCGGCGGTACCCACTCGCACGATTCTGATTCGGCACCGGACGCCTCGAATGGCACCACTGACGGCATGCCGACTCTACCCACTATGGCCGAACTCTCTGCGGATCCCGGCGATCAGTTTGAGCCGTGGGATCCCGCGCTGGACCCGGCGCCCGAGGAAACGGTCCATCACGTGAGCCTAGACGTCCAAGAAGTTGAGAAGGAGGCGGCCCCCGGCCGCACCCAAACTGTGTGGACGTTCAACGGCCAGACTCCGGGTCCTGTCTTACGAGGAAAAGTTGGGGACCGCTTCGTCATCACGCTGACGAACAACGGATCCATGGGCCATTCGATCGATTTCCACGCTGGTGACATTTCTCCGGATGAACCGATGCGCACCATCGAGCCGGGGGAATCCCTCACCTATGAGTTCACCGCGAACCGTTCGGGTATCTGGATGTACCACTGCTCCACATCCCCGATGTCCGTTCACATCGCCAACGGCATGTACGGCGCGGTCATCATTGATCCACCGGGCCTCGAGCCCGTTGACGAGGAGTACGTCCTCATTCAGGGTGAACAGTATTGGTCTAGCGACCTCACGGAGGGCACGGACGCTGACGCGGTGGCGTACGGGACGCCCTCGGCCGTGACTTTCAACGGTTACCCCTTCCAGTACGATCACGAGCCGCTGAGCGCTCAGGCGGGTGACCGCGTGCGCATGTGGGTATTGGACGCCGGTCCGAATCTGCCGCTCAGCTTCCACGTAGTGGGTACCCAGTTCGATACGGTCTGGAGCGAGGGTGATTACCTGATTGATCACAGCGAGGATTCGGGCTCGCAGACACTCGGCTTGCTCGCCGCTCAGGGAGGTTTCGTCGAGTTCTCTCCGCACCAAGCCGGCAGCTACACCATCGTGAACCACGCGATGAGTAATGCGGAGCGTGGTGCACACGGAAAGCTCGTCGTCGTCGACAATTAACAACTAATAACGACGACGAAGCCCCGCCTACCCAAATCTCCCGTACGAAACGGGGCGGGTAAGCGGGGCCTCAGTGTCAAGGGCTTAGAAGGCCGGGATGACCTCACCATCGGGCCAAGTCTCCTCGATGAAGTCCGAGACTTCCTGGGAGTGAAGAAGCTCGTCGAGAGTCTGCGCGGCCTCTACTACCTCGGAGTCCGACTCGGAGTTCCACGCGAGGATGTTGGAGTAAGGGTTGCCCTCGCCCTCTTCGAGGTAGATCGCATCTTCGGACGGAACCAGATCGTTTTGCAGGGCGAAGTTGCCGTTGATGATCGCGATATCAACGTCTGGCAGCAGCTTGGGAACCGCCGGCGCCTCGGCCTCAACGAACTCGATGTTCTTCGGGTTATCAGCCACGTCATAGATCGTGGGGCTATCTACGTCTTCAAGCGTGAGGAGATCGTTGACCTGAAGCAGTTCGAGTGCTCGCGCCTGATTGGACGGATCGTTCGTGATGGCTACCTTGGCGCCGTCGGGGAGATCGGCTAGATCGTCGATCGTGTTGGAGTAGACGCCGTAAGGCTCAATATGCACGCCCTCGCCGCGATCGAAGGTGAAGTCATTCTCAGCAACCGCCTCATCGTAATAAGGGATGTGCTGGAAGAAGTTCGCCTGAATCTCACCGGACTGCAGCGCGGTGTTGGGCAGAACGTAGTCCTGATACTCGGTGATCTCGATCTCGATGCCAGC
>OMJG01000129.1_pt1 | contig 54436 bp, 49 predicted proteins | sample 1646431 | NCBI WGS metagenome assembly OMJG01 (sample SAMN03771674, study PRJEB25209) | food metagenome | isolation source: Cotija cheese | place: Mexico:Jalisco,Michoacan | collected 2011-12-12 | reverse complement strand
GAGCAGGCCGGCCAGAAGGCGGAGAAGGCCGGGGAGGCCGGGGAGCCCGCCGCCGAGCCGTCAGACAACCCCGCTCAGGCAGCGCCCGCCGGCGCTCAGGAGACGCCGTCCCAGGAGGCCGAGGCCCCGCAGGTCGCCCCCTCCACCACGGCCCAGCCCGACGCCAAGGCCGACGACACCGCCGGCGGGTCCGACGAGACGGCGTCCGGCGATGACACGGCCGAGGAGAAGACCGAGCAGAAGAAGCCGGCCAGGAAGTCCGCCCCCCGCAAGAGGTCCACCGCGACGAAGACCACGGCGAAGACGGCGACGAAGGCCACGACACGCCGACGGAGCTCTGCGAAATCCTCGGAGAAGACATCCGCGAAGACCGCGTCGAAGACGTCCGGGACGGCGTCGGCCAAGGAGCCGGCGAAGCGGACCCGCAAGACCCAGAAGAAGACGTCGACCGCTGCAGACACGGCTGATCAGGCCGGTTCGGCGCCCGCCGACCCGGCACAGGCCGAGTCGTGAGCGGTCAGTGAGAGGTGGCAGGCTATACCCATGCACATCCTTGTGGTGGACGACGACCGGGCCGTGCGCGAATCCCTCGCGCGCTCGCTGCACTACAGCGGCTATGAGGTCGACACCGCCGAGGACGGGGTGGTGGCACTCGCGAAGCTGAGTTCCATGCGCCCCGACGCCGTCATCATGGACGTCATGATGCCCCGGCTCGACGGCCTGGAGGCCACCCGGATGCTGCGCTCCACCGGCAACGACGTCCCGATCCTGGTGCTCACCGCCCGCGACGCCGTCGGCGACCGGGTCGACGGCCTGGATGCCGGTGCCGATGACTACATGGTCAAGCCCTTCGCCCTCGACGAGCTGCTCGCCAGGCTGCGGGCCCTGACCCGCCGCTCCCGCGCCGAGTCCGAGCCGGAGTCCCTGGAGGACGCCGAGGTGCTCACTTTCGCCGACCTCACCCTCGACCCGCAGACCCGCGAGGTGAGCCGGGGAGGACGCCGGATCAGCCTGACCCGCACCGAGTTCGCCCTCCTGCAGGTCTTCCTCCAGAACCCCCGCAAGGTGCTGGAGCGCTCCTGGCTGCTGCACGAGGTGTGGGGATTCGACTTCCCCACCACGGCGAACTCGCTGGAGGTCTACATCGGCTACCTGCGCCGAAAGACCGAGAATGACGGCGAGCCCCGCCTCATCCACACGGTGCGCGGCGTCGGCTACGTGTTGCGGGAAGCGACTTCGTGATCAGACGCTGGTGGCGGCGGATCCTCGACTGGCAACCACGGATCCCACGGATCACGATGCGCCGGCGGGTGACCCTGCTGGTGTCCGCCAGCGTCTTCATCGCCGTGCTGGGCTCCAGCATCGCGGGCTACTCCATGACGAAGCTGTCCCTGTACTCCCAGCTCGATCGCCAGCTCACCAACCTCGGCAGCTACCTGGCAGGGCCCCTGGCCACCAGTCCCGAGGGGATCAACTCGCTCGACCCGAGCGGCCTGGAGGCCTCCGACGTCAATGTGGCACTGGTGCCGGCCGACGGCAGCAAGCCCCAGACGGTCGACGGAGCCGCCGCCACCCTGGCCACCGGGCCCGAGGAGCTGGCGGTGGCCCGGATCGGGATGGGCACCACGGCACGGACCATCACCGACTCCCGGGGGGTGCCCACCCGGATCGTCTCGGTGCCGGTCTCGATCGACAACACCCGCTATGCCCTGGTACTCGGCCGCTCAATGGAGGCCACCGAGGCCACCCTGAGCTCGTTGTGGCTGGTGCTCGTGGTGGTCGGCCTCCTCGGCGTGGGTCTCAGCGCCGTCACCGGCTATCTGGCCGCCCGGTCCACGACCAGGCCCATCACCGATCTCTCCCGGGCTGTGCACCGGGTGACCCGCACCGACAAGCTGGACCCCATCCCGGTGCGCTCGGCCGACGAGCTCGGGCAGCTGGCGACCTCCTTCAACACGATGCTGTCGTCCCTGTCGTCCTCGCGGGAGCGCCAGCGAAGACTCATCGCCGACGCCTCCCATGAGCTGCGCACCCCGCTCACCTCGATGCGCACCAATGTGGAACTGCTGCTGGCCGATCAGAAGACCGGGATGCTGCCGGAGGCGGCGCGCGGCGAGATCCTCACCGACATCGCCGCCCAGTTGGGCGAGTTCTCCAGCCTCATCGGCGACCTGGTGCAGCTCTCCCGCGACGACGCCCCGCCGCGCAGCCCCGAGCCGCTCGATCTGTCGGACGTCGTCGAGAAGGCCGTGGAGAGGGCCCGGCGGCGCGGTCCCAGCCTGACCTTCGACGTCACCCTGGCCTCCCATCCGATGATGGGCGAGCCGGCCACCCTGGAGCGGGCGGTCACCAATCTGCTGGACAACGCCGTGAAGTTCTCCCCCGAGGGCAGCACCGTCACCGTGCGGATGGAGGGGGAGACCATCACCGTCAGCGACCAGGGGCCCGGCATCGCCGAGGAGGACCTGCCGCACATCTTCGAGCGCTTCTACCGCTCGGACCGCTCCCGCAACACCCCGGGCACCGGCCTGGGGCTGTCGATCGTGGCCCACACCGTCACCTCCCACGGCGGCTGGGTGAAGGCCTCCCGGGCGCCCGGAGGCGGCGCCCAGTTCACCATGAGCCTGCCGGTGACGGCGCCCACCGAAGCCGAGGACGGCGAGAAGCCACTCGAGTAGGCCCTGACCACAGGCATTGGCGTGGACCCGTGACGTGTTGGCCGGCCGTGAGAGGCTCGGGGGCGTGGAGATGCATGCTCATTCTCACTCACGCGGCCCCAGCACCCCCGAACAGGTCGGCCGGGAGCGCGCGGCCCTGGGGCGGCTGCTGATCCTGCTCGCCCCGCTCTTCCTGGCGACGGTCGCCGGCATGATCGCGATGTGGCCGCACGACGTCTCCAGCCACATCCAGAACGACTCCTCGGCCTGGCAGGCGCCCGGGGTGAGCATCATCAAGGGCACGATCACCGGCGTCGCCCACGGTTCCTGCGACGGGCAGCCGGGGTCCGGGGGAAGTGGCGGCTCCGAGCAGTGCGCCAAGGTGACGGTGCGGATCGACGAGGGGCCCGAGGCCGGCTCGTCGACCAGCGTCCAGCTCAATGCCGCGGTGACCTCCTCGGGGGTGCGCGACGGCCAGGTGATCCGGATGTACCGGACCCCCGCTGGGGCGAAGGCCGCCTACCAGTTCTACGACTTCGAACGCACCGTGCCGCTGATCGTCATCGCCCTGGCCTTCGTGGCCGTCGTCATAGCCGTGGCCCGACGCCGCGGTCTCGCCGCGATCATCAGCCTGGTCTTCGCCTTCCTCATCATCGGCCGGTTCATGCTGCCTGCGCTCATCAGCGGATCCTCCCCCACCTGGGTGGGGCTGGTGGCCTGCTCGGCGATCATGTTCATCGTCATCTACGTCACCCACGGCTTCTCGACCAGGACGACGACGGCCCTGCTGGGCACCCTCTTCGGGCTGCTGCTGACCTCCGGGCTCGGGTTCGCGACGGCGCGCTGGGCCCACCTCACCGGGGTGACAGGGGAGGACGACTTCGTGCTGACCGCCTCGGCCCCCGACCTCACCCTCACCTCGGTGATCATCTGCGGGATCATCGTGGCCGGGCTGGGCGTGCTCAACGACGTCACCGTCACCCAGGCGTCTTCGGTGTGGGAGCTGGCGGATTCGGCCCGCAGCCGTCGCGACCTGTACCGACGGGCGATGCGCATCGGCCGGGACCACATCGCCTCCAGCGTCTACACCATCGCCTTCGCGACGGCGGGGGCGGCCCTGTCGACCCTCCTGCTGCTCTCCATCTACCAGATGCCGCTGGGCGACGTGCTGCGCAGCGAGACCTTCGCCGGGGAGATCGTGCGCACCCTGGTGGGGTCGATCGGACTGGTCCTGGCCGTGCCGCTCACCACCTTCATCGGGACGATGCTGGCCTGGGCGACGCTGCACGGTTCCGGCGGGCGGGGCCGGGGTGGTACCGGGCCGCGACGCGGAATCGTCGACGAGACGGCGCCGATGGGGCCGGGAGGCCGGGTCGAGGTGCTGGGCCGCGCGGGCAGGCCGCCCTCCCACGCCAAGGACGGCGACCGGAGCGCGGATCCCGGCAATCCACCGGAGCCTGTGGATGACTCCTTCTACCGTCGGCCCGTGTGAGAGGTCCGTCACGATGTCAGACGTCGCTGAGACTCTTGGGGCGGCAGAATCCGCTCGGCGAAGCTGGCTGTCAGGGCTTGTCAGAGGCGGTTTCCAGAGACTGTCCACCGGAAAACGCGAGTTGTCCACAGATATGAGCGTTCTCCACAGCGGCTCTGGTGAGTTATCCACACACGCCCTGTGGATAACCGCTCTGGCTGGGGAAAACACACAGCTGTCGTTTCCACTGTGCTGTCAGAGGAAGGGACGACCCCTCCTCGCTCGCGCAAGCGCTCGCTCCTCCCCGTAGCGGCATCAATCGCTTCGGTCGGGTTCTCGTCGCCGGCCACCCGCAGCGGGTCCGGTCTGCAACCGCGCTCAGACGCTCGCTGCCACCTCGTAGCGACGTCGACCTCAGAACTGGCGGAGGTCGTCCCCCAGGGCGCGCACCTGCGCCACCGTCCACGGCGCCAACAGCGACGACATCGTCTGCACCGTGCGGTAGAGGTCCTTCCAGCCGACCCAGGAGACCTCCTCGACCTCATCGGGGTCGGGGTACAGCTCCACGATCTCCTCGGGATCATCCAGGACCGTCACGTAGACCGGGCACAGCTCGTTCTCCACGATCCCCGAGGAATCCGTCGCCCGGTAGGAGAAGTCCGGCATGACACAGTTGACCGCCTCAGGGTTGAGGTCCAGCCCCAGCTCCTCGCGCACCCGGCGGACGATGGCGTCCTCCATCCGCTCACCAGGGCGGGGATGGCCGCAACACGAATTCGTCCACACCCCCGGCCAGGCCACCTTCGTCAATGCCCGACGAGTGATCAGCGCCCGGCCGCCGACGTCGAGGATGTGACACGAAAACGCCAGATGGCGCGGCGTCGACCGCGTGTGGACGGCCCCCCCGCGGAGCCGTGCCGATCCGCTTGCCGCTGTCATCGATGAGCACCACCAGATCATCGGGATCCACGTAGCGATCCTCCTCGCCGGCACCTTCAGGCACCTCTGAGCCGACGACGTGCTCGGGGCGCACCGCATCCCAGGCCGGGCCCTCCCACGGACGCTCGTCTGAAGCTCGTCCGCCGTCGGACTCACTCGGGGTGATCATGACGGCCAAGGTACCTCACCGACGCCCCTCCTCGCGGACGCACCCGGCATTCAGGATGCGCGCCGGGTGGACCGCCGGCACCGTCCGCAGACCAGTTCACAGACTCGTCATTGAACAACGTGTCAGGCTTGATACTGCTGTCGCACCCCTGACCGGGCCTCGCGCACCGCACCAGCTCACCAGGAAGGGGACGACCATGACCGGTTCAGTGATCCTCGACGTCGTGCTCATCCTCCTGCTCATCGCTCAGGCCCGGCGCGGATGGCGGAGGGGTGCGGTCATCGGCGTACTGAGCCTGGCCGGACTCATCCTCGGCGCGTGGTTCGGCCTCTGGCTGGCCGGACGGGCCGGCGACTGGATGGCCAGCGGCACAGACCTGGGCGCCCTGTGGATCGCCATCGCCCGGATCGCGCTGTTTGTCCTGGCCGCGGAGGCCGGCGAATCCCTCCTCTCCGGAATCGGGATGAGGCTGCGAGCGGCCAACCGGATACCCACCCTGCGCACCGCGGACTCGCTCATCGGCTCGGTGGTCTCGGTGGTCGTGGCCGCCGTCGTCCTCACCGTCGCCGCCGGCGCCGTCCGCCCCCTCCTCCCGCCCACCGGCTCGCAGGCAGTCGCCGGATCCAAGGTGCTGGCCACCGTCGACCGGGCAGTCCCCGACTCCGTCAACCGCGCCGCCAACCGGCTCGCCGGGACCCTCGCCGACGGCTTCCCCCGGGTCTTCTCCGGGCTCGACGTCGAGCCCGAGCTCCCGGCCCGCACCCCCGACCAGTCGGTCACCCAGAGCGCCGGGGTCCAGAAGGCCGGAGCCAGCATCGTCAAGGTGCGCTCCACCGCCACCCAGTGCTCCCGGGCCTCCGAGGGCACCGGCTGGGTGAGCGCCACCAACCGGATCGTCACCAATGCCCACGTCGTCGCCGGAGCCAGCACCGTCTCGATCGAGACGCAGTCCGGGAAGACCGTCCGAGCCACCGTCGTCGCCTACGACCCCGACCTCGACCTCGCCGTGCTTCGGGTCCCCGACCTGGGCCTCACCCCCCTGCAGACGGACATGTCCGTGTCCACCGGAGACCAGACCATCGTCGCCGGCTACCCGCTCGACGGCCCCTACACGCTGCGGGCCGCCACCGTAAGAGGCACCCTCGATGCCCGGGGCGAGAACATCTACGCCACCCGCACTGTCGTGCGCGAGGTGATGGCGGTGCGCGGTACCGTCCAGCCGGGGAACTCCGGCGGGCCGCTGCTCACCACCGACGGGAAGGTCGCCGGCACCGTCTTCGCACGGTCCACCAGCGACTCCGAGACCGGATACGTCCTCACCAACAACGCCACCCGGTCGATGATCGCGGCCGGGGCCTCCGACACCACGGCGGCCGCGACCCAGGCCTGCACGAGCGATTGATTCTGGTAATCCTTCCCGACTCGTCCGGGGCCCTCGATCCACCTACCCTCGAGGCATGGGACACAGCGAGCACCACCATCATGGGCCGTCTGTCCGGGCGGACAGACGGTACCTGTGGGGCGCCCTGGCCCTGCTGCTCGCATTCATGGCCGGCGAGGTCGTCGCTGCCATCGTCTCCGGCTCCCTGGCGCTGCTCTCGGACGCCGGCCACATGCTCACCGACGCGGGGGCCCTGGCAGGGGCGCTGTGGGCCATCAGCCTGGCCGCCAAACCCGCCCGCGGAGCGATGACCTACGGGTGGAAGAGGGCCGAGATCCTCGCCGCCCTGGCCAACGGTGTCACCCTCCTCGTCGTCGCCGTCATCGTCGCCATCGAGGCCGTGAGGCGCCTCATCCACCCGCCCGAGGTGACCGGCGTCACCGTCCTGGTCGTCGCCCTGGTCGGCGTCGTGGTCAACATCGCCGCCACCTGGCTCATCGCCCGCGCCGACCGCACCAGCCTCAACATCCGGGGCGCCTACCAGCACGTGCTCACCGACCTCTTCGGATTCATCGGCACCGCCGTCGCCGGCGTCATCATCCTCGCCACCGGCTGGACCCGAGCCGATCCGATCGCCTCGCTGGTCGTCGTCGCCCTCATGCTGCGCGCCGGATGGGGCCTCACCCGCGACTCCGGACGGGTACTCCTCGAGGCCGCCCCCCAGGAACTCGACCTCGACGCCATGCGCACCCACATCCTCGGCGTCGACCACGTCCTCGCGGTCCACGACCTCCACGCCTGGACCGTCACGTCGAATCTCCCGGCCGTCTCCGCGCACCTGGTCGTCGAGGACAGCTGCTTCGCCGACGGTCACACCCACCAGATCCTCGACGAGGTGCAGACCTGCCTGCAGACCCACTTCGCGGTGGGTCACACCACCTTCCAGGTGGAGCCGTCGCGCCACGAGGCCACCGAACACGACTGCGCGTGAACACCACGGCGGGCCCCGGTTACTCAAAACCTGTGAATGGCCCTACCATTCGTCCATGGCTACTTTCATCGTCGAAACCCATTATGTTCCCGAGCTCCAGGACAAGCGTCTGGCGGCCCGCCCCCTCCATCTCCAGAACCTCGACGTGATGCGCGAGCGTCACCAGCTCGTCAACGCCGGCCCGCTGGCCGACGGCTCGGGCGCCTTCCTCATCTACACCGTGGGGAGCCGCCGAGAACTCGACCGCCTGCTCGAGGCCGACCCCTACCCCAAGGACGCCGTCCAGGTGTCCGCGGTCCGCGAGTGGAAGCCGAACTTCGAGTTCTGAACTGTCGAGAGGGGGCGGACGACCGCCCTGCACCCCTCGAGCGGTGGTCGGGCGGTCGGTGACGACGGCGTCGCCGGCCGCCGGACGAGATTCCCGCTCAACGGCCGTTTCCGTCCCGCCGGAGACCACAAGGGCCGTTGAGCGGGAGTCTCGTCACCCGACCCGACGCGCTCACAGCCGGCAGGCCTCGGATCCGCCCGGGAATCGATGGCGATTCCGGGCGACCCACGCATAGATCCGCCCGGCCAGCGGCCTCACCGGCGCCGACGCGATGACCCTTCCCGCCCACCGCCACGGCGGCGGGCACGAGATCAGCGCCCCGGCGATCGCCTCGGCGCCCCACACCACGCCGTCGGCGCCGACCAGCGGGATCTCCCTCAGTGCCCGCTCCGCATCCACCCCCAGAGCCCGGGTATCGGCGGCGATCAACGGCCTGGTGACCACCCGGGCCCCGCGCCGCGACAACCACCTGGCACAGGCCGTGCAGAAACCGCAGTCGGAGTCGAAGAGCAGCAGGCCCTCGGGCGGCACGACGGTGATCAACGGTCCCATGAGTCCTCCCGGCGACGGGCGTGCCACCATCCTGCGTCACGGGCATCACGATCACGAATGCGCGATTCGACACGACACGCGCCGAACCCCAGACCCCCGTCCCGGCCTCTTGAACCCGCGTGCTGGGATGGGATACATGACGCGTCCCGCACTTTTCGAACCGATCACCCTCCGCGGCCTCACCCTCCCCAACCGGGCCTGGGTGCCGCCGATGTGCCAGTACTCCGTCGACGCTCAGGACGGCGTCCCGGGGCAGTGGCAGCTGATCCACCTGGGATCCCTGGCGATCGGAGGGTTCGGACTCATCGTCGCCGAGGCCACCGCGGTGAACCCCGAGGGACGCATCAGCCCCTTCGACACCGGGCTGTGGAACGGCAAGCAGGTCGACGCCTGGCGCACCATCACCGACGCCGTCCACGCCCTGGGCGCCAAGATCGCCGTGCAACTCGGCCACGCCGGGCGCAAGGGCAGCACCAACCGCTGGTGGCCGGGCCACGCCACCCGCGTGATCCCCGAGTCCGAGGGCGGCTGGCAGGTCGTCGGGCCCACCACGGCACCCGGGGACGGCAAGGAGTTCGTCGGCGAGACGGTTCACGCTCTCACCGACGCCGAGATCCATGGCGTCGTCGACGACTTCGCGGCCGCCGCATCCCGGGCCGTCGACGCAGGATTCGACGCGGTCGAGATCCACTCGGCCCACGGATACCTGCTGCACCAGTTCTACTCGCCGATCTCCAACACCCGCACCGATGACTGGGGCGGCAGCTTCGGCAACCGGCTGCGGCTCCCGGTGGCGGTGGCCGGCGCCGTGCGCGGCGCCATCCCCGACGGCATGCCCCTGCTGGCCCGCCTCTCGGTGACCGACTGGCGCGACGACGGCTGGCAGGTCGACGACTCCATCGAACTCACCAGGCGCTTCAAGGAGGCCGGCGTCGACCTTCTCGACGCCTCCTCGGGCGGCAACTCCAGCGCCCGGATCCCGATCGGCCCCGGCTACCAGGCCGATCTGGCCGCACAGGTGCGCCAGAGCGCCGGCATCCCGGTCTCCACGGTCGGCATGATCTGGGAACCCGCTCTGGCCGAGAGACTCGTCTCCGAGGGCAGCACCGACGCGGTCATGGTCGGCCGGGGCGCGCTGCGCGACACCAACTGGCCGCTGCGCGCCGCCCACGAGCTCGGGCTGCCGAATGACGAGGCTCCCTGGCAGCCCCAGCGTGCCAGGGGCATGTGGCGCTGAGCGCGCTACCTGCACCCACCCGGGCATTTCAGCCAGACGCCGGGAGTCCCGGACAAGATCTGTACCTGAGGACCCCGGTCGCGCTGAGATGTCCGGACCCCCGTCTCAGCTTCTGCGCACCAGCCGCCTGCGCACCAGCCACTTGACGGCCTTGACGGCCTCCTCGTAGACCACGATCACCAGGGAGGCGGCGGCCACCACCAGCCAGTGCCCGACGTCCAGGGATGCTGTGCCGAAGGCGACCTGGAGGAGGGGCACCTCCACCACCAGCACCTGCAGCACCACCCCGAGCAGCACCGAGGCCCACAGCCACTTGTTGGAGAACATCCGGTGGAAGGCCGAGGATGTCGCCGAACGGGTGTTGAAGGCGTTGAGGAGCTGCATGAACACCAGCACGCAGAAGGCCATCGTGCGTGCCACCGGCAACTGCTCGTCCACGGGGACGCCGTGCACCATTCCGGACCAGAGGCCACCGGGCAGGGCGACGTCGAGGATGAAAAGGGTGACCGCGCCCATCACCAGGCCGGTCCCCAGGATCGTCGCCCACATGGGCCTGTCGAGCATGCGGTCCCCGGGGCGCCGTGGCGGGCGCACCATGACATCGTCGATCTGCGGATCGACGCCCATCGCCAGGGCCGGAGCGGAGTCGGTGACGAGGTTGATCCACAGGATCTGGGTGGCCAGAAGCGGCACGAACGCCGCCGCCGGGTCGGCCGGGTCCGACAGTCCCAGCACCCCGGCGAGCACCACCCCGAAGAAAATGGTGCACACCTCGCCCATGTTCGAGCTCAGCAGGTAGCGCAGGAACTTCCTGATGTTGTCGACGATCACCCGGCCACGTCGGATCGCCTCGACGATGGTCGCGTAGTTGTCGTCGGCCAGGATCATCTGGCCGGCCTCCTTGGTCACCTCTGTTCCGGTGATGCCCATGGCGATCCCGATGTCGGCGCTCTTGAGGGCCGGGGCGTCGTTCACTCCGTCCCCGGTCATCGCCACCACGTTGCCGCGCCGCTGCAGGGCATCGACGATCCTCAGCTTGTGCTCCGGGGACACCCTCGCGTAGACGGTGGCCCTCTCCGCGACGTCGTCGAGGGCGGCGTCGTCCAAGGCGTCGAGCTCTCGCCCGGAGACCGTGGCCCCCGCCTGCTCCGGGTTCTGCTGCGGGCCCTGCTCCGTGCCGCGCGCCGGGCCCCGCGGCAGCTCCGAGACGCCCAGGTCGGCGGCGATCCGCGCCGCCGTCACCGGATGATCACCGGTGATCATCACAGTACGGATGCCGGCGCGGTGGGCATCGGCGACCGCCTCGGCCGCCTCGGTGCGCGGCGGGTCGATGATCCCCACCACGCCGAACCAGATGAGACCGCTCTCATCGCCCTCGCCGAAGGCGCGCGGATCGATCCCCTCGCCGTCCTTCCCGGCGGTGGCCAGGGTCCGGTAGCCCTGCTCCGAGAGCCGGGTGACGTCGGCAAGCAGCTGCTGACGGCGTTCCCCGGTCAGCGGCACCCGACGGTCCGCCACCTGCTCGGACGAGCAGTGCTCCAGGAGGACGTCGGGAGCCCCCTTGGTGAATACGCGCCAGGGGCCGTCCTCGACAAGGACAGACATCATCTTGCGCTCGGAGTTGAACGGCACCTCGGCCATACGCCGGGGCGCCGGCTCAGCTGATCCGCCAACAGGGCCGAGTTTGCGCGCGGCCACCAGGAATGCGGCCTCAGTGGGGTCTCCCTGGATCTGCCATCCGTCATCCCCGGTGAGCTGGGCGTCATTGGCCGACGCTCCGGCCCTGATCACCCGGCGCGTCTGGGCGATCGCATCCTCCCGGGGACCGGACTCCACCTCGACCGCCCCGGACGGCTGGTACCCGGTGCCCTGGAAGGTCACCGCCCCGGAGGCGGTCAGCACCGTCCGAAGGGTCATCTCGTTACGGGTCAGGGTGCCGGTCTTGTCTGAGCAGATCACCGAGGCCGAGCCGAGGGTCTCGACGGAGTGGAGGTTCTTCATCACCGCATTGCGCCTGGCCATGGCGCGCACGCCCAGGGCGAGCACCAGCGACAGAATCGCCGGGAGCCCCTCGGGCACCGCCGCGACGGCCAACGACACCCCCATCAGCAGCACCTCGACCAGTTCCCCTCCGGAGTGGGCGCCGTTGACGAGGATGAGCGCCGCCATCACCACCACGGCAATGGCGATGACGGCGATCCCCAGGGTCCTGGAGATGGAGCGCACCTCCACCTGGAGCGGGGTGTCCTCAGACTCGGTCTCTTCGAGGAGAGTGGCGATCCGGCCCACCTCGGTGTCCATGCCGGTCGCCACCACCACCCCTCTGCCGGTGCCCGAGACGACGGCCGTGCCCTTGTGGGCCATATTCGTGCGGTCCCCCACCGCAGCAGCTTCGGCCAGGGCGTCAACGGTCTTGCCGACGGGTTCGGACTCCCCCGTCAGCGAGGACTCCTGGATGCGCAGGGAGTGGGCCTCGGCCAGGCGCACGTCGGCGCCCACCGAGTCCCCCTCGGCCAGCACGAGAACGTCGCCCGTCACCAGATCGGTCGAGGGGACGGTGGCCAGCCGGCCGTCGCGCAGCACCCTGGAGGTCGCCGCCGTCATGGTCGACAGCGCTGCCACCGCGTCGGAGGCCTTGTTCTCCTGTGTGACACCGAGGACCGCGTTGGCGATGAGGATCGCGAGGATGACCACCGCGTCGACCGGGACGCCCACGGCCCCTTCGATGAGCCAGGCCGCCAGGGAGATCACCACGGCGACCAGCAGCAGGTACACCAGCGGGTCGGCGAACTGGCGCAGGAAGCGGCGCCAGACCGGTTCCCTCTCGGCGTGACGCAACTCGTTGGGGCCGTGCTCCTGCAGCCGTCGCAGCGCCTCCTGCGAGGACAGGCCGGCGCTCAGATCCACACCGAAGGCCTCGGCCACCTCATCGGGCTCGCTGGTCGAGGGATCCGGCCTCGCCGCAGGATCCGGGTCCCCCAGCTCGTGCAGGGGTGTCTTCGGGCCGCTCGTCATCTCGCCTCCCAGGCCACCCCCGGCGGGGGCGGCCGGTCTCGTGCTGTTTCTTCAGTGTCGCGCCGGGACACGGGTCGGGCAACCCGCTCCGAGTTGCCCCCAGCCTGTGGACAACTCCTGTGGACAACTCGGCCCCTGGTGTGAATAACACCTCGAGATGCACCGGAACCCGTAGTCAAAGCCCTGTGCAGACGGTGGATGAGGAACTACCCACCGTCCACCGGCCAGCCCGTGGAGCATTTGAGAAACAGCTTCCTTGCACAATTCACTACGCTGGTCCCATGCCGAAGCCGCTGCACCGCGCCCGCGTCACCGCCGTTTCCCGCGAGATGGGAGTCACCTCGATCGATTTCGCCCCGGGCCTGGCACCCCGCAGCCATGTCGACGACCACGTCAAGATCCTGCTCCCGCCGCCGGGGGCCCCGTACACCAGTCCGGTCCCGATACCGGTTCCCGGCAGCCCGGCGCCGTTGCTGCGCACCTACACCCGGCGTCGCTACGCCCCGGCTACCGGATCCTGGGGCATCGACGTCCTGGATCTGGCCCACGGCGGCCCGGGGAGCGACTGGGCGTCCACCGTGGAACCGGGCGACGAGGTGACAGTGCGCGGCCCCGGAGGCCACTGGCAGATGCCCGAGCATCCCGGCACGGTGTGGATGGTGGGCGATGCCGTCGCCATCCCCGCGATCTCCAACGCGCTGGAGGAACTGCCCGCCGACGCCGAGGCAGTCGTTCTGCTCGAGGGCGGACGCCGCTCCTACCCTCTGCCCGAGCGGCCGGGCGCACAGATCGTCGACGTCCCCGTCACCCCGGACGGCTCGGCACTGGTGGATGCGGTGCGCGGTATGGAGACGCCGCGGCAGCCGTGGTGGGCATTCGTCCACGGCCAGGCCGGGATGATCCGCCCGCTGCGGCGCCACCTCAGGATGGAGCGCGGCCTGGCCCGCCAGCGCCTGCTCCTGTCGGCCTACTGGATCGCCGGCCGTGACGCCGAGGGCTGGCGGGTCATGAAGCCAGGGTTCAACCGGGCCATGGAGGCGGAGTCCGGGGACTAGTCGCGTATCAGACCGCGACCACACCCGTGAAGGCGAGGATGAGAATGAGGACGCCGAGGATGATCCGGTACCAGATGAAGCCGGTGAACTTGTTCGAGGAGACGAATCTCAGCAGCCAGGCGATGGAGAAGTAGGCCACCACCGCCGACACCAGCAGGGCGATGATCGTCGGCCCCCACCCGATGACAGCCGTCCCGCCGTTGGTGAGGATCGGTCCGGCAGCAGTGATGTCGTCTGCGGACCCGATCGCCTCGTAGATGCCGGCGGCGACCAGTGCCGGGATCCCCATGAAGAAGGAGAGCCGGGTGGCGGTCTCGCGGTCGAAGCCGCGGAACAGGCCGGCCGAGATGGTGGCCCCGGAGCGGGAGATCCCCGGGAACAGAGGCGACAGGGCCTGGAAGCAACCGATGACGATGGAATCCTTCAGGGTGACGTCTGTCATCGTCCGCCCCAGGTCCTGACGGCGGTCGGCGAACATCATCACGAAACTCCACAGGATCAGGGCTCCGGCGACCACCCAGATGGAGCTCAGCGGGCCGCGGATGAAATCACCGAGGAGGAGGCCGACGACGGCCACCGGGATCGATCCGATGATGATCCCCCACCCCAGGGTGTAGTCGGGGTTCTCGCGGGCCTCTTTGTCGGCCAATCCCTTGAACCAGGCGCCAACGATGCGGACGATGTCCGACCAGAAGTAGATGACCGCCGCCAGAATCGCCCCGATCTGGATCACCGCCGTGAAGGCCGTGATCCCGTCGCCCTGAGTCTTGAACCCCAAGAGGTTCTCGACGATCCGCAGGTGACCGGTGCTCGACACCGGCAAATACTCAGTGATGCCCTCGACGATGCCGAGAATGACGGCCTGCCACCAGTTCACGAAGAACGGCCCTTTCTGTTGTCGGCGCACCGGTCCGATGGAACCGGTGCGGGGGATGGCATCGATCGGGATCGCCCTGGTGAGAGCCAGGCGAACCCCCGGTGCAGTCCCTTAGCCTAGATGCCCGCCTCAAGAACTCGCACTGTGGGGCGCCGGCGCCACGACTGCTAACCTCACACCCATGTGTGGATGTTCTGCCGCGGCCGCTGCCGCCGCGTGCGCCGTGGCGAGGCCCTGGGTCCGCTGAGCGGCGGGCCCTTCGTCGCCTCCTCATCGGCACGGTCACGCCCCTCGAGGACGGTCAGTTAAGCTGGCCTCATAGGTGCATTGATTCCTCTCCGTCGCGGATAGCGACGGATCGCCGGGTATCCCCGCGCTGGCCGACGCCACGGCCCCCTATCGGGGACTGCTCGGCGTCCCAGTGATCGCGGGGGCAGGGCAGAGCACCGAATCGCTCTCCGCTTCTGATGACCAACCGGGCCTGAGCAGCGCCGCACTGCGGCGTGATCTGCCCGGATCCAATCGGATTCACGGAGCTGGCTTCCCATGCCCACCTATCGTGGCGGCCGGCACGAGCACGGCCAGAACTTCCTCATCGACACCGCGACGATCCAGCGGATCGTCGACCTCGCGTCATCGACCAGCGGCCCGATCGTCGAGATCGGCCCGGGCGGCGGCGCCCTCACCATCCCCCTCGCCGGTCTTGACCGCCCGCTGACGGCCGTGGAGATCGACCGGCGCGCCGTCGGCCGGCTGTGTCGGCGATTGCCATCGGTCCACCTGGTCAACGCCGACTTCCTCACCTGGCAGCTGCCCGAGCGCCCCCACGTGATCGTCGGCAACCTGCCCTACAGTCTCACCACCGCCGTGCTGCGCAAGCTGCTGCACGACCCTCACTGGAGCGCGGCGATCCTGCTCATGCAGTGGGAGGTGGCCAGGCGGCGGGCGGGCGTCGGTGGAGCCTCCATGATGACCGCCCAGTGGTGGCCCTGGATCGATTTCGAACTCATCGCCCGGGTGCCCCGTCATGCCTTCCGGCCGGCGCCGGCGGTCGACGGAGGGCTGCTGATGATGCGCCGGAGTGACGAGCCACTCGTGGCATGGTCGGACCGCGCCGACTACCGCCAGTTCGTCCACGACTGTTTCACCGGGCGGGGCAACGGCATCGCGCAGATCGTGGAGCGGGGCCTGCCCGCCCGGTCCTGGGCCGGGTTCGCCCGCCGGCTGCGGCGGACGGGCCTGCGGCCGTCCGCGCTGCCCAAGGATCTTTCGGCCGATCAATGGGCATCGCTGTTCACCCTCTCGGCCACTCACGGCTGGCGCGCCCATCGCGGAGCACCGGCAAGACGACGGGGTTCCAGAACATGATCGGCCGGGTGAGCGGCCAGGCTCATCGGTCGTCCAGCAATCCGCTGCTCAGAACTCCATGAGCGTACGCACCTCGTCGGTGCCCACGGTCCAGGCGGTGATCCCGCCGAACCCGACCGTCATCGGCAGATGGCGGGCCAGGATGGCGCGGGCCAGGTCCTGCTGGGCCCGGGGCACCTGGTATCCGACTGTGACATGTGGCCGCCACAGGGGTGGCCCGTAGTAGTTGAAGGTGACGACGCTGGCCCGTGCCAGGCGTTCGTGGAGCAGCCGGTGACCGGCCCGTAGCCGGGCCACCGGGCCAGGAGCGGCGGGCCCCCTGCGCCCGCGCGCCGGGTGCTCCTCGTCCACGCCGTCCGAGGGGCACAGGGCCACCACCCCCGAGGAGTCCGGCAGCAGGGCCGCTGCGCCGAGCACCAGGCTCCGGGGCAGGCCCAGGCCGCCGAGGGTGCGGCGGACCCCCTCCATGGTGTCGACACAGCACAGCGTGATGTGGGGGTGATACCCGAGAACCGGCACCCCGGCCCGCCGCAGTTCGTCACCCACGGCGTCCACCCGGCGACTGGAGCCGGCATCCAGGACCAGTGCCAGCGAGTGGGTGAAGACGACGTCCGACTGCCATTCGGGGGGATCGGTGACAGCCTCGCCGATTCCAGGTGCCGAGAAGGGGCCACGCCGATCGGGCGTGACCCCTTCTGTCATGGATCCGGAGGAGGGTCGAGGCGCTCAGGCCGCGACGGTCTCCACGGCCACGTGGCCCTTGACGGACTCGTGCAGCTTCACACCGACGGTGTGGGTGCCGAGGGTCTTGATGGGCTTGTTGATCTCGATGGACCGCTTGTCGAGAGCCGGGCCTCCGGCCTTCTTGACGGCCAGCACGATGTCGCCGGGGGTGACGGCACCGAAGAGCCGACCGGACTCGCCGGCCTGCACCGTGATCTGGACCTTGAAGTCCTCGAGCTGCGCGCGGACCTCCTCGGCCTGCTCGCGGGTCTTGATCTCCTTGGTGGCGCGGGCCCGCTTGATCTGATCGATCTGGGCCTCGGCCCCGCGGGACCACTTGATGGCGAAGTGCTGCGGCAGCAGGTAGTTGCGGCCGTAGCCGTCCTTGACCTCGACGATGTCGCCGGGGACGCCGAGCTTCGCGACGGGTGCGGTGAGAATGAGCTTCATGTCAATCCTCCTGACTCAGCGCGCGGTCGAGGCGTAGGGCAGCAGGGCCAGCTCGCGCGCATTCTTGATCGCGATGGCGACCTTGCGCTGATCCTGGACCGACAGCCCGGTGACGCGGCGGGCGCGGATCTTGCCCCGCTCCGAGATGAACTTGCGCAGCAGAGCGGTGTCCTTGTAGTTGACCTCGCCGATGTGCACCGTCTTGACGGGGACGACCTTCTTCTTGTTCACAGACTTGCGCTGTGGACCGGCCATTGTGGTGCTCTCCTTGTCTACGGGATCTCTCCCGTGAAAGCCCGGCTCTCGCCGGAATGTGCCTGTCCGTGTCCCCGCCGGCACCGACCTGTCGGCCGCCGTCCGCGAGGGCGGAACTTGACTCTTGATTGGGATCGGACCGTGTTCACCCGATCCGTATTGATCAGACCTGTATTGATCAGACCTGTATTGATCGGACCTGTGTTGATCAGACCTGTGTTGATCAGAATGGGGGCTCGTCGCTCTGGGCCTGGGCCCACGGGTCGACGCCGCCTCCTCGGTTGTCCGATCCCTGGTTGTAGGACCCCTGGTTGTTGCCGGAGGGGGCGTTGTTCCAGCCGCCGGAGTTTCCTCCCTGGGGCTGCTGGGGCTGCTGGGAGGACCAGCCGCCGCCACCGCCCTGGTTGAACCCGCCGGAGTTGCCCCCGTCGGAGTTCCCGCCGCGGGAGCCGCCGGAGTTGCCTCCCGACCAGCCGCCGCCACCGCCACCGGGAGTGCGGGTGACCTTCGCGGAGGCGAACCTCAGCGAGGGGCCGACCTCCAGCACGTCCAGCTCGTGGACCACGCGGTGGTTGCCGTCGCGGTCCTCGAAGGAGCGGGCGCGAAGGTTGCCCTGGACGATGACCCGGGTGCCCTTGGAGAGGGACTCGGCCACATTCTCGGCGTAGTTGCGCCACACCGAGCAGTTGAGGAACAACGCCTCACCGTCACGCCACTCGTTCGACTGGCGATCGAAGGTGCGCGGTGTGGATGCCACCGTGAAGTTGGCCACGGGCACCCCGTTGGGGGTGAATCGCAGTTCGGGATCGGCTGTGAGGTTGCCGATCACGGTGATGGTTGTTTCGCCTGCCATGTGACTCTCCGAATCGGAACGGGTACGACGTCGTCAGGTCAAGACTGCCAGCCCCCACCGACATGTGTGTCGTCGGGGAGCCGGGTCCTGGGATCGGACGTCGCGTCCCTCCAGCTGGTGGAGGGGTCCTGATGTGATCGTGTGCCGGATCCTCAGTGGATCTCGGGGCGCATGACCTTGGTCCGCAGGATGTTCTCGTCGATGGCGAAGAGCCGATCGACCTCCTGGACGGTAGCAGGGTTGCAGGTGACGTCCAGGACGACGTAGAGCGCCTCGGACTTCTTCTGGATCTCGTAGGCCAGGCGACGCTTGCCCCACACGTCGACATTGTCGACGGTGCCCTTCTCGTCGGTGACAACCTTCAGGTAACGCTCCATGAGGGAATCGACCTGACGCTCGTCGACGGAAGGATCAATGAGGATCATGACCTCGTACTTGCGCATACGCTGACTCCACCTCCTCTGGTCTCAGCGGCCACGGGTCGTTCCCGTGGCAGGAGGGCGAATGCCCGTCGGGGGGTTGGACCCGCCCGACGCGGCCGTCCCGGCGAGGGACAGCCAGCGGGAAACTCTACGCCAGGGCCCCGCCGATCACCAAGACGAGTCGTCGGAGTGCGCATATTGCTAGCTGGAGCGCGGTTTATGGCAGAAATGTGTCGGATCGGGCCCTCCAGCTAGCAATATGCGCACCCGTTACGCCACAACCCCTTTGAAGAGCTTCTCCGCGACCCCCTGATCGCCCGCCCCGATGCCCGGCGGGATGGCGAAGAGCGCCGAGGCCTGGTGCTGGAGGTACTCGGTCAGCGCGTCGGACTGCGTCATCCTCGACAGGATCGGGTAGAAGTTCGTCCGAGGGTCGCGGACGAAGGCCACGAAGAAGAGCCCCGCGTTGATCCGGCCCAGGGAGTCGATCCCGTTGGTGAAGTTGTAGCCGCGCCGCAGCATCCGGCGCCCCTTGTTCTGCTCCGGGGAGACCACTGCGATATGCGAGTCGCCGGGCACCAGGGCCGCTCCCCCGGCCTTCGCGGCGTAGTCGGGGGCGGTGAACTCCTGCTTCGCCGAGGTCGGCGCGGCCACCGACAGGGGCGCGCCGTACATCTTGTCGCGGCCCATCGTCTGCTCCTGCTCCCCCAGGCGCAGCCGGTCCCAGACCTCCATGAACATCCGGATCCGCCGGGACAGGTAGTACGTGCCTCCGGCCATCCAGTCGCCCTGGTCGTCGCCGGGCTGCACCCACAGGTGCTCGTCGAGCTGGGCGGCAGGGTCCTCGGCCTTGATGTTGTTGGTGCCGTCCTTGAAACCGAACAGGTTGCGCGGCGTCTGCTGGTCGGTCGACGTCGAGGAGGTGCGCCCGTAGCCGACCTGGGACCAGCGCATCACAGCCTTGCCGAAGGCGATCCGGGTGAGGTTGTGGATGGCGTGCATGGCGACCTGATTGTCGTCGGCGCAGCACTGGACTAGCAGGTCGCCGTCGGAGTCGCCGGACTGGAGGGTCTCATTGGCGAATCTCGGCATCCCCTCGGCGAGGATCCCGGGCATCCGCGACTTCAGCCCGAAGCGGTCGCGGCCCTTGGCGTCGACGAAGAGGCCCCGTCCCAGCCCGAAGGTGATCGTGAGCCCGGAGGCCGGGTACCCCCAGGCCTCGCCGGTGTCGGTGGGGGCGGCCTGCTTGTCGGCCAGCGGCTGTCCGCCGACGAGTTCACCGGCCATCATCTGCTCAGCGGCCACAGACCAGTCGCGCAGCAGTTTGCGCACCAGCCGGACGTCGATGTCGCGCAGGTCGTAGGCGGCGGTGAACATCGAGTCCTGGGCGGGGGTGAGGATGCCGCTCTGGTGTGCCCCGCGGAACGCGTAGGTCGTGTCCGCGGGATGGGTCGACGGCGCCACGTTGTCGCGCCCCGTGCGCCGGACCAGGGCGTAGCCGCCCAGCCCGAAGGCCGCGGCGGCCCCGCCGGTGGAGGCCAGCATCGCGCGACGCGAGACCTGGGCAGGCTCCTTCCCCTGGGGCTCCGGATCGGTCTCCGGGGGCTCGGTCTGCTCATCCTTGTCGCTCATCTGGTCACGCATTCGCTCAGGTCTGGTCAGTGCAGGATCTTCCCCGGCAGCTTGGAGAGGGCCTCGGAGGAGACATTCACCTCGTCGGAGAGCTCCCGCTGGGCCTTGGTGTAGGCCGAGTCCTTGGGAGCCTCGCCGGCGTCCTTCTGGACCGCGGCGATCGTCGAGTAGTCGACGTACTTCACATTGCCCATCGAGTCCTTGCCGTCCTCATACTTCTTCAGCAGGGTCTCCAGGTCCTTGAAGGACTGGGTCACCTCGGCGTCCAGGTCGGCGTCGGACTTCTTCACCAGGGCCTGCACGTTGCCGTAGGCCACCTGGGCGCCTTCGAGGTTGGCCTTGAAGTCGGGCAGGTCGGTGTGGGAGAAGGTCTCCTCCTCGCCGACGATCTTGGAGGTGGCGATCTCCTCGAGGAGGCTGGAGGCACCGGTGACGACGTCGGTCAGCTTGAGCGCGAACTTGCCCGAGGCCCCGTTGATCTTGCCGTAGACCAGGTTGTAGAGGTTCTGGGTGTCCTTGTTGAGCTGGTCGGCGGCGGCCTTGCGGTCGGCGGCCGAGGCGAAATTGAAGGCCGAGCCGTCGGCGGTGAAGAGGTCGGCCTCGATCCGGTGCCATCCGGTCCACGACTTCAGCACCGCGGGGTCGGTGACCTTCTTTCCGGCGTCGGCGGCGATGTCCTGGACGCGCAGGTCGAGGGCGGCGTCGAGGTCGCCGGCCTCCTTGATGCCGAAGGCCTCGGCGGTGGGCTCGATCCGCTCGTAATGGCCGCGGGCCACCGGGTAGAGCTCCTTGGCCTTCGCCGTGTCGCCGGAGGTGTAGGCCTTGGTGAAGGCCGCCGTCTGGGTGAGCAGCTGGCCCACCTGGTCCTTGACGTAGGCGGTGTAGTTGGTGATCGCCTTCTGCTCCAGCGCCTTGGTGTCGGAGGAGACGGCGGCCCCCGAGCCGGCGGTGACGGTGAGCTTCTGGACCCCCTTGAGGGCGCCGACCATGTTGGGCTTGCAGGCGGTGTAGTAGGTGCCCTTCTCCAGGGCCGTGGTGAGGACGGTGGTGACCCCGGGTCCGATGTTCTCCTTCTCGGCGACGATCTGGAGCTTGTTCTCGGTGAGGATCTCGAACTCGTTGGCCGTCGATCCGTTGTTGGCGATGGTGACGGTGACCTGGCCGCCGGGAAGAGTGGTCGCCGACAGCGAGCACGTGTCGCCCGAACCGGTGATCGTGAAGGTCGGCCTGCCGGCCGAGGCGGAGCCGGCGGGGGCCGAGGCGTCGTCGGTGTTGTCGGTGCAGCCGGCGGCGGTCAGCAGGGCGGCGAGGGCGAGGGCTCCCGCCGCGGATCGGCGGAGATTGGAGCTGGGCATGTCTTCCTCAGGGATGTCGTGCGTGCGTGACGCGGGTGGCACCTCCGGCTGCGTGCCGGGGCAGGTTCGGGGCGGGTCCAGGGGGACGTCGTCAGCCGGTCGCGGTCGCCGTCCTGCGTTCGGCGGGGGGCTGGGACCCGGCTGCGGTACCCGGCGCCGGAGCGTCCTGGGCCCGGACGGCACGGCCGGGGAGCTTGTCGTTGACCTGGGCGATGAACAGGGTCATCACCGGGACCAGGTAGACCCACCAGGCGATGGCCTGCAGGACGGTCGGGGCCAGGTTGACCTGGAACATGGCCACCAGCACGACGTAGAGCCAGTAGACGGGTGACGTCGAGGCGGGCAGGGCTGCCGAGAAGTCCCAGGCGTGGGTCATGATGCCGGGCAGGACACCGGCCTCCTGGAGGTCGCCGATGCCGTAGGAGACGATGCCGGCGGCGACCAGGATGAGGAATCCGCCGGTGAGGGCGAAGAAGCGGTGCATGTTGATCCGCACGGCGCCGCGGTAGACGGCCCAGCCGAGCAGGACGGCCAGGGCCAGGCCGACGAGCACGCCGGCGGTGGTCTGGAAGGTGCTGGTGCGGACCGAGGACTTGACGGTGGCCCAGATGAACAGGGCTGTCTCGACCCCCTCGCGGCCCACGGCCAGGATGGCGATCCACACGACGCCCCAGCCGGAGCCGTTGTGCTGGAGGGATTTCGTGAGGTCGGACTCGAGGTCGTGCTTGAGCTGGCGGGAGTTCTTGCCCATCCAGAAGACCGTCCAGGTGACCATGGCCACCGCCACCAGGGAGAGGCCGCCGCCGAGGATCTCCTGGGCCTGGAAGGTCAGCGTCTTGGGGCCCCAGGTGAGGATGGCGCCGACCCCAAGCGGGATGAGGGCGGCCAGCCCGACGCCGATCCACAGTCTGCTCATGAGGTCGCGGCGTCCGGCCTTGACGAGGTAGGCGGCGATGATGCCGACCACCAGGGACGCCTCGAAGCCCTCGCGCAGGGCGATGAGCAGATTGGCGACGAACATGGGCTCTCCATACCGCTGGAAGGTTTCCAGCTCCTTAGGCGAGCCTTACCTAACCATCCCTTCGGATGGGCGGTCAACCCCGGCGACCACATCCTGACGCCGACTGATGACCGCGCCCTTCCCACGAGCCCCCTGCCTCGTCCGACGTCGTCAGAGAGTTCTCACCTCGGCAGTGGAATACCGCTGCCGGAGTGAAAACTCTCTGCCGAGGTCGCGAGAGGGCGGACGTGGCGGGGCCGTCGCCCTATCGGTTGCTGGGCGTTGTTGCTCGGCGGGCCCTCTACTTCTTGCGCGGCGGGCCGGGGATGAGGATCTCCCCGGCGTCCCGCCAGGCGCGCAGACCACCGGTGACGAAGTCGCAGTCGTAGCCCTTGTCGCGGACCGCCTGGACGAGGTGCCCGGAGCGGAATCCGGTATCGCAGATCAGCACGAAGTGCGGGTCGGGCTCCGCCAGCGGGTCGTCCCCGTAGACGGCGGTGAAGGGATCGGCGGACAGTTCCTTCGGCTCCACGAGCCGGGCCCCGGGGGCATGACCCGCCTCGTACTCGCGCAGCGTGCGCACGTCGACGAGGACGCCGCCGTTGGCCAACGTCGTCAGCGCCGTCGGCAGGTCGATCCCCCCGCTCGGCATGCCCCGGTTGGTGAGGAAGTTCCGCAGTCCCATGGCGGTGATTCTAGAGGGTGGCCGACGTCGTGGCTCGGGACGTGCGGCCCGTTCACTCAGCGCTCAGTACCGGGCGTCCCGATCACCGCTCGCCGCCGCCGTGATCGGTCTTCTGATGGTCGGCCTTCTGATGGTCGGCCTTCCGCAGCTTCGCCAGTTTGGCGTACATCTCCTCGATCACCTCGGTGAACCGCTTCTCCACCTCGCGGCGGCGCACCTTGAGCGTCGGCGTCAGTAGCCCGTTGTCCTGGGTGAAGTCCTCCCACAGCACCCGCAGGTCCCGGATCTGCTCCTGATTCGGCAGCTTGGCGGTGAGTTCGGCGACGTGCTTGCGGATCTCCTCGGCCAGCTCGGGGCTCCTGAGGCTCTCCGGCAGCGCCAGATTGAGGTGGAGCCGCTCGGCGATCTCCTCGACATGGGGCATCGACGGCTTGACGAGCAGGGTGAGGCAGGGCCTGTTGTCGCCCAGGATGACGGCCTGCTCGAAGAGCGGATCGGCCAGCAGCAGCCCCTCGATGGGCTGAGGGGAGATGTTCTTGCCGTTGAGGGTGACGATGATGTCCTTGAGCCGGTCAGTGATGACGAGATAGCCGTCGTCGTCGACGTGGCCGATGTCTCCGGTGTGCAGCCAGCCGTCCTGGATGGTCGACGCCGTGGCCTCGGGATTGTTCCAGTAGCCCTTCATGATGTTGGGCCCCCGGTACAGGATCTCCCCCTCGGCGCCCGACTTGATCTGCGACCCGACAAGGGGTTTCCCGGCGGTGCCGAATTTGTGGGCACCCGGCGAGTTGAAGCTCACCAGCGGGGACGACTCGGTGAGTCCGTACCCCTGGCAGATCAGCAGCCCGATGGAGGCGAAGAACTCCTCCACCTCCTGGCGCAGCGGGGCTCCGCCGGCCGCCAGCACGGTCTTCGGGCCGCCGACGGCGTCGCGCACGGCTCTCAGCACCAGCCGGTCGGCCACCGCGTGGCGGATCCGAAGGCCCACATCGGGACGGCGTCCGGCCTCCGTCGTCTGCCACCAGCGGCGCCCGACGTCCAGAGACCAGTCGAAGATCCGGATCTTGAGGCGGGAGTCGGAGACCTTCTCGCGGGCCACCGTCATCACCTGCTCGTAGAGCTTCGGCACGGTGACGAAAAGGGTCGGGCGCACCTCCGCGAGCATCGACGCCACCGTCTTGGGATTGGTGACATAGGTGTTGAGACAGCCGTGGCTGATGATCACCATCGTCCAGGCCCATTCCAGGGCGTGGGAGAGCGGCAGGAAGCACAGCGAGTGGTCGGACGCCGTGATGGTGAAGAACTCGTCGAGAGCGGCGGGCTGGGACATCGCCGCCCGGTGGGTGATCATGACCCCCTTGGGGGCCCCTGTGGTGCCCGAGGTGTAGATGAGGGAGGCGACGTCGTCCCCCGCCGAGAGCGCCATTCTCTCGTCCACCAGGGCGTCGAGTCGCTCGGCCTCCCCCGCCTCACGAGGGGCTGACACGAGATCGGAAAGGGAATGCACGGGCAGCGACGCCGCGGGCAGGCCGGTGTGATCGGCGGCCTCGGGGTCGATGGTGACGATCGCGTCGAGGCTGGGCATCCGATCGGCGGCCGAGAGCACCCGGTCGCGTTCCGAGGCCCCGGCCAGGCAGATGATCCGGACGCCGGCGTCGGTGACGATGTGGACCAGCTGGTCGGGGGTGCTGGTGGGGTAGATCGGCACCGGGACCGCCCCGACCGTCATGATCGCGAGATCGAGCTCGATCCATTCGGGGCAGTTGTTGGCGAACAGGGCGATCCGGTCGCCGCGGGCGATGCCGTGCTCCACCAGCGCCCGGGCCAGGGCCTGGACACGGCGTCCGGTCTCGGCGTAGGTGCGGATGCGCCACTGCTGGTCCTCCCGGACCCGGGATGCGGGCCGGTAGGGGTAGGTGGCGACGGTCCGGCGGAACATATGGGCCAGGTGGACCGACGCCGGGTCCTCGCCGGGCACGGGGGTCCCCAGCAGCTCGGCCGCAGGGTCGGGGCGCGGCTCGTTCCGGACGGCGGCGTCTGCGGCTGGGTTCGACATGGCCCACTCCTTGCTTCGGGACCGGGCCGCGACGGGCAGTCAGGGGTGGCCGCCCCGCAGGCCCGGTAATGCCCATCGTAGGGAGAACCGCCAAGCAGCGGCCGGACCAGCCAGGCGCCCCCAGTTGGAGCTGCCGGAGACATCAGTTCCGAAGACCCGGCGCTCGTCGCCCAGATAGCGTGTCGGTATCCGGATACGGGGGTTGACATGGTGAAGAACCTCATGGTCGACGCACGTGCGACAGGAGTTGCCTGACATGACGTCAGTTCTGATCGATCCGCAACTGGGCGCACGGATCACGGGTGACGTGGCCCGGCGAATACCCGACACCGTGGCCTGGCGTGCCAGCACGGCCCCGACCATGGTTCCCACCGTCCAGGCCGCCGAGACTCTCACAGATCTGGAGGACGGCGCGGACGTATGGGACGGTGCGGTCGGGCTGGGCTTCGGCTGCGGACCGGCCGCAGCACTGGTGAGATCGGGCCGTGCCCGGCGTGCGGTCCTCATCGACCCGGCCGGGATCCAGGCATGTGATTCCGGTCTGGAGCTGGTCTGGTCGGTGCCGATGTACCACCCCGACGGCCCCCAGCGGCCCTACGAGACAATCATCGAGGCGCTCGGCGACGACGAGTTCCGGGACTCTCCGAGCGTCGTCCTGGACGACGTCAAGGAGGCGGAGAGGCAGGTCGCTCCCTACGCGCCGCCCTACAGCACGGTGAAGGTTCTGTTCTCATCGGCGCTCAAGGACCTCAGCCCCACCGGGCCGTATCCGCGCGAGGGGTATACCGCGTACGCGGCACTGGCCTACGGCACACAGGTGACCAGCGATCCCGCACTGTGTGAGAGGGCGACGACGATGTGGCAGGAGGCCGAGGAGGCGCGCCAACCCTACGACGAAACTCTTCCGTTCCAGCCCGCTGAGGCATCCATCGAGGATCTCAACTGGCTCAGCGCCTGGACCGATCCCGGCCTGGACATCACCATCTGGCTGTCATCCGAGAACCACGCCCTCGCCCGTCCGTTGGCCCGCCGCGGGCCGGGCCGCCCCCTCGTCGAGCAGCCGTGGCGATCACTGGTCTGGCTGACGGACCCGCAACGTCTCTCCGATGCGCTGACAGCCTGGTCAGGCGCCTAGGCGCTCCCGCAGCCACGCGATGTCGGCGGCCTGGTCGGGGGCCTCACCGGGAGTCTCGACGACCAGCGGCGCCCCGGCGTCACGGGCCACCGCGGCCAGCTCGTCGGGATCGATCTGGCCCTTCCCCAGGTTGGCGTGACGGTCGCGGCCCGATCCGGCGGGGCCTTGGGAGTCGTTGACGTGAACCAGGTCGATCCGCCCCGTGATCGCCCTCACGTCGTCGACCACGGTCGTCATGTCCAGTCCGGCGGCGAAGGCGTGGCAGGTGTCCAGGCAGAAGCCGACACTCTCGGCCCCCTCCGCGGCGCTGATGGCCTCCCAGGTGCCGCGGATCCGCTCGAGCTCGCGGGCCATCGCATGCTTGCCTCCGGCAGTGTTCTCCAGGAACACCGGGACGGGCAGCTCCAGCCCGTCGATGGCCTTGCGCCAGTTGTCCTGTCCCTGCTCGATCGGCTCCCCGTCGCGGACGTGGCCGCCGTGCACCACCACGCCGATCGCCCCGATCTCGCCGGCCAGGGTCAGGGTCTGCTGCAGCAGCTTGCGCGACGGGATGCGGATCCGGTTGTTGAGGGAGGCCACATTGATGACGTAGGCGGCGTGCACCACCAGGGCCAGCCCGGCCTGTTCCGCCGCGTCCCGAAGCCCGGCGGCACCACCGGGATGGGCCAGGGCGGGCTTGCGCCAGGACTGCGGATCCCCCACCATGATCTGCGCCACGTTCGCGCCGCGCTCTGTTGCCTGCGCGCTCAGGTCGGCCTCGTCGACGGTTGCCCCGATGATTCGCTCAGTCACGTCCCCGAGCCTATCTGCGATTCCCGACGGAACCGAGACACCAAGTGGCCTCTGACGCGCGTTGGGTGGCGGATTCGACGTCGATCTCGTCGAGAATCGCAGCTCGCCCCCGCGAACCGTCCGACCTGCGGACCGGTCGGGGCCCACGGGCTGTCGTAGATTAGTGCCTATGTCATCCTGCATGGTCACCGGTGGCACTTCCGGCATCGGCCGGGAGTTCGTCACACAACTCGCGGCACGCGGGGACGACGTCATCATCGTCGCCCGCGACACGGAGCGCATGGCGGCCATCAAGGCTGAGCTCGAACCCCGGTACGGCGTGGAGATCGAAACACTCCGCGCCGATCTGTCGGTCCGCGACGAGGTGGACGCCGTGGCCGCCCGCCTCGAGGACCCGGACCGCCCGGTGGACCTGCTGGTCAACAATGCCGGCTTCGGACTGCACGCCAAGATCCTCGACGCCGGGACCCTGCCCCTCCAGGACCGCGCCTTCGACGTCATGTGCCGGGCCGTGCTGGTGCTGTCGGCGGCGGCCGGGCGCGCGATGAAGTCGCGGGGCAGCGGCGCCATCGTCAACATCTCCTCGGGTTCGGCCTGGATCAACACCGGCAACTACTCGGCCATCAAGGCCTGGGTGCTCACCTTCACCGAGGGGCTGGCCAATGAGCTGCACGGCACCGGCGTCTCGGCGATGGCTGTCTGCCCCGGGTGGGTGCACACCGAGTTCCACGAACGCGCCCACGTCACCGCGACCAATCTTCCCGAGGTCGTCTGGACTGATCCCCAGACCGTGGTGCGCAAGAGCTTGACCGATCTTGAGAAGGGCAAAGTGGTCTCGATCCCGAATCGCCTCTGGAAGGCGGCCATCTCAGTGGCGGGGGTCGCCCCCCGATCGACCATGCGTTGGCTCTCCCGCACGCTGACCTCCAGCCGCGACAAGACGGACTTCCCGGATGAACCGGCCGGGCGGTCTCAGCAGGGCGGTGATCGATGACCATGGCCATCAAGCCGAGGGTCAAGGATCGCGGACGCTACACCAGCGACCTGTCCGCCATCACGCGTCAGGCGGCCAACATCCTGCTGCTCAAGCCGCTGGTGTGGAGGGTCACGAAGGTCACCATCCACGGCCTGGCGAATCTGGACGGGGTCGACGGCGCCTACGTCATCACCGCCAACCACTCCTCCCATCTGGACACCCCGCTGATCTTCGGGTCGCTGCCCAAACGGCTGAGCCGCTACCTGTCCACCGGGGCGGCCGCCGACTACTTCTTCACCGCATGGTGGAAGGCCCTCACCCCGGTGCTCTTCTTCAACGCCTTCCCCGTCGACCGCGGCGGCAAGGGTCGCTCGAAGAAGGGCGCGGCGGGCCGCTCCCACCGCGGCCTGGCAGGCTCCCTGCTCACCGACGGCGTCCCGCTGCTCATCTTCGCCGAGGGGACCCGCTCGCGCACCGGCGCGATGGGGCCCTTCAAGCCGGGCGCCGCCGCCCTGGCCATCTCCCGGGGAGTGCCGGTGATCCCGGTCGCCCTCGTCGGCGCCTTCGCCGCGATGCCCTCGGACATCGAGGGGCTGCTCCCCAAGGGACGCCCGCAGGTCCATGTGGTCTACGGCCACCCGATGAGCCCGGCCCCCGGCGAGATCGCCCACGAGTTCTCCGAGCGGGTCCGCCGCCAGATCATGGAGCTGCACGATCAGACGGCGCGCGCCTACGGCATGCCCACCCAGGCCGAGTACGCCCGCACCCTGGCCCTCGACAAGGTCGCCAAGAAGGCGGAGGAGGCCGAGGCCACCAAGGCGGCCGCGGCAAAGCTGATGGAGGCCGCCTCCCCCGACGCCCCCGACGAGCCGGCACCGACCGGCCCCGCGGCAGCAGATCCCTCCGATTCCGGCCACACCGATTCCGGCGCCTCACCCCGGACGGCAGGTGAGGACGGGCCCGCGAACCCCGGTTCCCCGGAGCGGCGGGCGGGATGACCATCCCTGGCCCCACCGGGCTGTGGCGGGCACGATGACCGTCGAACCGCGCCTGCGGCGGGTCGAGGCTCAGACCGTGCTGGCCGTCCGCGGGCGCATCTCGATCGACGAGCTGGACGATCACATCGAGACGTCGATGCGCCTTCTGGAGTCCCTGGCACCGGTCGCAGCGCCCCACTTCGTCGTCTACTGCGACGGCCTGGCGGCGGGAAAGGACGGCACCGTGGAGGTCTGCCAACCGGTCGACGAACGCGCCCCCCGCCACCAGGATCTGCCGGTCGGGGTGGTGCGCCGCATCGAGGAGGCCCACTGCGAGGCCTACGTCACCGTCACCCGTGCCGAGCTCGCCTACCCGGAGATCGACGACGTCTACGACGAGCTGGACGCCGCCTGCCGGGCCCGCGGCTGGGAGCGCCGGGGAGCCCCCCGAGAGCTCTACTGGGCGAACTGGGACTTCCTGGCGATGGACGATCCGGCCTGCGACGTCTGCTTCCCGATCGCCGATCCTGAACCTCACCTCCCCTAATCTCCGGAATGTGAGATTCCTCATATATCTGGCCGTCTTCGCGATAGTCCTCGTCGCCGCCCATTTCATCAAGAAGAACCGCAACGGGAAGTGGACCGAGTTGTCGGCCCGCCGGGGCTGGCAGTGGATCGGTGACGCGAGGCCGCGCATCGACGAGCGGCTGCCCGGCGGGATCTTCGTGCTCGGCAGCAGCCACGCCGACGAATTCGTCATGAACGGCGTCTTCGACGGGCTGCGGATCACCTCCGGCATCTACTCCTACCGGACCGGCGCCGGGCGGTACTCGACGACCTACTCCCAGCGGTATGTCACGACACCCGCCCCTCAGACGCCGTCTCTTCAGCTGGTCCACGGCACCTGGTGGATCAACCGCAAGGCGACTGCGATCAAGTTCCCCGATGAGGAGTTCAACAAGCGCTGGAACGTCACCGGCGACGAGGGATTCGCCAGGGCCGTCATCACCCCGCAGGTCGCCCAGTTCCTCATGGCGCAGGGGAAGAACATCGGGTTCATCATCGGCGGCAGCACCGTCACCAGCTGGGTCCGGGGAACCACCGGAAGGGTCGACGAGGAGAGGATGGACCAGGCCTGCCGGCAGCTGTGCGCCTTCGTCCACGCGATCCCCGAGTCGGTGAAGTCGGCCTTCCCGCAAGGCTTCCCGCGGCCCGACGGGTCCGGCCCGGCGCCGCTGCCGGGAGCGCCGGTTCCCGGGGCGATCGGCCCGGGAATGCCGACACCGGGCCAGAACTGAGGCCGCAGCCCGAGCCGCGGCCCTGGGCGGTGAAGATTCTCCTCCCAACACGCCGTCGTGGCGCCCGGCAGCGCTCGGGGACGGCGTGTTGGGAGGAGATCCTCCACCCCGACGGACCGCTCCCGGGCCCACCGGCGTCCGTCGTACCCGTAAGGTGTCCATGTGATTCAGGTACGACAGATCTCCGCCGACCAGCATCTCGCCTTCCTCCACGACTGGGCCGCACCGGGCTCGGCCGCCGAGGAGACGGTGAGCTTCCTCCAGACGCCGGCGTGGGGGAAGGTCAAGCAGGAATGGCTCAGCGAGTCCGTCGGGATCATTCGTGACGCCGACGAGCTCATCGGTGCCGGCCTGGTGCTCTACCGCAAGGTCCCGAAGCTCAAGCGCTACCTCGCATACCTGCCCGAGGGGCCTGTGCTGGACTGGACGACCCCCGACCTTCCGGAGATCCTCGAGGCGCTGCGGGACCACGTCAAGAAGCGCGGAGCCTTCGCGCTGAGGATCGGCCCGACCGTCCCGCATCAGACCTGGCGCAAGGACACCATCAAGACCGCGATCGCCGACGAGTCGATCACCGCCCTGTCCCAGGCGCCCGCCGACGTCACGAATCTCCACGCCACCCGGCTGGCCAATGAGCTGCGCCATCTGGGCTGGCGTCCCCCCAAGGACTCCGAGGGGTTCGCGGCCGGGCAGCCGAAGTTCAACTTCCAGCTCCCCCTGGTCACCTGGGATGACGGCGTGCGCAGCCGGAAGTCCGAGGACGAGGTGCTGTCCGGGATGAACCAGCTGTGGCGCCGCAACATCCGCAAGGCCGACAAGAAGGGCGTCGAGGTGACCCGCGGGGGCCGCGAGGACCTTCCCGCCTTCCACAAGATCTACGTGGAGACCGCCGGGCGCGACGGCTTCACCCCCCGACCGCTGGAGTACTTCCAGACCATGTGGGACGCCCTCAACGGCGAGGACCCCGACCGGATGCACCTCTATCTGGCCCACCACGAGGGCGACCTGGTGGCGTCGACCACCTGGGTGCACGTGGGCCGTCACACCTGGTACTCCTACGGCGCCTCCACCTCGGCCAAGCGCGACGTCCGCGGCTCCAACGCCATCCAGTGGCAGATGATCCGCGACTCGATGGCCGTCGACGCCGACGTCTACGATCTGCGCGGGATCACCGAGGGACTGGCCGCCGACGACCCGGAACTGGGGCTCATCCAGTTCAAGGTGGGCTCGGGCGGCGAGGCCGTCTCCTACATCGGCGAGTGGGATCTGGTCATCGATCCGCTGCTCTACAAGGTCTTCGACTGGTACATGAACCGGAGGTCGCGATGAGCCTGGTGCTCCACGTCGACGGCGCCGCCTGGCGGGCCCATCAGGATTCGGTGGTGGCCGGCGATCCGGGCATCGTTCCGGTGGCCAAGGGCAATGGCTACGGCTTCGGGCTTGCCCGGCTGGCCGGCGAGGTGACACGACTCGGGCTGGGCTGCCTGGCGGTGGGCACGGCCGAGGAGGTGGCGCTGGTGCGCGGCAGCGCTGATGAGCACGAGGTGCGCGGCAGCGCTGATGAGCACGATGTCCGGGCCGGGGACGCCGAGCATCCGGGATTCGAGGGGGACGTCGTCGTCCTCACCCCGTGGCGTCCCGGCGACGCCGTGGCCGAGGCGGCGCTCGCCGATCCCGGCGTCATCACGACCCTCTCGCGCCTCGAAGATGTGGCCGCCGTCGCGAAGGCCCACCCGGGAGCGCGGGTGATCCTGGAGGTGCTCACCTCCATGCGCCGCTACGGGATGGCCCCCGACGAGTTCGAGGCTGCCGTCGCGGCCGCCGAGGGGCTGGAGATCGTCGGCTGGACCATCCACCTGCCGATGATCGGTCAGCACCTGGGCGAGGCCACCGACCTGGCCACCGCCGCCCTGTCGGCGTACACGGCTCCACTGTGGGTCTCCCACCTCAGCGCCGCCGATCTGGACCGGCTGCGTCAGACCTTCCACGTCGAGGTGCGCCATCGCGTCGGCACCGAGCTGTGGATGGGGGCCCACGACGCCCTGCACTACCGGGCGAGCGTCCAGGACGTCCACGACGTCGCGCCCTCGGAACGCGTCGGGTACTGGCAGCGCCGGGCCGGGCGGCGTCACCACCGGCTGGCGATCGTCTCGGGGGGAACCGCCAACGGGGTGGCCATGCAGGCCCCGACGGCTGCGGCCAACGCCCGGCAGATCGCGCACACCGTGGCCAACGGCGTCATGGAGGCGGGCCGGATGGCCCTGTCCCCCTACTCGGCCGGCGGACACAAGCTCTTCTTCGCCGAGCCTCCGCACATGCAGGCGAGCCTGCTGTGGGTGCCCGGCTCGGTGCGGATCGGCGACGAGCTCGAGGTGACGATGCGCGCCACCACCGCCACCCCGGACCGGATCATCGTGGAGTGAGGGGACGAGATTCCCGACGGGCCGTCCTTTTCGGTCCGGCCGGACCGGAAACCCCCGACTGCCGGGAGATCCGCCACCTGGTCGGGCCTGGACATCGGCGGAATACCATATCCGGGTGAGCGGATTCGACTGGGCGTACCGGAGCAGCGTGCCCGGGGTGGGGTGGACTCCCCGTGACGAGTCCCTGCTGCGCACCGCCTTCGCGGTGCACTGCATCCTCACCGACCACTTCGACGAGGTGCCGGGCATCCCGGTGCCCTTCGCGGTTCCGGGACACTTCCCCCAGAACCGGGTGATCGCCACAGCCCCCTTCACGCTGTACTCCTTCCAGGCGGCCGGAGACGGCTCCTACGTCCATGACAACGGGTTCTTCTTCGCCACCGGCGAGTACGGGTTGGCGCTGACGGCCGGCGTCGGGCTCGCCCGGGCCATCGGGAACTCCCAGCGCAGGAATGCCGCCCAGGCCGACGCCACCCGGATGTGGCGTCCTCTGGACCAGGGGCGGATCTTCATCAACATCGACGGCTTCCACCTACTGACCGCCGGGGATCTGGTGACCTGGGACTGGCAGAGCATCGACCTGGGCCAGATGGTCCAGCGGGGCCAGTTCGCCATGGTGGGCAATTCGGAGCAGGGCCGGGTGAGCTATGTCATCGAGTCCGATCTCGCCGAGCTCGTGTTCTTCCTGTGGGCAGCTCACCGGCAGCCTCAGCATCCGCAGCTCTACCAGCGGGTGTGGCTGCTGCCGGAGTGGCTGAACAAGTACGACGCGGTACGCCGCCCCGACGACATCGACTACTGGAACCAGTCGGTCCTCGGCGACCGGGCTCTGCCCCCGGGCCTCTGAACCCCGTTCCCCCTTCTCCCCTGCACCCGTTCCCCCTCCCCCGGGCTCCATTCCTCGACGGCATCCAAAACTGGCGGCGGCATTGGTATTCCACTGCCGCCGCCAACTTTGGATGCCGTCGCCGATCTGAGGTGGGGTCGGCATGTGCGCGCAAGGCTCTCCGGTGGCGTCGCCTTCCGCGCAACAATGGCCGTGACGATCACCAGCGAAGGAGATCCCATGAGCAGTCCACGAGATGTCGTTGTCATCGGCGGAGGCCTGGCCGGGGCGAAGACCGTCGAGGCGCTGAGGGAACAGGGTTTCGACGGCTCGATCACCCTCATCGCCGCGGAGCCGAACCTGCCCTACGAGAGACCACCGCTGTCGAAGGGATTCCTGGCCGGCGGCGACTCCTTCGAGGACGCCGTCACCCACCCCCGCGACTGGTACACCGAGCACGACGTCGACCTTCGGCTGTCCACCCGGGCCACCGCGATCGACACCGAGGTGCATGCGGTGACCCTCGACGAGGGCGCCCCATTGCGCTACGACAAGCTGGTCCTGGCGACCGGATCCACGCCACGGCGGCTCACCGTATCCGGGGCCGGCGCCGAGCGGGTCCATGTGCTGCGGACCAGGCAGGACGCCGAGACGCTGCGCGCCGAGTTCGGCGAGGGACGCCGTCTCGTGGTGATCGGCGCCGGCTGGATCGGTCTCGAGGCGGCCGCCACCGCACGGGAGAAGGGCAGCGTCGTCACCGTCGTCGCCCCGTCCACCATCCCCCTGGCCAATGCACTCGGCGACCGGATGGGCACCGTCTACGCGAAGCTCCATCGCGAGCACGGCGTCACCTTCAAGCTGCGGACCTCTGTGGCCGAGATCACCGCGACGGCCGGCCGGGCGACAGGGGTGAGGCTCACCAACGGAGAGACGATCAGGGCGGACGCGGTCCTGGTGGGCATCGGCGCCGAGCCGAATGTGGCACTGGCCGAGGCCGCCGGGCTGGCCGTCGACAACGGCGTCCTCGTCGACGCCGGGCTGCGCACCAGCGACCCGGACATCTATGCGGTGGGTGACATCGCCAATGTGGACCATCCGGTCCTGGGCGCCAGGAGCCGGGTGGAGCACTGGGCCACGGCCCTCAACCAGCCCGCGATCGCGGCGACGAACCTGCTCGGCGGGGAGGCCCGCTGGGAGGAACTGCCGTACTTCTTCAGCGATCAGTACGACGTCGGCATGGAGTACTACGGGCAGCCCGGGGAGGAAAACTCCCTGGTGATCCGCGGGAGCCTCGACACCCGCGAGTTCGTGGCCTTCTGGCTCGACGCGAACCGCATCACCGCGGTGATGAATGTCAACGTCTGGGATGTCATCGACGCCGTCAAGCCGATCATCGCGGCCCGCAGGCCCGTCGATCCGGCCCGGCTGGCCGATCCGGAGGTCCCCTTCGCCGAGCTGTGACCGCCCGATCCGATGCCTGCCCGGTGCGCATACCCGAGGTGTGCCGGGTAAACCAGCAAGACATGGGGGGTCTGGGACAAGAACGCCACAGATCAGCGGCTGTCTCGCTGGATCACCCGGTACCGGTCATCTAGTGAACGGCAGGCGGCCGGGATGCTGGGGCTTGAGACACTGGGTCAATGAGTGAGAACGCCGAGGATCTCAACACACCGGCACCCGTCACCGGCCCATGGCGCCGCACGGCCGCCGGTGCCGGGCTGCTGGGAGCCGACGGCCGGGTGGCGCCGACGATCTTCACCGAGATGACCGCCCTGGCCACCAGCACCGGCGCGCTCAATCTCGGGCAGGGGTTCCCCGACGATCCGGGGCCGCACGAGGTGCTCGACGCCGCCCGCGAGGCCATCGCCGCGGGCCGTAATCAGTACCCGCCGCTGCCCGGAATCCCCTCGTTGCGCACCGCGATCGCCGCTCACCAGGCCCGCTTCTACGGTCTGGATATCGATCCGGACACCGAGATTCAGGTGACCATGGGCGCCACGGAGGCGATGGCCGCGTCCCTGTTGGCGCTGGTGGAGCCCGGCCAGGAAGTGGTCACGATCGACCCCTTCTACGACGCCTATGCCGCGGTCATCGGCCTGGCCGACGGCGTGCAGGTCCCCGCCCCGCTGGATCTGACCCACGGCGCAGACGGTCACCCGAACGGCTTCTCCCTGGACGTGGCGGCGCTCCGGGAGGCCGTCTCCGACAACACCCGGGCCATCATCGTCAACACCCCGCACAATCCCACCGGCACCATGCTCGGCCGCGCCGATCTGGAACAGATCCTGGCCGTCGCCAAGGAGCAGGGCGCCTACGTCATCACCGATGAGGTCTATGAGCACCTCACCTTCGCCGGCCCGCACATCCCGATGGCCACGCTGCCCGGGGCCAAGGGCACCGTGGTCTCGATCTCCTCGGCCGGCAAGACCTTCTCGGTGACCGGCTGGAAGATCGGCTGGATCACCGCCGCGCCGGAGCTCATCACCGCGATCCAGGCCGTCAAGCAGTTCCTCACCTTCGCCGGAGGCGGCCCCTTCCAGGTCGGTGTCGCGGCCGGGCTCGGGCTGGGGGGCGAGGTCTTCGACGCCGTCCGCTCCTCTCTTCAGGACCGCCGCGACCTGCTCGTCTCCGGGCTTCGGTCCGCGGGCTTCGACGTCATCGTCCCCGACGCCGGCTACTTCACGGTGGCCGACGCCGCCCCGCTGGGCTTCGAGGACGGCGCCCAGCTGTGCCGCGAAATGCCCGAACGCATCGGCGTCGCCGCCGTCCCCGTCTCGGCCTTCACCAGCGCCGGCGGGCCGAACGCCGCCAGGATGCGCTCCCTGGTGCGATTCGCCCACTGCAAGTCCGCAGACAGCATCGGCCAGGCGGTCGACCGCCTCCAGAAGCTCCACTGACCACCACCAGAAAGATCCTGATGACCACCACCCTCGACCCCGATCTCACCGACGAGACCGCTCCCGACCGTGTTGTGACCGCGATGCGTGGCGCACTGCCCGGCATCGACCTCGACGACTCCCCCACCACGCTGGCCGCCCACCGCACCGATCGTTCGGCGATGCCAGGCGACCCGGATCCCCTGGTGCTGGCCCGGCCCGCGTCGACCGAGCAGGTCTCGGCCCTGCTGGCCTACGCCAACGCCCACCGGATCCCCGTCGTCCCGCAGGGCACCCTCACCGGCGTCGCCGGGGCGGCGTCGGCCATCAGCGGCGCGATCCTGCTGGATCTGGCCGCCATGGACGCCATCATCCGCATCGACGCCGATGACATGATCGCGGTGGCCCAGCCCGGCGTCATCGTGGCCGATCTAACGGCGGCGGCCGCGAAACAGGGCCTGTTCTACGCCCCCGATCCGGCGTCAGCACAGATCGCGACGCTGGGCGGCAATGTGGCCACCAATGCCGGCGGAATGCGCTGCATCAAGTACGGGGTGACGCGGGAGTCGGTGCGCTCCCTGGAGGTGGTGCTGGCCGACGGCACCGTCATGCGCACCCGGCCGAGCACCATCAAGACCGTCGGCGGTCTGGATCTCACCGGGCTCATCGTGGGCTCGGAAGGGACCCTGGCTGTGGTCACCGAGATCACCGTGAAGCTGCTGCCCGCACCGGGGCCCGAGCGCGGCGTGCTGGGACTCTTCCCCACCGTCGCCCAAGGACTGAGCGCGACGAACCGGATCGCCGCGGGGCCGCGTACCCCGGCGAGGCTGGAGTTCATGGACGGCCGGTGCCTGGAGGCGATCCGCAAGCACATTCCCGACGCCCCGGTCCCGGCCGAGGCCAATGCGTGGGCGCTCGCGGTCACCGATGCCCGTGACGGGGCCGAGGAGGACCTGGCGAGCTTCGAGAAGATCTTCGCCGACGCCGGGGCGACGACGGTGCAACGGGCCGACAACGCCGAGGAGCTGGAGGCCATCCTGGAGGCCAGACGCCAGCTCCAGCCGAGCGCCCGAGGGCTGCTCGGCGGATCGGTGGAGGGCGACATCGCGGTGCCCCGCAGTGCATTGGCCGAATTCAGCGCACGAGTCGCCGAGGTGGAGAACGACTACGACGTCACGATCGCCCTGGGCGGGCATGTGGGCGACGGCAACCTGCATCCGATCGTGGCGTTCACGCCGGCCGAGGGGGCCAGGGAGAGGGCCGATGAGGCGGTCATGACGCTGAGCAGGCTGGCTCAGGAGATGGGCGGGACGATGTCCGGCGAGCACGGGGTCGGGCTGGAGAAGCTGCCCGCCCTGGCCACCGAGATGGCTCCGGCGGCCCTGGACTTGCAGCGCCGGATCAAGGGGCTCTTCGACCCGAACGGGATCCTGAACCCGGGCAAGAAGTACTGAGCACTCGGCGCTTATCCATAGCTCCAGACGAGCGTCACAGCAGATCCCTCCGGATTCCACGAACTCTCAGTGACGCCTGCCGACTTCACCCGAGTTGTCTTCCATATCCTCGTTAGGAGGCAGAGACGGACGCTTGTATCGATTCTTGGCGAGTCGGATCTCAAGAAGAATTCGATGTGCAACCACAAGCAGCGAGGAACCTACTCCGATTCCCACCAATAGAAAGATGATCTCAATCAGGTTGACAAGTGTTGCGCCATGCATCGCTCCTCCGTCTCAGCTGTTTGAGAACGCCCCCTTCCTGAAGCTAGCACCCCGAACCTCGTTGCCGAAAGACCCGCCGAGAAACTCTGCCCGATCGTGCAGAGTAATGCCCGATCGGGAAATTGTCGACACATGGGCTCCACGGCCGGTCCGCAGATCTCGCCACGGACGGAAGCTCCACGGCGTCGACGAGTACGCGCATACCTCCACCATGGACAAGACCCTCGCCGCACTCAAGACCTGCCGGTTCTGAGCGTCGAAAATCTCTGCTCACCGTTCCCGGCGGCCGGCGTCCAGAGCCTCCAGGACGTCGTCGACCCCGAAGCCAGGCTCGTCCGGCCACCCGGAGATCTCGTCGACCAGGGCTGCGTTCCGGGCGTCACCTTCAGCTGCCGACCAGGTCATACGGCCCGCTGGCAGGTGGGCCACCAGGGGAAACGGTCGCACCAGCCGTCAGTGTGGACGACGGTGGGGCTGGCGACTGCGAGCATCACGGCGGTCAGGCCGGTGGCCACCATTCGGAGCAGTCGAGTACGTCGGGATCGGGAGATGGCAGACATGGGAACTCCATCGTCGGACCGGTTGTTAGCCGACATGCTCTCACGCAGAGGCTCCGCCCACGCGGCCCGATGACAACACCTTCGTGAACTCTCCGCCCCCGGCTGTCCGGGCGCACCGGCCGGACCCTACGATCGTGCCCATGAGTTCCCGGACCGCCACCCTGCGCCGCTACCTGGGCAGCGGTCTGGTCGAGGTCGGCCTGGCACTCATGCTCGTCGTGATCGACGCCATCGGATTCCGGCCCGGCGACGGCGCCGTGGCCGCCATTCTCCTCAGCATCCTCACCTGTGCCGGTGCCGCGTTCACGGCCTGGTACCCCCGCATCGGGGCGGTCATCACCTGCGTCGGGTTCACGGGCCTGGCGTGGCTTCCGAACGGTCTTGTGGGCACCAGCCTTTACGCCCCGATGATCGTCATCCTTTCGTGCGCCTGGCACGAGAAGTTCTGGACGGCGTCGGCGACGACCCTCTGGGGATATCTCATCTCACTGTGGCTGTCCTTCCGCAACGCCACGGCCGCTGCCGAGCAGATCCAGGCCATCATCGTCTGGATCGGCTTCTACTCCCTCCCCTGGCTCATCGGCCTGGCCCTGCGCAACACCCAGCTCTATGAGAGACGCCGTCTGGCCACCCGTGCCGAGGCCCAGCGCCGCGAGATCGCCGCTGAGCTCCACGACAACGTCACCCACGACCTGTCGGCCATCGTCACCCAGGCCACCGCCGCCCAGAACGCCCTCAACCGGGGAGACGCCGACGTCGACCCCGCGAAGGTTCTCGCCGACATCGCGTCCAGGGGCAGCCGCACCGCCACCTATCTGCACAACCTCATGACCCTGATGCGGGTCGCCGAGACGTCGTCAGCCCCGGCCTCCTTCTCCCGCGAACTCCAGGACGGGGCGGAGCGCCTGGCCACAGCCGGTTTCGAGCTGGAGATCTACACCGATCACGACGTCGACGCCCTCCCCTCGGCCATCTCGGACGCGCTGGGCAAGATCACCCGCGAGGCCCTCAACAATATGGAGCAGTACGGGGATCCGGCCGAACCCGCGGAGACGACGGTGTCCGCCGGGGAGCACCGGATCGCGGTGGCCTTCCGCAATGCGACCTCTCAGGAGGAGCATGCGGGCCCTCGCCAGGACGGGCTGGGGATCGTCGGGATGAGGGAACGCGCCGAGGCTATCGGCGGCACCCTGGAGACCCGCCTGTCGGACGGCTACTGGTCGGTGACGGTGTCGATCCCGATCACCAGGGTCGGCGACCAGATCTCCTGACCCCGGAGCCTCCCGCCGCGCCACGTCGCTCGAGGGCAGGAAAAACTGGCGACGTCAGTGGAATACACATGACGCCGCCAGTTCTTCCTGCCGCCGAGGGGTGAAGGGCCAGGCTTCAGAGAGCCGAGGCCAACGACGGGGACCCGGCCCCCACGGACTCACCGCCGGGGGTTTGAAGGGGGTAGCCCCCTCACTTCAACAGATTGTCCGACAGCCCCAGCGCATGGTGCATCAGCCACACCGGGTGGACGATCTTGACCCCCGACGACTTCGCGATCTGCCAGCGGCAGGTCTCGGTGTCGCAGACCCCCACGCCCTCGTTGTAGTTCTGCATGTGCTCGAAGACGCCCTTGCCGATCTTCTGAGCGGTGTCGTAGCGCTCGGCCTTCAGGCCGTAGGTGCCGGCGATGCCGCAGCAGGGCTCGTTGGACTCCACGACCTTGACGCCGGGAATCAGCTCCATCATGTCGATGGCGGGGAATCCCATGCCCTGGCTCTTGACCTGGCAGGGCTGGTGGTACGGCACCGTGAGGTCGATCTCGCGGAACTCCGAGGGGTCGATGCGCCCGGCCCGGTACTCCTCCATGATGAACTCGCAGAAGTCTCGGGAGCGCACCGAGACGTTCTCCAGACGCGGATCGTCGACGCCCATGATCTCGTGGGCCTCGTGCTTGACCATGCCGATGCACGAGCCCGACGACGACACCACGGGAAGCTCGTTGTCGAACTTCAGCAGGTTGTCGCACAGGTTGAGGATGTCCTTCGTGGCGCCCTTGAACAGCCCGTTGGACTGCTTGGCCAGACCGCAGCAGGACTGCTTGGGGACGAAGACCTCGTAGCCCAGGTGCTCCAGCACCTCGATGCTCTTCTTGGAGGTCTCGGTCTCGAAGTAGCCGCCGGCGCAACCCTGGAAGAACACGACCGGGCCCTTGGTGGCCTTGACGTCGGCCTTCTTGCGGTGCTTGAGCCACTTCGCCAGGGTCTCGGTGTGCGCGGTGGGCATCGGGGCGTCGCGATGGATCTTGATGACCTTCTCGATCGCCACGCGCAGCGGCCGGATTCCCAGCGCCCAGTTCGCCACCGGGGCGATGGGCGACAGGAGCATGCCCTCCATGTTGGTCTCGGGGATGATCCGGTCCCTCAGGGGCACCCCGTTCTGGGCCTTCATCTTGGCCGCGGCCTGCTCGTTGAGCTCGGCGATCTTGACGCCCTGGGGACAGTTCAGCGTGCAGATGCCGCAGAAGTCGCACCACTCCAGCGAGTGGTCGACCGACGCCCCGTCGCGGAACCGCTCGGCCTGCGGGCCGTTGTACTTCGGCCCGGTGAACAGCGGGTTGGCCTTGGCGACCGGGCACACCGTCTCGCAGATGGTGCACTTGACGCAGTTGTCCAGGGAGGCGCGGGACACCTCATGCCCCGCGAAGGTCTCCTCAATGACTCCCATTTCAGTTCCTTTCCGCGGTCTGGGCAGCCGGTGCGGCGACGGGCAGCCCGGCGAGGACGGCGTCGGCGGCCTTGACGGCCGATCCCAGCGCGATCCCCTCGCCGGTCTTGTCCTGCCAGCGGGTGGCGCCGGCGAGCACTCCGCCGGCGGCGTAGACGTTGTCGAAGACGGGCACGCCGTCCTTGATGACCTTCATGGACGAGTCGACGTCGACGCCGACCTCGAAGAGCGGCTGGGGCTTGCCCCAGTAGTCCTCATGGGTGAGGGTGTCGGCGTCGATGCCCTCGGGCAGCTTCACCGGCAGGTCGAGCACCGTGTCGTGCACCGTCCCGTGGGAGTCCAGGCGCAGCGCCCCGGACTCGAATCCGCCGGCGGCCAGGATGACGGCGTCGCAGGCGATCTCGCGCTTGTGGCCGGCGACCCCGACGGTCACCGAGGTGATCTTCCCGTCGGCGGCGGTACGCCCGATGACCTTGGAGCCGAGGATGAACTCGACGCGCTCGGTCTTGACGGTGGTGACGAGCTTCTCGTTGAGGCGCATGCCCGGCACGCAGGGCGGCAGGGAGGAGATCTCGAAGACCGGGGCGCCGATGATCGAGGAGATCTCGGCGATGGCGGCCTGGTGGTCGTCCAGCCCCAGGACAGCGGGCAGGCCGACGGCCTCCCCCTCGTTGACGAATCCCTTGAGGCCCTCGGCGAAGGTGCGACGGGTCTTCGGGTCGTCCAGGGCCCGGGCGAAGGTGAGCCCGGAGGCGTCGAACTCGTTGGGGCGGGGCTCGAAATCGGTCATCACCGCGCGGGCCTGCACCCTGCCGCCGTCGGGCAGCACGGTGCGCTCGAGGTTCTGGGCCACCAGCATCGGGTGGAAGTCCTTGAGCTGGGCGATCCCGATGATGACGACCTTCAGCCCGTCGTGGAGCACTCCGGCGGTCATCGACGGCGGGATGAGGGCAGTGGGCCGCACGGCGCCGACGGCGGTCGGCAGGTTGACGTTCTCCTCGCCGTCGCCGACGAGGAACTCCTCCCCGGCGACGTCACGCAGGAAGGCGACGCCCTGGCGGACGGCGTCCGACCCGATCTTCGCGTAGGGATGGGCGGGGTGGGCCGCCGCGTAGTCGTCGATGGCGTCCAGCGGGCGGGAGACGCGGTCGGGGGTGTAGCCGAGGATGTCGATGGTGCCCTGGGAGAGCTGGATGCCGCCCAGGCCCTTGGTCACCTGGGTGACGCGGGCACCGGCTCGGCGAAGCCTCAGGGCTGCGGTGAGCCCGGCGATGCCGGCGCCGATCACGACGACGTGCGGCTGGGCGCCGATACGGGCGGCGGTGGTGGAAACGGCAGTGGTGGTCACAGTTCGACCTCGCTCTCGGGAACGGGAAGATGCTCGACGTCGAAGGTGCCCTGGAAGATCCAGTCGTCGAGTGCGGTCTGGCGCACCTGCTCACCGAAGAGGATGGGCCACAGGCCGATCCAGCGGTTCTTGAGGAACAGGCGCAGCAGGCCGGTGGCCCGTTCGACGTCGATGTTGCCCTCCTCAAGGGCGACGCCGGTGGCGCGCATCGAGCAGAAGCCGCCCTGGCAGGGGCCCATGCCCAGACGCAGCTGGCGGCGCAGGTCGTCGAAGGTGGCGTCGGGCTGCTCGGCGAGCAGGTCGGTGAGCATCTTGCGGCTCATGAGCTCGCACTCGCAGATGACCTGGTCGTCGATCGCGTTCTTCTTCACCGGAGCCTTGGCCTTGGGCTCCATGTGGGAGGAACGGGCCTTCTCGTTGACGCCGAGACGGTGGGTGATGAGGTAGTTCTTGCCCTCGCTCGCCCCGGGCACGGCCTCCTTGTCGGTGGTGCAGGGGCGGTCGTCGCCGAGCTGCTCGCACATCACGTCGGTGACGTTCTTGGCCATCAGGCGGTAGGTGGTGAGCTTGCCACCGATGATCGAGACGATGCCCTTGACGCCGTCGCGGGTGCCGTGGTCGAGGATGCTCATGCCGCGGGACATGTGGCGGGTGTCGGTGGCGGCGACCCTCTTGTCCTTGAACAGCGGCCGGGCGCCGGCCCAGGCGTGGACGGCGCGGGAGTCGCGGAAGCCGGGGATGAGCGCCTCGCCGGAGTCGAACATCTGCTGGACCTCATTGCGCGGGATCGGCAGCTTCTGCGGATCGCCGGCCTTGACGTCGGTGGTGCCGATGATCGACACGGTGTGCACGGGCACCAGGATGTCGCCGTCGGCGGGGTAGATGCAGCGGTTGACGACGGTGTTCACCAGGCGGTGGTTCATCGCGATCATGATGCCGCGGCCGGGCACGACGTCGACGTCATGACAGCCGACCAGATCGGCGATCCGTCCGGCCCAGGGGCCGGCGGTGTTGATGACGAAGCGGGTCGAGATCCTGATGTCCTCATCCTTGCGCAGGTCGTGGGCGACGACCGCGGTGACCTGATCGCCCTCGCGGATGATCTCGGTGACCGGGGTGTAGGTGAGCACCTTCGCGCCGTGGTCGATGGCGGAGTGCACGGCGCCCCAGACCATCTGCCAGCCGTCGACGGTGCCATCCTGAACAGCGAAGGCCCGCTTGATCCCGGGGTTGAGACGGGGTTCGCGGCGCAGCGCCTCGGCGACGCTGATCTCCTCCCACGGCACCTTCGACTTCGTGGCCCCCTCGGTCCACTGGTCGGAGAACTCCATCGGGTCGTCGGGGGTGACGACGAACAGGCCGCCGGTCCTCTCCACGGCCTCGCCGTGGATCCGGGTGACGATGGCGTTCTCCTCGGCGCACTCGGTGGCCGAGCCCTGGTCGGAGACGACGTACCGCCCGCCGGAGTGGAGCAGGCCGTGGTAGCGGCCCGTGGTGCCCTGGGCCAGATCGGCCTTGTCCAGCAGGACGGCGGAGTACCCGCGCATCGCGACGTCCCGCACGACGCCCGCGCCGGTGGCACCGCCACCGACCACGACAACGTCTGCGTCCATGGTCCTCATGTCTCAAGCTCCTTCCGGGGCGCCGGTTCAGCTGATCGGTACCTGCCTGTGCGCCATTGCCAAGTCCACTACAGACAGTAGTTAAACATGTGGGAGTCACCTATTGAGTACTTCCGATGTGCACATATCCGGGCCGTGGGAGCACGGACGTGCACCTCACTGCAACAGTTGTGCAGGATCAGCGTCCGCCGTAGCCGGAGGCCGGTTTACGTCACGTCTCTGTTGCGTAAATGTCGTGTGCGCATTTTGCTCGCTGGAGGCCGGTTTCCCGTCGGAACCTGTCGGAAACCGGCCTCCAGCTAGCAGAATGCGCGGTCGGTCGGGGGAGGATTCGACCCCGCCGCGCCCGACCTCAGTTCACCGGGGTCTCGGCGGGCTTCCCGTCCAGCACCGCGAGAATGTTGCGGGCCGACAGGGCGCTCATCACCCCACGGGTCGGGCGTGCGGCCGAGCCGATGTGCGGCAGCAGGACGACGTTCTCCATCTCGAGGAGCCCCGGGGTGATCGAGGGCTCGTGCTCGTAGACGTCGAGCCCGGCCCCGGCGATCTTCCCGGCCCGCAGAGCCGCCACCAGGGCGTTCTCGTCGATGCAGGCGCCGCGCGCGGTGTTGATGACGAAGGCGGTCGGCTTCATCTTCTCCAGCGCCGCCGAGTCGATGATGTGGGTGGTCTCGGGGGTCAGCGGGCAGTGCAGGGAGACGACGTCGGAGATCCTCAGCAGCTCGTCGAGATCGACCCGGCGGGTGGTGGCGGTGGCCGGATTGGTGGCGTCGACGGCGGAGGTGTCGTGGTCGTGGCGGGCGGTGTAGACGACGTCCATCCCGAAGGCCGCGCCGCGGCGGGCCATCGCCTCGCCGATCTGCCCCAGGCCGATGATGCCCAGGGTGGCTCCCTGGAGCCCGGCCCCCAGCATGAAGGTGTGGTCGTATCGCCAGGGGGTGCCGGCGCGCACCAGCCGCTCGGCCTCTCCGAGGCGGCGGGTGGCCATCAGCATGAGCCCGAAGGCCAGATCGGCGGTGGCCTCGTGGAGCACCCCGGGGGTGGTGGTGACGACGATCCCCTGCTTGCCGGCGGCCTCGATGTCGACGTTGTTGAACCCGGCGGCGCACTGGCCGATCACCTTGAGCTTCGGGGCTCGGGCGAGCATGTCGGCGTCGAGAGGATCCGACAGGGAGCTGAGGACGGCGTCGGCGTCGACGATGGCCTCCTCGAGTTCCTCGCGGGTCATGAAGTGGTCTCCCCCCATGACGTCGTGGTCGCGGAGGAGGTCGAGTGCGTCGGGCATCTGGGGGGCTGTGACGATGATCCTGGCCATGGGGCCACGCTATCGCTGCGACCCACCTGCCAGGGGCGGCATCCCGGCTCCGGGCCCCGCACGCCCCCGGCCCCGCACGCCCCTGGACTCGCAGGCACGGCAATACATGCCGTATGCAACAATTGCCTGATGCAATCTATTGACAACCCGGGGACGCCCCGCGCGGCGGAGACGGGCGACCTCGCTGATGAGGCGGTGGAGGCCACGCGAGTGCTGGTGGACATCGCCGCACGATCGCTGCTCGGTGTCGGGGACGACATCACGCTGCCCCAGTACCGCGTCCTGGTGCTGGTGGACGGCGGCGAGACGATGCGCGGCGTCGACCTGTCGCGCGCACTCGGCATCCACGCATCCACCAGCAGTCGCCTGGTCAACAGACTCGTCGTCAAGGGACTGATGGATCGCACGCCCGACGCGCAGGACCGCAGATCCAACTCCTTGGCGATCACCGCTGCGGGGCATCGACTGGTGTCGAGGGTCAACTACCGGAGGCGGCGCGAGATGCGAGGCCTGCTCGAGCACCTGGGTGCCGATGAGATCTCGGCGGTCCTGGACGGGCTGCGGCTGTTCAACGCCGCGGCCGTCGCCTCGGGGCACGGTACCCCGGCGCCACCAGAGAAGTCCGACGACAGGGGCCGGCAATGAGCCACGCTGTACCCGGCGCCCCCGAACCACACACACCCGCCTCCGCCGGGACCGGCACCACCGGCACCGGACGATCCGGCGACCGCGCCCCACAAGAGTGGAAGAACCTGCTGCGCCGGTTCCGTTCGGCCCTGGTCCCCCGACGCCCCAAGGCCTTCCGGGACTCCCTCAACCGCTGGCTGCTGATGGGCGTGGTGATCGGCGTCGTCTCCGGCCTCGGCGCGATCCTGTTCTACTTCTGCCTGCACACCGGTACCCGCTGGCTGCTGGGGTATCTGGGCGGCTACACCCCGCCGAGCACCGCCGGGGAGGGCGACGGCACGGCCGGATCCGGGTTCACCCGGCCCTGGGCGATACCGCTGGTGGTGACCGGAGGGGCGCTGGTCTCCGGCCTGCTGGTGTACTTCGTGGCCCCGGCCGCCAAGGGCCACGGCACCGACAACGCGATCCGCGCCGCCCATCACGACCCGACGTCGTTGCGCGGGAAGGTGGCCGCGGTCAAGATCGTCGCCTCCTCGATCCTCATCGGCTCGGGCGGCTCGGGAGGCCGCGAGGGCCCCACCGCCCAGATCAGCGCCACCGTCATCTCCAGCCTGTGCCGCCGACTGCGGATCAAGACCCCCGATGCGCGGATCGCCGTGATCGCCGCCACCGCCTCGGGCATCGGCGCCATCTTCCGGGCGCCCCTGGGCGGGGCGCTGCTGGGCGCCGAACTGCTGTACAAGGACGATCTGGAGGCCGATGCGATGATGCCCTCGCTGATCTCCTCGATCGTGGCCTATGTGGTCTTCGGGTCGGTGTACGGCTTCGATCCGATCTTCGGCACGCTGAGCGGTGAGGTGTTCAACCAGCCGCTGCAGATCATCTGGTTCGTGGTCATCGGCCTGGCGGCCGGGGCGATGGGCAGGCTCTACTGCGTCACCTTCTACCGGGGCTGCGATTTCTTCGACCGGCTGCCTCTGCCCGGCTGGCTGACGCCGGCGATCGGCGGGCTGTGCGTGGGCCTGCTCGGGCTGGCCATTCCGGCGGCCCTGGGCACCGGCTACGGCTCGATCGCCCAGCAGATGATTCCCGAGACGCTCACGGCGATGCCGATGCTCATGGTGCTGGCGATCCCCTTCGCGAAGATCGCCGCCACCACCCTGTCCATCGGCTCGGGCGGATCGGGCGGGGTCTTCGGGCCCGGCATGGTGATCGGAGGAGCCACCGGGGCTGCCGTGTGGCGCCTGTTGGAGGGGCTCCCCGGTATCCCGGCGTCCCCGATGCCGTTCATCGTGGTGGGGATGATCGCCTGCTTCGGGGCGGCCGCCCACGCCCCGGTCGGCGTGATGCTGATGGTCGGTGAGATGACGGGCAACCTGTCTCTGCTGGCGCCCGGCATGATCGCGGTGGCGGTGGCCTCCCGTGTGGTGGGCAGCGCCTCGATCTACCGCTCCCAGCTCGCCGACCGGGTGGAGGGCGACAGGGTGCACGCACTGATCCCGGCTCACACGCAGTGAGGCCGGTGCACCCGTCGCCGGGGTCCCCTGCCTAGATGATTGATTCCAAGGGGTCAGTGGTCGTAGGCGGTCAGTGAGCGTAGGACTGGGGCGCCCTGGCGGCAGTTGTGCCAGATGGCCGCGGCACGACCCGGGTGCAGACCCCGTCGATCGTGCGTCCATCGTGGCGCTCCAGGTCCAGTTGTCCTTTGAAGGTGTCGTTGACCGACTCGATGATCTGACGCAAAGGCTTGAAGAACCTTGCCCCAGGGCGGGGCTGTTCACCCTTGCGGGCCGGACGCAGCAGCACCAGGCCCCGATCGGCGAGCTCGGCCTCGAAGAGACGCCCGTAATAGTTCTTGTCGCCGATGATGATCTGGGCGTGACCGCCTGCCGGGGCGGGTGCGGCATCGAGCATGTGGCCCAGGACCTCACGCTCGTCGGCTTTCGCCCCGGTCAGCATCCAGGCGACCGGCAACCCGGCCAGGGTGGTCAGCAGGTGCAGGCGCAGTCCCCAGAAATAGCGGGAGTGGGAGGCGCAGTAGCCGTACTGCGCCCACCCGGCCAGACCGGAGCGCCGCACGGTCTGGCGGGACCGGGCGCATTCGACCGGGGTGGAGTCGACCAACCACACGTCATCATCGCCGACCCCGCTCATCGCGGTCAGGGTGGCGGCCAGCCAGGCCATCAGCCCGGCGAGCTTACGCAGTCTCTTGTTGTATCCGGGCTGGCCGGGCACGTGGGGGAACATGGCGGCCAGCCCCGGGTCGGCGGCCACATGACGCAGCCAGCGGGCCTCGGACACGTAGCCCTGGAAGCCCTGGAGCACGGCCAGGGTGACCAGTTCGGCGTCGGTGATCTGGGGAGAGATCCCGATCCGGGGACGGTAGGGAACCTGTTCGGGGTGTGCGGTGATCAGATCGTCGCAGGTGACATAGAGTGCGGTCGCGAGGGTGTCCAGATCGGTGTCCATGATGAGCTCCCATGCTCAGTACTGGTCTTAGCAGCACTGATCATGGACACCCTCGCCCCTGCCGGCTGGAAGCCACGCCGAGCACACCCCTTGGAATTACTCATCTAGGAGGGAGGGCCTTCTCGTTCAGGCTTTGTTGTTCAGGCTTTGTCAGCCGGTTCGGGCGCCTGCGGGTCGGCGTCGGCCAGCTTGTCGGCGGGCGTCACCACTGGCTTGAAGGGGTCCTGCCCGAGCTGGCGGGTGCGGATGATACCGATCACGAACAGCACCACGGTCAGCCCGAAGGTGGCCAGGATCTGGCCGCGGACCCCGGCGTCGGTCATGCCCAGCCCGATGATCCCGATCAGGACGGCCAGGGTGAGCCAGGACAGGTAGGGGTACCCCCACATCCTGAACGGCAGCTCCTCGCCGGTCTTCTCGGCCCGGCGGCGCAGGATGATCTGGGAGGCGATGGTGAACAGGTAGGTGACGATGATCACCGACCCCACCACGTTGAGCAGCACGTCGAGCACCTTGGCGCCCCAGATGTAGGTGAGCACCACGCACACGTAGCCGAAGGCCACGCTGGACAGCACCGCCGCGACCGGCACATTGCGGTGGTTCTTCCTGGTCATGGCCCTTGGGGCCAGACCGCGGGTGGCCAGCGAGTCCAGCATCCGGGAGTCGCCGTAAAGGTTGGCGTTGAGGGAGCTGAGCACCGCCAGCACGATGATGAGGGTCAGGACCGCGTCGGCGCCGGGGATCTTCGCGAGATCCAGGACGGCGACGAAGGGTGAGGTCGCCAGCTTCGGATCGTCCCAGGGCAGGGCGAAGACCATGATGGCCACCGAACCCATGTAGAACACCAGGATCCGCCAGATGATGGTGTTGATGGCCTTGCCGACGTGCTTGCGGGGGTTCTCGGTCTCGGCAGCGGCCACCGCGACGATCTCGATGCCGCCGAAGGCGAAGATGACGATCAGCAGACCGGTGGCCACCCCGCCCCAGCCGTTGGGCATGAACCCGCCGTGGTGCAGGAAGTTCGACAGGCCGGGAGCCGGGGCCGGGAAGACCCCGCACAGCAGCAGGACGCCGATCACCAGGAAGGCGACCACGGCGGCCACCTTGATGAGGGCGAACCAGAATTCGAACTCGCCGAACTTGTCGACCCCGAAGAGGTTGATGGCGGTGAGCGCCACCATGAAGATGAGGGTGAGGAGCCAGTCCGGGGCGATCGGCCAGACGGCCAGGAAGATCTGGGCGGCGGCGGTGCCCTCGGCGGCCACGACGACGGCCAGCTCGACCCACCAGACCCAGCCCATCGCGAAGCCGGCGGCAGGGCCCATGGCCCTGGCGGTGTAGACCGAGAAGGCCCCGGAGTCGGGGTGGGCCGCGACCATCTCGCCGAGCATCCGCATGATGGCGATGACGACCAGCCCGGCGACCACATAGGCCACCAGCACCGAGGGGCCGGCGGCGGCGATGCCCTTGCCCGATCCCAGGAACAGGCCCGTGCCGATCGCACTGCCGAGGCTCATCATGACCAGATGACGGCCCTTCATCTGCGGGGCGGGCGCGCTCCCGCCCTGGGTGGCCTGCGGTGAGGCCGAGGTCTTGGATGGGCTCGACACGTGTGCTCCTATTTCGTGAGACGCCAGCGCATCAGCCTAAACCGGGGGCGTCACGCCCGCATGACGGGCCCGAGGTGTGGACGCAGGTCACAGCTCCTGGCGCTCCTCGTTCATGGTCTCGCGGATGTGGTTGAGGATCTTCTCCAGCTCGTCGAGGTGATCCATGTTGAGGCCGCCGAAGATCACCCGACGCACGGTGTCGGCATGCCCGGGAGCGGCGGCGACCACGGCGTCCCACCCCGCGTCGGAGAGCCGGACCAGCTGGCCGCGGCCGTCGGTGCAACAGGACTCGCGGCGCACCAGGCCGCGCTTCTCCATCCGGGTGAGCTGGTGGGACAGCCGGGAGCGCTCCCAGTGCATCGCGTCAGCCATGGCGACCACGCGCATCGACTGGTCGGGCGCCTCGGACAGGCTCACGAGCACCTCGAAGTCCTGGAGGGAGAGGTCGGTGTCGCGGGCGAGCTGCTTGTTGAGCAGGGCGGGCAGCCCGTTGGTGACGTCGAGCCAGAGCCGCCACACGCGCTGCTGGTGGTCGTCGAGCCATGGAGTGTCCTCAGCCATACGCCTGACCCTCTCATGTGGAGTGGTCACGGAATAATTATCGGATCCAGTGGTTGACATGTCATCAATGATGCGTCATAGTTGGTGACGCGTCAACAAAGTGAACATCCACACACAGGAGACTGCACATGACTTCTCTCGCTGAGCTCAACGGCAACTACACCCTCGACCCCACCCACACCCGCCTCGGCTTCGTGGCCCGTCACGCCATGGTGAGCAAGGTGCGCGGCTCCTTCACCGAGCTCGAGGGCACCGCCTCGGGCAACGGCGCCGATCCGTCGTCGGCCAAGGTGTCCGTCACCGTGAAGACCGACTCCTTCACCACCGGCGTCGCCGACCGCGACGGCCACATCAAGTCGGGCGACTTCCTGGAGGTCGACAAGTACCCGGAGATCACCTTCGTCTCCACCGGCGCCGCCATCAAGGGCGACGAGCTGGAGCTCACCGGAGACCTCACCATCAAGGGCGTCACCAAGTCGATCACCATCCCCTTCGAGTTCAACGGCGAGGCCAAGGATCCCTTCGGCAACACCCGCATCGGCTTCGAGGGCAAGACCAAGATCTCCCGCAAGGACTTCGGCATCACCTGGAATGCCGCCCTGGAGACCGGCGGCGTGCTGGTCAGCGACGAGGTGACCCTCGAGCTCGAGGTCGAGGGCGTCAAGCAGGCCTGAGCCCGCGCCGGGCAGCCCCCGGCACCTGGACTTTCCCGGAACCCGGGCTGACAAGGCCCGATGGTTCCTCTGGAGGCCGTCCCGCATCGAGCGGGGCGGCCTCCTTCTTCTGCGTTCCCCCTGCGCCTCTTCCGATCTTCCCCTGTCCCCGCCCGCGCCCGTACTGCGACCCACCCGGGTAAATCAGCGAGACACCGGGGGTCTCGGACAAGAACGCCACATGAACCCCCGGGGTCTCGCTGGATTGCCCGGCACGGTGCAAGTACCCGCCGCGATGCCCATGCCGGCGCCCTCATGCCGCCCCGAAGGACGCGGGTTCAATTCCCGCCATCTCCACCCGATGCTGATAATGCCCGTGATCACCCTGTGGGCCCGCAGTGTCGTGCCGCTTCTCTAGAGTGAGCAGCACCGACCGAGGAGACCCCATGGTGAGATTCCTGCACACCTCTGACTGGCAGCTCGGCATGACCCGGCACTACCTGGCCCCCCGCCCCGGCGCCGAGGACGACGCCCAGGCGCGGTTCACCGCCGACCGGATTGAGGCCGTGCGCCGGATCGGCCGGATCGCCCGCGAGGAGCACTGCTCCTTCGTGGTGGTGGCCGGGGATGTCTTCGAGACCCAGAACGTCTCCCGGCGCGTGGTGGCCCTGGCCTGCGAGGCGATGGCCTCGATCGGGCTGCCGGTCTTCCTGCTGCCGGGCAATCACGACTCCCTGGAGCCCGGCTGCATCTGGGACCAGGACCTCTTCACCGACCGGTGCCCCTCCAATGTCACCGTGCTGCGCGACACCGAACCGGTCGACGTGGCAGACGGGGTGCAGGTGGTGGGCGCCCCGCTCACCTCGAGGCATCCCTCCTCCGACCCGATCGCCCCTGCAATCGCCGACATCCAGCCCGACGGCACGACCCGGATCCTCGTCGGTCACGGCCAGCTTCCGGGCCTTTCAGGCCAGGATTCGGAGGAGGCCGAGATCGACGCGACGGCCATCCAGGACGCCCTGAACAGCGGCGCGATCAGCTACGCGGCCCTGGGCGACCGGCACATCCGCTGGCCCGAGGACCCTCATGCGGCGATCCGCTACTGCGGCGCCCACGAGACCACCCGGTTCACCGACCCGGCGCGCGGATCCGTCGACGTCGTCGAGATCTCCGGCGGCCGGGTCACCGCCACCCCGCATGAGGTGGGACGCTGGCTGCATGTCCGGGTGAGCCGCGAGATGGCGACCGACGAGGACATCGACGCCATGGCCGCCGAGCTTTCCGGCTTCGACGATCCGACGCGCACCATCGTCCGCTACGACCTCCACGGTCACCTGTCGGTGGCCCAGAACGCCCGCCTGGAGGCCCTGCTCTCCGACCGCCAGGAGGTCTTCGCCAGCCTGGAGCCCAGCGCGGACCGCCACGATCTCGTCGTCACCCCCGACGACGGCGACCTGGACGGCATGGACCTGCCAGGCTGGGCGGCCTCGGCGGCCGCCGAGCTGTCGGAGGCGGCGGCCTCCTCCCCCACCGCGATCGACGCCCTGGGGCTGCTGCGACGTCTGGCGGCGTCACCCCCGGGACGCGCCGAGAACCAGGCAGGCGGAGAGGCACAGCGATGAGGCTGCACCGGATCCATGTGGAGAACTTCAAGTCCGTCACCGACCGCACCCTCGAGCTGCCCGACACCGGCCTGGTGATCGCCGAGGGGCTCAACGAGGTGGGCAAGACGTCGATGGTCGAGGCTCTCGACATGCTGCTGGACCCGAAGCTCAAGGCCACCTCGAAGAGCGCCAAGGTGAAGACAGCCCAGCCCTACGGCACCGATCTGCCGGTGATCGTGGAGGCCGAGCTCACCGTCGGCGGCGTCCGGCTCGTGCATTCCAAGCGCTTCCTGGCCCAGCCGGCCGCCCGCCTGGAGTTCCTCTCGGGGCCGCGGGCCGGGGATGTGCTCACCGATGAGCGCGCCACCGACACGATGGCCGAGATCTGGGCGGGCACCGACCAGACGCTGTGGCGCGCCCTGCGGCACATGCAGTCCGACAGCCTGGAGGCCCTCTCGCTGAAGTCCTCGACGGCGCTCACCTCGGCCCTGGACCGGGCCAGCCGCGCCACCGACGACGAATCCGGGCATCGGGCCGATGACACCACCCTGCTGGAGGCCGCCGAGCAGGAGTTCGCGAAGTACTGGACGGGCACCGGGAAGCCCGGCAAGCCGCTGAAGGACGCCACCTCGGCGCTGGAGCAGTCCGAGGCCGAGCTGGACGCCGCCAGGCGCGAGCTCGACGAGGTGGACACCGTGGTCGCCGAGCTCCAGACCGCCGAGGAGGACCTGCGCGCCCAGCGGCGGGACGTCGGGAGGCTGAAGACGGAGTCGGCGGCCGATGCCACCGCGTTGAAGGCCCTCGAGGGGCTCGAGCAGCAGGTGGCCGAGGCGCGGCGGGCCGAGCGCGACGCGCGGCCA
>OMJG01000128.1_pt1 | contig 54462 bp, 56 predicted proteins | sample 1646431 | NCBI WGS metagenome assembly OMJG01 (sample SAMN03771674, study PRJEB25209) | food metagenome | isolation source: Cotija cheese | place: Mexico:Jalisco,Michoacan | collected 2011-12-12 | reverse complement strand
GTATTAGGCACGCCGCCAGCGTTCGTCCTGAGCCAGGATCAAACTCTCATAAAAAATTTGATACAGTCTTGCGACTGATAAGCTCTATGTTGACTTTGCTCGCATATTTGCTTGCATGTATTTTTGCTTCTAACTTAATAGAAACACCTTACACAATTGGTTCGTTTGCTTACTTTGTTCAGTTTTCAAAGGTCTACATTGTTGTGCTGTGACAACTTTTATATCATAACATCGTTCCAACGTGATGTCAACAACTAATTTTTATTTTTTAAATCTCAGTTGTTATCCTTTGTTAGCGACTTGATCATCTTATCAAATGCAATGTTATTTGTCAATATGTTTTTTAGATTTAAAAACTGTTTTATCAGTATTTAACTATCTTGTAACAAGTCAACTTCGTTATATTACCATCGATATCGGCAGTCGTCAACACTTTTTTTAAAAAATACACTCCTGGTTAATACGCCAGGAGTGCTTGTCGTTATTCCGTTGCTCTTGTTTGATGTGGATCTTGGATTCGTTTAAACATTCGCTCCATATCACTTAATGTAAAGTGAACCAAAACCGGCCGACCATGTGGACAATTAAAGGGATTTTCACACGTGGTTAATTCCTTTAATAAAGCTCGTGCTTGCTTATCATCTAGATAATGATTGGCTTTGATGGATCGTTTGCAGCTCATCATAATGGCAGTTGCTTCAAGGAAGCTTTTGACACTTACTTTTCCCGTCGCCAAATACATATCAATCAAATCTTTGGCGACTTGTTCTTCTTGGCCTGCTGGAAACCATGTCGGGTGTGCACGAATAATCAGTGTATATTGACCAAAGTCTTCTAAAAATAGACCAACTTGTTCTAATGTATCTTTTCCTTCGATGATTCGCAAATAATCATCTGCTGGGTATTCTAGCACAATTGGAATAATTAACTCTTGTAAATCTCGGCTGACTTCTCCTATTTGTTCACGGTAATACTCATATTTAATTCGTTCCTGTGCGGCATGCTGGTCAATAATATAGAGTCCGTCTTCTCCTTGCGCAAAAAGAAACGTGCCATGCATCTGGCCAAAATATTCTAATTCTGGAAAGCGCTGTGTACTTGGCTTTTCATGAAGCATCTTTTCAACCATTTGCACAGAAATCGCCGTTGTATCATGAACCGTTTCGTCAAAACGAGCCAATTCCTCTGCAATTTTGGGAATGGTTGTTCTATTTTCCGTGCTTGTTTGTTGCGCAGCTGTATCAAGGGGCTGCTGTGTAGCTTCATAGGTGGGCTCCACAGAATCGGTGGGTGGCACTTTCTCTAGTTTTTGGGTATCCCCCGGGACAAAAAAATCTCCTGATGCCGCATCATAGACTAGCGGCTTGTCGTTTGCTTGCGTGAGCGGCAAAGAGGTCTGCTCGATTGTCTGTTTTTCTTGGAAACGTTGCTTGAATTCCTTTTGTTGACCGACGTTTGGAATAAGCGATGGTTCTTTTAACGCTTCTACAATAGCCGACTTCAATAACTGCGTCAATTCAGTTTCTTTTGAGAGCCGCACTTCTTGTTTGGTCGGATGGACATTAACATCAACTAAAAGTGGATCCATCGTTATCTCGATAATCGCGATTGGAAACCGTCCGACCATTAACTTCGAGCCGTAACCTTGAATAATCGCTTTATTCAAGGCGTAATTTTTTATAAATCGGCCATTGATAATAAGGGATAAGTAGTTGCGATTGGCTCTTGTCACTTCTGGCAGTGAAATATAACCTTTTATCTGAAAATCTAGATCGTCAGCGGCAATTACCAACATCTTTTTAGCTGTTTGCAGACCATAGATACCCGCAATGGTTTGCTTTAGATCACCATTGCCGGCTGTCTGTGTCATTTTGTTACCATCATGAACCAAGCGGAAGGCAACGGATGGGTGACTAAGTGCCAAACGATTAACGATGTCGCCGATATTTGCCAACTCCGTCTGAAATGTTTTGACGTATTTCAAACGAGCAGGCGTATTAAAAAATAAATTCTCGACAACGATTTTGGTTCCTTTTCTTAAAGGTCCCATTTTATGTGAGAGAATGGTACCACCTTGAAGATGAACAATTGAGCCATTTGTCGCACCTTGGCTTGCTGTTTCAATAGTCATTTCAGATACCGAGGCAATACTAGGTAACGCTTCACCACGAAAGCCCAAGGTCCGAATCCGAAACAAATCAGCTTGATGATGAATTTTACTCGTCGCATGACGCTTAAATGCATTCTCGACATCCTCGTCGGCAATCCCTTCTCCATTGTCTACGACTTGTATTTTTTTTAATCCTGCGTCCTCTAATAGGATATCAATTTGAGTACTGCCAGCATCTAGTGCGTTTTCTACTAGCTCTTTCACTACCGAGGCAGGACGTTCGACAACTTCCCCTGCCGCGATTTGGTTCGCTAATTGTTCAGATAACTCTTTGATTTTCACTGGCTTGCTCCTCCTTTATTAGTCGACTAATTTTTTTTGCCATTCTGCTACTTTCAGCATCACTTCTATCGGTGTCATTTGCGAGAGATTCAACTGCGTGACTTCTTCACAGACAAACTGCTGCTGTGATTGAAAGAGGCTGAGTTGCTCGACAGGCTCGTCTATATGAGCCATCGGTGATTGGACTTGCGATTCAAGTGAATGAAGAATCACTGATGCCCGTGTTAAGAGCTCTTTTGGCAAGCCGGCAAGCTTAGCCACATGGATACCATAGCTTTTGTCGGCCGGTCCAGTCATCATCTTGTGTAAAAAGACGACCTCTCCTTCTTTTTCAACAGCTCCTACGTGTTGGTTACGCAAATGCGCTAGCTCTTGATCTAGGATCGTTAACTCGTGGTAATGCGTAGAAAACAATGTCTTAGCCCGGATATCTCGATGAATGTATTCAATAATCGCTTGAGCTAAGGCCATCCCATCATAAGTCGCGGTACCTCGCCCTAACTCATCAAATAAAATCAAGCTATTGACCGTCGCATGTTGCAACGCCTGATTGGCTTCCATCATCTCTACCATAAACGTACTTTGACCAGCAATCAAATCATCGCTTGCCCCAATTCGGGTAAAAATCTGATCAAAAATCGGTAATTCTGCCGATTCTGCTGGCACGAAGCACCCGATTTGAGCCAAGATAACTGTCAGCGCTAATTGCCGCATATAGGTGCTTTTCCCTGACATATTCGGTCCGGTAATTAATAATATGAACGTCTCTTGATCCATTAAAATGTCGTTTGCAATGTATTCTTGTTGCCCGAGTACTTTCTCAACAACTGGATGACGCCCTTGGACAATAGCCAATTTCTGCTGCTGATTCATGTTTGGTTTGACATACTGATAGCGTTCGCTGATTGTCGCAAAGCTTTGCAAGACATCGACCGTACTGATTGCTTTGGCTAGTGCTTGCAAACGTGTGATGGCTTGTTTGACTTGTTCGCGGACTTCAATAAACAATCGATACTCTAATTCAGTCGACCTCTCCTCAGCTTCTAGAATCAGTGCTTCTAATTTTTTTAATTCAGGAGTAATAAAGCGCTCGGCGTTCGCCAATGTCTGCTTGCGATCGTAGCGCTCTGGCTGGGTAAGATTTACGATATTGGCCTTACTAATTTCAATATAGTAGCCGAATACTCGATTGTAGCCAACCTTTAGATTTTTAATTCCTGTCTCTTGTCGTTCTTTTGCTTCTAATTCCGCCAACCATTGCTTTCCATTTCTCATCGCTTCTCGGTATTGATCTAATTGCGAGTCGTAACCTACTTTTATGACATTGCCTTCCGTGATTTGTAACGGCGCATCCTCTGCGATGGCTTCATCAATTAGCGCTACGACATCTTCTAGTGGCGTCAACTCCGTCAGCAAAGCAGTCCATTCCTCGTGATTGATACCGGCAATAATCGCCTGAATTTGCGGCACTTGTTGCAAGGAATGCTTTAATTGCAACAAATCGCGTCCGTTCACATTGCCAAATGCGATTCTACCTGCAAGCCGCTCCAAATCGTAGACACCTTTTAGACTTTCTTGTAAGTCAACCCGCTCAAAAAAAGCATGCAATAGAGAAGCTACTTGCAGCTGTCTTCGCTCAATAGCAGCTTGTTGAATCAGCGGATGATCAATCCATTGTTTTAACAAACGTGCACCCATCGCTGTTTTTGTTTCATCTAATAACCACAATAATGTCCCTTGTTTTTTCCCCGTGCGGATTGCTTGTGTCAATTCGAGGTTATATTTTGAATAGTAGTCCATTTTTAAGTAGTGGTCTGTTTGGTAAAATTGGGCTGGCTGCAAATGACCCAGTTGCCGCATTTGCGTTCGTTGCAAATACATGTGCAACAATTCTACTGCTTGCTTAGCAAGTGGCTCTGTGATTGCATCCGCTAAGCCACCTACTTGTTGTTCGGTCGCTTGCACCGACATGACTGCACCTAATCGCTGCTCGATCCGCTTGGTCAGATTATCTGGTAAGGGCTGGGCAACGATCAGTTCCTTGGTTTCCAATGTCGCCAACTCATTAAAGACAATGTCTTCATCACTGACGACTGTCGCCTTCATTTCACCAGTGCTCAGATCTGCATAGGCAATGCCATAGTCGTCGCCATCTTTGATAACTGCGGTCAAATAATTGTTTTCTTTTGAGTGCAGTCCTTTGCCATCCATGACAGTCCCTGGTGTGATCAACTGAATGACTTCTCGCTTGACCATCCCTTTTGTTGTCTTCGGATCTTCGACTTGTTCACAAATAGCGACCTTGTAGCCTTTTTCAATCAATGTATCAATGTAACCAGCGGCCGCATGGTAAGGCACGCCACACATTGGGATAGGGTCATCCGCATTTTTATTGCGACTGGTCAAGGTCAGCTCTAAGATTTGCGCTGCCTTTTCCGCATCGTCATAAAACAATTCATAAAAGTCCCCTAGTCGATAAAATAAAAACGCATCTTGGTAGTCTTTTTTTATTGAAAAATATTGCTCCATCATCGGTGTTTGCTTAGTCTTCTGAGGCATGCTTTGTCCCCTCCTCAATCGCTTGATTCACATTTTTTTGGATGGTTTGCGTCACATATTGGAGCAATTCATTGGCTTGAGCTAGTGATTCTCGGTATAGCTGCACCACCGGATGTTGGTTGTACTCTTGTGTTAGTGCATCAATTTTGCGGATTGCTTCTTTTTCTGCCTCAGGTTTGCCATAGTGTGCAAATTGCACCGCCTCTTTTTGCGCTTGCTTGATTGCTTTTTCTAACGCTAGTAATCGTGGGTTTTGCTTGGCTTGCTTTTGAATTTCTTGAAATTCTTTAATGGCTGGATAATCCGCAAGCAGCTGATTTAATTGTTCTAGCGAGAGTTGAATCTTTTGGTTCTCTATCATATTGGTTCGTTCCTTCTCTTATTCTAAAAACGGGCGATCTTCACTGATCTGAATGAGTTCAATGTGACGTGCTTTTCCTGTTAAATCATCAATATCAATGACACAGCCACTCAAAATGCTGCGTCCAGTTTCGATTACTTCAAATCTTCGTGGCAATGCGGTAATGAATTTTTCAATCACTGCTTCCTTCTTCATCCCTAATACGCCATCATAAGGACCGGTCATGCCAACATCACTTAAATAGGCAGTGCCTTTTGGTAAAATACGCGCATCATTAGTTTGGACATGGGTATGCGTGCCAATCACTGCGGATACACGCCCATCTAGATACCAGCCCATCGCTTGCTTTTCACTCGTCGTTTCCCCATGGAAATCAACAAAGACATTGGTCGTCTTCTTGTGGACTTGTTCTAATAGCTGATCGATGGCAGTAAAAGGATCATCAATCGCCGTCATAAACGTCCGGGCTTGCAAATTAATCACAGCTAGCTCGCTTGCATTTACTTTGATATGTACACAGCCTACACCCGGTGTTTCTTTAGGAAAATTGACCGGGCGAATCATTTTTTTTGCATCGGCAATAAAGTTAAAAATATCGCGATTGTCCCACGTATGATTGCCAAGCGTGACGACATCGACACCATCTTGTAAAAATTTTTTATATATTTTCTCCGTAATTCCGCGACCACCGGCAGCATTCTCGCCATTCACGATGGTCACTTGCGGATGATATTTTTTCTTTAGTTTTGGCAAGTAGGTGGTGATGGTCTCTCTTCCTAGTGAACCTACCACATCACCAATAAACATAATTCGCATCTATTTCCCTCTTCTCTCTTCGTTACACTTCTTTATTTTATCATATTACACACCCTCAGCGAAAAAAAGAAAACAATCAAATCTTTGCGCCGTCATTCAACGTCTGATAGATTGATTGTTTTCTCCTGTAGTCCATACTATTATTTAGATATTAGCTTTAACTTGACCAATGCTTGCCAAATGCCATCTTGCTCATTACTAGCCGTCACCATATCAGCTTGACGCTTCACTTCATCCGAAGAATTGCCCATCGCGATTCCCAAGCCGACTTCTTTTAGCATCTCGCGATCATTCATGCCATCACCAAATGCAATCACATTTTCCTGTTTTATCCCTAGCTGCTCGGCCAGTTTCAACAGCGTGACAGCCTTTGAGCCATTCTTAGGTATCATATCCACACATTCCGGGTGCCAACGAACAAAATCAAACGCATCATACACCGACGTATCGAACTCCTGTGTCTCATTATAAAAAGCTAGCCCTTGATAAATCGCATGCTTCTGATAAAAATCTGCTTCAAGCTCCGGCACGACCGATCCAAATGAGGACATCGCCTCATCCATTTGCCCTTCATTAAATGTCGTCAGTCGCTTAGTCGTATCTAAGCCAATCACAGCGACATCTATTGCTCGTTCAGATAAATCACGGTAGCACTGCTCAAATGCATCCGGCGCTAAGGTGTGCTCATAGACCAACTGATGGTCAGCAAATGCCACCGATCCATTGCACAGTACCGCATGCTCAAAGTCTAATTGTTCGATGACCGGCTGTGCTAGTCGACGATTACGCCCTGTGGCAATCGTCACGGCATGTCCTTGACGCTTTAATTGATTGATTGCAGCCACTGTGCTTGCCAGCGGTTGTTTTTGATTGTTTAGTAAAGTACCGTCTAAATCAAAGGCGATTAATTTTCGTTCCATTCTCTCGTTCACTCCTTTTTTTCTATCATAACGAATACGCTTCCTATTTTCTATAAAAAAAAGACTGTCTCTGTCATCAAACAAAAGAACAGTCTTACCTTATTAATCAACATAGCGTGAGTTGGAATTATTTAGCCATGCGTAAACCAAACCAATCACTACGCCGCCGCCAATGTAATTACCGATAAACGCAAAAAACAAATTATGTGCCACAGCACCCATGGTCATACCTGGTAAATTGCCACCAGTCACAAAAAAGCCCAATGCAAAGGCTGGGAAATTAGCAATAACGTGCTCAAAACCTAAAAAGGCAAAGATAAAAATGATAAAAATAATCGCCCAGACTTTTCCGCCGTCGTCTTTCATGCGCATACTAGCTAGAACAGCCGTATTTACCACAATATTAGCAAACATTCCTTCTATTAAAATCTGAATCGTTGACTTAGCCAGCTTACCGGATAAAGCATGGACCAAAAAGCCATCACTCGCCACATGTTGAAATGGTCCCGTCAACGAAAGAAGGTAAGCAAACAACACGCCACCAATCAAGTTAAACAAAATACACGTAAACAAAATTTTCGCAGCCTTACCGACACCGAGACGTTTCCGATAGACACCAGCTGTCATATATAGCATATTAGACGTCCCTAACTCCGCATTCATATACAAAATCATCACAAGTGACCAACTGAACATAAATGCATACAACAATTTACCACTGCCCGGTAGCAATTCTTCTGCTTTGATACCGACCGCAAATGCAATGCCCGTTCCTAACGTCAAAAATAAACAAGCCAACATTGCACGCACCGCATACCTTATGTAACTTGTATCGATCAAATCCACTTTCTTTGAAATGGAAGAATCAATTTTCTCAAACAAGGGTGATACTGGGTTCATCATACTCCACCTTTATATATTAGTCTTAGCATCATTTTAATCAGCAATGCGTCATTTGTAAAGTACTTTTGTGAAAAGAAAAACAAATTATCTGAAAAATAAAGCTTGCTTTCTTGCTTCCTTTTCTGACTTGGAAGTTGACAAATAATATACAGGTAAAGTAATATGGAAGATGTGTAAAATAATGCAGCAGAAAGATAGTCAGACATCCCTAGTTTGTTGCCTATTAGGGTTCAATTGTGTAACCGCGGCTGCAAAGGTGAAGATTGAAGAACAAACTACATGTGTGATGATTGTTTCATCGGATTATTTTACTCCAACAAACTATATTTTATTGGAGGAATTTTAAATGTCTCGTTATACAGGACCTTCTTGGAAAGTCTCTCGTCGTCTAGGAATTTCATTATCTGGAACTGGGAAAGAATTAGCTCGTCGCCCATATGCACCAGGACAACACGGACCAAACAGCCGTGGCTCTCGTTCTGAATATGGTCAACAATTAACTGAAAAACAAAAACTACGTCATATGTACGGTATGAATGAACGTCAATTCCGTACGTTATTCGTAAAAGCAAGCAAGATTAAAGAAGGAAAACACGGTGTTAACTTCATGATCTTACTTGAACAACGTTTAGACAATGTTGTTTACCGTCTTGGTCTTGCAACGACTCGTCGTCAAGCTCGCCAATTAGTAAACCATGGTCACATCACAGTTGATGGCAAACGCGTTGATATCCCTTCTTACCATGTAGATCTTGGTCAAGTAATCGGTGTCCGTGAAAAATCTCAAAACTTAACAATCGTGAAAGAAGCAGTTGAATCAACTGTTGGTCGTCCAGCATTTGTAAGCTTTGATGATGAAAAATTAGAAGGTTCATTATCTCGTTTACCAGAACGTGACGAACTTTACCCAGATATCGATGAAGCTCTTATCGTCGAATTCTACAACCAAAAACTGTAAGACAAACAAAAAGAACATCTCACAAAGAGATGTTCTTTTTTTGCACATTTCGTAAACTTTATATTTACTTTTGGTTAACCACTTGTTACACTACACTCATGGTTAACCCTATAAATAAAAAAAGTTTACGAGGTGAATGAAAAATGAAACACTCTATTCATGAACAAGTCTTAGCAGCTTGTTTTGCTGCAGTAATTGCCATTTTTGCTCAAGTAACAATCCCCCTTGGCTTTGTCCCTTTGACATTGCAGACCTTTATCGTCGGTGTGGTCGCCAGCTTGCTTGGTAGCAAAGTCGGTACTTGGTCTGTAGGTATCTATCTCCTATTAGGTGCGATTGGCTTACCAGTATTTGCTGGAGGAGCGAGTGGCATTGGCGTACTTTTTGGACCGACTGGTGGTTATTTATTGTCATTCCTACTGGCAGCTTTTGTTATTGGCAAAATAATCGAACTCACCAATGAATCTTTTTGGTCCGTCTTGCTTGCAAATAGTGTAGGCACTTTGCTTTCATTGCTTATCGGGACGATTTGGCTTCAGTTTGCGGTACACATCACGTCCGTACAAGCATTCACTCAAGGCTTCTTGCCATTTATTCTTGCCGGTGTCATCAAAACGATTGCTTCTACACTTGTTGCTCGCTTATTATATAGCCGCTTACCAAAGAAACTCGTTCCCATCCTTTCACAAAATTAAAAAAATTGAGACATACTTGTGCTACAAAAAAAGTGATTCACCATTAGTTACTACGAAAAAGACCAAACCATCCAAACGGTTGAAAAAAACTGCTGGATGGTTTGGTCTTTTAGCTATAGCAAAATATTAAGGCTTTGCTAAGTGAACGCAGCTTACTCGTGAAGCAATTGAAAGAGTGGTAGCAAGGTTTGGTATGTCGCAAGCATTGTCTCTTTGGCTTTGGCTGGCGTTTGCCAGATGGGGTCATTTCTTTTTATAATGCGGCCGATTTGCAGTTCACTTTTTTTTACAGTAACAAAACGTTCCAATAATGAGTCCATTTCTTTTAATCCATATACTGTTGGTTGCGTATGATCTGGTGATAGTACAAAATCTTTGGGTAAATTTTGCACTAAGTCTTTGTGGTCAATTAGTCGCTGGGCTAGATGATCTTTTACTTTCGGCTGATCAATGATTGACAGCCACAAGCCAACATAATCATCCCAAATTGCCAATTGAAAATGGGCTTCCATTTTGTAGCCACGTTTTTGTGTGCCTATTGCTAGCCAAGTACTCTCTGGTGGGTAGACCGTCCGTCTGCGATGCTGCGCAATATGTAAATAAAGTGGCTTCCCAACTTTTTCTTCAAGCTGCACGCGTATCTCTTCTCCCACCGCTTGAAAAACTGGTTGAATGCTGGCACGAATAGCGGCCATCCTTTCATCTAATCCTGCAATCTCAAATACTTCAAAGCTTTGTTCAGTAAACATCCGTTGCATTCCTTTCTTACTTTTCTTCTTCATAAGGAAGAATGGTTAGCGCTGCTTTTAATTCTTGTTCCACTATTTCTGGATACAAACGATACATTTCTTTCGCTGATTGTTGCCATTCACGCTTGAGTGCTGCCATAGTCAGCTGCTTTTGTTGCTTTTGCTTTAAAGCCTCACGCATACTCCGCCACTCATATGCATAGCCCAATGGCCGACACTCATAATGTATGCCTCCAACTTGGACCGAGCCAAAGCGGTGATGCGTATGACCAAAGACCAATGCTTTGATTTGAAGAAATTCTGTTGCCATCTGGCCAATCTTTGGCGAACCTAAGAAGGCATTGATTTGATTCCATTTGGCATATTTTCCGGTAAAGGTTTGAACAAATGCCTGATTCGGTACAAAATGCGTACTGACAATCACTCGCTTGTCTTTGGGTACTGTGCGCATGATTGCTACAAAGTTGTCCGCAATCTGTTGCATCACCACAGGATCCCTTGCCTCTCGCTGGATGAAACGATCATACCACGCTAATTTTTTCAGTCGTTCAAAATCACGGGGCGCCCCTTCAACAAAGGAATAATCATACCACCCATTTATACCTAGTAGCCATGTTGTGTCGGACAAGGCAAAAAAGCGAAAATTTAAAAATCTTGGATCCAAATAGTGCTCAATCTCACCCTCGGTCAGGTCCGCCATTTCATGATTTCCCCAATGAAATGTCGTCGGAAAATAATTACTAAGGTAATCCACAAAAGCTAACGCTTGTTGCTTAGTATTCGCGATATCCCCTGCTAAATGAACATGATCGATATGTTCATCTAGCAATAGCTTAACCAGCATGGCCCACTCCGTTTCAGCAAGTTGATTGATATCGATATGCACATCCGATAACACGGCTAATCGCTTCAACCGATGTCCTCCCTTTCTTTTCGTATGATGGGGATATTGGGTGATAGAATTCCTCCATCTGATTTAAGCTGTAGTCGCTTGTAGCTAGGCTCAATCATCAAGCAATTGACTGCATCAAGCAAGAATGTGCCTGACGGTTTGACAAAGACTGGACCAATTTCTGTCGGTAACTGAATTGAATAATCTGCTAGTAATTCTGCATCGATTGCCTCTGAGACAAGCAATAACCGAAAGCCACTGTTCAACTGGCAAGAGACCGCATGATCGACAAAAGGGCCATGACCATCTTCATTGTCTAATAAGAGACGATCACCCGTTTTGAGCTTGGCTTGAATCACTGCTTGTGCTTCACTTGAAATGCTTAGTTCCATCGTTATCCCTCTTTTCTATCTTTTCTCTAGTCTATCAAACTTTTGGGCATTCGGATAAAAGAAAGGCTTCTCCATTTCGCTTTTTCTTTCAATTCTTGCTATAATTTTTAATAAGAAAGAGAGGGATTCTTATGGCCGATGACTTGCAACAACATCTAGACAACAGTCTTTACGGAACGCCTCAGCTCAAACCGGATGAACAACGCAAATACTTAGGTACATTTCGTGAACGCTGTTATTTGCAAATGACGCTAGCGCAAATGCGCAATCAAGACTTACAAGACTGCTTGAAAACGCACGTCACAGATTTTGAGGATGCACATTGTCTGATGAACAATCAAGTATCCGACACTCTTCAAGCTGATTATATCCAGATACTAGCGGCTGCAGCGATTCCTTTTACCATCGTGTCGAGTAGTCAAAAAAGCGATGATGCGATTGGCTTGCTGCTTGTCGCAAGTGAAGCCGTCGATGAATCAATCATCGATATAGCTGAAAAGTATCCGACTAACGAGTCAAAGCCCACTTCTGAAAAGAAACCATCTTTTTGGGGGAAACTTTTTGACTAATACAGCTATGCGGGTGAGACAGAATCATTCAGTTCCAAGCAAAAGACCAGGAAATCCAGAAGTTGTTTCGCCAACTTTTGGATTTCCTGGTCTTTTTTTCTAGCAGCTACTTTTGTCACCCTATGATTTTATTATTGGCCTATCTCTTTGATTCGTTCTGGAAACAATAACTTTAAAACATCCATCGTCAAGCGCCGACCAGCCCCGCTATACGGAAAGACATGCATGTGCATCGCCGGATTAAAGTTGGCTTCGATAATACCGTATGCTCCTGGATTACTTGCTGGCTGATTCTTATCTGGAATGATCAAGTCAATTCCTGAAATCACTGCGCCAAGAGCAGCTACCGCTGAAATCGCCAATTCTTTGTAGTCTTCAGGAAATTCATCGGTCACATCGATGGAGTCGCCACCAGTGCTGACATTTGAATTCTCTCGTAAATAGACCGTCACACCTTCTTCAGGCACAGCTGTTGGCGTGTACCCTTGTTCTTTTAACATCAATTTTTCGAGGTCGCCAAGCTGGATGCATTCCAGTGGGGCGCGATGGTTCGTCCCTCTTAGTGGATCATTATTTTTCTCAGCTACTAATTCCGCAATCGAATGCACACCATCTCCCACGACATTCGCAGGTACTCGTAATAAAATAGCTTTCACTTGACCGTCTATCACAAAGAAACGGTACTCTGTGCCGGGCAAAAATTCTTCGATCAAAATCGCGGTATCTTCGGCAAAAGCAATCCGGACCGCTTCTTGGAAATCAGCGAACGCTGGTGTATCTTTAAAAATGGAAATTCCCAGTCCATAATTGGTTGTTTTCGGCTTCACGACAAAGCCATTATCGGAGTATTCATGAAACGCAGCCAAGGCTTGTTCTTCACTTTCGTATTCGCTACCACTAGGCACGACAAAGCCGGCTTGCGCCAAGACTTTCTTGGTCACCGTTTTATTGGCCATAATCAAAGGCGCGATATAGGTGTCTTTACTGGTCATATTGGCGTTTTTGACATATTCGACATGCTCTTGTGCTGAAAGCTGAACAAACTGATCCTCTTCATCCAATACATTGACCGACAATCCCTTTTGAATCGCATCAAATAACAGAATTTGCGTCGATAGTTCCATGGACCGGAAACCAGCTAATTGATACGGCTTTTCCCATGCTTTTTGCTCATAAGACTTCCCAATTGCTGTCGCTTCTTTGGCTTGTGTCTGCTGTTTTGCTTGTTGATACCAACGACCAGCCAATGTCTTGGTAGGATCTTCGATGGCCTGTTGTACCTGCTCAAGCAATTCTTCTGAGACATCCATGCGTGTGGTTTGGATAAATGTCTTCAATTCAGCAAACAACGCTTTGGCTTCCTCTTGATAAGCCGACTCTTGTAATGGATGTTCCAAGGACACGACATTGTTTTTTAGCGAACCTTTTTTGATGGCTTTTTCATCTGTCACTTCTTCTTTGACTAGTAAAAAGAGCAAATACAGATGCAAGAAAGCCACTTGCTCTTCAGAGATACCATATGGAGCAAAAGGATTAAGGTCAAGATTTCGTAATTCAATATAATGAATGCCGACTTGTTCTAGGTCACTGACTTTTTTCCCACCTCGTAAGCGGACAGAAGAGTAGAACTCTTTCTCCTCGGAAAGCTTCCCATCTTCTACCATTTGTTGCAAGTCTTCTAAGTAGCGGGTCAAGGTATCGTAGCGGACTTGCACATCGTCATGGTTTTTGTACCCAAAGGAACTATTTCTCAGCGAACGGACTGGTTCTTTCGGTCCAGCTGCTCCGACAAAAAAGTTTGGTTCACTTAAGGGCGATGCACCAAATAAATAGGTGATAAACCAGCGATAGCTTAAATAGTTCCTCGTTACTTTCAAATAGACATCTGTCTTGAATTGTTGGTAGTCTTTTTCTTCTGTTTGTTGGGCAAACATGCGCTGGAGCAACTCATCGCCAAACTCAAAATTAAAGTGAATCCCACTCATCATTTGTTTGCGACGTCCATATGTTTTCGCCAAGTACCGACGATAAAGTACGTCCTCAAATTTTTCCAATTTAGCTAGTCGAATTTCTTCTTCTTTTTGTGGCAAACGTGGGGGCATGCTTAACGGCCAAAGCATTTCTTTGTCCTCTAATGAGCGATAGCAGACATCATGGATAGCAGCCAAGTACCGAAATAACTCTGGAATCGACTGACATACAGGTGTAATCAACTCCACTTGTGTTTCGGCAAAATCCGTTTGAATATATGGATGATACGTTCGATTGCCTAATGCTTTCGGGTGATCTGTCACAACCAATTGGCCCGCTTCAGTCACACGTTGACTTTCTCGTTCAATCCCATACCTTGCTTTCCAAAGAAAGGGCTGAACGTTTCCTTCTAATAGTAGTGCGCGATAATCCATACTTACACCTCTTATTTCATACTGTCATAGACCCATTATAGCAAAGATAATCAAAAAAGGAGAAGTAGAACTTGTGAACTTGGTGATAAGAAAAACTGCGTGTGTACGACTAGACTCTTATCTAGTCGTACACACGCAGTTTTGTTATTCTTCTTTCAACAACCCTCTAAAGAGACCAATGACAAATTCATTTGGATTAAATGGTTCCAAATCGTCAATACCTTCACCGAGTCCTACAAGTTTGACAGGTAGATGTAATTCGTTGCGAATCGCTAATACGATACCACCTTTAGCTGTACCATCAAGCTTGGATAATACGAGACCGGTCACGTTGGTTGTTTCTTTGAATTGTTTGGCTTGAACCATCGCATTTTGACCTGTCGTAGCATCTAAAACAAGCAACACTTCATGTGGTGCCGTTGGTTCTTCGCGTTGGATGATGCGTTGAATTTTTTCTAATTCATTCATCAAGTTCACTTTGTTTTGCAGACGGCCGGCCGTATCAATCAATAAGACATCCACTTGCTCTTCTTTCGCGCGGCGCATCGCATCAAATACCACCGCCGCTGGATCACCGCCCGCATTGCCGCGAACGACTTCGACACCCGCACGCTCGCCCCAGACCACTAATTGATCAATGGCCCCCGCTCGAAAGGTATCTGCAGCCGCTAGCATGACTTTTTTCCCTTCTTGCTTCAACTGGTGCGCTAATTTGCCGATACTGGTCGTCTTGCCGACTCCATTCACTCCGACAAATAACATCACCGTCAAGCCATCTGGTTGAATGGCTAGCTCGTTTACTTCATCCATGCCTTCTTCTTCATAGAGATTGACTAGCTTTTCAATGATCGCATTTTGCACTTCAGCTGGCTTTTTCGCATTGCGTAATTTGACTTCTTGACGCAATGATTCAGAGATGCGAATGGCCGTGTCAAAGCCCACATCAGCACCAATCAACGTCTCTTCTAATTCTTCAAAAAAATCTTCATCCACCGTACGGAAATTGGCAAATAATTCATTCATTCTCTCGCCAAAGGTTTTACGTGTTTTTTCTAGCCCTTTGTCGTATTTTTCTTGGACGGTATCTAGCGTTTCTTCAGGTGTTTCACCGGTAAAGGCGCGCTTAATTTTATCAAAAAAGCCCATCATTTCCCTCCTATCCTAAGACATACTCACTTACTATTTTTGCGACGCCATCTTCTTCATTGGTCGCCGTTACGACATCAGCTGCTTCTTTGACAGCCAAAATGGCATTGCCCATCGCGACACCGACACCGGCATACGCAATCATCGACAAATCATTTTCTTCGTCCCCAATCGCCATAACTTCAGCTGGCTCAATCCCTAATTCTTGAGCTAAAAGCTGAATACCATATGCTTTGGTGACTCCTTTTGGCATAAATTCCAATAGATTGCTACGCGTTTTGATGACTTCGTAGCGTTCTTTAAATTCCGCTGGTATCTTGGGAATCCATTGATCGAGTTCTTCTTGATCATAAGCAACGACGGCTTTATTGTACAGTGTCTTGACTGATACAGATTGTTTGTCAGTTGGTTGAAAGACAAGTAATGGATTTAGTGTTGGATAAATCGTTTGATGCGTAGGTGACGTTGGGAAACAGAGCACCACATCATCGGCCAGTACATCAAGCGGCATATCCATCGTTTCAGCTACTGCCAATAAGTCTTGCACATCGGCTACGGATAAGGTTTGTTTGTCCACGATTTCGCCAGTATCATTTTTTTGCACCAAGCCACCATTAAATGTAATGCTATAATCGCCTGAACTTCTTAAATCAAGTACATCCAAATAGGGCAATATCGCCTTTAAAGGTCGACCGGTACACAATACAATTTTTACCCCTTTAGCTTTCGCTTGTGCTAAAACTTCTTGATTGGTTTTTGAAATTTCTTTTTTGTCATCTAACAGCGTTCCATCTAAATCAATTGCGATTAATTTAATCATTTGCGACTCCTTTTTTGGTGATTTTCCCATCTTCTTTGACGTCTTCTAAGCGAACGGATAGGACTTTTGAGACGCCCGATTCTTCCATTGTGACACCATACAAGACATCGGCTGCTTCCATCGTTCCCTTACGGTGTGTCACGACAATAAATTGGGTATGGTGATGTTCAGATTGTAAATAGCGGCCAAAGCGTACCACATTGGCTTCATCCAACGCCGCTTCCACTTCATCTAAGATACAAAATGGCACTGGTCTTACTTGAATAATGGCAAACAACAATGCGATGGCTGTCAATGCCCGCTCGCCGCCGGATAAAAGACTCAAGTTTTGCAATTTTTTGCCAGGTGGTTGGGCTTCAATCTCAATGCCTGTATTTAGTAAATCATCAGGATTGGTGAAAAGAAGCTCTGCCTTCCCACCGCCAAACATATTCGGAAAGACTTGTTGGAATTGCTCACGAATCGCATAAAAAACTTCTGAAAAACGTTGTTTGACTTCTTCATCCATTTCATCCATTGTCGCACAGAGTTGTTCTTTGGCATACAATAGATCATCGCGCTGAGTGGTCAAAAATTCATAGCGTTCATTGACTTGCTCAAACTGGTCGATGGCCTGCAGATTGATTGGCCCTAGGTGGGTGATTTTTTGCTTTAATTGCTGAATCACTTGCTGCGCATCATCGGCAATGACGTGTTGGCCGTATTGATAAAGTGCTTGATCTACAGATAGCTGATAGGTTTCTGCTAAATAGTGGGCTCGATTATCAATCGTCACCATCAAGCGATTGTTTTCAATTTCGGCTTGTTTTTGCTTACCGAGTACCTCTTTTTGCTCCCGATAGGATTGCGCCAATGTAGCGTCTTGTTTACGGATTTGCTCGTGTAGTTGATAGCGTTGTTCACGCTTTTCTTGTAATTCTTGCTGCACGCTTTGCTTATTGGCTTGGAGTGTCAAGACTTGAGCACGCAAGGTCTCTGATGTCTCTTCTTGGTCACTATCATCGAGCGACAGCGCAGCTAATTGGCGTTCCAGTGTGGCTTGACGTTGCTGCTGCTCTTGAATCGTTTCATCTAGTTGGAAAATCGCTTGTTGCAAATGACTGACTTTTTCTTTCGTCACTGCCGTTTTCGCTTGCAATGCGGCCAGTTCTTGACGTACCGTTTGCCGGCGAATTTCAATGCCATCTTCTTCCTCATTGAGCGTTTGAATATCTAGTTGGATTCGCGTAAGTGTCTCTTGAATCTCGATTTGCTCTTTGGCAAAAGCTTCATTTTTTTCTTCATACTCTGCCAAAAAGGTTTGCCATTCGCGCCATTCATATTGAGCAATTTGTTGGTCTTTTTTCAAGCGCTCGACTTCCGCTTGTAGGACTTGCTTTTGTGAGACCCATTCTTGTTCCTGTGACTGCCGCTCCGTGCCAGACTGGCGACCGTCCTCTAAGGCCTGATTTGTCGTATTCAGTAACGCTTGCAACTCTTGCACATAGGCTTCGGTCGCTTGCAATTGGCTGTCTCGTTGACTGACGAGTTGGGTCAATTGTTCTAATTCTTTGCCTTGTGAAAACAGTGTTTGTTGTTGGCGCTTATTGGCACCACCAGTCATTGATCCACCGGCATTCATCACATCGCCTTCTAGCGAGACTACGCGATAGCGAAATTGAAAGATACGCGCGATGCGATTGGCACTTGCCAAATCTTCGGCAATTAAGACTGTCCCCAGTAAGTGGCGGACAACATTGGTCAGTTCGGCTTCATAGGTCAGTAACTCACTGGCAATACCGACAAATCCTTGAAGCCCTTGCGCTTGTTGCTGCACAGCTTCCGGAAGCGTACGTGCCTTGATTGTCGTCAGCGGCAAGAACGTCGCACGACCAGCTTTGCGCTCTTTTAAGAACGTAATGGCCTGTCTGGCATCTTGTTCATCCGTCACGACAATGTGTTGCATCGCCCCACCTAAAGCTGTCTCAATGGCTAACGTGTAATCCCCTGGCACCTGAATCAGCTCGGCCACCGCACCTAAAATACCAGAAAGTTGTTGGCGGTGTTGCAAGGCAATCCGCACACCTTGGTAGTATCCGGTGTAATTTTCTTGCAGATCTTGCAAGCTTTTTTGTCTTGCTTTGGCTTGCTGTAGCTCACTCATTAGCTGGTACATTTGCTTTTGGGCTACGAGCAATTTTTGTTGTGTCTCTTTACTTGTTGCTTGTAGCTGACTATACTCTGTGCGCTGAGCTTGCAATGCGTTGCGCTCTTGAGTGATTTTTTCAGTTAGCTCACCTAATAAGGCTTCTTTTTCAGTCAAGATTTGCCTATAGTGTTGTTGGTCAGTGGCATTTTGTTGGTTTTTATACGTTTCTTGTTGGTATTGGCGTTCAAGATACTTGCGCTCATTGCTGACGTTGGCTTGCTTTTGCATCCATTCGACATATTGTCCACGTAGCTCTTCTACTAGTTCTTTCGTTGACTTTTCATACTTGCTTAATTCCTGTTGCGTTTGCTTCAGCTGCTTATCGAGTGTTTGTAATTCCCCATTTTGCTGAGAAAGCTGAGCAATTTGCGTGGATTTTTGCTCTTCCAATGCGTCTAACTTTTCTTCCACATCGGCTAATAATTCCTGGTATTCCTGGCTACTTTTTAGTGTATGCTTGGAGCGCTCAGCTAAGACTTCTTGCTTTCCTTCCGCCTGCTTCAATGTCTCCACTAACGAAACCAGTTCTTGATTACCTGCTTCAAGCGCTTCATCGAGCTGCTCCCGTTCGCTACGAGCACGGAGCAAGAGCTCTTCTTTTTGCAAAATCGCGCCTTGTAAGTCTTCTAATTTCTCAGCTGCATCTTGCAAACGAAGCTGGATCTCATCCGATGATTGCTTGGCTTTCACAACTTCTTGTACTGTGTAAGCCACATCGACACCTGTCAATTCTTCTTTTAACTTAACATAAGCTTGTGCGGTCTCTTTTTGTTCCCGTAAAGGCGCTAACTGTTCTTCTAATTCGTAGACAATATCTTGCACCCGATGGAGATTGTCTTGCGTTTCGTTTAGCTTGGCCTCCGCTTGTTTCTTTCGCGTCTTATATTTTAAAACACCAGCCGCCTCTTCAAAAATTCCACGACGGTCTTCTGGCTTACTGCTAAAAATCGCCTCGACTTTGCCTTGTGAAATAATAGAAAAGGACTCTTTCCCTAAGCCAGAGTCCATAAATAATTCTTGAATATCTCGTAGGCGACACGCTTGCTTATTCAAAAAGAAGTCACTCTCACCTGTCCGTCGCAAACGTCGCGTGACGCTCACTTCGGTATACTCAATCGGCAAGTAATTGTCACTATTGTCTAAAACAATCGTCACTTCTGCGATATTCAATGGCTTACGTGATTCAGAACCTGCGAAAATAATATCTGGCATTCGTCCGCCACGTAAGCTTTTTGCAGAAGATTCGCCTAGCACCCAACGAATGGCTTCGGTAATGTTGCTCTTTCCGCTACCATTCGGTCCGACAATGGCCGTCACTTGATCTTCAAATTGAATCGTTGTTCGATTGGCAAATGATTTAAACCCTGCCACTTCAATTCTTTTTAAATACACCTTGTTTCCTCACTTATTCATTCAACTGACGGAGCGCATTTGCTGCTGCATCTTGTTCCGCTGCTTTTTTTGATTTCCCTTGGCCACGACCAATTAATTGTCCATCACAATACACTTCTGTCCAAAACACCCGCTCATGAGCCGGGCCTTCTTCGTTGGTCAAGCGATAGTCGATAAAGACATCGCCGGCACGTTGCAATACTTCTTGTAATTTTGTTTTGTGATCCATCTCATGTGAAAAAGCACCTGCATCCACTTTAGGAAAGACAACCTTTTTTAAAAATTGATTGACTGCCTCTAACTCTTGATCTAAATACAATGCTCCTAGAAAAGATTCGAATAAGTCACACAACAATGAATTGCGTTGTCTTCCACCTGAATTTTCTTCCCCTTTTCCTAAGCGAATGTATTGATCGAAACCACACTCACGGGCAAACTCAGCCAAAGAATCTTCTCGGACCATCGATGCCCGAAGTTTCGTTAATTTTCCTTCAGGTATCTCTGGAAATTTGCGATACAAATATTGAGACACGAGTAACTCTAAGACAGCATCTCCCAAAAATTCTAAGCGCTCGTTATCAGATAATGCCATATTCCGATGCTCATTCACATAAGATGAATGGGTAAATGCTTGTTCCAGTAACCCAATCTCTTGAAAAACAATTTGGTAGTTTTCTTTTAAACTTGTTACGAACTGATTATCCATTTCATCCATTCCTTTAACTATATTTCGATGGCGCTAGCTCAGGCCATATGGTTTATTATACCAAAATGCATCCATCCTGTTAACTATTGTCCTCATCTCCTACAAGCAAACGTCAGAATAAAAAATCCCGCCCATTTACATGGACAGGAAAAAGCTGTTACCGATAGTTGAGTGGGTTAGTTTAGACTAATAAGCTACCAAAAGTTGGTACGATGACGGTGACAATCACACCTACGACTACTAAAGCAATACTCCCCATTGATGTTTCGACTTCACCCATATCTTTAGCCGCTGATACGCCTAGTGAGTGACCTGCAGTCCCCAATGCTAACCCACGAGCAATTGGGTCTTTAATGTGAAAGAGTTTTACGAGTGGTTTCGCTAATGCATAGATGATGACACCATTTAAAATACAAGCCAATGAAGTTAACTCAGCTGATCCACCCATCGCAATGGATGTTGGCATCGCGATAGCTGTGGTTGCTGCTTGTGGCAACATGGAAGCAGTCACGACTTTTCCTAAATTCATGATAGAAGATACAAGATAAATACCATAGATGGCTACCACACTACCTAATGTAATCCCACCCATAATTTGGAACCAATATTTTTTTAACACATCACGCTTTTTGTATAGTGGAATGGCAAAACAAACTGTCGCTGGTTCGAGGAAGAAGCTAATGATTTGGCCACCTTTGTTGTAATCGGCAAAGGAAATTCCAGTTGCAGCTAGTGTTGCAATCCCTAAAATCATGGCCACAAAGAGTGGCGCAAAAAGGAAGAAACCATTCGTTTTTTTGAATAAGATTTGTCCGATAAAAAATGTTCCTACTGATAATAAGACACCGAAGATTGGGGTTTGTTGAAACAATTGAATGATTTCTTGCATCTTAATGCACCTCTTTTATTGTTTGATTCGCTAATAAGTTTGGCGTAGCTGGTTCCTTGGTTGCTGCTTTTTTAGGATTGAATTTCAATAACAATTGCGTTACCCAACCCGTACCGAGAAGTAACAAGACTGTTGAGATAAAAATTAATAAAATATCTAAAACAAAATTGGCCTTTAGCAGCTCAAATGAATTAATAACTGAGATACCCGCTGGAACGAAAAACAATCCGATATTATCAACCAGTGCATCGCCTACTTTTTCGACTTGTTCTAATTTCACAATTTTCAAGCAAAGGGCTACAAATAATAAAACCAATCCGATTACTGACGATGGCATCGTAAATGGCATCAAAAGCTCGATTACTTTAGAAATAAGAATAATTGCACCAATTACAATACTTTGATACATAATAGAATACGTTTTTTTCATTTGAGACAGCTCCTTTTTTGTTCTCTCTTTATGGATCTATCATAGTAAAAAAAAAGCCATTACGGCTTTTTTTAGTACAAAACGCTATGAATTTGGTATGAAATGCAGAATTACGCTCGTGAAATACTATACAATACTACAAACCGACCGCTTCTTTGAATGATTTTAAATACGAGCGGCTGACAGGTACCTTGCCACCGTTGTTCATCGTCACTTGATAGGTTTGATTGAACCATGGTTGAATTTCCTTGATCTCATGAATATTGATAATATAACTCCGATGCACCCGCAAAAACATCGCTGCTTGCAACGCTTTTTCGATGGATGCTAGCGTAGTCGTTGTTTGATAGACAGCAGTTTTGGTATGGACACTCGTCTGCTTGCCTTCAACCTCACAATAAAGAATTTCCCCATACGGTAACAGATAGATGCGTTCATCTGTTTCAATAGTCAAGCGCTCGGGATTTTTTTCTATTGGTTTAGATGGTACAGCTTGCTGATTGGCAGTCAGTATTTGTTGGGCTTTGGTGACAGCCTTTTGGACTCTAGCCTGCTCAAATGGCTTCAGTAAATAATCAATCGCATTGACCTCAAATGCTTCCAATGCATGATTGTCGTATGCAGTAGCGAATATAATCAGTGGCGGATTTGGTACTTGTACGAGCTTTTTCGCTAGATCCAGACCACTCTCATCTGTCAAATGAATATCCAGAAATAGCAAATCCGGCTTTTCCGTAAGTAATAAGCGAAAGGCATCTTCAATCGATTCCCCTTCATAGATGGCTTCTGCTTCAGCGGTCTGCTCTAGTAAATAGTGCAATTCCATGCGTGCCAATGGTTCATCATCGATAATTGCGACTTTCATTTGCATCCTCCTTCAATTTTAATGGTATTGTCATGGCAAATACACTTCCTGTCTCATCTGAATGAATAACCAGTTGAGCTTTTTCCCCAAAGAGACTAAGCAAGCGACGATTTAAGTTTTCTAACGCTGATCCAGTCCCCTTGCTAGATGAGACAACTTCTTTTCCTAATTTTGCTAGCTTCTCCTGAGGAATGCCCTGCCCATTATCCTTTACTTGTAACAATAGTTCGCCAGTTTCATTCAAAGAAGCTTGCACCAAGACTTGGTTGTCTTGCTTTCGCCCAGCAAATGCGTGCTTCAAGGCATTTTCTACTAAAATTTGAATGACAAAAGGTGGAATCTCTGCTTTCATGAGCGTGTCGGGAACATCAATCGTAATATGGTAACGATTTGGAAAGCGTGCTTGCTCAATGGCAAGATACGCTTGTAGATGACTCAATTCTTCGGCAATCGGAATCACATTGTTGCGAGTACCGTTTAAGTTTGCTCGGAAATAATGCCCCAATTGCAACAGCAAATGTCGAGCCTTCTCGCTATCGATACGAATCATCGCTGAAATAGTATTAATTGCATTAAATAAAAAATGAGGATTGACTTGGGCTTGCAGGGATTTAATTTCAGCATCTTTTAACAAGCGTTGCTCATTGTCCATTTCCCCTAATTCAATTTGCGAAGAAAAAATTTCGCCCAATCCCTCTGCCAGTTGCTCTTCCACATAGGTGAGATCATCAGCATTGGTGAAGTACAACTTGAACGTCCCTACTACTTGCCCTTTTACAAAGAGCGGTACCACTATCGCTGCAGCCAATGGACAATTCGGATCACTACATCCAATAGCTTCTTTCGTTCGTACCACATGCAATTTTCCAGTCTTCAACACTTCTTTAGACAAATCAGTAATGATTTCTTTGGTCGGAATATGGTGATCACTGCCCGCACCCACGTGAGCTAAAATCCGATAACGATTGGTGACGCTAACGGCAGACACGCGCATGATTTTTTTAATTTGTAACGCTGTTTGTGTTGCTGACTCTTCCGTTAACCCTTGACGAAAATAAGGCAACGTCGTATTCGCCAACTCTAATACATCATGGGTCTGAACGGCTTTTGTGCTTTCTTCTTGTTTTAACGTTCCTAGAACAATCGACAAAAAGATTCCCGTCCCCAGTGCATTCACTAATACCATGGGCACTGCAATGGTTTGAATTAACGATATTGCTTGCTCTTTATTTGGTAAAAAAATAAAGATACAAAGCATCTGAATGACTTCCATCAAAGCACCACAAAGGCTCCCTTGCCAAATTTTCGGATAGCGTTTCTTTTTCAAGCTTACTCTTCCTAAAAGTCCTGAAGAAAAACCAATCAGCATGGACGAAATAAAGTACGTATATGGCGCGCTTCCTCCTTGCAACCAACGGACAGTACCCGAAATTAACCCGACAAAAAAGCCGACAAATGGGCCACCGATTAGACCAGACATACCAATCGTCAGTGTTCGCGTATTTGCAATAGATGAATGATTCGACAAAATAACCAAGCCACCTTGATCAAACTGAATCGACTCTGACACGACGACTCCCGTGAAATTACTAATAATGGCAAAAATACTAAAGGTCCCTATCAGTACCAATTGTGCATGAAGGGTATCTCGTTCGTACATCACTTTTTTATAAAAAGGACTAATCATCAATAAATTAGCCAATAGAATAATCAAACCCACCCGTTCCAATAACGGCAATAGCAATGAAATCATCTAGCCACCTCTTTTCGTGTTTCATTATAACAAAAAAACTACCCACTCACGAGTGGGTAGTTCATGTTAATCGATCACCGTTGCCTAACGTTTGTCTGAAGTTACGCCAACTTCTGCAAATACGTTGTGGTCAAGGTCACGAGAGATATCGTAACCTGTCACACGATCAGATACTGGTGTCACATCAAAGCTATAAGTTGTTGGAATAACAAATGCTTGATCATTCGCATATTCTTGCCATTCTTTATAGATTTTCGCTGCTTTTTCATCATCAAATGCATCTTTTGAAGACATTTCTTTGATTAGTTTCGTATTTTCATCCGATACGAAACGAGTGAAGTTAAATTGAGCATCTTCACCGTATAAGCCAGATTGATCTGGGTCATAACCAGTTGACCAACCCGCTTGGTACATATCGATAGAAGGGTCATCATTTTGAACCTTGTCATAGAAGCTGTTTACTTCAATTAGACGTCCAGTTGCCAATTTCACGTCTAGGCCAACTTCTTTCCAAGCTTGGATGTAGTATTCAGCTAGTGATTTAGCTGTTGTTCCACCATCACGGAAAGCAAAGTTAATTTCTAATTTCTTACCATTTTTGTCTTCGCGGTAACCATCGCCATCTGTGTCTTTGTAACCTGCATCATCCAATAATTTTTTGGCTTTCTTCACATCTTGGGTGTAGCCTTTCAAATCTTTGTCATATTTGGTACCAAACGCAGGTACGATTAATGAGTTGGCACGAGTTTGTAAGCCGTTGTATAATTTTTGCGCAATTGCTTCGTTATCAATAGCATATCCGATTGCTTGACGCAATGATTTATCAGCCATTTTTGAGCTTGAATCATATACGTTGACACCTTTTTCGCTGTCCCATTTACCAAGTTTGAAACCAATATAATTATAAGAAGTAGCTTGTTGACCTAATAATTCATAGCCACTTAAATCTTTCCATGATGTATATTCAGAACTTGGCATACCTTGATAAATATCAAATTCTTTTGATTTCATTGAAGCTGTTGCTGAAGATGTTGGTACAGTCTTCATGACAATCTTCGAAAGTTTTGGTGTGCCACCATAGTAGTATTTATTTGGTGTAAATTCAACAGATTCACCAGCAGTAATTTTGCTGATTACATACGGACCAAATGTAACTGGGTTTTTACGAACTGGATCAGATGAAGCCATATCTTTTATAGCGATACCATCAAAGGTATGTTTTGGCATAGCATATCCAAGAACACCAGAACTTGCATTTTGTAGCATTGATGGTGTCATTTCTTTATAGGTAATTTGAATTTCTTTGTCGTTTACTTTTTTAATTCCTGAAATCGTGTCCGCTTTCCCATCATGGTAGTCTTCCATACCGACAATATTTTTCATAGAAGAGTCATAACGAACACCAGTGTAATCTTTGTTACCAATTACAAGGTAAGGAAATTCTAAATCATCCGCATTAACATCTTTGCCATCGCTCCATTTAACACCATCAGTCATCGTGATCGTAACCGTTTTTGCATCTTCATCAAATTTGATTTTCGCTGCGCCATCAGTCATTTTTAGATCTTTATCTGTGTTAAACAATCCTTCATTTGCTGGTGAGAAGAATGTTGTATCTAAATCAAGATCTTTAAATGCATCAGAGAAAATACCTGTGAAGGCAGTATCTGATACGACACCAATTTCTAGAGTACCATCTTTGATCGCTTCTTTTGTATTGGTTGTTTTTAATTTGAAATCGCCTGTATCGGCAGTTGCGCTATCGCTACTGCTGCTTGTTCCTTTGCTGCTGTTGCCACCGCAAGCTGCTAAAGTCAATGTTAGCCCTGCTACGGTAACCAAACCAAGTAATGCTTTTTTCTTCATTCCTTTTTCCCCCTCTTATTATCCTAATCGTTGACGCGCATCGGCAGAACGCTTAAATGCTTGACCAACATAATTTATACTAAGCATCAAGACCAAAATAAGTAGTGATGCTGGTAGCCATACCCATAATTTTGATGTTAAGACTTCTGCATTGGTCGCATAAGCGATCAATGTTCCCAAACTTGGTGTATTCATTGGTAAACCAAAGCCTAAGAAAGTCAAACTTGTTTCAATCCCAATATTCGCTGCGAAGTTCATTGTTAAGTTCGTAATAATTAATGAACTTAAATTCGGCATCACTTCACGAAACATGATTTTGAAATCAGAAGTTCCTAACGTTTTTGATGCACTTACATAATCGCGACGGCTTTCAGATAATGTTTTCGCTCGAAATAGCCGTGCTTTACCGACCCAGTAAAAGGCCGACATAATCCATACCAAACTCCATGCAGAGTATTTTGGCACGATTGTTACCAATACAATGATAATTAGCATAATTGGTAAAATCATTACGAAGTCAACAATACGCATCAAAATCGTATCCACGATACCACCATAGTATCCTGAGATAATTCCGACTGCTACCCCAATAATAGAAGTAATAATCGTAATGGCAAACCCAATCATGATTGAATTACGAGCACCGATGACTAGTAGACCAAATACATCGCGGCCCCCTTCGTCAGCTCCTAATAAATAGTAGCGCCCATCCATTGACGTCGAACCAGGTACAGCGTATTTATCAAAAATACTTACTTTCGTGACTGTATCTTGGTTTAAAACAAAACCACCGATAATGGCAATCAATAATACAATAATCAACAGCGCAAGTGAGAAAATAGCTAATTTATCTTTGCTAAACTCACGAGCAATCATCCGCATCCCCATAGGTGGAGTAGACACTGTTGTTGCTTGTTTTTCTTGTTTCTTAGACATGTACATCCTCCTATTTTATTGAATACGAATTCGTGGATCAACAATACTCATAATAATATCTGACAACAATGTTCCTACCAATGTGGCAATCCCAAAGATCAGCGTCAACGCTGTAATGACTGAATAGTCACGTTGATTAATACTCGTAACAAATAAATTTCCGATACCTGGATAGTTGAAAATAATTTCAATCATCACTGATCCAGAAATCAAACCAGTAATTTCATAACCTAATGTTGAAGCTATCGGTAATGAGGCATTACGGAAAATGTGACGATTGAATACTTTGCTTGTCGGTACACCTTTTGAACGAGCTGTCCGTACATAATCCATTTGCTTGGCATCAATGACTTCGCTTCGTAAATATTGAATGGTCACTGCTGTTCCAAGTAACGCCTGAACAATAGATGGCAACAATACATAATACATCTGACTAAAGAAATAACCAATCGTTCCTGGTGTCGCATCAGTCGAGACACTACCACTTGTTGGGAACCAGTGTAAGGTATAACCAAAGAAGAATAACATAATTAAGGCCAAGACAAATGTCGGGATTGCAAAGCTGACAAAGTTGTATACGACAACGACTTTATCAAACCAAGAGTTTTGGTAACGTCCTGCATATAGACCTAAAGGAATAGCCAAAGCATAGGTCAAAATAACTGATACAATAGCTAAACGAACGGTATTGCCGATCCGTTGACCAATGACTGTTGCAACATCATATTTGTATGTGTAACTATTTCCAAAATCGCCATGCAGTGCATTGCCGACCCAACGGAAGTATTGTTGGTACCATGGATCATACAAGCCGGCAGCTTTTTTTAGTTCTTCAATTCGCGCTGGATCAGTATTTGGGTTAATTAATCCCGTAAATGGATCCCCTGGCATCATTTTCGCCAAGACAAAAATCAAAATACTTAAAATAATGACTTGAGGGATCATTAATATCAAACGACGTAGAATGGTTTTCCACATTAGTTCGCACCCCCATTTTTTACTGCTACTTTATGTGTCGCCGACACTTCAGATAAATCATACACGCGACCTTTTTCGTCATAATAATCTTTTTGATGAGCGATGTATTCCGCTTCAACTTGACGGCGTAATAGTTTGTGCTCCTCGCGATGTGCTACGTCAATATGTGGAATAGCTGATAATAAGCGCTTCGTATAAATATGTTGCGGATTCGTATAGATGTCTTCCCGCGTCCCAATTTCAACAAAACGTCCTTTATACATAATGGCAATGTTGTCACACATATGCTTTACTACGCCCAAATCATGCGAGATAAACAAAAAGCTCAAGCCAAATTCTTGCTGTACACGCTTCATAAAGTTCAATACTTGTGCTTGTACAGATAGATCCAGTGCTGATACTGGTTCGTCTGCTACGATTAGTTTCGGACTAGAAGCTACTGCTCGAGCCACACCTAACCGTTGACGTTGCCCACCTGAAAATTCATGAGGGTACTTATAAAGTGCATCTTCTGGCATCCCTACGATATCAAGCAATTCCTTGACGCGTTTCTTTTCTTCTTGATCACTGATGCGTTCAAAGTTACGCAATGGTTCAGCAATAATATCAATTACGCGCTTTTTAGGATTCAGACTAGACATCGAATCTTGGAAGATCATTTGTACATCTTTGTTGTAATTCATCTTGCGTCTAGCGGAAGCCTTCGTTACATTTTCACCATTATAAATGATTTCTCCGCCACTAATCTTTTCTAAGCCGACGATGGCTTTCCCAGTGGTTGACTTTCCAGATCCGGATTCACCCACTAGCCCATAAGTGGTTCCTTTTTCTATCACAAAATCGACACCGTCTACGGCATAGACATAGTCTGTGACGCGATTGAAAAAGCCGCTACGAATTGGATAGTGAACTTTCAGATCTTTAATTGTAATTAATTCTGACATCTACACTTCTCCTTCTTCGTCTCTAAAATGAAAATGCTTGTAACACGTGCAACGAACCCAATGATTTTCTGTTACTTCATGCAACACAGGATTTTCTTCATGCGCTTCTGCTGGAATCCAGGGAATACGTGGCGCAAAACGACAACCGGTGCGTCCCATATTTTTTAAAGAAGGCACAACCCCTTCAATCACATGCAACTCACTATCGCGGTTGTCTTCTTGCGGGATCGAATTAAGTAGCGAACGTGTATATGGGTGCTGAGGATTGGTGAATAATTCTTCAGCGTTTGCAACTTCGACAAATTGCCCACCATACATGACAGCGACACGGTCAGCCATCTCTGCTACGACACCTAAGTCATGGGTAATTAAGATGATGCCTGCTTCAGTTTCTTTTTGTAAATCCTTCAATAAATCAAGAATCTGCGCTTGGATGGTTACATCAAGCGCCGTCGTCGGTTCATCAGCAATGATGATTGGCGGCTTACATGCGATCGCAATCGCGATAATCACCCGTTGGCGCATCCCACCTGATAGCTCATGAGGATATTGACGTCCAACCCGTTTAGGATTGGGAATCCCGACTTGTTCCAACAATTCAATGGCGCGTTCTTGACGTTGGCTCGTATTTAATTTAGTATGGTAGCTTAACCCTTCTTTGATTTGATCTTCGATACGCATCAAAGGATTCAAAGCGGACAATGGATCTTGGAAAATCATGCCGATATCATTTCCTCGAATTTTGTTGTAAAGCGTTTCATTTAGATTAACCAAATCTAGTTCTTTATAAAGAATCTCGCCAGTAATTTTCGTATTTAATGGATCATGTAGGCCCATAATCGTAGTAGCTAGTGTGCTTTTTCCACAACCAGATTCTCCAACGATTGCTAGGATTTCGTTATGATTCAGTGCAAATGATACATCATCAACTGCATCATAAAACTCGTCTTTAATCCGAAAACTGGTATGCAAGTTTTGAATCTCCAGTAATTGTTTTTCTGCAGACAAACGAATACCCCTCTCTCTTTCAATCTCAAATTCAATCCATGCTTTAACGAGAAAATAATGGAATCTTGAAGATTCCATTTCTTTTCTTAGAAAAGTATCAGATTATTTTAATAATTATAAACAACCTAGTGCCTGTTTGCAAGTGATAAAAACTAACATAGGCCCCAGATTCCTATTATATTGTTCCAAAAATGTTTGTCAAGCTAGCTTTTTACAGATAATTCAGAAAAAAGAAGCGTTTACTCATGGATGCAAAAAAAATTCAAAGCTTTTTCAGCGATTCTTCCTACGAATAATAGGAAATGGTAACCAAAATACATGATTTTAGATAAATCGCGATAAAAAAATCCGATCTTATGAACTGACCTGCTTGATGCACTGATCGTTTCATAAATCGGATTTTTCTATTTATTTTGCCAGATGGGCGCTAATATAATCGACTGCAGCTCCTACAGTTTCAATTTGCTCCGCGTCTTCATCTGAAATCTCTGTTCCAAATTCTTCTTCTAATTCAAGAACAAACTCCATTACACTAATTGAGTCCGCATTGAGATCATCTTTGATACTCATAGATTCGGTTACTTGATCTGCATCAATATCAAAATGATTGGCAATCACTGCGGCTACTTTAGGAAATACTTCTTCGCGTGTCAACTGTTTCCACCTCCATTGACTGATAAGAGAGTAAAATAGCTACTGTTTATTGTAGCGATTCTCTAGTAGTTTGTCTAGCTTTTTTCGTGTATCTTCCATGGCTCCTATTGTTCTGCGTTTTTCTCCGCTTCAAAATGCGCCACTAATTTTGGTATTACTTGCGTATCAAGCATCGTGTGGATTTGTTTGATTGTATTGGCAACTGCTTCTGGACCGGTCGCTCCATGTGTCTTGATGACTGGTGCTTTTAATCCAAATAACACCGCCCCACCGTACTGAGCATAATCCATTTGCCCTTTCACATCACGCAAGCTTTCTTTTAGCAGTAATGCCCCCATCTTCCCTTTGATTCCAGATGATAAGATGGCTTCTTTTAAGACGCTCATAATATTGGCCGCTGTGCCTTCGATGGTCTTAAGTACTGCATTTCCGGTAAATCCGTCCGTTACCACCACATCTGCCACACCACTTAAAAGATCCCGCGCTTCGACATTGCCGACAAATTGGATAGATGGTTCTTGGCTAAGGAGTTCAAATGCTTTTTTGGTTAATTCACTACCTTTTGTCTCTTCAGTGCCATTATTTAATAATCCGACCCGCGGATTGGCGATACCTCGGACATTCTTGGCATAAAATGATCCTAAAATTCCATATTGTAACAAATGCTCTGGCTTATTGTCGGCATTGGCACCTAAATCGAGCATATCAAATCCTTGATTGCCTGTCATGACTGGTAGCGTCGACATCAATCCTGGTCGTTCAATCCCTTTAATCCGTCCCACAATAAATAACCCCGCTGCCAATAACGCTCCTGTGTTCCCTGCGCTAAAGATAGCATCCGCTCGCCCTTCTTTGACGGCTTGTGCAGCTAGTACCATTGAGGCTTGCTTTTTTTTGCGTATCGCTTTGACGGGTTCGTCATTACTCGCAATCTTTTCATCGGTGTGAATAATCGTAATATTCGTTTCATCCGTTACATATTGGCGTATCGCATCTTCTTTTCCATATAATTGAAATTCAATATCAGGAAACGATTGTTTTGCTAACATGACTCCTTCTACTATTGCTTTGGGAGCATGATCTCCGCCCATTGCATCGACGGCAATTTTCATGTCTGATGCACTCCTTTCTGACGTTCTCAGTATAACACAACTTGTTAGTCGAAAAAGACATTTTCCTTACGAGCATTCGCTAAATAACTAGCCAAGGCATGAAATGCTGGCAAAAGTTTCCAGTCTTTTTGCTGCCAGATTGACTCGGCTTCTTGTTTGGCTACTTCTAAGACTGTCGCATGCTCGACGATATCTGCAATCAAAAACTCCGGCAGACCCGATTGGCGTTGGCCGAAGATTTCGCCTGGTCCTCTCAATGCCAAGTCCCGCTCGCTGACGACAAAACCATTCGTTGTTTCGGTCATGACTTTCATGCGCTCTTTCCCGACTTCATTTTTCGGATTGGCGACCAAAATACAATACGATGCTGACACGCCACGTCCCACGCGTCCTCTTAATTGATGAAGCTGAGCCAAACCAAATCGATCCGCATCAATAATAATCATTAAGGTCGCATTCGGCACATTTACCCCGACTTCAATCACTGTCGTCGAGACTAAAATCTGTGTCTGATTTTCTTTGAATTGTTCCATGACTTGTTCTTTTTCACTTGGCTTCATTTTGCCATGTAATAGCCCTACTGCATTGATTGGCTCGAAGAACTCCTTCAGCTCTTCATAAATCTTCTGGGCATTTTGCACATCTAGCATCTCAGACTCTTCAATCAACGGGCAAATGACATACATTTGATGGCCTTTAGCCATTTCTTTTTTAGCCCAATGCAAGACCGTGTCTAGCTGAGGTGGGCGCACCCAACGCGTCTCAATCGGAATTCGTCCTTTCGGCAATTCATCAATCAGCGACACATCCATCTCGCCATAGGCTGTAATGGCCAATGTCCGTGGAATCGGCGTGGCCGTCATAAATAAGACATCTGGCTTCCACCCTTTTTCACGTAACACTTTTCGCTGATTCACCCCAAAACGATGCTGTTCATCAGTAATCACCAAGCCAAGCTGGGCAAAGTCGACATCCTCTTGAATTAAAGCATGCGTCCCAATCAAAATATCAATGCTGCCATCTTTGATACCTGCAAGTATATGTTTTCGTTCTTTGGTTTTCGTCGATCCAGTTAGTAAAGCGACCGTCACGTCCATTGCAGCAAACAATGACACAAAGCTCTCCATATGCTGCTGTGCCAAAATTTCTGTCGGTACCATCAACGCGCCTTGAAAGCCAGCGGTAATCGTCGCATAGAGCGCAATGGCTGCCACTATCGTCTTCCCACTACCAACATCGCCTTGTAATAAGCGTTGCATGTGTTTTGGACTTTTTAAATCTGCGCAAATTTCATTGGTAACTCGTTTTTGTGCATCCGTTAGTTCAAATGGAAGTTTTTGAATAAAGGCTTTTAATTGTTTTGCATCATAGCTCAAACAAAGGCCATTCACCTCAGCTTTTTCAGCTTGCTTTAATCCCTGGAGCTTCATTTGAAACAAAAAGAATTCTTCAAACACGACGCGCCGTTTGGCCTGACGGTATGTATCCATATCATCAGGAAAATGCATCGCGTAAATGGCTTGTTTTCTCTCCATTAGCCGATACTTGTCAACAAGCTGGACGGGTAGGATTTCTTCGATTTGCTCGCCAAACTGAGCAAATGCTTGCTTAATTAAGTCTTGCAAGGTTGCTTGACGAATTTTTTTGCTAACATGATACACCGGAGCAAAGCTATCTTGCTTGCCGCTACCGAAGATTTTCATTCCAGTCAGTGCTTTGCGCTTGGCATCCCATTTGCCATATACCACAATTTCTTCTGAAAGAATAATTTTGTCTTTTAAGTAAGGTTGATTAAAAAACGACACCTGAAAGACATCGCGATCTTGCATCATCCGAAACTGCAGTCGTGTTTTCTTATAGCCAAAGCGACTCATCACAGCCGGTGAGACGACCGTTCCTTTCAACGTCACTTTTTCTTGGTCTTGAATTTCTGATAACTGTCGCTGCTGCACATCCTCATAGCGAAATGGGTAATACGTCAGCAATGATTCAATCGATTCAATTCCTAATTCCGCCAATGCTTGTTGTCGTTTTTCTCCCACGCCGGCAAGTACCGCTACCGATTGCATAGCCTTCACTCCTTTCCATCATTCACCAGAAAACGCTCGAAAAAGCCAATTTTGACTAATTCGAGCGTTCCCTTACGATTATTCTGCTGCAAATAAATATGGATAGACAGGTTGGTTTCCTTCATGAATTTCCAATTCAATATCTGGGAACTCTTCGGCTAATGCACTCGCATAGGCATCAGCCTCTTTTTGGCTACCTTCTTCTCCAATAATAATGGTAACAATCTCTGTTTCATCAGTTATCATTTTTTTCAAGGTGGTCATCCCAACTGCAAACACATCTGTCATTGAAGCAACAATGCGTCCATCAACCATTCCCAGGAAGTCGCCATCTGTAATGGTAATACCATCGATTTGCGTATCACGAATCGCATGCGTAATTGATCCACTAACCACACCTGCCAAGGCTTCGGTCATCGCTTCTTTGTTTTCATCTAAGGAAGCTGTCTCGTTAAATGCCAACATCGCCGACATTCCTTGTGAAATCGTCTTCGATGGCACCACCGCAACAGGAATTTCTGCTACTTCTGCGGCTTGATCAGCTGCCATGAAGATGTTTTTATTGTTAGGCAAGACAATCACTTTGTCCGCATTCACTTCTTCAATTGCTTTCACAATATCTTCCGTGCTTGGGTTCATGGTTTGTCCGCCACTAATCACATAGTTGACACCTAGACTCTTGAATAATTCTTGCACACCATCTCCAGCTGCAATAGCTACAATCGCATATGGCAAGCGTGGCTTAGGTTTAGTTGTTTCTGCATCATGTTCCAAAATTGTTTCATGTTGCAAGCGCATATTGTCCACTTTTACTTTGACAAGGGAACCAAATTTTTGCCCGTAATTCATCACTTCACCAGGATGTTCTGTATGCACGTGTACTTTGATAATTTCATCATCATTGACCACTAATAAAGAATCACCAAGTTCATTCAAATAATTGCGGAATGTTTCATAATCAAAGGCTGAATCCACGGTCGGACCTTCGCCAATTTTCACCATAATTTCAGTACAGTACCCAAAATGGATGTCTTCTGTCGCTAATTGACCTTGTACACTGCGATGATGTTCGGCATTCACCATTTCATCCATTGCAGCAGGTGTCGCCACCACTTCTTCTGGCTGATAATCACCCGTCAACGCTCCAAGGAAGCCTTCATAGATGAAAAGTAGTCCTTGACCACCGCTATCTACCACGCCAACTTCTTTTAAGACCGGCAACAAGTCAGGTGTCTTAGCTAATGCACGCTTAGAACCAGTCACTACTGCACGCATCACTTCGATACAGTCATCGGTTTCTGCTGCTTTGCGTTCACCAAACTCCGCACCAATGCGAGCCACCGTTAAAATCGTGCCCTCTACTGGTTTCATGACCGCTTTATACGCAGTTTCGACACCTCGCGTAAACGCTTGGGCTAGCTCTTGGGCAGTAAGTGTTTCGACTGTTGGGATTTGTTTAGCAAACCCTCTAAATAACTGCGACAAGATAACCCCTGAGTTTCCACGAGCTCCCATTAACAACCCTTTTGATAAACGATTCGCTAATTCCCCTACTTGCTCAGACGCGGAATCACTGACAGCTTTCGCTCCGCTAGTCATCGATAAATTCATATTTGTCCCTGTATCACCATCTGGTACTGGGAACACATTTAAAGAATTGACATATTCTGCATTGATTTGTAGACGATTAGCGCCGGCTTGCACCATCTGTTGGAACTGGCCCGCACTTATATTCGTTACTTTCACTGATAATCCTCCTTAAGATCAACAACCTGTAATTAGTTTATTAGTCGGGCAATACTCGTACTCCTTGAACAAAGACGTTCACAGAGTTAGCCGTTATACCGAGCATCGTTTCCAAATTGTACTTCACTTTTTCTTGTACATTTCGTGAAACTTCCGAAATTTTTGTACCGTAGCTTATAATAGTATACACGTCAACAGCAATACCATTTTCTTCTTGACGCACGACTACGCCACGTGAATAATTTTCTTTACGTAAAATTTCATTGATATTGTCTTTGATTTGATTTTTGCTTGCCATACCGACAATGCCAAATACATCTGTTGCTGCACCGCCCACAACTGTTGCAATGACTTCGTTTGATATTTCAATCATGCCGGATGCATTTTTCATTTTTACAGCCATAAGATAGCCTCCTTAACAGACTTTTCGCCTATTTTCTACTATAGTATTCTAACATAGCTACCATTGAAATAAAAGAACGAGTGCCCTCTTAGGTCAAAAACCTTGCCTTCTTTTGAAAATGACAGCCTTTAATTTACCTTTTTTTACAAAAAAAGTCAATTGCAGCCTAATTTTTTCTTGCATATTTCTGTGGGGTATGATAAATTCATTTAGTATGAGCCAAAGTATAGGCTAACAATCAAGGCAAAGGAGGAAACACACACATGGCTAAAGTTTGCTATTTCACAGGACGCAAAACATCTAGTGGAAACAACCGTTCTCACGCAATGAACTCTACAAAACGTACAGTTAAACCGAACCTACAAAAAGTTCGCGTAATGATCGACGGAACACCAAAGAAAGTTTGGGTGTCCGCTCGTGCTTTGAAATCTGGTAAAGTAGAACGCGTATAATTGAAAACTAGTAAGTAACCGTTCGTCTAACGAACGGTTTTTTTATCTATAAATTTTCTGTGTCGTTTCTCTTCCAATTCCCCTAGATTTAGCAGAATGTGGTAAACTAAAACCATTCTATCAAGCTAAATGACTGGGGGATTTTTTTGTGTTCACTTTCCGTCAATACTTACGCACGCATCGCTATTTTTTACTAGCAAGCTTTTTGCTACCTGTGATTATTTTGGCAGGAATTTATTTAAGTATCGGCATTTATCCCGGTAGTTCTAGAAGCATCTTAGCCAGCGACGCCTTTGCACAGTTTTCAAATTTTCATGCTAGCTTTCGCAATATGTTGCTTGGCAAGCAGAGCTTTTTTTACACTTGGAACGCTTCACTAGGACTCAACTATTTATCACTTGTTTCCTACTATTTAGGTGGATTGTTTACTCCGCTTGTGCTATTTTTTCCAAATAGCTATATGCCCGATGCACTCTATGTAGTAACATTGGTCAAGATTGGCGCTGCCGGACTGAGCTTTTGGTTATTTGCTCAGCACACCTTTAAGCTCTCACGCTGGAATCTTTTGACGTTATCCAGCTGCTATGCGCTAATGTCTTTTGCCATTGCTCACTCTGAAATCGTGATGTGGCTAGATACCTTTACCTTTTTACCACTTGTCATTTGGGGCATTCATCGCCTCATCCAACAACGCCGCCCTTGGCTCTTGTTCATCAGCTATGCTCTTTTATTTATTTCAAATTTCTACATGGGATTCATGGTCGCGCTCTTTTCTGGGTTGTATTACCTTGTCTTGTTATTTACTCAATGGAAAGACGTCAAGCACAGCTTCTTTCCCTACGCCCTGACAGCTGGTCTATCTGTCGGAACAGCCATGCTCACATTACTGCCTACGTATCTTGACCTAAAGACAAACGGTGAAGAACTCACCAAGATCACTACACTAAAAACTGAAGCAACTGGCATGTTTGACTTCTTCATTAAAAATATGGTGGGCGTCTATGATACGACCAAATACGACTCCATTCCTTTTATCTATATTGGTTTACTGCCATTAAGTTTGTGCTTGTTTTATTTCTTTGTCCGAACGATTCCTTGGCAAAAGAAAGTCGGCTTTGCTTTATTAGCCGGACTGATTATCGCTAGTTTTTACTTTCAGCCGCTTAATTTATTTTGGCAAGGCATGCATGCGCCGAACATGTTTTTGTTCCGTTATTCCTTTTTGCTTTCTTTTCTTATTATTTTACTCGCTGGGTATGGTTGGGAGCAATTAACGCCAAAGCACACCCCTATCTATCTACTGGGCAATTTACTTTTACTGATTTGCTTTATCGTTACTTACTTCGTGCTAGATAAGAGCGACACGGCATATGGGTACGTCACACTCAGTTCTTTTATCCTTACGTTAGTATTCTTAGGATTGTATGCACTATGCACTGCCAGTATGACGTTTCATGTTCTTTCACTGAAGCAATTTTCCTTGTTATTACTACTATGTGCTGTAGTCGAGATTGGCCTAAATACGAATGGAATGATTCACGGCATTTTAGATGATTGGAACTATGCTTCTCGTAGCTTGTACACTGACCCATATCCGTCGATTCAATCTCTGGTGAATCAAACAAAAGAAGACAACACTACCTTTTATCGACTAGAAAATTTGGATAACGTTTCACCAAACGATAGTATTAATTATGGATACAGCGGTATTAGCCTATTTTCTTCCATTCGTAACCGCCATTCTTCTAGTTACTTAAATCAGCTTGGTTTTCGTTCGAGTGGCACCAATCTAAACATCCGTTACAATAACAACACCTTGCTAATGGATGCATTTACTGGCATAAAGTACAACATCGCCTCTACGCCAATTAGTAAATATGGATTTACTCAGACGGCAACAAAAGGCAACTACTCTTTATTTGAAAATACCGATGCCTTATCTTTAGGCTACCTAGCCTCAACAGATGATCAAGCAGTGACGACATACGATAATGACAACTTACTCAACCAAACAACGTTGATGAACTATTTATCTGGATTGGACTTGAACTACTTTACACTGTATCCTATTCGTGTAATCAACACGAACAACACCACCCTGGAAACGCAAGGCAATCAAACAACCTATAAAGAAGTCGCTTCTAACTTAGCCAAAGACGTGACGTGGGATGTGACCATTCCAGCGAATACACAAGCCTACCTAAGTCTTTACCCATCTAATTACAATGACTTACAAAGCTCGACCGTTACGATTCGCGTCAATGGCACAGAACGCAAAACCCAGCTAAATATCAATGGCCAATATTATGATTTAGGCTATTATGCCAATGAAACAACTGTGACATTCGCCGCTAGCTTCTACGGTACCGATCAGGTCACGTTCCAGACACCTAAAGTGGTCGGCTTAGACACGATTGCATACCAAGAAGCAGTTGATGCCATTCAAAACCAAAATGTCTCAATGACAACAACCAATCGGGGCGCATCCGCAACAATCACTACTGATAAAGAGCAGGCCCTGATCACGACCATTCCATATGATAAAGGCTGGAGCGTAACAATTGATGGCAGGAAAGCAACCGTATCTTCCTTTAAAGACGCCTTTGTCAAAGTAACGATTCCTAAAGGTACCCACACTGTTGTATTCAGCTATCTTCCAGATGGTTTCTTATTAGGCTTTTACAGTAGCTTGATTTCAATCGTGCTTTTTGTGTTCTTGCAATGGCTGTATGGACGCCATCGCAAAAACCATCATCCTCACACTTAATTGACAGGTTCACTAAAAATGCATCGCCAGTTCCTTGCTTTTGTTTATTTTCATCAGCGAAGGAATTGGCTTTATTTATTTTGTTATTTTTCCTTACGTCACCGTTTTCATCCTAAAAAAAGACTGATAGACTAATAATCGAAAGTTTTTCAATCTTTTCAGAAATAATTTTTAGAATTTTCTGTTGTTTTATAAAAAAATTGGTTTACTTGTTCCACTAACCATGTTATATTTCTTTACATGAACGACAATAAGATTGGTGAGCACTAGAATAGCCGATACAAAAAGGATGGGATGAACAATGCCAAAAGCAAAAAAGACTGCTGAAGAAATTAAAGCGATTGTTGAAAAAGAACATGTACGATTCTTACGCCTCATGTTTACTGACATTATGGGAACAATTAAAAACGTCGAGGTTCCTGCTTCTCAACTTGATAAAGTGTTAGAAAACAAAATGATGTTCGATGGTTCTTCGATTGAAGGATTTGTACGAATTGAAGAAAGCGATATGTATCTACATCCTGATTTGGATACATGGATGATTTTCCCATGGGAAAGCGAACACGGAAAAGTCGCTCGTTTAATTTGCGACATTTACAATCCTGACGGTACACCATTTGCTGGTGATCCTCGTGGAAATCTAAAACGTGCCTTAGCTGATATGGAAAAAGCTGGTTTCACTTCATTCAACTTAGGACCTGAACCAGAATTTTTCTTATTCAAACTTGCAGCTGACAATAGCATCACCACTGAATTAAATGACCAAGGTGGCTACTTCGACTTTGCTCCTACCGATTTAGGCGAAAACTGCCGTCGCGACATCGTATTAGAATTAGAAAACCTTGGATTCGAAGTGGAAGCTTCTCACCATGAAGTTGCCCCTGGACAACACGAAATCGACTTTAAATACGCTAACGCTGTGGAAGCTTGCGACAATATCCAAACATTTAAACTTGTGGTGAAAACAATCGCTCGCAAGCACGGCCTACATGCAACATTCATGGCAAAACCATTGTTTGGTATTAACGGTTCTGGTATGCACTGCAACATGTCTCTATTCAAAGGATCTGAAAATGCCTTCTTCGATAAAGATGGCGACATCCAATTATCTCAAACTGCGTATCATTTCTTAGCAGGTCTAATGAAACACGCCAAAGCATTTACGGCCATCTGTAACCCAACAGTAAACTCATACAAACGTCTCGTACCAGGATACGAAGCACCGGTCTACATCGCATGGTCAGGACGCAACCGTTCACCATTAATCCGTGTGCCAGAATCAAGAGGATTATCAACCCGTTTGGAATTACGTTCAGTTGACCCAACTGCTAATCCTTACTTAGCTCTTGCAGCACTATTAACTGCTGGACTTGATGGTGTGAAAAACGAATTGGAACCACCAAAATCAGTCGACCGCAACATATATGTGATGACTGAAGAAGAACGTGAAGCAGCTCACATCTATGATTTACCAGGTACCTTGCAAGCTTCATTAGCAGAATTGAAAAACGACCAAGTTATCGTAGACTCACTTGGCAGCCATATCTTCAATAACTTCTATGAAGCAAAAACAATCGAATGGCAAGCATTTGGTCAAGCTGTAACAGAGTGGGAACGTGAACAATACTTAGAATTATATTAATCAACAGATTATAAGTGGATAAAACAACTTAATCTACACGCAAAAAGCCAGGCAATCCAGAAGTTATTTCTCAAACTTTTGGATTACCTGGTCTTTTTTAGTAGACACCATTTAGATCTAGTAGTACATAACACACTCGTTTAATATTTGACTTCTTTCAAATACAAGCCCTCTGGATGGGCAGTCGGTCCTGCACAATTTCGATCCTTACTTGCAATAATTTTAGGAAGGCTCGTCTCCTCTAAGCGTCCATTTCCAATCTTTAATAATGTCCCGACCAAAATGCGAATCATTTTATACAAAAAACCATCGCCACGAAAGGTAAATACCAGCTCACTCAACGCTTCATCATGCACCATCGTTGCTTCATAGATTGTCCTGACTTTGTCTTCAACTGAACTACCACTCGCACAAAACGCGCTAAAATCATGTGTTCCTAATAAATCAGGCAACGCTCGTTCTATTTTTGCTAAGTCTAGTGGATATGGATAGTAGCTAGCATAATGACGGCGAAACGGGCTCCGTGGTTTGCCGATTTGGACATGAAACTCATAGACTTTCTCTTGTACCAAATACCTCGCATGAAATAGCTCATCCACTATTTCCACTTGCTTCACAGCAATATCCTCTGGTGTCTGCGTGTCCATCGCAAAACGCATCTTTTCAAGTGGACGCTCTTTTGGATAATCAAAATGAATGACCTGTCCCAATGCATGGACATGCGCATCCGTCCTACCTGATCCATGCACAACGATGGGCTGACTAGCCATTTTGGATAGCGTTCGCTCCAGTTCTTCTTGCACAGTCCGTCCTTGTGGCTGACGCTGAAAGCCATGAAAAAGCGTCCCATCATACGCGATAATTGCTTTGTATCTAACCATACTCATTTCCTTTCTCAAAAAAAGAGTGTATCCGTCCTTCTCACTGCTTCAACTACACACTGAGCTATTTCAGATACACCTCTTCTTAACTTTTCAGTCCGATTAATATTACTGTTAATAAAGCAAAAACAACAACAACGGCAGTGTCTCGTCGTTGCCAATGGAGAATACGATACTTCGTTCTTCCTTCTCCGCCTTGATAGCCACGTGCCTCCATAGCTGTCGCTAAGTCTTCCGCACGATTAAAGCTACTGACAAATAACGGAATCAATAACGGCACGATTGCCTGCATCTTTTGGATTAAGTTCCCTTCACCAAAGTCCACCCCTCTTGCACGTTGGGCATTCATGATTTTTTCCGTCTCATCCATTAATGTTGGTACAAATCGCAGCGCAATCGATAGCATCAATGAAATTTCATGGACGGGAAACTTCACAGCTTTTAACGGCCGTAATACGTACTCCAAAGCATCCGACAGTTCAAGTGGGGGGGTACTTAGGGTTAAGAGTGTCGACATAAATATAATTAATACAAATCGACAAAAGATAAAGATCCCATTACGTACACCAAATTCAGTCAGCTGTAAAATCCCCCACTGCCAATACACGATACCTCCAGATGTAAAAAACATCTGTAACGCAACAGTGAAGAGAATTAGCCACAATAGAGGCCGTACGCCCTTCCAAAAAAATGTAAAACTGATTTTTGAAAGAGCAATCGCCACTAACGTAAAGGCCGCTAAAAATAAATAACTTTGCCAATTATTCGCTAAAAAAATAATCCCAATGAAATAAAAACTGCCGAGTAATTTTGTCCGCGGATCCAACTTATGAATAAATGAATCACCTGGTATATATCGACCAAAAATCAATTTATTCATCATAGTTTTGATCCTCCTTGGCTAGAATCATATCTGCCAATTCTTTTGCTGTTAACGGCAACATCTTAAATGAAACACCTTTAGCCATTAGCTTTTGTGCAAAGCGCGTCGCTGTCGGCACGCCCAGTTGCTTCTCTTCAAGCCAAGAGACGTCTTGAAAGACATCTCTTGGGGTGCCTTCTTTCACCAACTTTCCTTTTTCAAGGACATAGACATAATCAGCAAAATCAGCGACATCATCCATTAAATGTGTCACCAAGACAATCGTCATCTTCTTTTGTTTGTGCAAGGCTTCAAACATCGCCATCATTTCTTTTCTTCCTTGTGGATCCAGACCCGCTGTCGGCTCATCTAAGACCAATACTTCTGGTTCCATCGCCAACACACCCGCGATCGCTACCCGTCTCATCTGCCCACCAGACAAATCAAATGGTGATTTTTCCAATATATCTGCCGGAAGTCCCACAAGCTCCAAGTATTCCTCAGCTAATTGCCGCGCCTGCTCTTCAGGAACACCAAAATTTTTAGGTCCAAACATAATATCTTTCGCCACTGTTTCTTCAAAAAGCTGAGCTTCTGGAAATTGAAAGACGATGCCGACTTTTTTGCGAATCGGCTTTAAGTTTTTATTGTTCGACTCAGGTGTAATGATTCTTTCACCAATTTTTACAGTACCCTGTGTTGGCTTTAATAACGCATTTAAGTGTTGCAATAGTGTAGATTTCCCCGACCCTGTATGACCGACAATGGCTGTATAGCTACCATCTTTGATCGTCATATCCAATTGAAACAACACGCGCTGTTCAAATGGTGACTTCGGCTGATAGGTAAAGTCTACTTGTTCAAAACGGACGTCCATAACCACTCAACCATTCCTTCCTCAGATAGATATGAATCAGGCACAGGCAACCCACGTTCTTTTAAAACTTGTTTCAGTTTTTCTGGAAACGGCAAATCCAATCCTAATTCAATTAATTTGGGACCTTCTGAAAAGATTTCTTCCGGAGTCCCTTTTTTGACTAGCTGACCTTGCTTCATGACGAAAAGACGATTCGCATTCGCTGCTTCATCAATATCATGCGTGATTGAAATGACCGTTAGCTGACTTTCCTCTTTAATCTTCTTAATTGCTTCGATTACTTCAAAGCGCCCTTCTGGATCAAGCATACTTGTCGCTTCATCTAAAATAATAAGATCTGGACGTAAGGCAACAACACCTGCAATTGCGACTCTTTGTTTTTGTCCACCGGATAGTCGAGCTGGTTCACGCGTTGCAAAGTCGCTCATTCGTACTTGCTCTAATGCATCCTTGACGCGCGTTACCATATCTTCTCTAGGGACTCCTTGATTTTCCATTCCAAATGCGACATCATCTTCTACTGTTGCTCCTACGAACTGATTATCTGGATTTTGAAAAACCATCCCGACTGCTTTGCGAATTCCCCAAATCGTTTCTTCTGAAAGTATTTGACCAGCAACACGGACTTCTCCTTCATTAGGTAATAGTAACCCATTGATTGTCTTTGCCAAAGTCGACTTACCTGAGCCATTGTGACCAATGATTGCAATCCACTCACCCGGATAAATTTCCAATGAAACATGGTCAATCGCTGGCCGACTGTCTTCTGGTTGGTATTTAAATGTAATATTTTTTAGTTCAACTATCGGATCCATTTCTTTACCCCCGCTATTCTATCTGCATAAAACACTACCAAAAAAAAACAGTGAACGCAATCACTCAGAAGAACATTTTTTTCACTCTCCATCATCTGTCAAGACAGGTAATCGAGAGTAAAAAAAAACACCAACATCTTATGATGAGTGCATACCCCTTGAAAAAATCAAGGGGTAGCGCTGAGCTAGACTCGGAATACTATTCCAACATCATAACACTCTTTTTGCATCGATAAAATGATGATAAGTGTGATTTTATACTAATTCTAGGACAACCATTTTGGCAGCGTCTCCGCGTCTTGGTTCAGTTTTCAAAATACGAGTATAGCCACCTTGGCGATCAGCATAACGAGGAGCGATATCACTAAACAACTTTTGTAAAGCTGATTCGATAACAACTTCTTCGTTTTCTTCACGTACGCTAGCAACTTCATTGCGAACAAATGCAGCAGCTTGACGACGTGCATGTAAATCACCGCGTTTTCCTAAAGTGATCATTTTTTCTGTAGTTGAACGAACTTCTTTCGCACGAGCTTCTGTCGTTACAATGCGTTCGTTAATGATTAAATCAGTTGTTAAATCACGCAACATCGCTTTACGTTGACTTGATGTGCGACCTAATTTACGATAACTCACTTGGTTTCCCTCCTTTGAAAAGGTTTAATCGTCTTTACGTAACCCTAATCCTAAATCATGTAATTTAGCTTTCACTTCTTCAAGTGATTTACGGCCTAAATTACGTACTTTAATCATTTCAGGTTCAGACTTATTCGTTAATTCTTGTACAGTATTAATTCCTGCACGTTTTAGACAGTTATAAGAACGTACAGATAAGTCTAGTTCCTCAATCGTCATTTCCAACATTTTTTCTTTTTGTGTTTCTTCTTTTTCTACCATGATTTCAGCGTTTTTCGCTTCATCAGTAAGGTTAACAAAGATGTCTAAATGTTCAGTCATGATTTTTGCTGCTAAACTCATTGCATCTAATGGTTCAATTGAACCATCTGTCCAAATTTCCATCGTTAATTTGTCGAAGTCATCACGGTGACCAACACGAGTGTTCTCTACTTGGTAGTTCACACGACGAACTGGTGTGTAAATAGAATCGACAGGCAACACACCGATTGGCATGTCATCTTTTTTGTTTTCATCTGCTTGAACATACCCACGACCAGGCTTCACTGTTAAGCGAGCGTGGAAGGTAGCACCTTCAGAGACTGTACAGATGTACATATCTTTATTCAGGATTTCTACATCACTGTCAACGATAATATCGCCAGCAGTAACTGTTGCAGGACCTGTAATATCGATTTCAAGGGTTTTTTCATCTTCGCCATACAATTTTAATGCTAGGCCTTTAATATTCAAGATGATTTGAGCCACGTCTTCTCGAACACCCTTAATTGTTGAGAATTCGTGCAATACGCCATCTATTTGAATATTAGTGATTGCTGCCCCTGGCAAAGAAGATAACAAAATACGACGTAGGGAATTTCCTAAAGTAGTTCCGTAGCCACGTTCTAGTGGTTCCACGATGAACTTGCCATAATCTTTCTCTTCATCAATCTTTGCAATTCTTGGTTTTTCGAATTCAATCATTCTTATCTCTTACCCCTTTCAAACGAAAAGTGTCTTGTTCAATGACGCGATACTAATATTGCTCATATGAGAAGCACTCATTAAACACGACGGCGTTTTGGAGGGCGGCACCCATTATGAGGTACTGGAGTCACGTCACGGATTGCCGTTACTTCCAAGCCTGCTGCTTGTAATGAACGAATAGCTGCTTCACGTCCTGAACCAGGACCTTTTACAGTTACCTCTACTATTCTTAATCCGTGTTCCATTGCTGCTTTAGCTGCAGTTTCTGCTGCCATTTGAGCGGCGAAAGGAGTTGATTTTCTGCTTCCTTTGAAACCTAATGCACCAGCTGATGACCATGCTAACGCGTTACCATGAGTATCAGTGATCATTACAATTGTATTGTTGAATGTTGAGTGGATATGTGCAATCCCAGATTCAATATTCTTTTTCACACGGCGTTTACGACTCACTTTTTTTGCTGCCATGAAGTTATAACCTCCTTCACTTTAAAATCAATTATTTTTTCTTGCCTGCGACTGTTTTAGACGGGCCTTTACGAGTACGTGCATTATTTTTCGTGTTTTGTCCACGAACTGGTAATCCACGACGGTGACGGATACCACGGTATGAACCGATTTCCATCAAACGTTTGATGTTCAAGTTGATTTCGCGACGTAAGTCACCTTCAACTTTTAATTTGTCGATTTCAGCACGGATAGCGTCTGTTTGATCATTCGTTAAATCACGAACGCGAACTTCTTCAGAAACACCAGCGTTTGCTAAAATTTGTTTGGCAGTCGTATTTCCAATACCATAAATGTAAGTAAGAGAAACGACTACACGTTTATCACGAGGAATATCTACTCCTGCAATACGAGCCATAGCTTGTTACACCTCCGATTATCCTTGACGTTGTTTATGTTTTGGATTTGCTGGGCAAATCACCATAACGCGTCCTTTACGACGAATTACTTTACAATGTTCGCACATTGGTTTTACTGATGGTCTTACTTTCATGATAATACCTCCTGTAGTTTTACGGAGTACAATTATTTAAAGCGATAAGTAATACGGCCACGGTTAAGATCGTATGGAGACAATTCAACCGTTACTTTGTCACCAGGTAAGATACGGATGTAATGCATACGAATTTTACCTGAAACAGTAGCAAGAACTTGGTGTCCGTTTTCTAGTTCAACTTTAAACATTGCATTCGGCAAAGTTTCGACGACTGTACCTTCGACTTCAATCATATCTTCTTTTGCCACGCACAGTACCTCCTTGTACTTTTTCGCATTTTCACACGATAAAACGGCGGAATGCAATGCTTCCACCTAATAATCTTCGAGACTTCTACAAGTAGAAGTCAGACTGAAACATTGTAGCATGTTTCTACTAATATATCAAGAAAAAGTCATTGCACCTGTGAGTAGGCAATCGATCGTTACTCGATAATTTTTTTTACATCTGCAAATACAGCATCGATTTCACGATTGCCATCAATAGATTGCAACAAACCTTTGTCTTTGTAATACGATAAAATAGGTTCGCTACTTTTAACATTGACAGCTAGACGATTTTTGACCGTCTCAGGCTTATCATCTTCACGTTGATAGAAATTGTGGCCACCACATTTATCACAAGTACCTTCCACTTTTGTCGGGTTAAATACTTTATGATACGTTGCACCGCAATCACGGCACATGAAGCGTCCAGTCAATCGATCAACTAAAATAGATTCAGGGACATGAATATCAATAACGGCATCTAGTTTCTTACCAAGTTCATTTAACATTGTATCCAAAGCTTTTGCTTGATCCAGTGTGCGAGGAAAGCCATCTAATAAGAAGCCTTTGTCCGTATCTGGTTCTGCTAAGCGTTCTTTTACAATACCATTAGTCACTTCGTCTGGAACGAGGTTGCCTTGATCCATGTATGATTTTGCTTTTAATCCTAGTTCTGTTTTGTTTGCCATTGCCGCACGAAACATATCACCAGTAGAAATATGTGGAATGTTATAAGTAGCAACAATTCTTTCTGCTTGGGTGCCTTTTCCTGCGCCAGGAAGCCCCATTAAAACGAGGTTCATTCTGCTTCCTCCTTATAAAGTTCTTGAATAGTGTTGAGGAAAATGCCTCAACACTTCAATCACTTGTTAATTCATAAAGCCAGTATAATGACGTTTTAGCATTAGTCCTTCAAGCTGTTTTGCAGCTTCTAAAGCAACACCGATTACGATCAATAGACTTGTACCACCGAGTCCAATCGATTGTGGTAGATTCCAAACCATTTGCGCAATGATTGGAACTAGAGCAACTAGTCCTAAGAAAATAGAACCAACTGTACTCAATCTCATTAAAACGGCTGAAACATAGTCTTCTGTTCCTTTACCAGGGCGAACACTTGGAATGTAGCTTCCTTGTTTTTGTAAGTTTTCAGCCAATTTTTCAGGATTGACCTGCACAAACGCATAGAAGAAAGTGAATGCAACGATTAACACAGTGTAAATAGTTGCACCCGGTACAGTATTATAGCTAAAAATAGTTGTAACCACTGTATACCAAGATTCATTTTGATAAGAGCTCCCAAGCGCTTGGATAACCGCACTTGGTGTCGTAATAAATGAGCTAGCAAAAATTACAGGGATAACCCCAGCAGCATTTACTTTTAACGGTAAATAACTACTTGTTGGCGCGCCAGTAATTCTTTTAGTGTATTGAATAGGAATCTTGCGTTCTGCTTGTTGGAAATACGTCACTAGAGTAACAATGACAAGCACTGCAACAATTAAGATGGCAACAAAGATGCCCGATTTCCATATGTCAGAAGAAGGCACGTTAACGAAGTAATCTTCATATAGTTCCTTCACACTAACCGGCAATCTTGCAATAATCCCCGCAAAAATAATCATTGATACACCGTTTCCGATTCCTTTTTCAGTGATTTGTTCTCCTAACCACGTCACAAACATTGTTCCTGCAGTTAAGATAATCCCAATGGTAACAAAAGTTTTCCAGTTTGGATTATTAACAAATCCATATTGAGTGTAGTAGTTAAATCCGGCAGTCAAAGTCATAGACTGTAAAAAGCCCAGTACCAATGTCAAATAACGTGTTGCTTGATTTAACTTTTTTCGACCAACTTCACCTTGCTTCGACCATTCAACAAAACGTGGAACGATATCCATTTGCAACAATTGAACGATAATTGACGCAGTGATATAGGGAGAGACCCCCATCGAAAAGATTGAAAAGTTTTGCATGGCACTACCACTCACGAGATTTAACATCCCTAAAAATGGCAAATCTGCAATATCTTGCAATCGATTTGCATCCACACCAGGCACAGTAACGTGTGCCCCGATTCGGAATACAAACAATATTAAGACAGTAAATAGAATTCTTGAGCGAATATCCTTAACTTTAAAAGCATCCTTCAAAAGTTTAAGCATTAGATCACCTCAATTGATCCACCAGCAGCTACGATTGCTTCTTCTGCTGTTTTTGAGAATTTCGCAGCTTTTACAGATAATTTTTTGGTTAATTCTCCGTTACCTAAAACTTTAATTCCAGCTTTTTCATTTTTCACGATTCCAGCTTCAATTAAAGCAACTGGTGTAACTTCAGCTCCGTCTTCAAAACGGTTTAAAAGCTCCACATTAACAACAGCATATTCTTTGCGGTTGATGTTTGTGAATCCACGTTTTGGTAAACGACGGAATAAAGGTGTTTGACCCCCTTCAAATCCTAAACGTACACCGCCACCTGAACGTGCTTTTTGACCTTTTTGTCCACGCCCTGCTGTTTTACCATTACCAGATGATGTTCCACGTCCTACGCGATTACGCACTTGACGAGAACCTTCTGCAGGTTTTAATTCATGAAGATTCATGGTTTGGCACCTCCTTAATCAAACTAAATCTAATTTTTTAAACTTCTTCTACGTCCACTAAGTGAGAAACTGTGTTAACCATGCCTTTGATTGCATCATTAGCTGGTTTCACTACAGAGCTGTTCACTTTACCAAGACCTAACGCTTTAACAGTTGCACGTTGGTTTTGAGGACGTCCAATAATACTGCGTTTTAATGTAATTTTTAATTCAGCCATTATAGTTGTCCTCCTTACCCGATAATTTCTTCAACTGATTTGCCTCGAAGTGAAGCTACTTCTTCAGCACGTTTTAATTGTTTTAAGCCATCAACTGTTGCGCGAACAACGTTGATTGGTGTGTTTGAACCTAATGATTTAGATGTGATATCAGCTACCCCAGCTAATTCCAATACGGCACGAACTGGTCCACCAGCAGCTACTCCAGAACCTTCTACAGCAGGTTTCATTAAGATGCGTCCACCGCCAAATACACCGATTACTTCGTGAGGGATTGTAGAACCAACCATTGGCACTTCTACTAAGTTTTTCTTAGCATCTTCCACAGCTTTACGGATTGCTTCTGGTACTTCTTGAGCTTTACCAGTTCCGAAACCAACGTGACCATTTTTATCGCCGACAACAACTAAAGCTGCGAAACGTAAACGACGTCCACCTTTTACAACTTTTGTTACACGGTTGATTCCAACTACGCGGTCTTCTAATTCCAAGTGTTTTGGATCAATATAAACCATGAATGGTGTTCCTCCTTCTCCTAAAATTCTAGTCCATTTTCGCGTGCTGCTTCAGCTAAAGCTGCTACACGGCCATGGTAAAGGTATCCACCACGGTCAAAGACTACTTCTTTAATACCTTTTTCTGTTGCACGTTCTGCGACTAATTTACCGACAGCTTGTGCTTGTTCTGTTTTGTTTCCACCTGAAATTTCTTTATCTAAGGCAGAGGCACTTGCTAGCGTTACACCCGCTACGTCATCAATAACTTGCGCGTAGATGTTTTTGTTAGAACGGAAAATGTTCAAGCGTGGGCACTCAGCAGTACCAGAGATTTTGTTACGGACACGGCGATGTCTTTTTTGGCGTGTCTTATTTTTATCTGGTTTTGAAATCACAATTGTCACCTCTTTATTTATTTTGGTTATGCTATTTTTTGTAAACAGAGTTGTCTACGATTATTTACCAGTTTTACCTTCTTTACGACGAACGAATTCACCAACATAGCGGATTCCTTTGCCTTTATATGGTTCTGGCGGACGCACACCACGAATATTCGCTGCTAATTCACCAACTGTTTCTTTGCTAATTCCTTTAACAATAACAGAAGTATTGGCAGGTACTTCGATAGTAATGCCTTCTGGTGCTTCGATTTCAACTGGATGTGAATAACCAACGTTCAAGACAAGTTTTGATCCTTGTAATTGAGCACGGTATCCAACCCCAATTAATTCTAAAGCTTTTTGGAAACCTTCACTAACACCAACAACCATGTTGTTGAAGTTCGCGCGTGTAGTTCCATGAATTGTTTTCATTTCTTTGCTGTCATCCGGACGAGTGAATGTTACTTCATTTCCTTCGATTTTCATTTCGATATCTTTTGAAAATGTACGTGTTAATTCACCTTTAGGTCCTTTAACTGTAATGTCACTTCCGTTTTGCTTTACTTCAACGCCTGCAGGAAGAACAACAATCTTATTACCGATACGACTCACTTAGAGACACCTCCTTGTGTAATTTATTTGATTACCATACATAAGCGACTACTTCGCCGCCAACATTTTTAGCTCTAGCTTCTTTATCAGTGATAACACCTTCAGAAGTTGAGATAATCGCAATTCCTAAACCGTTTAAGACTTTTGGTACTTCGTCAGATTTAACGTAAGCACGTAGTCCTGGTTTAGAGATACGTTTCAAGTTAGTGATAACACGTTCACCATTTTTTCCATATTTCAAGAAGACACGGATCACGCCTTGTTTGTCATCTTCGATATATTCAACATCGCGAACGAAACCTTCATTTTTCAAGATTTCTGCAATATCACGTTTGATTTTTGAAGCAGGTACTTCTAAAACTTCGTGTTTCACCATATTGGCATTACGAATTCGAGTTAGAAAATCTGCAATTGGATCTGTCATGACCATTAGATGATTTACCTCCTTTATGCGAGTTTACTTGTTTACCAGCTAGCTTTCTTCACGCCGGGAATTTGACCTTTGTAGGCAAGTTCGCGGAAGCAAATACGGCAAAGTTTAAATTTACGATAAACTGAATGTGGACGTCCACAACGTTCACAGCGAGTATACTCTTGGGTTGAGTGTTTTGCTGGACGTTTGTTTTTAGCAATCATTGATTTTTTAGCCACGTAGTTCGCCTCCTTTTTTTATTTTTGGAACGGCATGCCTAATTGTTTTAACAACTCACGAGATTCTTCATCTGTGTTCGCTGTTGTAACAATAACGATATCCATCCCACGTACTTTATCTACCAAATCATAATCTACTTCTGGGAAGATTAATTGTTCTTTCACACCTAACGTGTAGTTTCCACGTCCGTCAAATGCTTTTTTGCTGACACCATGGAAGTCACGTACACGTGGTAGAGATACAGACACTAATTTGTCTAAGAATTCGTACATTCTTTCGCCACGTAATGTAACTTTAGCTCCGATTGGCATTCCTTCACGTAAACGGAATCCAGCGATAGATTTTTTGGCTTTTGTAATTAAAGGTTTTTGACCTGAAATTAATTGTAATTCTTCTACTGCTTTATCTAAATTTTTTGCGTTTGATACTGCATCACCCACACCCATGTTGATAACGATTTTATCAACTTTTGGTGCTTGCATGATTGAGCTATATTCAAACTTTTCCATCAATGATGGAACCACTTCATTCGTATATTTTTCTTTAAGGCGGTTCATTTAGTAAGCTCCTCCTTCCTTCGATTGATTACTTGTCTAGAACTTCACCGGTTTTTTTAGAAACGCGGACTTTTTTACCGTCTACTTCTTTATAGCCGACACGTGTAGCTTCATCGTTTGAAGGATCAATAACCATCACGTTAGAAACGTGAATTGGTGCTTCGACTTCAACGATTCCACCTTGAGGAGCAGCTTGAGAAGGTTTTTGGTGTTTTTTCACAACGTTTACACCTTCAACAACGACTTTATCTTTTTTCGGGAACGCTGCTAATACAACGCCTTCTTTGTTTTTGTCTTTTCCAGTGATAACTTTAACTTTATCGCCTTTTTTAACAAACATTACTGTTTCGCACCTCCTTTAGAATAAGTGACAATTATAGAACTTCTGGTGCTAGTGAAACGATCTTCATGAAGTTGTTTTCGCGTAGTTCACGAGCAACTGGGCCAAAGATACGTGTTCCACGTGGGCTCTTATCGTCACGGATAATTACCGCAGCATTTTCATCAAATTTAATGTAAGAACCGTCTGCACGACGAGCGCCTGTTTTCGTACGAACGATAACAGCTTTAACGACGTCACCTTTTTTGACAACCCCGCCTGGCGTTGCTTGTTTAACCGAAGCAACAATGATGTCTCCAATATTCGCAGTTTTGCGACCTGAACCACCAAGGACTTTGATTGTCAAGATTTCGCGAGCGCCTGAATTGTCAGCAACTTTTAAACGACTTTCTTGTTGGATCACGATGTGTATCCTCCTTTCAGATTTTGCAAATTCAATCTATATAGGAAAACCTCGTGTGATTAAATAATCACTGCTTTTTCAACAATCTCTACTAGACGGAAACGTTTCGTAGCTGATAATGGACGAGTTTCCATAATTTTCACGATATCGCCAACTTTTGCTTCGTTGTTTTCATCGTGTGCTTTGTATTTCTTAGAATAGTTCATACGTTTACCGTAGATTGGGTGATTTTTCTTTGTTTCAACCACAACTGTGATAGTTTTATCCATTTTGTCGGATACCACACGACCTTGATAAACTTTGCGTTGGTTTCTTTCTTCAGTCATACGTTAAATGGCCTCCTTCCAAAATTAGTTAGCTTGTTGACGCAACACAGTTTTAATGCGTGCAATCGATTTACGAACTTCTTTAATACGTGCAGTGTTTTCTAATTGACCTGTTGCTAATTGGAATCTAA
>OMJG01000126.1_pt1 | contig 55346 bp, 58 predicted proteins | sample 1646431 | NCBI WGS metagenome assembly OMJG01 (sample SAMN03771674, study PRJEB25209) | food metagenome | isolation source: Cotija cheese | place: Mexico:Jalisco,Michoacan | collected 2011-12-12 | reverse complement strand
TCTTACTAAATATCCAATTGCCTAATTGGATCATGCAGGACTTTCAATACGTCGGGGGGCTGACCATTCCCTTATCGATGATCTTTATCGGTACGGCGATTGCTGGAGCCGGATTACAGAACGTTCGGCTAGATCGTGATAGTTTGGGGATTTTGCTAGGCCGGTTCATTGTTGCACCGGTGTTAATGGCCCTGTTGGTATTGCCAACTGGTATGCCGATATTAATGAAACAGGTCTTTATTTTGCAGGCAGCGATGCCCGTCATGACCAATGCCCCGGTCGTGGCTAAGTTGTACCACGCTGACGCTGATTATGCCGCCATTATGGTAACCGAAACGACCCTCCTAAGTTTAGTGGTGATTCCGATTCTCATGGTCATTGTGCAGCACGTGGCTTAAGTTAAGGGGTGTCTTTTAAGGAGGAACGAGTTCTAGTTTTGAGAAAAACACTGTTATACATCGCGTTTTCAACGTTAATGTTTAGTTCGATGGAAATTGCCTTGAAGTCGGCGGGTGGGGCCTTTAATCCCATCCAATTGAACCTGATTCGGTTCTTTATTGGAGGATTAGTCCTCTTGCCGATCGCGTTACGGGCATTACATAAGCAACATCACCGGTTGACCAGGTCCGATTGGGGCTTGTTTTTTCTAACGGGGTTCGTGTGCGTCATTATCAGTATGACCCTTTATCAGCTGGCAATTTCTGTTGACGAGGCCTCAACGGTGGCTGTTTTATTCAGCTGTAATCCCGTCTTTGCTCTAATTTTTTCTTATCTGATCTTGCATGAACGACTCGGCCGAGCAAACTTGATTGCCGTGGTCGTTTCAATCGTTGGGCTGGTGGTAATCGTTAATCCCGCGCATTTGACGAATCCGGTCGGATTGATTTTGGCAATTGGTTCGGCGTTGACCTTTGGGTTGTACAGTATCGTTTCACGATGGGGATCTGTACGGCACCAGTTTAATGGTATTATTATGACCTGCTTTACATTTTTTGCGGGGGCCTTAGAACTCTTGGTCGTGATGTTAGTTACGCATATTCCAGTTGTTGCCGGTGGCATGCGACAAGTTGGCTGGTTACACCAGTTTGCGGCACTGCCAATTTTGCAAAATGTCAGTTTGCAATATTTCTGGATTTTGTTCTTTATCGGTGTTTGTGTGACCGGTGGTGGTTTCGCCTTTTACTTTTTGGCAATGGAACGCTCCGACGTGTCGACAGCGTCACTGGTGTTCTTCATCAAGCCGGGGTTGGCGCCCATCTTAGCGGCCGTTTTAATTCATGAGAAGATCTTGACCAATACCATTGTTGGAATTGTCATTATCCTAATTGGGTCCGTGATTACCTTTATGGGTAACCGGGTTAAGGCTCGTGAATCGGCTCTGGCTGAGGAAGATGCCCGTGAATTTCAAGAAGCAGATGATGAGGTTCCAGCGAAATTGGCGGCACATTCAGAGTCATCAATTGATTAACACAATAAAGCTGAACGGGGGCGAACTGCCAGCCGTTCAGTTTTTTTATGAGTAGAATTACGCGTGAAAGTTTACACAAGTTGTGGGTGGCTATGTTATGATTAGCGGTGAGAATTGAGATAGAAAGGAAGCGTGATTAATGGCAACACTGGTCATATTACGGCATGGAGAGAGTGTCGCCAATCGCGACAATATTTTTACCGGATGGAGTGATGTCCCCTTGACTGATCGGGGACGAGAACAAGCTCAAGCGGCGGGACAGTTAGTTGCACAGACCGGGATTCAGTTTTCAGCGTTGCATACGTCAATGCTCCAACGTGCAATCGTGACGTCACATATTGTGCTTGCTGCGATCGACCAACTGTATATTCCAGAGTATAAATCTTGGCGGCTGAATGAACGGCATTATGGCGCCTTGCGAGGAAAAAATAAGGCCGCCGTCCAACAGCAGGTAGGTGAACAGCAGGTTAAGATTTGGCGACGAAGCTTTTCCGCCGTTCCCCCACTGTTAGATCATGTGAGTCAAGATCGACGCTACGATGCATTTGGATCGCACGTTGAGCCCCGGGGCGAAAGCTTAGAAATGGCGTATCACCGCTTAATGCCGTATTGGGAAGACCAGGTGGCCCCCCGATTACTCGATGGTCAAAACCAACTCATTGTGGCCCACGGGAGTACGTTGCGAGCGTTGATTAAGTATCTTGATCGGGTGGCGGATGCTGATATTAGCCAGGTAGAAGTGGCTAATGGCGAACCGATTCGTTATGAATTTGATTCGCGACTTAATGTATTGGACAAACAAGTACTTTAAATTGTTTAAAGAAATAATAAGTTCGGCTAGTCGGCGAAAATAATCAGGTGATCTGATTGTTTTTGGCCGGCTTTTTCGTATAATCAGGTTAAAGGTTAGATTGACTCTAATTGGGGGATTGAGGAAATTGAATAAACGAAACTTACGCCATTGGGCGGTTTTGCTCGCTGTCATCGTGGGGATTGGCGGCGTGGTGTTGGGGATGCACCAAATCGATCAACAAGACAAGCAGGAAATTGCGGCGACTAATCATCGGCATGCTCGGCAGACCCATGCGGTGATTGCTAAAGCCGCAGCGATTAGTCGGCAACAGCGCAATCATCAGAAAACGGCGTTTGATAAGACTAACTCGGGTAAGTCGGCCCCAAAATTCAGTGCACACTTGCGGCAAGAACTGAAGAATCGCAAGTTCGTGGGCACAGCTTTAGTGGTTAAAAAGGGCCATGTGGTGTATCAACAGGCGTTTGGGATGGCCAATGCCCAACACCATAAGAAAAATACGGTTCGGTCACAATTTATGATCAATTCTGTTCAAAAGTCGATGACGGGGATGCTGGTGATGAAGGCTGCTCAGACGGGGCAATTACAATTGACCGATAAGTTAAGTCAATATTACCCATCAATTTCTGGGAGCCAGCGAGTTACTATTCGGCAAATGCTGAATATGGAAGCCGGAATTGTCGGCCAGCTGCGGCCTGCTACAACCTTGACTGAAAACGAAGTGTACAAGTATGCCAGTCAAAATGCCAAAGTGGATGCGAAAAAGATTGGAAAATTTGATTACCAACCGATTTGTTATGCGCTACTAGCGGGGATCTTGCATCAAGTTACCCATGATTCTTACTACGAGTTATTTTATCAGCAACTGGTGACACCACTGAATTTGAACCACACGAGTTTTGCCCAACTTCGGACGACGACTAAGGGCATGACATTGGGATATGCGGGTGCCGTTCCGCGAGACTACAGTCAGCCACATAAACCAGCGGCGGCTAACTTAGCAAGCCAGTTAGCGACGGGAAATGCGACCATGAGTGCGGGGGATGTCTTCCGCGCAGAGCGGGCGATCATTTCAGGTAGCTTGCTCACCACCAAGGCAGGCGCGGATGTGCTTCATGAACGCCAGCAATCGATTCACTATGCCGGTGGCATGTATCATTTGGATAATCAGCGTGGTTATTACGGCCATGGCATGGGTGATGATTATGAGAGTACCTTTGTGATGAGTCATGATGGTCAGACTGGGGTAGTATTCCTATCGAATAATTTTGAAAAGAAAACAATGTATCCGGAATGGTCAACAGAAAAATTGGCGATGGCGACCTTTGATCATATTATGAAACCAATGAAATTGAAATAACCAGGTGTCAGCGGTGAACGTGTGCCGCTGACTTTTTTATTGACGTATTGGTACACGTATAGGTGCGCGATACTATCGTGACAATATAAAAAACGCCCGAGAAAAATTCTCGGACGTTTTTTCGAGTAGCCAATTAAGCTAAAGCACCCATTGGGTCCCATGGTGCTAGGACAGTTGGTTCTTCAGTTTCTTGGGTGGTCTTCAAGTCAGCTGGCAAGAATTGTTTGTTAACCACAACTTGGTAACAATACTTGTCTAACCAAGTATCACTCATGACGAAGTAACCCTTAGTTCCGACCTTTTCACCCCAAGAGTTTTCAACCTTCCACTTGGTTGGTTGACCATCGACTAAGTCAACGCCAGTTAAGACCATGGCATGGGTCATCAGGCTTTCGCCGTAGTCCAACTTTTCAGCTTTAGTCATGGAGAAGTCAACGTTAAAGAGGGCATCTTTATCGTAGTACTTAGTGTCCATGATTCCTTTTTGCCGTTCGGATTCTTGACCAACATCACAACCGAACCAAACAGATTGGCCAGCCTGGAGTTGCTTGATGGCTAATTGCTTAAAGTCTTCGATGGAGACATTCAAGTGCTTAACCGCGCGTCCGCCAACGACGTTACCTAACATTTCCACCGTGTAGGTGTGATTGTATGGCTTGTCAGCTGTTGGGGCGTTAATGATGGAAACGTAATCGTTGAGATCCCAACCGACGTACTTATCGAAGAAGGTCTTAGGCGTCAGACCCTTATCAATGTGGTAGTTTTTATCGTCATCGCGATATTCGAAATCAAATTCGCTTACGGGTTCGCCCAACGTAAAGGCTAAAATCCGGTAGTCTTCTTGAAGCATCTTGTCTTTAGCAGCTGCGATTTCAGCGTCGCTCGCTTTGTCGGCAACCAATTGACGTAGAATAGTGGCGTCCTTACGTAGCTTTAAGTTCAGCGTGCTGTTGAGCTCGTTAGACTTAGAACTGTTGTAAGTTTCGGGCATCACAGACTTAGGGACGATTCCGTACTTTTCAATGATGGCACAGAGCATATCCCATTGACCACCATCTTGTTGTGGGGTCGTCATGAGGAAGGCTACTTTACGGCTAGACGTTGGTTGATCTGCGGTTGCCAAAACATTTTCGTAGAAATAGTTGGCTTTTTCAAACTTATCCCAAAAGTACGTGTAGTTCTGGGATAGTTCGAAGTCGCTTAACTTAAAGAGATCAGCTAAATGATGCCGCATGGTATTTAATGCAGCAAACATCCAGCAACGACCACTTTGCTTTTGGTTGGCCACTTTGCCCGTGTCCAAGTCGATGGAAAATACTGGGCTCATGTCAGCTTCAGAAGCATAGTCGGCTGCTGTGGCTAAGATTCCTTGGTGCGTCACGGCACGTTCGATCACCTTGGCACTAGCATCGCTGGCTAAGGCTTGTTGATAACGAGCGGTTTGATCCGCTGTGATTTCTTTACTCACTATCTTCACTCTCCTAACTATTCTCTCATTGTACGCCAATCTTCTCATTTTTTGTATAGCTTTAGAGAAGTTGGCGAAGATTCGCTAGTAAATCACGGTAGTATAGGGGATAATTGACAGAAATGACTTCTAAAAATGAGCGGTTATGTGGGTCATTGGTTCGGGGACAGACGGTAGCTTCTCATTATTGAATGGGGGTGGGAAAGTGGTTAATTTAGGCGATTCAATTTACTACCTGGTCTGTTTTGTGGTGCTCTTTGCCTTAATTGGCGGGATCGTTTTTGGGATTTATTGGGTGATTCGGCATTTTAAATGATACTGGACAGGGGCGTTAACCTGGTCCGGTGAGTCGTTAGCTAAAAAAAGCCCATTTGACGGCGAGAAACCGGCAAATGGGCAATCAGTTATTAACTATTTAATTAGTCGCGAGCATTCAAAACTTCGGGACCGTCCTGACGACCAACGATGACGGTGTTGACCGTGTCTAAGAACAGACCGTGTTCAACAACACCCACAATGCCATTGAGTGTATTCGCTAAGTCGTGGGGGTGATCAATCCGGCCGAGGTGTAAGTCAATGATGTAGTTTTTGGAATCGGTCAAGACATGTTCACCAGTATCTGTCATCCGGAAGCTGGGGTTGAAGCCCATCTTGTTTAGCTTTTCTAGAACGTGGCTGGAACCAAATGGAATCACTTCTAAGGGGAGTGGGAAGGCACCTAAATGGTGGACCATTTTGCTTTCGTCAACGATCCACATGTTTTTAGTGGAGTTGATAGCGACAATTTTTTCCCAGAGATGCGCGGCACCGCCACCCTTGATTCCTTGGAAGTTGTCATCAATTTCATCGGCCCCGTCGATGGTTAAATCGAGGTGATCGACTTCGTCAAGTTCCTTGATGGTAATCCCAAGGGATTCAGCTTGCTTGGCAGAACGGTCTGACGTGGCAACACCGATGATGTGTAGGCCTTCATTTTTAACCCGTTCCCCAAGGGCATCAATCATGTAACGGACGGTTGAGCCAGTCCCGATACCTAAGATCATGCCATCTTCAACGTATTTAACTGCTTCTTGACCAACGAGGGCCTTTAATGCGTTTTGATCCATTAGTAAATTACTCCTCTTCTACGTGTTCTAAGTGTAAAGCGACTGGTTGAATTGCCGCCGCACCGGTCACTGGCAACTGATTGGCTGCCAATAATTGTGGTGCTGGATGCTGGACAAAGTACCGTTTGGCATAGGGATCCAACACATTGATGGTGACATTAGCGGCCGTTGCCAGCTTAGTAAAACGATTTATCAGTTGTTCAGCTAGTTCAGCCGCAGGTTGGTTGGGGCGCACAAATAGTTGTTCCAAAACCCAACGTGAGTCGCTTAGCGGTAAATAGTGTAAGCGTGCCAACAGCTGTTCATCAACCGTGATACTTAGTTGACCAGGTTGTTCCGTGATTGTCATACGGGCACTCCTTTCATGACCAGTCTTACTCTTTGATTCTGGTCTATCAGGCGACACTTGTCAACTCCTTTTATGGATGGAAAAAACTTCTTAAGAGCGAAGAATTTTACTGGTAATCTACGAGCAGGTTGCTTATTCTGGTAACAGAACGAAAAAGATTAAGGGAGTGCTGTTAACCATGCAACGAGGATTTGAAATTGTGAGTAAGTACGCGAATCAGGGATTAACACTGCCTTACCGAACGACTAAACAATCGGCGGGCTATGATTTTGAATGTGCCACTGATTTTACCTTACCGTCCATTTGGCGACATGATGTGTTGCATGCCTTTAAGCAATTACGTCACCGTGAGGCGTTGACAACTGATGAACTGACAGCGGGACAGCATGATTTAAAACCATACCTGGTCCCAACGGGGATTAAGGCCTACATGCAGCCGGGGGAAGTCTTGATTTTAGCCAATCGATCGAGCAATCCATTGAAGCATCAATTAGTATTGCCCAACGGTGTCGGCGTGATTGACGCAGATTATTATAATAACGAGAAAAACGAGGGTGAAATTTTTGTGCAACTCCTGAATTTTGGCCTCCGCGATGTTGTCATCAAGAAAGGCCAGCGAATCGCGCAAGGTATTTTCATGCCATATTTACGGGTCGATGATGAACAGGCACCGCAACAGGAACGTGTCGGTGGCTTTGGCTCATCTGATCGGACTTAATTGATTCGTAAATTCCCTGATAGACTAGTGGGGATTTATCGGTTAGATATGCTAAAATATACACAGTAGACCAATTTGAAAAAGAGGGATGAATGTGGCGAAACCAAGAACAACGTATGTGTGTCAAAATTGTGATTATAGCTCACCCCGTTATTTGGGGCGTTGTCCCAATTGTGGTGAGTGGAACACGATGGTGGAAGAAGTCGTCACACCGGCTGCCGCCAAGCCACAATCAACCCGGACCACTGCTTCTGGAGAACGGTCACACCCCCAACTCATGAGTGAGATTAAACACTCAACGGAAAGCCGAACGAAGACGCAAATGGAAGAACTGAACCGAGTGCTGGGTGGGGGGATTGTGCCGGGATCTTTGATCCTAATCGGTGGTGATCCTGGAATTGGAAAATCAACCCTCTTGCTTCAAGTATCGGGGCAACTCAGCCAAACAGGCGGTAAAGTGTTGTATGTTTCTGGAGAAGAAAGTGCGTCACAGATTAAAATGCGGGCGGATCGGTTAGTCGTCAATAGCGACCACTTGTATCTTTATCCAGAAACTGATATGGCCAGTATTCGCGCGAACATTGAACAGATGAAACCTGATTACGTGGTCATTGATTCCGTTCAGACCATGCAGGCGCCGGGAATCGAGTCGGCGATTGGCTCGGTCTCACAAATTCGTGCGGTCACGGGTGAGCTGATGCAAATTGCCAAAACCAATGGCATCACTATTTTTGTGGTGGGGCATGTGACGAAGGGCGGCGCAATTGCCGGTCCTAAGATTCTGGAACACATGGTGGATACGGTTCTTTACTTTGAAGGTGACCTCCATCATACGTACCGAATTCTCCGAGCGGTCAAGAACCGATTCGGGTCAACGAATGAATTGGGTATCTTTGAAATGCGTGAAGGTGGCTTGTATGAAGTTGCTAATCCGTCAGAAATTTTCTTGGAAGAACGATTGAAGGACGCAACCGGCTCGGCCATTGTGGTATCAATGGAAGGTACGCGGCCAATTTTGGTAGAAGTTCAGGCGTTAATTACACCATCGGTCTTTGGTAATGCGCAACGCACATCCAGCGGCCTGGATCGTAATCGGGTATCGTTGTTGATGGCTGTGCTAGAAAAACGGGCCAATCTAATGCTCCAAAATCAAGATGCATTCTTAAAGGCAGCAGGTGGCGTTAAGCTGGATGAACCGGCGATTGATTTGGCAATTGCACTGTCGATTGCATCGAGTTATCGCGATACGGCCACGCAGCCAACGGATTGTTTTGTCGGTGAAGTTGGCCTGACTGGTGAAATCCGTCGGGTTAATCGAATTGAACAACGGGTTGCGGAAGCGAAAAAGCTGGGCTTTAAGCGGATCTTCATTCCCAAGAATAACCTTCAAGGGTGGACGCCCGATCCCGGAATTGATGTGGTCGGCGTGTCAACGTTACGACAAACGTTAAAACTGGCCTTGGACGTGTAAGGCCAAAGTAACTTTGAAGGGAGGTGAATGTAAACATGCATAAGAAGACAGGTATTTTGATTATTTTCGCTATCTTAGGTGGCGTGATGGGTGCCGCATATTTCACCCGGGCTTGGTTAGTGATGGGCATTACCAGCCGACTGGTCAACAACATCATTGTTAATATCTTGCTTGGTGCTATTATTTTCCTTATTTTGGGATCGCTTTTTGCGGGTGTGCTGGTTCGATTGATCAATCGAATCGAAGCGTACCTGAATCGACAGAACCCGATGACGTTGATCTTCGGTAGCTTGCTAACGATTGTTGGCCTAGCCTTGGCCTTATTGATTTCACAGTTCTTGTTCCGAGTACCGTCATTTTTCATCGGCACGGTTATTCCGTGGATTTTGATGATTTTATTTGGGTACTTTGGTTACCGGATTGGGGCGCGGCTGAGTAAGATTCGACTTGAAGAATGGCGGAAATTGTTCCAGTCGCGAAGCAAGAAGGCTGAAGAAGAAACTGACAAACAGGTCTTGGATAAGGAAACGGAACCAAACTTCCATCACTATAAGATTTTGGATACCAATATCCTGATTGACGGTCGGATTTATGATCTGGCTAAGACGGGATTTCTAGAAGGAACCTTACTAGTCCCCAACTTCGTGCTCTATGAATTACAGTACATTGCAGATTCTAGCGACTCAATCAAACGGGTCCGGGGTCGACGCGGATTGGACATTTTAAACAAGTTGCAAAATGAACATATTATGCCCATCGAGATGTATGAGGGGGACTTCGAAGATATTCCAGAAGTTGATAGCAAACTGATCGCACTGGCCAAGCAAAATGGTGGTGTGATTGTGACTAACGATTACAACCTCAATAAAGTGATCCAGTTCCAAAATGTTCAGGTTTTGAATATTAATTCTTTGGCTAATGCGCTGAAGCCCCGAGTGATTCCGGGAGAAAACCTGCACGTGATGGTTGTGAAGAATGGGACTGAACGACAACAAGGGGTTGCTTATCTTGATGATGGAACAATGGTTGTCGTGGAAGATGGCCGTTACTTTATCAACAAGCAATTAGACGTTGTGGTGACGAGTGCTATTCAAACGGATGCGGGTCGAATGATTTTTGCCAAACCATTGCATTCTAACAAGAATATTGAAGAACAGGCCAACGCTGGCAAAGAAGGTAAAGGAAGTAATTCCGCAAAGCCAACTAAGCGGTCTCGGTAGAATGGAGGTCTCACGGCAATGGCCGTGGGGCTTTTATTTTGAAAATTTTAGCATGGGGCCCTTTCGGCTTCATGTGAGTTCTATGGGCGTTTAGGATAAGATCAGTCTGGACCGCCTTTCAAGAATTTCTGAAAGCCATTTAGGTGCCATACCTTTATTTTTCAGGCCAGTCATTGTACACTTAACTTAAACCGTCATAATTTTATGACGGTACAGCTTTAACGCTATGAAAAAAACTAGAAAGAGGCGTAACGGTTTGGCGAAAAATTCAATTCGGGTTCGGTATGCTCCGAGCCCAACCGGTCATTTGCACATTGGTAATGCCCGGACGGCCATTTTTAATTATTTATTTGCCCGTCACAATAAGGGTAAGTTCATCATCCGGATCGAGGATACGGATACGAAACGCAATATCGAAGACGGTGAACGGAGCCAATTGGAAAACTTAAAGTGGCTCGGTTTGGATTGGGATGAGGGTCCTGATGTTGGTGGTGACTATGGTCCTTACCGGCAGTCTGAACGTCGCGATATTTATACGCCATTGATTCAACAATTGTTGGACGAAGGCAAGGCTTATGAATCTTACCGGACGGAAGAAGAACTTCAAGCCGACCGGGAAGCCCAAAAGGCGCGCAAGGAAATGCCCCATTACGAGTATGAATATGCCGGGATGTCGGAAGAAGAAAAGCAAGCTGCCATTGACGAAGCAAAGGCTAAGGGCTTAAAGCCAGTTATTCGATTCCGCGTTCCTAAGGATGAAGTCTTTGCCTGGGACGATATGGTTAAGGGTCACGTGTCCTTTAATTCGGATACCATTGGTGGTGACTTTGTCATTGCTAAACGTGATGGTATGCCAACTTATAACTTTGCCGTAGTTGTGGACGATCACAAGATGGCCATCAGTCATGTTTTCCGGGGCGACGATCACGTTGCCAACACGCCTAAGCAATTGATGATTTATCAAGCGTTTGGTTGGGAAGCACCAAAGTTTGGTCACATGAGTCTGATTATTAGCAAGGACACCGGTAAGAAGTTGTCTAAGCGGGATGAATCTGTTCTCCAATTCATCGAACAGTATCGTAGCTTGGGTTACTTGCCAGAAGCGATGTTTAACTTCATCTTGTTGTTAGGTTGGTCACCAGTTGGTGAAGAGGAAATCTTCAACAAGAAACAATTTATCAAGATGTACGATGAAACGCGTCTGAGCTCGTCACCAGCCACTTTTGACAGTGACAAGTTGGAATGGTTAAACAACCGTTACGTTAAGGATGCCGATGACAGTACCATTATGGATCTGGCTTTGAAGCAATTGATTAAGGCTGGGAACATGCCTGCTAATCCAGATGCCAAGACCATCGAATGGGCCCGCCAATTAATCAATCTGTACAAGCGTCAAATGAGCTACATGGCCCAGATCAATGACATGGCTTCGGTCTTCTTTGAAGAACCAGAGCAGGTGTCCGGTGAGGCGTTTGATGAAATCAATAACGACACCGCACCAGTTGTCTTAAAAGAATTTGCTGCTCAGATCGAAGCGTTGGATCTCTTTGATTCCGTGGAAATTTTCAAGGTAATCAAATCAGTTCAAGCTAAGACGGGCATCAAAGGTCGTCAGTTGTGGATGCCAATTCGGATTGCTGTGACGCACGAAATGCACGGTCCAGAATTACCAGAATCAATCGAGTTAGTTGGGCGGGAGACTGCCCTAGAACACATTCACCAAACGCTGGCCCAATTAAAAGGCTAATATTTGGTAAAGAAGCCGTGTGAGGGCTAGTTAGCCTTCATTCGGCTTCTTTGTTTTTGGTCGGATTATGCTACAATGGAGCTAATACTTTGTCAGTTGACCAATGACTTAACCAAAATGATTGTAAACTATGTGACACGAGAGGAGCTTCGGGATGCTGAAAGTTTTTAATACGATGACGCGTCAAAAGGAAACATTTGAACCGATTACCCCCGGAGTGGTCAACATGTACGTGTGTGGCCCGACGGTGTATAACTATATTCACATTGGAAATGCGCGAAGTGCCATTGCCTTTGATACCATTCGCCGCTACTTTGAGTACCGCGGCTATCAGGTGAAGTATGTCTCAAACTTCACGGATGTTGATGACAAGATGATTAATGAAGCCAACAAAGAGGGCATTACGGTTCCTGAATTAGGTGATCGATTTATCGCGGCCTTTAAAGAAGATACCGCCGCGTTGAATATTGAACCAGCAACCGTGAACCCCCGCGCAACTGAGCATATTAATGAAATTATTGAATTTGTCCAAGACCTGATTGATAAGGATTATGCTTATCCGGTTGATGGGGACGTTTACTACCGAGCCCACAAGTTCAGTCATTATGGGGAATTGGCTCATTTGAACTTGGATGATCTCGAAGAAGGGGCTTCTCAGCACACCAACGACGAAGAAACTGCCCGCAAAGAAGATCCCGTCGATTTTGCCCTGTGGAAGGGCGCAAAGCCGGGTGAAATTTCATGGCCATCTCCTTGGGGCGCTGGCCGTCCAGGTTGGCACATCGAATGTTCCGTCATGTCGACGCACTATTTGGGCGAAACGTTTGATATTCATGGCGGCGGTGAGGACTTGATTTTCCCACATCACCAAAACGAAATTGCGCAAAGCGAAGCCAAAACAGGGAAAACCTTTGTTCATTACTGGTTGCATAATGGTTTTGTGACGATCGGTGATGACAATGAAAAGATGAGTAAGTCACTTGGTAACTTTGTGACGGTTCACGATATTTTGAAGACGGTGGATCCGCAAACGTTGCGTTTCTTTATGTCGACAACACAGTACCGGCGGCCAATCCAATATACCCAGCAGAATTTGGATACAGCAGAACGGAACCTGGAACGATTGCAGACGGCCTACGATAACATGGGCTATCGACTGAAGGACGCTGAGGCTGGTAATGATCCTAAGGTGGAACAAGAAACGCGGCAAATTGTCGCCGATTATATTGATGCGATGGATGATGACTTTAACGTGCAAAATGGGATTGCTAAAGTCCATGAATTAGCACGATTAGGGAATGTTTATGCTGAACGGCCAGTGGTGTTTGCCGGGACACTGGACTTTATTCGTCAAACGCTGAGTGATTTGTTAAGCGTCTTTGGCATTAAATTTGCCGCTGCAGCCACCCTAGATGATGACCGCATTCAAGCCCTCATTGATGAGCGCTTGGCCGCTCGGAAATCACGGGACTTCTTGCGAAGTGATGAGATTCGTGAGCAATTGAAGAGTCAAGGAATTATTTTGGAAGACACGCCCCAAGGGACGCGTTGGCGAAAGGAAAATTAATGAGTGAAGTAGATTATCGACAACTAAACGGGGTCGCATTGGCCTATATGGGGGATGCGGCTTATGAAGTCATCATTCGTCGGCATTTAATTGCCGAGGGATTGGCTAAACCGAACCACCTCCAAAAAACAGCAACTCACTATGTTTCGGCGAAGGCGCAAGCGGCCTTGATTAACTTAATGGAACAAGACGAGGTGTTAAGCGAAGCCGAGTGGACGATGTTCAAACGTGGGCGGAATGCCAAGAGCTACACGCATGCTAAGAATACAGACGTGGTCACTTATCGGATTTCAACTGGATTTGAAGCGTTGATGGGATATCTGGCGTTGAGTGACCAGCAAAAACGGGTTGCCGAACTGGGTCAGTGGTGCATTGAACAAGTAGAAGCGGGGCGGACTGAAAAATGAAACCAGTTGAGAATAATGAAGAAAATAATGATTTTGTCATCGGTCGGCATCCGGCAGTAGCAGCACTACGGAGTCAGCAGACCATCAACAAAGTCTTCTTGCAAAGTGGGCTCAAGGCAGAAGCACTGGATGAAATTCGTCAATTGGCTAAGAAACGGCATTTAGTCATTTCCGAAGTACCCAAGCAGAAACTAGATTTGTTAACGGATCATCAGAACCACCAAGGTGTGGCCTTAGGCGTATCGGCGTTTGCTTATGCGACAATTGATGATCTCTTTGACCGTGCGGCTGCGGCCGGTGAAGCCCCATTCTTCTTGGTTTTAGACGGGGTAGAAGATCCACATAATTTAGGATCGATTCTCCGGACAGCTGATGCCAGTGGTGTTCATGGCATTATTATTCCTAAGCGACGAGCGGTAGGATTGACGTCGGTGGTGGCTAAGACTTCGACTGGGGCGATTGAACGGGTCCCCGTTGCGCGCGTGACCAACTTGGTCAATACCGTTCGTGAATTAAAGGATCGTGGTGTCTGGGTCTTTGGTACCGATATGGCAGGGACTGATTATCGTGATTGGGATGCTAAGGGCGCTAGTGCGCTGATTATTGGCAATGAAGGTAAGGGGATTTCACGATTGCTCAAGGAAACCGTCGACCAAATGTTGACGATTCCCATGGTGGGGGAAGTTCAAAGCCTTAATGCCAGTGTTGCTGCTGGCTTGCTGATGTATCAGGGATTTAGCTCTCGGCATCCAGGCCAGCATTAATTGCGGCAGTGAGTGAGGGAGAACGTCAATGAAAGAAGACATTTTAATTGTGGATGCCTATAACATGATTGGCAACTGGCCCAAGCTCAATCGGTTAAAGTTAACGGACCGGTTACCGGAGGCCCGTGATGAGCTGCTGAACATGTTGGCAAATTACAAGAAGTTGCGAGATACCAGTATCACAGTGGTATTTGATGCCATGTATGTTCCGGGCATTTCCAAGAGCTATCGTCAGTTCGATCTCGAAGTGGTGTGGACTAACCGGGACGAAACGGCTGACAGTTATATCGAGCGACTGGCCAAGGAACGCCAAACACGGTTTACTCAAGTGACGGTTGCAACTAGTGACCAGGCTGAACAGTGGACGATCTTCTCTGAAGGTGCGTTGCGGATTCCGGCTGGAGAGCTGTTACGTGACATTGAACGGGCCCAAAATGAGGTTAAACAAACAGCTCGTGAGTTTGCCGATCGGGGACTTGTCCGTAAATCACCGTGGAATGATCAGCAACTGTATAAGTTAGAAAAACTGCGGGATCAAATGATGGCGCGGCCACCCAAAAAGAAAAAAGATTAAAACACGTGTTCTCTGGGGACACGCCCAGTCTTCCTTTAGACTAGAGTTACTAGCTAAAGGAGGACTTTTTCTTTGACTGAATTAACGGACCGCACATTAATTTGCCAACTGCAGCAATCGATGGATTCTTCGGGATTAGCAACCTTATTTGACCGCTATCGGCCAGTCTTGTATCGTTTACAGCAGACTTACTATATTCCGGGATTTGAACAAGATGATTGGATTCAAGAAGCCCGGTTAGTTTTGTATACCGCCGTTCAGAAATTCCAGTTGGAGCGGACAACCAGTTTTGGGGCCTTCTATCGGCTAAATCTAACGCACCGAATTTTTGACCTTATTCGGCAGACACAAGCTCTGAAGCGGCAGATGAATCATACAGCGGTTTCTATTGAAGCCCAGTCGAGTTATTTTGCGGATACGTTACCTGATTTTCGATGGGCCTTGCGGGAGCAATTAGAAGTAAAAGAGGCCATTTGGCAATTGCTGCCACGATTGTCGGTAGTAGAACGAACGGTTTTTGTGGGCATTCTTCGTGGGGACTCTTTAGAATTGATTAGTCAACATCAGGCACTAACGTACAAGCAGGCCCGTTCGGCTGCCCAGCGAAGTCAAGCTAAGTTACGCCGACTCCTCGCCGAATGATTGACGTCACGAGCAAACGATGGTAAGCTACTACGGTATGAGTTAAAGTGGATTTGATCAAAGGTGGTGGCAAGATGGCTCAACGAAAGATCGCTCTGGCTTGTTCAGTTTGCGGGTCGCGGAATTACACCATCACTGCGAGTGCGACGCGCACGAAACGTCTAGAGGTTATGAAATTCTGTAAATTTTGTGGTAAGCACACATTACATCGAGAAACCCGTTAAATTGACTATTCACGACAAACATTAATTTTAGGGAGGCAACACCATGCATTTAATCCGTTTCTTCAAATCAGTCGGTGCCGAAATGAAGCAAGTTTCTTGGCCCGGTGTTAAGCAGACACGGCACGATACTGGAACAGTGGTTGGGATTTCCATTCTGTTCTCCATTTTCTTTGCGGTTGTGGACTGGATCGTGCAATTTGGCTTAAAGTTCCTTTCCTAATGGAATTGTCGGTAGTCAAATAACACTAAATATGCTATATTAATTGGTAACAGGGAACTTCGTGGATTGCGGAGTTTTTTTATTTTGCTCGAAAAGTCAATAAAGCTAAAGGAGTGCACCAAACATGGTTGAGTCAGCTGAAAAGCAATGGTACGTGCTGCATACTTACGCAGGGTACGAAAATAAGGTAATGGCAAACTTGGAGTCACGGGCCGAATCAATGGGAATGCAAGACAACATTTTCCGCGTGGTTGTCCCCGAAGAAGAGGAACACGAAGTTAAGAATGGTAAGGATAAGGTCACGATGGAAAAGACCTTCCCGGGCTACGTCTTAGTGGAAATGGTCATGAGTGATCAATCTTGGTATATCGTGCGGAACACACCGGGTGTCACTGGATTCTTAGGGTCCCATGGTCAAGGTAGTAAGCCAACGCCACTGTTGCCTGATGAAGTAGAACGGATTTTGCGTCGTGTTGGTATTTCTGCGCGCCATGCTGAACTGGATGTTGCACCTGGCGATTCAGTAACGATCGTCGATGGTGCCTTCAGTGGCTTAGTTGGTAAGATTACTGAAGTTGACAACGAAAAGATGAAGCTGAAGGTTAATATCGACATGTTTGGTCGAGAAACCAGTACCGAATTAAACTTCGATCAAGTTGATCCAATCGTTTAAGACTAAGCAGTGGCTTAACAGTTTCAAACAAGTTCCTGGATAATGCCGACGTTGGTTGGTGTTGATTTAGAAAAGAACTTGTGACAGTAGGTAAAGTGTGGTATGATTCTCAGGTATGCGTGACGCATATTGTTAACGTGGGAGGAGCAAACTAACAGCTCCACTTACCACATCACGGACTCAAGGAGGTATTGTCTCGTGGCTAAAAAAGTAGCTAATGTCGTTAAATTACAGATTCCCGCGGGTAAAGCAACACCAGCTCCCCCAGTTGGACCAGCATTGGGCCAAGCAGGGATCAACATCATGGGCTTCACTAAGGAATTCAACGCTCGTACCGCTGACCAAGCTGGTATGATTATTCCTGTTGTGATTAGTGTCTATGAAGATCGTTCCTTTGATTTCATCACCAAGACTCCTCCAGCAGCAACGCTGTTGAAGAAGGCTGCTGGTGTTGAACATGGTTCCGGCGAACCTAACACGAACAAGGTTGCAACTGTAACCAAGGATCAAGTTAAGCAAATCGCTGAAACGAAAATGCAAGATCTAAACGCAGCTGACGTTGAAGCAGCTATGCGCATGATTGAAGGTACTGCCCGGAGCATGGGCTTCACGGTCGAAGGTTAAGCTCAGTTTCGGATAGTCGGACACTTCACGAAAATGAAATGTGTCAAGTGGGAGGTTTATCCGTTACAACCACATTTGCAAGGAGGAATACACAAAAATGGCTCACAAACGAGGTAAAAAGTATCAAGACGCTGCCAAGCAGGTCGAGGCTGACAAGGTCTACGGCATGGGCGACGCCATTGATTTAGTAAAGAAGATTGATTTCGCTAAGTTTGATGCGACGGTTGAAGTTGCTTTCAAGCTTAACGTTGACACGAAGCAAGCGGACCAACAACTCCGTGGCGCATTAGTATTACCAAATGGTACCGGTAAGGAAACCACGGTAATCGTATTCGCTAAGGGTGACCAAGCTAAGGCTGCTGAAGCAGCTGGTGCTGACGTTGTTGGCGAACAAGACTTAGTAGAACGCATCCAAGACGGCTGGTTGGACTTTGACGTTGCAATTGCAACGCCAGATATGATGGCCCAAGTTGGTCGTTTGGGTCGGGTCTTAGGACCTAAGGGCTTAATGCCTAACCCTAAGACGGGTACGGTTACCATGAACGTGGAAAAGGCCGTTTCCGATGCTAAGAATGGTCAAGTTACTTACCGGACTGACCGGGATGGTAACGTGGCTGTACCATTTGGTAAGGTTTCTTTTGATGCTGACAAGCTTGCCGGCAACTTAAAGAGCATTGCTGAAACGATTGTTCGTATTCGTCCTGCTGCTGTACGTGGCACTTACGTTCAACACGTTTCAATTTCTTCAACGTTTGGCCCTAGCGTCGACGTTGACTTGGCTTCTTTATTGGCCTAAGTTAAAGCGTGAAATAAAAAAATCCCTAACATACCGTTGACACTCAGTGTTCGGTGATGTATTCTTATTAAGTTATGAATTGATCTACCTAAGACTCAGGTGACCAAATTGGTCTTAATCACCGCCTGCCGAGGCAGAAGTTTACTTAAACTTTTGACTCCTTATGTCTTGGTGGCATAGGGATTTTTTTATCCCACCAAACTATTCTGGGAGGTGAACAATGTGAGTGAAAAAGCTATTGCAGTTAAAGCACAACACGTCGAAGACGTCGTTGAAAAGTTTAACAATGCAACCAGTGCAATCGTTGTTGATTACCGTGGGTTAACGGTGGAACAAGTAACCGACCTACGTAAGCAATTGCGTGAAGCAGGCGTTCAAATGAACGTCATCAAGAACAAGATCTTGACTCGGGCTGCTGAAAAGGCGGGTTACGGCGATTTGAATGATGTATTCGCTGGCCCAACGGCCGTTGCTTTCTCTAACGAGGATCCAATTGCCCCAGCTAAGGTTTTGAAGAAGTTTGCTGATAGCGTAGATGCTCTTGAAATCAAGGGTGGTTACATCGAAGGAAACATCGTTTCAATCGATGAAATCAACGTATACGCTACCTTGCCTAGTCGTGAAGAATTACTCGCTACTTTGGCAAGTCAACTTCAAGCACCCGTTCGGAACGTGGCCTACGCAATCAAGGCTATCGTGGACAAGGGCGACGAAGGCGACGCAGCTTAAAGTTTCGTTACGTAACATCAAAAAAACAATTATTGGAGGAAATCTATCATGGCTTTTGATAAAGACACGATCATCGCTTCTCTTAAAGAAGCATCAATTACTGACCTTAGCGACTTAGTTAAGGCAATCGAAGACGAATTTGGCGTTTCAGCTGCTGCTCCTGTAGCCGCAGCCGGTGCTGCTGGTGGCGACGCTGCTGGTGCCAAGGACTCATTCGACGTTGAAATGACTGAATCTGGTGATGCTAAGGTTAAGGCCATCAAGGCTGTCCGTGAAATCACTGGTCTTGGTTTGAAGGACGCTAAGGGTCTTGTTGACAACGTACCATCTGTCATCAAGGAAGGCGTTTCTGAAGACGAAGCTAACGACATCAAGGAAAAGCTTGAAGCCGTTGGTGCCGTGGTTACTTTGAAGTAATCATCTTCACTTACGAAATAATGAACTGCTATCTTCGGGTAGCGGTTTTTTTGTACAATTTTTTATTTAAGTTTTGAAAAAAAGCAAAAAGGATTACCAAAAATGTAGCGATGTTAGGCAATATTAGAAACGTAACGGTGTGTTGGGTGAAGAGTCTGCGCCGCTTCGTGGCGATGATCAGTCGTTATTAATTAAGCAGAAGCAATTGAATTGAGTGTGGTTCCCTTTAAGCGTCCCATGCGGACTCAAGCTAAATAGCTGGGTCCGTATTTTCGTGTCCAGATTTAAAAAAAGTTAACTGCTATAATGGTGAGCCATGATTGTCTTTTACCGCAGAACTTGCGATAATAGAAAGGAGTAAGGGGGAACCAATATGGGGCGAAAATTATGGGGACGGATTCAGAAACATTTGCCATTAATTAAAGCAATTTTTATCTTTTCAATTTTAATCTTTGTGATTCAGACGGTTGGTCGGATTGCCCACGAGGTGAACGGCCAACAGCTGCAATCGGAGTTGGCAACATTGGATACCGGCACGATCTTGCTGTTGATCGCTGGTGGTTTCTTGGCGGTGACACCGATGTTGATCTATGATTTCACGATTGTCGAATTTTTGCCAGGAAAATTTTCTTGGGGGTATATTGTTCGCAGTGGGTGGACCACCAATACATTTACTAATCTGGCTGGAATGGGGGGCTTGTTGGGTGCTAGTCTGCGGGCCAATTTTTACGCGCGGTCGGCAACTAAAAAGCAAGTGGTTTATGCGATCTCTAAGATTGCCTTGTTCCTGTTAGCGGGGCTATCATTGGCCTGTTGGGTGGCGTTAATCTTACTGTTTGGTTTTGACATTGGTCAGCCTTACCGGGGCTATTGGATCTGGTTATTAGGTGGCGGTCTGTATTTTCCGGGCATCTTTCTTTTTACACGCATTAGCGATAGTGAGTTTTTTGCGGATTTGACATTGAAGCGAGAATTAAAGCTGATTCTAGGGTCTAGTCTGGAGTGGGCCAGCTGTGCGGGCTTCTTCCTAGTCATTGGCTGGGCGTTGGGATTACCGATTTCCTTAGCGGCCGTTTTTCCAATGTTTGTGGTGGCGTCAGTCGCTGGGGTTGTCTCGATGATTCCTGGTGGACTGGGATCATTCGATGTTTTTATGATTATTGGTCTAGGATTTTTAGGGGTGAGTCGCGCCGGTGCGACTGGCTGGTTACTCTTGTATCGGTTATTCTATTACTTATTGCCATTTTTAGTGGGGGTCGGTTTCTTCATTCATGATACCGGCCGCCGATTAAATCGGTTCTTAGATGGTCTCCCAGTGGCGGCCTTGCGTCGTGGTGCCCACTGGCTCGTGACAACCTTTATGTATTTTTCCGGGGTGATGATGTTATTATTTGCCACAATTCCGGATGTTGTCTTGGCCAATCGGTTTTATCTGCGATTTGTGCCGTACATGTTTTATTTTTTGAGTCAGGTGACTAATATTGTGATGGCCTTCTTACTAATTGGGCTAGCGCGAGGGGTCGGTGCTCACGTCAAACGCGCTTTCTGGCCGACACTGGTGGTCCTCGTTGTGGCGATTGGGATGACCTTATGGCGGGAGAACTTCCCAGTAGGACTAGCTCTTTTACTTGGCTTAGTTTTGATTTGCTTATTAGTTGCGCGACCGGAACTGTATCGAACTAGTTTTCATTATTCGTGGGGTGGGTTACTCATTGATGGCAGCATTTACGTGGGCACCTTTTTGATGTACACGCTGCTGGGTCTATCGACCTTGCAAGGTCCGCACCATCGGCCCTGGTTCCCCAGTGCCTGGCTATTACCATCAACGCAGGTTTGGTTGAATGGCTTGGGTGGTTTGTTAGTGGCATTGCTGATCATGGTAGGCGTTTACCGGTACTTAGCGTGGACGCAGCCGCAGTGGTTACATCTGAAGTATGATGCGCCGCGAATGCGGGCAATTATCGCGCGTTTCGGTGGTAATGAGGTCAGTCATTTGGCCTTCTTACGGGACAAACAGGCCTACTTCTATCAAGAAGATGGCGCCGATCAGCTGTTTTTATTGTTCCGCCAAAAAGCCGATAAGTTACTGGTTATGGGTGAACCAATCGGTAATCAAGCAAAATTAGAGCCAGCGTTACAGGCGTTTATGAGGGACGCTAATCTGGCTGGGTTACGGCCAGTCTTCTATGAAATCAGTGAAACATTAACGTTGCGGTTGCATGAAATGGGTTTTGATTTCATTAAGATTGGGGAGGAAGGCCACGTTGCGCTATCGACGTTTAGTTTAGCGGGGAAAGCCCATCGAGGCGAACGGGCCCTGATGAATAAGTTTGACCGGGAAGGCTATCAATTTGAATTATTGCAGCCACCGTTACGAGCGCATCAGGTTAATGAGCTCCGGCGAATTTCAGACGCCTGGTTACGGGGCGAAACGGAAAAGGGTTTTTCGATGGGGTTCTTCGATGCCGCTTATTTAGATGAAGCACCGGTAGCGGTAATGCGTAACAAGGCAGGCGACATAGTGGCCTTTGCCAACTTAATGCCTACGGGCGATCAACGGATGACCTCGATTGATTTAATGCGCGCTAGTCCGCAGGCACCGTCTGGCATCATGGATGGTCTGTTTATCTACCTATTCGATTACAGCCGGCAACAAGGCTATGAAAACTTCAATTTGGGAATGGCTCCCTTAGCCAATGTTGGGGTCTCGTCATTTAGCTTCATTGAGGAACGAGCGGCGCATTTAATTTATGAATATGGCTCTAATTTCTATAGTTTTCAGGGACTGCGAGCCTATAAAGCCAAATATGTGACAGATTGGCAACCGAAGTATTTAGCTTATCGGCGCCGCCAGTCGTTGATTTTTAGTATGCTACAGCTGATGCTTGTCATCAACCGACCAGGATCAACGGTAGCGGTTGGGCCTAAGTGGTTAAATGGCTGGTTTGCTAATGCGACTCGGTGGTCAAGTCGAGAAAATGAGTAAAGCGACTACAAAAGGATTCCCGTTCAGAGGTGCTGAACAGGAATCCTTTTGCGTAGCTTAATTCTTAATTCGTATATTTGTAAGGCAGTTGATGTTTAAAAGTGGCAAACCCGTTAAAGATACCGTCAATGGTTGTTGCGTTGATGAATAGATTCATATTTTCTTGTGGGGCAAAGCCAGCGTCGCAAGATTTTTGCATCATGGCAACTAGGTCATCAAAGTAGTGGTCAATATTGAATAAGGCAATTGGCTTTTGATGAACATTGATTTGACTCCATGAGAGCATGGTGGTGAATTCTTCAAATGTTCCAAAGCCACCCGGTAAGACGATGAAGGCATCGGATTGGCGAAGCATTTCATCCTTACGTTCATCCATTGTGGCCGTCTCGATAAACGTCGTGACATCGTCTTTAGCCAAGCCCATTTCGCGTAAGAAGGTGGGAATAATGCCGATGACCTGACCACCAGCGGCCATCGTTGATGTAGCAATTGCGCCCATCAGGCCCTCTTTACCACCACCATAAACGACGGGATGGTCATGATGAGCTAGATAAGTGCCTAAGGCATTGGTTTGTTCTAAAAATTGTGGGTCGTAACCGTGATTAGATCCACAGAAAACACAGACATTTTTAATGGTTGGCATACTGGATTCCCCCAAAATTTGATTAAGTTTAGTATACCGCAAAAAGGCATTGCTAGACTTGTCAATGGCGAGCAAGCAGACTCATTTTGCCCCCATTAGTTTGCTAAACTTAACTAGTGATACGCCTCAGTGGTTCTTTTAGACGGGTGGGCTTATGCTGAATTCGTAATCGTTAGAAATGACTTTTAAGGAGGACATGATGATGACTATGAAGAAGATTGTTGTCGCTGGCGGGGGAACTCTCGGGAGCCAAATTGCTTATCAAACGGCTTTCAGTGGCTTTGATGTGACGCTATATGATATTAACGATGGGGCAATTAGCGCTGCTAAGAGCCGAATGGCTACCTGGGATCAAGCCTATGCGCATGAGGTACACGCCACGCCTGAACAGATTCAGGCGACTAATGCGCGGCTAACTTATGAAACAGACTTGGGTGTGGCCGTAACAGATGCTGATTTGGTAATTGAGGCTATTCCAGAAGTCGTTGATATTAAAAATAAATTTTATAGCCAGTTGGCGAAAGTTGCACCGACCAAAACTATTTTTGCAACAAATACATCAACTTTGTTACCAAGTCAGTTTGCAGCGATTACCCAACGTCCTGAGAAATTCTTAGCACTACACTTTGCTAACCACATTTGGGCCAATAATACAGCTGAGATTATGGGGCACCCAACAACGGATCCGGTGGTTTATGACACAGTCGTAGATTTTGCGCATGCGATTGGCATGATTACAATTGAACTGCATAAGGAACAATCCGGATACGTGCTTAATAGTCTGCTGATTCCGTGGGTTGATGCGGCATTGATTCTGTGGGTTAAAGGGATTGCCGATGTGGAAACCATTGATAAGACTTGGATGTTAGCTGGTGGTTCGCCAATTGGTCCTTTCGGAATTTTGGATGAAGTCGGCTTGCGGACAGCTTACAATATTATGCTTGCCGCTAGCCAACAATCAGGGCGAGAAGATTTGGTGGCTGTCGTGGAAAAACTTAAAACCGACATGTTGGATCAAAACAAGCTGGGCCAGGAAAGTGGCCAAGGATTCTATCACTATCCCAATCCAGCTTTCCGTCAACCGGAGTTTTTAACCAATAGTGTGCCTTCCGTCTAATGAAGGGGTTAGAGTCGTCGGATACAGAGATTAACGTTTATAATTAAATGCCAAGCACCCCACCAGCGTAACCGTAAAGGTTGTGTTAGTGGGGTGCTTTACTTGACGCCTTATTTACTAGGATCTTGTGGATCGGCAGGTTCACCGATCGTGTAGTCATCATTGCTCATAGCTTCAACATTTCCTAACAAGTAGCCATTTCCGACTTGTGAGAAAAAGTCATGGTTGGCCGTAGAGGTGGAAATGCCGTTCATCACAACGGGGTCAACATCTTCTGCAGTATCTGGGAAGAGGGGATCTTGACCCAAGTTCATGAGGGCTTTATTGGCATTGTAGCGGATAAAGGTCAGAACTTTTTCCGTCCAGCCAATTTGGTCGTAAAGTGTATGGGTGTACTTTTCTTCATTATCGTAAAGCTGATAAAGAAAATCATACATCCAGTCCTTCATTTGTTGTTGCTCAGCATCCGTTAATTCTTTCATCCCCAATTGGAATTTATAACCGATGTAGGTACCATGGACGGATTCGTCCCGGAGAATTAACTTGATGATTTCAGCCACGTTGTTCAGTTTGTTGTGGCCAAGATAGTACAGAGGTGTGAAAAAGCCTGAGTAAAACAAGAAGGTTTCCAAGAAGACGCTGGAGATTTTTTTCTTTAGCGGGTGTTCGTCATCGTGATAGAGATCATAGATCCGCTTGGTTTTGTTTTGTAAAAATTCCTCAGAGTCACTCCATTGGAAGATCTCGTCGATTTCATCTGGCGTGTTGAGGGTGGAAAAGATCGTGGAATAGCTTTTAGCATGAACGGATTCCATGAATTGAATGTTATTCAACACGGCAGTTTCATGAGGGGTCCGAATATCCCGTCGTAAGGCCGCCATACCGTCTTGAGACTGCAAGGTATCCAATAACGTGAGACCACCAAAGACGTGACCGACGACCCATTGGTGATCCGTGTCTAGTGTGCGCCAATCATCTAAGTCGTTAGACACCGGAATTCGGGTATCTAGCCAAAACTGTTCTGTTAATTTTTCCCAAGTTGCTTTATCAATCTCGTCAGAAACTGCGTTCCAGTTAATGGCGTTATAATTTTCAATTCGTGCCATGGATGACCACTCCTTTTTACTCGTCTAATGGTGCTTAGATAACACAGCTCTCACATTGGTTAGCGCCGACTTCACCGTTATTATCGGTAAAGGTCCGCACGTAGTAGAGTGACTTAATGCCCTTGCGGAAAGCATAGTTGCGCAGAATGCTAAGGTCACGGGTTGTCATCTTATCAGTCCGACCATCTTTCCATTCGTAGAGGCCGGCTGGAATGGTTGAACGCATGAACAGCGTCAAACTCATACCTTGATCCACATGTTTTTGTGCGGCCGCGTAAACATCAATTACCCGTCGCATATCGGTATCATAGGCTGACTTGTAATAAGGCATCGTGTCGTTGCTGAGATAAGGAGCTGGATAATAGATCTTACCAATCTTCTTTTCCTGGCGTTCTTCGATCCGATTGATGATGGGATGTAAGCTCGCCGTGGTGTCATTGATGTATGAGATAGACCCGTTCGGAGCAACGGCCATCCGGTTTTGATGGTACAGACCATCTTGCATAACGGCCGTTTTCAGTGCGGCCCAGTCTTCTGGTGCGGGCAACCAAACGTTGGCAAATAATTCTTGCACCTTGGCTGACGTTGGCCGCCAATCAGTTTCTGTGTAGCGGTCAAAGTAACGCCCATCCGCGTAAGCGCTCTTGTCAAAGTTGTGGAAGGTTTCGTGTCGTTCCTTGGCAATTTCGTTAGATGCTTTTAACGTCCAGTAGTTCAATAACATGAAGTAGACACTGGTAAAAGCAATACTGTCCTTAGAACCATACATCATGTGGTTCTTAGCGAAGTAACTGTGTAAGCCCATAGCGCCTAGCCCGATGGTGTGACCTAACTGATTACCCTTTTGAATAGAAGGGACGACATCGATATCTGAATGGTCGGTGACATAGGTTAAGGCCCGTACCATGGTTTCCACGGAGTGACCGAAGTCAGGAGAAGACATCAAGTTAACGATGTTGGTTGAGCCCAAGTTGCAGGAGATATCGGTTCCCAGCTTGACGTATTCCTGTTTGTTATTGACCGTTGACGGTGTTTGAACCTGCATGATTTCGGAACAGAGATTGCTCATAACGATCCGACCATCAATTGGGTTTTCTCGGTTAGCCGTGTCAATGTTAACAATGTACGGGTAGCCAGACTCTTGTTGTAGCTTACCGATATCAGTTTCAAGGTCGCGCGCCTTCATTTTCTTCTTGCGAATATCTGGATTGGCTACCAGATTATCGTATTCAGCGGTGATGTCTACGTATGAAAACGGCTTGCCGTAAATGCGTTCAACGTCGTATGGGCTAAACAGGTACATATCAGCATCAGCCGCACAGAGTTCGTAGAATTTATCGGGAACGGTGATACCAAGGGATAACGTTTTTAAGCGGATTTTTTCATCGGCATTTTCCTTTTTGGCACTCAAAAAGGCTACAATATCTGGATGGAAGACACTTAAATAGACAACACCAGCGCCTTGCCGTTGACCTAATTGATTGGAGTAAGAGAAACTGTCTTCTAATAGCTTCATGACGGGAACCACACCGGAAGCGGCGCCCTCAATATGTTTAATCGGATCACCGGCACCACGCAAGTTGGACAGACTAATCCCAACACCACCCCCGATTCGAGAGAGTTGTAAAGCAGAGTTGATGGTCCGCCCAATCGTGTTCATATCATCGGTTGACTGAATCAAGAAACAAGAGACCAATTCACCCCGACGAGACCGACCAGCATTTAAGAAGCTGGGGGTCGCTGGTTGATAACGCTGATGGATAATTTCATCGGCTAAATCGTGGGCTAACTGTTGGTTGCCGCCACCAAAATCTAGGGCGTTCATGGCCACGCGGTCAATGAAGTTTTCTAGATAGAATTCATTGTCGTCCGTCTTTAGGGCGTATTGGGCGTAGAATTTGTAAGCAGCCATAAAGGACTTAAAGTGGAAATCCTGGGCTTTGAGGTAATCATATAAGTCTTCGATGAAGCTGAAAGGATAGGCCGTCACGATCGCTTCTTCGATGTAGTTTTCGGCAATTAGGAAGTCAAAACGTTCCTTAAGCGAGGCAAAGGTCTTTGTATTGGGGATCACGTTTTCCTTCAAGAAGGCTTGCAGCGCTTCTTGATCCTTGTTTAGTGGAATCTGACCATCTACCGGGATGTTGATCTCATTATTCAGGTCGTAGTAAGTGACATCGGGTAAGTGCTTTAAACTCATACAATCAACTCTTCCTTCTCTTAAAATTAGCGGTAAAAATCAAATAAAAATGACGCCACCGTGAACAAACACGACGTCGCCAAGACGGGTTTGTGCCGAACTAATGCGTTAGCCCGCGATTTGCGTTAATTGGTCTGGGCGAAACCCATAGAAGGCTGGCACGCCAGGTGCTTCAACTACCGGAACCGCTTGAAACCCCTTGTCTTTCAAGTAAGAAACGTATTCGGGATGTTGATTAATATTCCGTTCTTCAAACTCCACATTGTGTTCGCTAAGGAAACGCTTTGTCATCTTGCATTGCATACAATTGTTCTTTGAGTAAACTGTTACTTTCATGGTGGGCCACATCCTCTAAAAATTCATTTATTAATGAGTTCAGTGTACACCAGATATCAAAAATTTCAATCAAAAAAGACACCATATTTGGTAGTTGAAACATACAATAACTACCAAATATGGTGTCTGAACGACTAATCTTTTTTTATTGGCCTCTGCGCACTAACTACGGTAAAATGAAGAGTAAAAGGTGGCGGAGAAATTTGACTAATCACTATTATACACAAAATCCAGATGTTTTACACGAAGAACAGCATTGGCCGTTTACCCTCTTAGGTAACGAATTGTTGTTTACCACCGACAACGGGGTGTTTTCTAAAAATCGGGTGGATTATGGGTCACGGGTCTTATTAGCGGCATTTAACGCGGCCAAGACACCAGCAGGGCCGTGGTTGGACTTGGGAACCGGGTATGGCCCAATCGGCTTGGCGTTAGCAAAGCGGTGGCCAGATCGGCAAGTTACAATGGTGGATGTTAATGAATTGGCATTAGCGTTGGCCCGAAAAAACGCGACTGCGAATCAGATTGAAAACGTTGAAATTAAGACCTCAGATATTTATGACCAAGTCACACAACGTTATGCGGCTATCTTAACGAACCCACCGGTCCGGGCGGGTAAGCAAGTGGTGACGGCCATGCTAACCGGGGCTGCCGATCATCTGCTACCAGGTGGAACGTTAACGGTCGTTTTACAGAAGAAGCAGGGTGCACCGTCAGCAGAAAAAACCATGCAAGCCACTTTTGGTAATTGCACCATTATCAAAAAAGACAAGGGTTACTACATCTTGGAAAGTACGAAGGACGCGTTAGCTTAGAAAGAAGGATACCTGAGTGCGGGAACAAACTTATACGGCGCAGCAGCGTCACTACATGGAAGAAGCACTCTTTGAAGCTGAGCAGGCCGCAGTGATTGGAGAAGTGCCAATTGGAGCGGTCATTGTCCATAACGGTCAGATTATTGGGCGCGGTCATAATCTGCGCGAGCACGGGCATGATGCAACGTTACATGCTGAGATTCGGGCAATTGAAGAAGCATGTGCGACGTTGCAGAGCTGGCGTTTGAACGATTGTCAGCTATACGTTACGATTGAGCCGTGTTTGATGTGTAGTGGGGCCATCATTAATGCGCGGATACCCGAAGTGTTTTATGGTGCCCGTGATCCCAAGGCGGGTGCCGTTGATAGCCTTTATGAATCATTGACAGACTCACGATTAAATCATACCGTGGCGGTTCATGAAGGACTATTGGCCAAAGATGCTGGTGAGCGAATGGTGGCGTTCTTTAAGGCAGCTCGTCGCCGACAAAAGGCGGCTAAGAAGGCGAGAAAAGCCGCCCAAGCTAACGCTACTGATAAGCTGCTAGACAGCACCAAGAAATCATGATATAGTAGTATTTGCCGTTAAGGCCTTGGAGCAAGGGTGGGCTTACGAATCGTGTCAGGTCCGGAAGGAAGCAGCACTAAGTTTGTTTCGCTTTGTGCTTCAAGTTTATGAGCTAATTCCAACTCCTAGTCATTGACTGGGAGTTTTTTCATGTCTAAAATTATCGGATTAAATTCTACTAAATTCTGATGACTGAGTCGTGACAGCGACCGACTAAAAAGGCTATAATTGAACAGTGATTTTTAATCAGTAATTAAATGAGAAGGGGACGACTGGCATGGCTTATCAAGCACTTTACCGGGTGTGGCGCCCGCAACAGTTTAAAGATATGATCGGGCAAGAAGTGGTCACACGTACGCTAAAAAATGCCATTACCACTAAACAAATTAGTCATGCCTACCTGTTTGCCGGCCCTCGAGGAACGGGGAAAACGTCGGCAGCGAAGATTTTTGCTAAGGCGATTAACTGCCATCATCAAACGGATGGTGAGCCGTGTAATAAATGTGACACCTGTCAGGCGATTACCAATGGCACCCTGAATGATGTGATTGAAATTGATGCGGCTTCCAATAATGGGGTCGAAGAAATTCGTGATATTCGCGATAAGGTTAAATACGCGCCAACGGTTGCGGATTATAAAGTCTATATCATCGATGAAGTGCATATGTTGTCAACTGGGGCGTTCAATGCACTGTTGAAAACGTTGGAAGAGCCACCGGCCAATGTGATCTTTATCTTAGCTACGACGGAACCGCATAAGATTCCCGCAACCATTATTTCGCGAACCCAACGCTTTGATTTTAAACGGATTGCGGCCAGTGATAGTTATAGTCGGATGACTTACATCTTGGATCAAAAGGGTGTGACGTACGACGAACAGGCGCTTAAGGTCATTGCTAAGGCGGCCGAAGGGGGCATGCGGGATGCATTGAGCATTTTAGATCAAGCCCTATCGTTTGGTGATAATGAGATTACTTTGGATAATGCCTTGCTAGTGACGGGAAGTGTGACTCATGAATTGCTGGCGACTTACATGCAACAGGTTGTGGCGGGTGACACGAAAGCGGCCTTGGCGACTTTACAATCGGTCTTAGAGGCAGGCAAGGATGCAGAACGCTTCAGTGAAGATGTGATTGGTTACGCGCGTGATCTGTTGCTGTATCAACAAGCGCCCCAGATGGTGGAAGAAGCCGAGATGGGGAGTGTCAGCGAAGACTTCCAGACATTGGCCCAACAAACACCGGCTTCTGCGATGTATGCCATGATTAATGAATTGAATGCGATTCAACAACAGATGCGCTACACGACCCATCCGGATGTGTATTTGGAAATCCTGACTATCAAGTTGGCCGAAATTGGTCGGCAAAAGACTGCGTCAACGACAGCACCAACCGGAACAGCTACGGCAACAGAGCAGCCAGCCGCTAACGCTAGCGAACTGGCCAACTTGCAACGTGAAGTTGAACAATTACGGACGACGGTTAAGCATCTGGAACAGACACCGGCAACGCCTAAGGCTACAGCAAAACTGCGGACAACCAAGCAGGTACCGGTTAAAGAGGTCAACTTAGCGAAGATTTATCCAGTTTTGGGGGCGGCTACCCGGGATAAGTTGAATCAATTGCAAGAGGTTTGGCCGGATATTCTAAATAGTCTATCAACCTCGCAACGGGCAGTGATGAAGGTTTCTCAACCGGTTGCAGCGGCGGATTCAGGTGTCATTGTGGCGTTTGATTATTCTTTCTTGTACCAACGAGCGACGTCAGATCAAGAACTGACAGACGCACTAGAAAATGGGATGGATCGGATGATTGGGACCGCTTTGCCTGTGGTGTTCGTTCCGAAAGAAGAATGGCCGACGATTCGGAAGAATTATTTGACGGCGCATAAGGATGAGTTGCAAAATACGAATCATGAACCGGCCGAAAGTCAGGCACCACAACCGAATCCGGTTGTGGCAAAAGCAGAGGAATTGTTTGGTAGCGTCGTTGACGTGAAAGCAGATTAATAAATGAAAGGATGATTAATGATGCGGAACATGGGAAATATGGGGAATATGATGAAACAAATGCGGCAAATGCAAAAGAAAATGGAAGAGGATCAAGCCAATTTAAATGCGCAGTCCTTTACCGGCGTATCACCAGATAGCATGGTACAGGCGACCTTTACGGGTGAACGGAAGATGACGGATTTAACGATCAAGCCAGAAGCGATTGATCCCGATGATCCTGATATGCTGGCCGATTTGGTCTTAGCGGCCGTTAATGATGCATTAGGGCAAGTTGACGATGCGACAAAACAATCATTAGGGAAGTACACACAAGGGATGAATATTCCAGGAATGTAAGCAAGAAAGGACGTTTGCGGCATGCAGTATCCAGAACCCATTGCCCAGTTGATTGATGGGTACATGAAATTGCCAGGAATTGGACAGAAGTCGGCGACACGCTTGGCTTTCTTTACGATTGATATGGCTGAAGATGATGTGACGGCTTTTTCTAAGGCGTTGATTGCCGCCAAACGGGATCTTCATTTTTGCTCAATCTGTGGCAACATCACGGAGGGTGATCCGTGTTCAATTTGTGCAGATAAGACGCGCGACCAAACCCATGTACTGGTGGTTGAACAGCCTAAAGACATCATGGTGATGGAAAAGATGAAAGAATATCATGGCTTATACCATGTGCTACATGGGGTCATGTCGCCAATTGAAGGCAAGGGCCCTGAGGATTTGAATATTGCGAGCCTAATTAATCGACTCCAACAAAACCCTAGTATTAAAGAAGTCATTATTGCGACGAACGCGACACCAGAAGGGGAAGCAACGGCAATGTACTTGTCTCGGCTGATTAAGCCGGCGGGGATTAAAGTGACGCGCTTAGCCCATGGCTTGTCAGTCGGCAGCGATATTGAATACGCCGATGAAATGACCTTATTTAAGGCCGTTGAAGGGCGGACAGAGATGTAGGTCAGGAGGCTAGGCAAATGTTTGGTAGAAAAAAACGACAGTTACCCCGTTTAAAGGCAGCATATGATGACCAGCTGTTGACGGCTATTGATCGCGCTAAAGATCGTTGGGACCACGCGAAGCAAACAGAAGAAGCCATTGCGGACGCGGATAATCAGGTAACCGCTAATACAGCCTTGACCCGGCAAACGTATCTCTTTTTATATCGAGAAGCCCGTCGGCGTCAGGTTAAAGGACGGCATATTTCAGCGGCGGTTTTTCGAGATTAATTGGCATTGAGGCTTGAGAGGATTATTCTCAAGCCTTTTTTGCGTATCAATAACTGATGGTGCTAGTTAGGTTCCAGTAAGTAAATTTCGGTTAGGTTACACTCAGCGGATTCTCTGAGAAATCCGGCAATGCAAATAGACATCATTTCTGAATTCAAGTACAATATACCTATCAATAAAAAATGGGGTCGAGTCGATTGTCAGGAACATTTATTAGTTTTGAAGGTCCAGATGGTGCTGGTAAAACCAGTGCATTACAAGCTATTACCACGCAAATCAAACCGGTATTAGGCGATCAACTGGTGATTACCAGAGAACCGGGTGGCAATCCGATTTCTGAAAGTATCCGGGCCATTATTTTGGATCGGGCCAATACGGCAATGGATTATCGAACAGAGGCGCTATTGTATGCGGCAGCTCGGCGGCAGCATTTGGCACAGACCATTTTACCGGCCTTGGCTGCGGATAAGTTGGTGCTGTGTGATCGGTATGTCGACAGCTCAGTCGCCTATCAAGGTGCTGGTCGACAAATCGGTGAGGACGCTGTTGCTCAAATGAATACTTTTGCAACAGATGGACTACTGCCCGCCTTGACGGTGTATTTTGATGTTCCTGCTGAAATTGGGTTACGCCGGATTCAAGCTCACCGTGATCCCCAAAAGGTCGATCGCTTAGATGTTGAACAGGCGGCCTTCCATGACCGTGTGCGGGCTGCCTATTTACGGTTACAGGCCGCGCATCCCGACCGTATCAAGCTAATTGATGCCACACAGAAGCGTGAAACGGTTGTGACCACGGCATTAACCTTGATTAAGCAGGCGGCACAAAATTATTTTGACTAAGTAGCGGTATGAGGGAGGAAACGAGTATGAAGTTATTAATTGCCATCGTCCAAGATAAGGACGCAAATCGCTTAAGTAATGAATTTATCGATCATGATATTCGGGCAACTCGGTTGTCAACGACGGGTGGGTTCTTAAAGTCGGGAAATACAACCTACATGATTGGATTGGAAGATGAACGGGTCGATGAAGTCTTAGAAATGATCAAGACAGCTAGTCACACGCGGCAACAGTTCATGACACCACCAGTTAATTTGGATGCGCAATTGGATAGCACATCGGCTTATCCCGTTGAAGTTCAGGTTGGTGGTGCAACGGTCTTTGTACTACCAGTCGATCAGTTTCACCAATTCTAGGAGGCTACGATGACTGAAGAATCTGTGGTAGCGGTGGCCCAACGATTGCAGCCACAGTTAGTCACCCATCTCATGACTTTGATTCAAACCAAACGTTTGGCGCACGCCTACCTATTTAATGGTGCTGATGGAACCGGGCGTCAGCAGGTCGCACAGACGGTGGCGATGCGGTTATTCTGCCAAAACGTAACGGATAATTTGCCCTGTGGTCAGTGTTCGGAGTGTCGACGGATTTTAGCCGGTGATCATCCCGATGTGGTTAGCGTTGTTCCCGATGGGCAACGGATTAAGGTGGATCAAGTTCGCTATTTAAAGGCGGAGTTTACGAAAAGTGCGGTTGAAGGTAATCAAAAGATCTTTATCGTGGATCAAGTTGAACGGATGACGACGGGGGCTGCGAATAGTCTGCTCAAATTTATTGAGGAACCCGTTGGGAATACCGTGGCGTTACTGCTAACGGCTAATAAAAATTTGATTTTGCCAACGATTCTGTCGCGAACACAGATCGTTGATTTTTTGCGAGTAGCGCCGCAAGCATTGTTAACGGCCTTAGCTGATGCAGGGATAACTCCTAGTCAACGTTACTTATTGACGACTTTGACTGAAAGTGTCACCGCGGCACAAGAGTTAGTGGTCGACGATTGGTTAAGAGATGCGCAACAAGCGGTTGGTCAGTGGTTTAGCGCGTGTTGTGTGGGTGATGAACGGGCATTTGTGCGGGTCCAAACGGAATTAGTGCCGCTAGCACTTAACCGCGATCGTCAAGGTGTGTTGTTAGATATGGTGGTTCAAGCTTGGCACGACGCACTTCGGCAGCAAAATGCAACGCTTGAGGCGGCGTCATTGGCGTTTCCCCAAGTGGCACAGGCCAGTCAACAGGTTGCCCAACGGCTTTCAATTGATCAATTGGTCCGCGTGATGACATTAACCTTAGCAACACGGGGCCAATTGGCTGGTAATTTGAATTTTCAAGCAATTTTAGAAGCCTTGACGCTGGAAATACTGACGATCACGGCACGTTAGGTTAGATATGAAGGGGTGGCAATGTTGGATAAACAGGAAATTTATGATCAATTTAAAGATCTGGAAGGCCAGCTACACGCCATGCTCGCCCAGTTCGCTGACCTCCAGGGTGAAATGACGCAGGCACTGGAGCAAAATGCCGAATTAGAAATTGAAAATCAGCATCTCCGAGAACTTGTGCGAGAACTTCAACGAACGTTGCCGGAGGACCCGGAAACGCCGCAGGGATTGTCTAAATCGCGGCAGATCTTAGAAAAACTGTATGAGGAAGGCTTTCACGTCTGCCGTGAGTTTTACGGAACTCGGCGTAAACAAGACGAAGAGTGCGCCTTTTGCTTAGAGGTTATTTATCGCGATCAATAGGAGGCGTCAACGTGGAACAGCAACGCAGTTTTCAAACTGAAACGGGGGGACACTTGTATCTGGTCCCTACGCCAATTGGTAATTTAGATGACATGACTTTTCGCGCGGTCAAAACGTTAACGGCGGTCGATCTAATCGCGGCAGAGGATACGCGTAACACGCAGAAATTATTAAATCATTTTGAAATTACCACTAAGCAAATCAGTTTTCATGAACATAATACACAAGAACGAATTCCGCAACTGATTGCGAAGTTAAAACAAGGCATGCAGATTGCTCAGGTGAGTGATGCGGGCATGCCGTCAATTTCAGATCCCGGCCATGAATTGGTTAATGCTTGTATCGATGCCCATATTCCAGTGGTGCCGTTACCTGGAGCAAATGCCGGGTTAACAGCGTTAATCGCATCAGGATTAGCACCACAACCCTTTTACTTTTATGGTTTCTTAGATCGTAAGCCTAAGGATCAAAAAGCGGAGATCGCTGGCCTTGCCCAACGACCGGAAACGTTGATTTTTTATGAAGCGCCCCATCGCTTGAAAAAGACGCTTCAAAATTTGGCGGCTGGTTTTGGCGATGAGCGACCAGCCGTGCTTTGTCGGGAACTGACGAAGCGTTACGAAGAGTTTTTACGCGGCTCATTAGCTGAATTAGCAAGTTGGGCGGCCACGGATACCGTTCGTGGTGAGTTTGTCGTGTTGGTTGGTGGCAATCCGGCACCGACTACGACGGCCACAACTGCGGTGGATCTAAGCGAACCAATCGATGTACAAGTTGATCGGCTAATTGCGGCGGGTGAGAAGCCCAATGATGCGATTAAAGAAGTCGCCAAATTACGTGGCGCGAAGAAACAGGAAATCTATCGACAATATCATCATTTAGACGAGGAGTGACCCAGGTGGCCGCAAATGAATTTTCCGAAACACACCGGGTCGTTTACTATGAAGCAGACGATACCGGCCAATTAACCTTAGCGATGCTAATCAATTTATTTGTGTTGGTGTCAGAAGATCAAAATGACGCTTTAGGATTGAGTACGGCCTTTGTTCAAAGTCATGGTGTTGGTTGGGTGGTTACCCAATACCACCTCCACATTGATGAATTGCCACGAACGGGTGCACAAGTAACAATTAAGACGCGGGCCACGGCCTATAACCGTTACTTTGCGTACCGGGAATACTGGTTATTAGACGCTGCTGGTCAAGTGTTGGCCTATGGTGAAGGTATCTGGGTGACGATGAGTTATGCAACACGCAAGATTACCACCATCCCCGCCGAGGTCATGGCACCTTACCACAGTGAAGAGCAAACGCGTCTACCACGGTTGCCACGACCTGACCATTTTGACGAGGCCGTGAATCAAACGCTCAAACCTTATACCGTTCGCTACTTTGATATTGATGGTAACGGGCACGTGAATAATGCCCATTACTTTGACTGGATGTTAGATGTTTTGCCAGCAACTTTTTTGCGGGCGCATCATCCGACTGATGTAAAGATCCGATTTGAAAATGAGGTTCAGTATGGGCATCAAGTTACCAGCGAATTGTCTCAAGCAGCGGCCTTGACAACGCAACATATGATCAAAGTGGGCGACCTTACAGCGGTTAAAGCGACGATTCAATGGGATAACCGCTAACTTTTGGTTAATTTCAGGCAGGGTTACTGTGGTTCTTAGCAGTTTGTGGTAGTATAGTAAACTGATAAAAGCAGTGAATGGACGTAATTGCCGCGGAAGTATCACTAGCGGTGGGCAATTGGGGACAGCTCGAGTGCCCCATTTTGGTAAAGCACAGTGAAGGGGAACACAAGATATTATGAAGATTTTAGCAATTGATACGTCGAATCGACCGCTGAGCGTTGCGGTATTGGACGATACGACCGTTCTTGCGGCTATTACGGTGACGGTTCATCAGAAACATGCAGAATATCTGTTGCCGGAAATTGAACGACTTTTAGCCATGGCGGCTCTAAAACCAGGTGATTTAGATCGGGTGGTAGTGGCTGCTGGTCCGGGGTCGTACACCGGCATTCGGATTGCGGTGACAACCGCCAAGACTTTGGCAGCAACTTTGGATCTAGACTTAGTGGCCTTATCCAGCTTAGCGACGTTAGTTGCTAATGTGCCGGTTGAGGGTGCGTTGGTGGCTCCCATTTTTGACGCGCGGAATCAAAACGTCTTTGCCGGGTTATACCGGATTAAAGCGGGCATGCCGGTACCAGTGATTGCCGATGCGCACGTCAATATCACAACATTTTTGACGGCAGTGACGGAGTATGCGGAACCCGTTTGGTTTTTGGGCGATGCGGCTCACTTTGACGACCTGATTAATACCACCGTCTCTGCGGCGACACCAGTCGTGAGTCCGTGGATGAATTTGCCACAAGCTGCCACGATCGGTCTGTTGGGCCAGCAGCTCAGTCCAGTGACTGACGTTGATCGGTTCGTGCCAAACTATTTACGTTTAACGCAAGCAGAAGCCGAATGGCGAGCTAAGAACCCTAATGAGGATACTGAATCGTATGTTGAAAAAATTTAAAGTCTGGTATAAAAATGTATTTGGGAGTCGTCGTGAACTCGTCCGTGAAGAAGCCATGGATGTGAAAAATCATCGGGTCGAAATACGCGATACCACGTATTTTGTCGCTAAGGCGTTGTTTACAGATATCCCAGAAATGATTGATATTGAACGCGCTGTTTATGCTGGGAAGGCGCCCTGGGATGCCACGGCGTTTGCCAACGAATTGCGGCGGGAAAAAGACCGATTGTATTTGGTTATTCGCAAGAATGATCGGTTATTAGCCTTCATTGGCAGCACGTTTGATGAACGGACGCGAGACGCGCATATTACGAATATTGCTGTCTTGCCTGATTATCAAAGTCGGGGGCTGGGTCGCTTTTTAATGGGGATTATGATTAAAAAGGCTCGGCACTTAAATTACAAGACCGTTAGCTTGGAAGTTCGGGTATCCAATAAAAATGCGCAAAAGCTTTATCGTGACTTGGACTTTGAACAAACCGGTATTAAGCGGGGGTATTACTTCGGTGATCACGAAGATGCCGCCGATATGGTTTTGTATTTAAAAGATGACGAAGCTGATGCAACGGTAGCAACCAAAAAGGACGAGTAGGCACTTGGCCGCTCGTCTTTTTGCGAGAAAATAAATGGGAGTGAGTCCAACGGAAAAGCGAAATTTGATTTTAGCATTCGAATCAAGTTGTGATGAAACAAGTGTGGCAGTGATTGAAGACGGTCATCGGATTTTATCCAATATTGTGGCTACGCAGATCAAGAGCCATCAACGCTTTGGTGGTGTCGTGCCAGAAGTTGCCAGTCGTCATCATATTGAAGAAATTACCTTGTGCATTGAAGACGCGCTTGCCGAAGCTCAGGTTGGTTATGATGATCTGACCGCAGTGGCCGTTACTTATGGACCAGGATTGGTAGGGGCGTTATTGATTGGTGTGACAGCGGCTAAAACCGTTGCGTTTGCCCACAATCTGCCGTTGATTCCGGTGAATCACATGGCGGGTCACATTTATGCTGCCCGCTACGTTGAACCAATTGAATTTCCAGCCATGGCGTTGTTGGTATCTGGCGGGCACACGGAATTGGTTTACATGCCGGCAGAAAATCAATTTGAAATTATTGGTGAAACGCGCGACGATGCCGCCGGGGAGGCTTATGATAAAGTGGGTCGAGTGATGGGCGTTAATTATCCAGCTGGTAAGACGGTGGATGACTGGGCGCACCAAGGCCGCGATACCTTTAAATTTCCCCGAGCAATGGAAAAAGACGATAACTTCGATTTCAGTTTCAGCGGATTGAAGAGTGCTTTTATTAACACCACCCATCATGCCGACCAGATTGGCGAAACGCTTAATAAGCAAGACTTGGCAGCTAGTTTCCAGCAGGCTGTGGTCGACGTGTTAGCCGAGAAAACCCAACGGGCATTGGCCGATTATCCAGTTAAACAATTGATTCTGGCTGGTGGCGTTGCTGCTAACCGTGGGTTACGGGAACGACTAGCAGCTGATCTTGCCAGCAACCCCACAACGCATTTGGTCAAGGCACCCTTGAAGTTGTGTGGAGATAATGCAGCGATGATCGGTGCGTTTGCCTACGTGGCCTATCAACATGGCGTTTTGGCGGATACAAGCTTGAACGCCGACCCTAGCTTGGAATTTGATTGGGTAGCTGATCCAGTTAAATAGTTGATGGTCATTTGATTGATCGAAAATAAATCGCGATAAATATAAAAGAGTGAGCCGGCCTAGCCAGTTCACTCTTTTTGTTAATCATAAATCGTGTCTCGCCGATAAACGAGAACACCGGCTAAAGTTAAGAGGGCCGAAAACCCAATGGCGAGCCACAAAACCAGTGACCAGCTGAGCTGACCTAACCACCCGAATAAGACGGGACCCGCTGCAGCTAGGAGGTAGCCAGCAGACTGAGCCATACCGGAGAGGTCGGCCGTTTCAAAGCCATTAGTCGTCTGTTGCGTGAAGAAGATTACGGCGAGGTTGAAAGCAGCGCCGGAGCCAAAACCCAACAGTAAGCATAACAGCACGGCAACACTAAAGGAGAAATGAGGGAGCAAGATGCCTGCCGTTCCCCCAATGAAGCCAACGCCGACCGTCCCAATCATAGCGGCAGTTCCGCGATGAGAGTTTGACAGGGTGGGGACTAAATAGGCGAGTGGTAGGCCGGCTAGTTGCATCACCGTGACCAAGTTTCCCGCCGCAATGGTTGAAAATCCCCGGGTACTAAGAATGGTGGGTAACCAAGTGAGCAAAGAGTAATAGACCAAAGCCTGTAACCCAAAGAAGGCAGTGACAATCCAGGCGCGAGGGGTGCGCCAAACGCTGGGATGGGTATCAGAAGTATGGTGCGCCGTTATCGCCGGTGCTGGGTGATTGAATTTTAGATTGGGTAACCAGACGACTAAGTTCACAAGCCCGATTGCGGATAACACGGCAATGGTTAATGAAAGTGGCCAGTGTGCAGCCAGGACGCCAGAAAGTCCGGTACCCAAAGAGCCAATCAATAACATCGATAGCGTGTATTCACTAGTTGCTACGTTAATTTTAGTGGGGAAATTATCCTTAATGACGGCTGGAATGAGGACGTTACCGCCATCAACGCCAATCCCGACCAGGAAGGTTCCCAGTAATAGACTGGCTACGGTGGGGATGACCCGTAAGTAACTGCCCACTGCCAGTAAGATCAACATGACATAAATGGTCCATTCGTTACCAAAGCGGCGCCCCCAGCGCGCAATCAATGGTGACATGACAGCAAAAGTCAGAAGGGGAATGGTGGTGATTAATCCCGCTAGTGAGCTGGGCAGACCAATCGTTCGTTGAAGACTGTGCATGAGCCCAGGCATCATGGTGATGGGGAGCCGCATATTGGTCGCCACCAGCATCATCCCTAAGGTGAGGTAGCGACTGTGTTCGTGTGGTGTGTTCATGATATCAACTTCTCTTTCTCTCTTATTTCGATGATTATCGAACAACGAAGGCAAAAACTACAGGGTTGCAAGGAACCCTGGTAAGACGCGATCGAACGTTGATTGACGTAACGATAGATACTTGGTCTGTGCGACCTGACGGGTATTGGTTAAACCGACTAACCGCAATGCTTTGAAATGATAAGACACGGTTGACTTGCTAATATTCAACTGACCCCCAATCTCACTGCAAGTCAATTCACGTTGGGCCTGATAGAGCACCCGAATGATCCGTAAGCGGTTTGGTTCAGCCAATGCTTTAAAGATAGCAGCTCGTTCATCGTCAGTGACCAATGAGGCTGTTTCGATATTCATAGAACTAAGTATACCTATTTTGGTGAGATTCGCAAGATTGACCAGCAAAAAACGCAATTTAAAAAAGCCACCCCGGGGGAGTGGCTAGAGAGACTAAGTGATAGACATTAGTCAGCAAAATTTTCTAACGCGAGACTCTTTTCAGTCCAGTCGTCTTCAGTTTGAGCAAGCGTGGTGGTGACAGTCGTGAGTTGAGTCTGTAAATCAGCTAATTTGGCGACGTCGTTAAAGTTCTCGGGAGCACTCATGGCAGTTTCGATTTGTGACTTTTCGGTTTCTAACTGCGCGAGTTGTTCTTCTAAGGCGTCAACTTGACGTGAGAGTTTGCGTTTGGCTTTTTGCTGTTCTTTTTGTTGTTGATAATCAACCTGCGTTTTCTTAGGGGCAGCGGTTGTTGGGTGGGTGGCTTCCGCTTCGGCCGCTTCCTTTTCAGCATACGCTGTTTGTTCCGCCTTTTTAGAAACGTAGTAGTCATAGTTGCCCAGATAACGGGTCGTTCCCTTTGGACCGAGTTCAACGACTTGAGTGGCGACTTGATTGATGAAATAACGGTCATGGGAAACAAATAGAATCGTGCCATCAAATTCGTTCAGGGCGTTTTCTAAGACTTCGCGGCTGTCGATGTCCAAGTGGTTGGTCGGTTCGTCGAGCATTAGGAAGTTATCGTGACGAAGTGCTAACTTGGTCAATAACAGACGTGCCCGTTCGCCCCCACTGAGACTATGAACGCTTTTATCAACATCACTACCGGTAAAGAGAAAGCTACCCAAAATTGAACGAATATCGCCTTCGCGGGTCGTGGGATGATCATCCCAAAGTTCGTGGAGCACCGTTTTTTTCTCGTGCAGGGTGGCTTGATCCTGGTCATAGTAACCAGTGTCCACACCGGTTCCGAAGATAATCTGCCCTTGAATGGCGGGTAGACGGCCCAAAATAGTTTTGAGAAGCGTTGATTTGCCAATGCCGTTAGGCCCCACAATGGCGACCGCTTGGTGCTTTTTGATGTCTAAGTTAACGGGGGCACAGAGGATCTGTTGGTCGTAGCCCACTGCACCGTTCACAACATCTAGGACGACGTTACCACTCTGACGGTGTGGCTGAAATTGGAAACGGGCGACCTTTTCGTCACCCTCGGGCTTGTCAATTCGGTCCATCTTTTCCAATTGTTTCCGTCGCGCTTGGGCCCGCTTAGTCGTGGATGCCCGGACAATGTTTTTGTTAACAAAGTCCTCGAGTTTAGAAATCTCGGTCTGTTGTTTATCGTACTCTTTCCATTCTTGGCGTAAGCGCTCAGCTTTAGCAGTGATGTAATGGGAATAGTTGCCGGGGTAGTGAACCAAGCCACCATGGGCCATATCGTAGACATCGTTGACAACGTGATCGAGAAAGTACCGGTCATGGGAGACAACCAAAATGGCACCTGAGTAGCCCTGAAGGTAACTTTCTAACCAAGTCAAGGTTTCTACGTCCAGGTGGTTGGTCGGTTCATCTAAAATGAGCAAGTCGGGTCGTTCAAGCAAGAGTTTGGCTAGGGCTAATTGGGTACGCTGCCCACCGGAGAGTTCATTAATGGGCTTGTCATAGTAAGCTTCACCAAACTCAAATCCATGTAAAACGCCGCGAATCTCAGCCTGATAGCCGTAACCATTATGGTCACTGAAGTCCTGTTGTAATTGATCGTAGGTCGCGCTGATTTGTTGGAACTGTTCCGTATCGACAATTACTGCCGGGTCACTCATTTGCTGTTCAAGATCGTGAATGCGATCCTCCATGGCACGGACTTCAGCGAAGACACTAAGCATCTCATTCCAAACAGTCTCACTGGAAGCCAGACCGGCATTTTGGGCTTGATAACCAATTGTCAATCCACGTTTAGTGGTAATTTGGCCTTCATCAGGCGTTGTTTCACCAGCAATCATTTTAAGCAGCGTTGATTTGCCGGCACCGTTACGACCCACTAAGGCCACACGCCCGTGTTCGGGGACATCTAAACTAACATTTTCAAAGAGGACACTGGCGCCAAAGCGGCGAGTGACCTGCTGTACTTGTAAGAGAATCACAGTGACTAAACCTCCCTTTTCCGTTTAAAAGTCATGGGTCTATTTTAGCATATTCTTAGAGCAGACCGAAATTCCGAAATAATTGTGAAAAATATTTGCAAATTCTTTCACAAAGCGGGCGGCTATGCTATAATTTATAAGAAAGCAATTTTCACAATCAGTAAACAATTTTAGAGAAAGCGTTGTTGCCAATTGGTGATGACGACTAGGGTTGATTAGGAGGTCTCGTTTTTTGACAGAACAAAAAATTCCTCGCGCCACAGCGAAACGGTTACCCATTTATTACCGTTATCTCAATATCCTGTTGGACGCGGATAAAACACGGGTTTCATCGACAGAGCTATCTGAAGCCGTTAAGGTGGATTCAGCAACTATTCGGCGTGATTTTTCGTATTTCGGTGCCTTGGGCAAACGGGGATACGGCTATGACGTTGAGAGTTTGATTAAGTTCTTTAAGAAAATCTTGAATCAGGATCGGCTAACCAATGTGGCCCTAATTGGGGTTGGAAATTTGGGACATGCCTTATTAAACTTTAATTTTCATCAGGATGGCAATGTGCGAATCAGTGCAGCCTTTGATGTTAATGAGGCCATTGCCAACACCATTCAAAGTGGCGTCCCCATCTATCCGATGACGGATTTACGGACCCAATTGGAAGAACAACAGATTCAAGTAGCTATTTTAACCGTTCCTTCTGATGTCGCCCAGTCTGTTACGGATGATGCCGTTGCCGGTGGCGTCAAAGGAATCTTGAACTTTACACCGCTACGAATCACGGTACCCAAAGATGTCCGCGTACAAAACGTTGATTTGACTAATGAGTTGCAAACACTCATTTACTTCTTGGAACATTACAATAGCAAAGAATAATTGGAAGTCGTAATCGATTGTGATTGCGACTTTTTGGTTGTCATGAAAGAGATGGGTGAATTACTTTGTCAAATTCCTTGATTTTTACTGGGAAAAACCATATATTAGATATTGTTGATTAGCACTTATGTTAGTCAAGTGCTAACAGTGCTAAAAAGTAAGTTTATTGGAGGGATTTAAGTGTTAAAACCATTAGGAGACCGCGTCATTTTAGATCAACCACAAGAAGAAGAAACCACGGTTGGCGGCATTGTTTTAGCAAGTAATGCGCAAGAAAAGCCATCAACGGCAAACGTCGTTGCTGTGAGCGATGGTCGTGTGTTAGACAATGGCGACAAGGTAGCCCCAACTGTTAAGGTTGGCGACAAGGTATTGTTCGATAAGTATGCTGGTACTGAAGTAAAGTATGACGGCCAGACTTACCTTGTTTTACACGAAAAGGATTTAGTTGCCGTTATCGACTAAGCCTTTCCCACTGATCTAAGAGACAATTAAAAATAATATGAGGTGAATTTGAATTATGGCTAAAGAATTGAAGTTCTCTGAAGACGCACGTAGCAAGATGCTTGCTGGTGTTGATAAATTAGCGAACACCGTTAAGACCACCTTAGGACCTAAGGGGCGTAACGTGGTTCTCGAACAAAGTTATGGCAACCCAACCATCACTAACGATGGGGTAACGATTGCTAAAGCAATTGAATTAGAAGATCACTTTGAAAATATGGGCGCAAAGCTCGTTTCCGAAGTTGCTTCCAAGACCAACGATATTGCTGGTGATGGGACCACTACGGCGACAGTATTGACGCAAGCCATCGTTAACGAAGGCATGAAGAACGTTACTGCTGGGGCTAACCCAGTCGGAATCCGTCGCGGGATTGAAAAGGCGACTGGTGCCGCTGTTGATGCATTGCACAAGATGTCTCATGACGTTAAGACTAAAGATGACATCGCCCAGATCGCATCCATTTCTTCTGCAAGTAAAGAAACCGGTAAGTTAATTGCGGACGCCATGGAAAAGGTTGGTAACGATGGTGTTATCACTATTGAAGAATCCCGTGGGGTTGATACGAGCTTAGACGTTGTTGAAGGGATGCAATTCGACCGTGGTTACATGTCACAATACATGGTCACGGATAATGATAAGATGGAAGCAAACCTTGACAACCCATATATCTTAATCACAGATAAGAAGATTGCCAACATCCAAGATATCTTGCCATTGTTGCAATCAGTTGTTGAACAAAGCCGTTCACTCTTAATCATCGCTGATGATATCACGGGTGAAGCTTTGCCAACCTTAGTCTTGAACAAGATGCGTGGAACGTTCAACGTTGTCGCAGTCAAGGCACCTGGCTTTGGTGATCGTCGTAAGGCACAATTGCAAGATATCGCCGTGTTGACTGGTGGGACTGTGATTACCGATGACCTAGGCTTGAACCTGAAGGACACGACGATTGATCAATTGGGTCAAGCCCAAAAGGTTAACGTAACTAAGGATGACACCACGGTGGTTGAAGGCGCTGGTTCTAAGGACCAAATCGCTGCTCGCGTGGCTGAAATCAAGGGCCAAATTGAAGACACCACGTCTGACTTTGACCGTGATAAGCTGAAGGAACGTTTAGCTAAGTTATCTGGTGGTGTTGCTGTGGTTCGGGTCGGTGCAGCTACTGAAACCGAATTGAAAGAACGCAAGTACCGGATTGAAGATGCCCTGAACGCTACTCGGGCTGCCGTTGAAGAAGGCTTCGTTGCTGGTGGTGGTACCGCATTGATCAATGTTATCGGTGACGTTGCTAAGCTTGAAGCTGAAGGCGACGAAAAGACTGGGATCAATATCGTTTTACGCGCTTTGGAAGAACCTGTTCGTCAAATCGCACAAAACGCCGGTTTTGAAGGCTCTGTTGTGGTTGAACACCTGAAGGGTGAAAAGCCGGGTGTTGGTTACAACGCTGCTGACAACAAGTACGAAGACATGGTTGCTGCGGGGATTACCGACCCAACTAAGGTAACCCGTTCTGCTCTGCAAAACGCTGCTTCTGTATCTGCTTTATTGTTGACGACGGAAGCTGTTGTGGCTGAAAAGCCAGAAGACAATCCAGCACCAGCTGCACCAGCAGCTAACCCAGGTATGGGCGGCATGATGTAAGCGTCGACCATCAATAGATAAATTTTAAGCATTAAAGTGAAGGAAGAATCCACCAAAATTTGGTAGGCTTCTTCTTTTTTTGTTATCAACGATAAAATTTCAGAAAATAAATAGGCGTTAAAACCCAGTCATACCGGTACTTAAATCAGTCAGTACGTCAATAAAAGGGGCGCAATAAATTAAAGTGAAAATCAACCCTTTATTTCTCAGGCCGTTTGCTGGATAATAGAAAAGTTCGCAAACACATTCGGGTGTTGCGAACTGCTTGAATTGTGGTAATGTGGAGCTAGTTGTAGTAGACTTACCACACATTCAAATGTGATGTAAATGTGCACTTATTGGCGGGTTACGGCCCGCTTTCATTTTTATTGGAGATAAGGAGTAAATAGTCATGTGGCGTTATTTAAAGCGGGTTTTAATTGGAAAACCCCTCAAGACCATGGACGAAGGCGGTCAGGCGCTAACGAAGTTTAAGGCGTTGGCCTTATTGTCGTCTGATGCGTTATCATCCGTGGCTTATGGTACTGAGCAAATCACAACCGTCCTCATCACGTTATCAGCTGCTGCCCTCATGTTTCAATTGTGGGTCGCTGCTTTGGTGCTGGTGCTGTTATTTGCGATCACGCTTTCTTACCAGCAAATCATTCACGCCTATCCTTCCGGGGGTGGCGCTTATGTGGTGGCTAGCACCAATTGGGGGCAATCAGCCGGACTAGTCGCTGGTGGGTCGCTGTTGGTTGATTATATGCTGACAGTGGCGGTATCAACGACTTCGGGGACTGAAGCGATTACGTCAGCGATTCCGGCGCTGTATCCGTATTCGGTGCTAGTATCGGTGCTGATTGTGATTGGGATTATGTTGCTGAACCTACGGGGGATGCGCGAATCGGCATCATTTCTAACTCTTCCGGTTTACCTATTTATCTTCATGATTATTGTGATGATTGGGGTCGGATTCTATAACATTGTTAGTGGTCATATTACTTACCACGCGGCCGCATCAGTGGGTCAACCGGTACAAGGGATGACACTGTTGCTGTTCCTTCGGGCCTTTTCTTCGGGGTCATCATCCTTAACTGGGGTGGAAGCGATTAGTAATGCCGTTCCTAACTTTAAGGAGCCTAAACGACACAATGCGGCGGCAACCTTAGCAATTATGGCCGGCATCCTGGCAATCTTCTTTGCTGGGATTACGTTCTTAAGTTATTACATGGGGATTCGTCCGCAAAGTAATCAAACGGTACTCTCCCAGATTGGGATTGGCGTTTTTGGTCACGGTGTCTTGTATTATCTGTTGCAATTATCAACGGCCTTGATTTTGGCGGTTGCCGCTAATACAGGATTCTCGGCATTTCCAATCCTGGCGTACAATTTGGCCAAAGATAAGTTCTTGCCACACGCCTACCTAGACCGTGGCGATCGGTTAGGGTACTCTAACGGGATTATTTCACTGGCCGTTGGGGCAATTGTCCTAATCTTCATCTTCCATGGTCAAACGACACTATTGATTCCCTTATATGCATTAGGGGTTTTCGTGCCATTTGTGTTATCGCAATCAGGGATGATTATTCACTGGTTTAGAGAGCGCGAGGGCTTCTGGTTAGGCAAAGCATTTATTAACCTAATCGGTGCTGGGATTTCACTGGGACTAGTCGTGTTACTACTCCTCTTACACTTTGGCAACGTGTGGCCATACGTCATCATCATGCCACTGGTTTTATTGCTGTTTTATCGAATTAACGGTCATTACCATAATGTCGCCAAACAATTACGGGTGGCAGCGAAGGAAAAGGCCGATATCCATGAGTACGATGGGGCGACCGTCATTGTTTTGGTCAGCAACATTACTCGGGTGACAACTGGGGCCATTAATTATGCCCGCTCAATTGGTGATTATGTCATTGCCATGCATGTGTCCTTTGATGAGAACCCAGAGAAGGAACACAAGACGGCGCAAGAGTTTAAAGAAGAGTTTCCAGATATTCGTTTCGTGGATATTCATTCGTCGTACCGGTCAATTGCAACGCCAACCCTGCGTTTCTGTGATGTGATTGCGAAACGGGCTGCTGAGCGTAACTTTACAACGACCGTGTTGGTACCGCAATTTGTACCGCGGCATCCTTGGCAGAACGTTTTGCATAACCAAACGGCATTACGTTTACGGGCGATTTTAAACTCACGGGAAAATATCATTGTTTCAACTTATAATTATCACTTAAAAGAGTAGTTCAGTTACTCAGCAAAATAAAATGGGATCACCAGGCGTTAATGGCTGGTGATCCCATTTTTTAATGCCGGAAAATAAGCAACGAAGAGACGGCCTAATTGACTCAGCATAGGTCTTTAACCGCTTCTGGAATAAGCTATCAATTATCAGCTTAACCGGCTAATTAGGGGGCGTCAGGCTGCTGAGAAGTGAGCTTTAAAGGTAAAGAAAAACACCGGCCTCAATTGAGGTCGGTGTTTAGATTGAAATTAGTTTTAGTACAAGCCCATCATTGATGCAAATGGTGGTACCACGATGTCAACGACAATCGAGATGATAACCACAGCGATGGAAGCCATTGAACCTTGGATGGAACCAAGTTGTAAGGCCTTAGCAGAACCAACCGTGTGGCCGGCAGTTCCTAAACCAAGTCCGGCACCGATAGGATCGCTGTTAACCCGGAATAACTTAACGAGCCAGTCACCCAAGGCGTAGATGATAACGGCGTTCAGGATGCAGACCATCGCAGTGATCGCCGTGTTCCCACCGATTGCACCAGCAATTGGCATTGCGATCGCAGTCGTAGCAGCTTGTGGCAACATTGATGCAATTCCCATGTTGTCCAAACCAAACAACTTCGATACACCATAAATGACGAACAGTGAAATAACCAATCCAACAATTAAGGAAAGAATAATTTCTAGCCAGAACTTCTTGACCACATCATTCCGCCGATACAAAGGAATGGCGAAGGCAATCGTTGCTGGGTTCAGGAACCAGAAGATAATGTTCCCACCAGGTAAGTAGGCTGACTTGTAGAACGTTGCGGTATCCGTCCCGAAGGCGTGAGCCATTAAGTAAAGCACGAAGATCCCTAAGACCATCCCAACAAATAGGGGTTGGAATAAGAAGAAGCCCTTACCGATTTTGAATAACCATTGGCCAATTAAGTAGACCATTAATGATAGAAAAATACCAAATAAAGCATTACCGGCAGAAGCACCAGCGGCGTTAGTCCCTAAGGCGTCACCGAGCCATTTGCCCCAAACTGCCATGTGGGCGGTTGCTGTTAAAGTAATCATAAATTTTCATCCTTTTCTAGTGAAAGTAGGTAGAAGCGAACGGTTTATTCCTCGACGTTAACGTCACGATGGAAAACGTTCTTCCGAAGCCAGATAAAGCCAGCAGTCGTGTAAGCGACAACCACCAAAAGGACAATCGTAGAAATCAAGGCAACAATGACGATTTGAACCCCTTCAGCCTTCAAGATATCCAGGTTAGCAGCTAATTGGATACCAGATGGTACGAATAGAAAGGCAATCAAACTGATCATGAAGTCCCCAAATTTTTCGACGTTCCGTAATTTCACGATATGAGTGGCTAATAAGATGTAGAGAATAACTAAACCAATCACAGGTGTTGGTACGGGGAACGTTGCTGGGAACAGTGGGGAAATTAGGCTGGAAACAAACAGGATGGCAGCGAAGATCCCCATTTGAATTAAGATGGGTGAAGCTTGTTCTTCTTCAGCCGTTTCTGTCTTTGGTGTTTTATCATTAGCAGCCAATAGAAAAATCTCCTTTCGAAATACAAACCAATAGTGACGATCAACGAGGAAAGGTTTCACAAGGAAATAGGATAAATAGCATAGGATCAAATAAAATGTGAAACCTTTCTCAATAACACAATCTTATTATATGGCTTTTAGGTGATTTGCACAAGAGAAATCTGCGGATTAAGGGCATTTGACTGTACACTTGTGCACGAAATACCCTGTATAGACGTTAAGGAAACGCTTACACAAACTTTTGCAAATGAAGCATTCTTCACAAGCAAAAAGCGTAAGCCCTTGTGAAGTATTTAAAGTACCACTATCTGGTTAAATTTTTAAGTAGAACTCGCAAATGGCGGTTGTGTTTGAATTCTGAGATTTGTATAATTAGCAGAAGGAATGAAAAGAAAGAGGACACCTTATGAAATTTGAGATTATTGTTAGCTTGTTTGCTACCATGATTATCTCCGCGGTCCTAACCCCGTTTGTGCGCCGCTTTGCGTTTCAAATTGGTGCGGTGGATAAACCTAATCAGCGACGGGTCAACAAAGTACCGATGCCAACGTTAGGTGGCCTAGCCATCTTCATTGCGTTTACATTTTCAACGATGTTTTTGCTACGCGATCAGATGCCCACACAGCAACTGTGGGGGTTGTTCGGCGGTGAATGTATAATTGTAGCTGAAGGCATGATTGATGATGTCTTTGAACTGTCACCAAAGCAAAAAATTTTGGGACAATTATTAGCCGCCTTAGAAGTCTATTTTGTTGCCGGCGTCAAGATGCGTTATTTAACGTTACCGTTCATCGGTGTTTGGCATTTTGGCTGGCTGGCGTTACCCATTACGTTGCTTTGGATTGTGGCGATTGTGAACGCGATTAACCTCATCGATGGACTGGACGGTTTAGCGACCGGGGTTTCCATCATTGCGTTGACAACCACTGGTATTACTGGATTATTTTTCTTAAATGTTGCCAATACATGGGTTGCCATTATGATCTTTGCTTTAGTGGCGGCAATGTTGGGTTTCTTACCTTACAACTTTTTTCCGGCACGCATTTATTTGGGTGATACGGGGGCACAGTTTATCGGTTTCATGATTGCCTGTTTTTCGTTGTATGGACTCAAGAACGTCACCTTTATTTCCGTGGTGATCCCAGTGATTATTTTGGGTGTGCCAATTACTGACACAGTTTATGCGATGATTCGGCGAATTTTGAATCGCCAGCCGATCTCACACGCTGACAAGCACCATTTGCATCATCGGCTCATGCAACTAGGGCTTACCCATCGACAAACGGTTTTGGTGATTTACGGGATTGCCCTGATTTTCTCGTTTATTTCGTTGCTATACCCGTTGTCGACCATCTGGGGGTCAGTCTTACTGACCATTGCGATTTTGGTTGGTCTGGAGCTTTTTGTGGAAGCAATCGGATTGGTCGGGTCTAATCGACAACCGTTGTTGCATTGGATTAACCGCGTGGTACAGAAGTTAACCTCTAAAAATTCAGATTAAGCCAAAGAGGCGTCTCAGAAGTTACTTCTGGGGCGCCTCTTTATATCTGGATGTTAATCTACATGGCGACTAGCATTAACCTCAACCGGAACTTCATGGTAATCAATGTCGCCGAGTCGACTCGTTAATCGGTCACTTAATAAATTCTGAATAGCGCCTTGAGTGGTACTGACGGCTGCCAAGTCGACGGCGATGGTCACGGTTACCGCGGTCGCATAATCGGTTCCTAAGACAGTAATGTTTTGCTCAGTGAGGTAGTGGCTCAGTCGATCATAATTCGCGTAGTCCACGGTTAAAATAAGGGCTTGCTGCCGGACCCGCTTAACCACACCGGTTGCTTCAATACCGGTTGAGGTGGCATTACTATAGGCCCGAATTAAACCACCGGCACCGAGCTTAATGCCACCAAAATAGCGGGTGACCACGGCAATCGTATTATGCAGGTGATTACGCTGCAAAACCGTTAAAATGGGAACACCAGCTGTTCCTGACGGTTCACCATTATCACTTTCCCGTTGAACATCATTGTGATCGCCTAGTAGGTAGGCCCAACAGTGGTGGGTTGCTTTAGGTTCCCGGGCGATGATTTGAGCGATGAATGCCTTTGCTTCTTCTTCGGTTGAAACCCGTCCTAGGTCAGCAATAAAGCGTGATTTTTTAATTTCTAATTCGTGTGTACCAGTCGTCCGAATGGTTAGATAATCTGTTTCCATAATCAAAAACATCCTTAAAAATTATTGACGGGGCGCTGCGGAGTTAACCATAACGACTTAAAGGAGGCCCCGAAATGATAGAAGATGACGTGTTGTTTGGCCGGCAAGTGCCCTTGGAAGGGCCACCACAATTGCCGAACGTTGTTGCGCAACCGGCAATTAAAAGGGTGGGACAACGACAACAGTGTCAGCGGTGCTGGCAGTGGTTACGACCACAGGATCAATTACCTAATGGCACATGGTATTGCCGTCAATGCTTACAAATGGGCCGGTTGACGTCACAACATAAATTATACACTATTTCAGAACCCAACCGGTTTTCAATGTTAGCAAAATCACCACTAACTTGGTCGGGGCAATTAAGTGCGCAACAACGGATCGCCGCCCAAGACGTGATGACCCAGATGCGAGCTCAGCACAATCATTTATTATGGGCAGTGACTGGGGCAGGAAAGACGGAAATTGTTTATCCGGCGTTAGCATGGGCCTTGCAACAGGGATGGCGGGTGGCATGGGCATCGCCGCGGGTCGATGTCTGTTTGGAATTAGCACCACGATTACGTCAGGCCTTCCAAGCAATCACACAGACCGTTCTTTATGGTGATCAATTAGAGCCATACCGCTATTGTCAGCTAACTATCTGCACGACGCATCAGCTATTACGGTTTAAGGCGGCGTTTGACTGGGTGGTTGTTGATGAAGTGGATGCGTTTCCCTTAGCGATGAGTCCGTTACTACAAGAAGCCATTCAGCACGCGCAAAAGGCCTCAGGGAGTCATTTATATTTAACAGCAACACCCGATGAACGCTTACAACGACAAGTCGTGCGCCACCAATTGACCGTGACTTATGTACCTTTGCGGTATCACGGCCATTTGTTGCCACAAATTCAGGTGCAAGTGACCTGGCAATGGCGTAGAAGACTGCAACGACGTGGCTTACCAGCAGTTGTTTTACGCCAGATTCAGCACTTTTTGACCGAACGACGGCCTTTTTTGATATTTGTGCCACATGTGGCGGATCTGGTGCTGGTTGAGCGGGCGTTAAAGCTGGCCGGAATTTCTGGTGGAGCTACCGTCCATGCCAGTGATCCTGATCGCCAGACCAAGGTGCGGGCAATGCGTGACCAACAGTTAACTTTTTTAGTGACTACCACTATTTTGGAACGGGGCGTGACTTTCCCCGGGATCGCGGTCCTGATTTTGGGCGGCGACGATCCAATATTTTCCACGGCAGCGCTAGTGCAAATCGCCGGTCGTGTCGGGCGGAGCAGTCAGGACCCAACTGGTAGCGTCATTTGTTATTGTCAAACGCATACGCAAACTATCCGCGCGGCGCGGGGAATGATTGCGCGTCTCAACTGGCAAGGTAAACGTCAAGGAGGGCAGCCATGACGGTCTGCGTTTGGTGTCAGCGTCCCTTGAAGACGACCCTGACGTTGGCTCAGCTTTGGCACTGGGGCCCGGTACCCCCACCTGACATCTGTGTTCCTTGTCAGCAGCGCTTAACGCCAATCGGTGGTCAGCATTGTCCTCAGTGTGGGCGCCAACAGACGACTTGTCAGTTGTGTCAGGATTGCCAACGCTGGGATCAGCCGTTGGTCAATCGGGCACTATATTGTTATGATGCTGAGATGAAGGCCTACATGCAGCAGTATAAATTTCAAGGCGACTATGCACTGCGACGGGTGCTACAGCGGGCGTTAGCGACGGCGTTAACCCAAGTAACCTATGATATATTGGTACCTATCCCGATTGCGCAATCGACTTGGCAGTCGCGGGGATTCAATCAGGTGACGGGCTGGTTGACCGGTCAAGCTTACTACCAAGTCCTACAAGTGATTGACCAAGATAAAGCAACGCCACAGTCGGCCAAAAATCGAACGCAACGCTTATTAACTCCCCAACCCTTCACCTTAGCGCCACAGGCGAAAGACCTGTGTCACGGCCAGCGGGTTTTGTTGTTGGATGATGTGTATACCACAGGAAGAACGTTGCGGCATGCCGCAACGCAAATTAATTTGACTGGGGCGAAAGCGGTTACTAGCTTGACCTTAGCCCGTTAAAGCGAAGAAAAAATAATTAGATTAATTGTGTCTGGTCATGCTTTCTATTATAATAATAGTAAGCAAAGCATATTAGAAGAGTGGTCCTTCTAATGCTAAGCAAGCCGAGAGATCTCGGTTGAAGGGAGAGAAGTTTTATGCTCACATTTAATATTCGTGGAGAAAACATCGAAGTTACTGACGCAATCCGGGATTACGTTGAAAAACGGATCAGCAAGTTGGAGAAATATTTCGACAACAATGTTGAGGCAATTGCGCACATCAACCTGAAGGTCTACCAAAATAAGACGGCGAAGGTTGAAGTAACAATCCCACTCCCATACTTGACATTACGGGCAGAGGAGACCTCTCCTGACTTATATGCAAGTGTTGATTTGGTTACGGATAAGTTGGAACGTCAAATTCGCAAGTACAAGACCAAAGTCAACCGTAAGTCACGGGAGAAGGGTTACAAGAATCTTGACTTCTCAACAGAAACTTCCGAAAGTGATAAGCCGGCTGAAGGCAGCGAGTTAGAAGTTGTCCGGACTAAGCGGGTTTCATTGAAGCCAATGGATACTGAGGAAGCTGTATTACAAATGGACATGTTGGGTCACGACTTCTTCATCTATGAAGATGCCGAGTCTGACGGAATCAGTATCGTTTACCGTCGTAATGATGGTCGGTATGGCTTAATTGAAGCCGACGACGCTGAATAAGTAAAATCAGTTTACGAAGCATCGCGTTTACGCGGTGCTTTTTTTGTCGATTTATGGCGGAAGAAAGCGGTTTAGCGGGGGCGGTCGTGGGGGAATTGTTTCATCTTGGCCCGGATAGTGGTAGAATGTAGGTTGATTTATTGCAAATAAATGGGTAACTTTAAATAGACTTATTTTAAAAGTACTGAAGGGAATTCTCACATGCCAAATATTTTGAAACGATGGGTCGAAAGTGATCGCCGAACTTTACGACGCCTCAGTAATTTAGCGGATAAAGTCGGCGCCTATGCGGACGACTACGCACAACTTTCAGATGATGATCTGAAAGCGAAAACGCCTGAGTTTAAGCAGCGTTACCAAGACGGCGAAACGTTGGATGACCTGCTTCCTGAAGCCTTTGCGGCTATTCGTGAAGGTGCTAAGCGGGTGCTTGGCTTGTATCCTTTCCATGTGCAAATCATGGGGGGCATTGTGCTGCACGAAGGTAACATTGCTGAAATGAAAACCGGTGAAGGAAAAACCTTGACGGCCACGATGCCCGTTTACCTGAACGCCTTAGCCGGCAAAGGGGTGCACGTGGTAACGGTTAACGAATACCTGTCTGCACGGGATGCCACTGAAATGGGTGAACTTTATAATTGGATGGGGTTAACGGTTGGATTGAACTCAGCCGAAAAATCACCAGAAGAAAAGCGCACCTAAACCCTTGGGAGAGTAAGGCTAAGTCCTCCTAAAATTCAATT
>OMJG01000125.1_pt1 | contig 55664 bp, 53 predicted proteins | sample 1646431 | NCBI WGS metagenome assembly OMJG01 (sample SAMN03771674, study PRJEB25209) | food metagenome | isolation source: Cotija cheese | place: Mexico:Jalisco,Michoacan | collected 2011-12-12 | reverse complement strand
CGCCAGGGCTACGAACTGCTCATGACGATGATGCGCGGCACCGACGCCCAGCGTGAGATGGTCCAGGAATCGGTCAACCGCTTCTGGTGGCCGGCGCTGATGATGTTCGGTCCTCCCGACGACAACTCGCCGAACACCGAGCAGTCGATGGCCTGGGGCATCAAGACCCACACCAACGATGAGCTGCGCCAGAAGTTCGTCGACATGTCCGTCCCGCAGGCAGAAGCCCTCGGCGTGACGTTCCCCGATGAGAACCTCAAGTGGAACGAAGAGCGCGGACACTACGACTTCTCCACCCCGAACTGGGACGAGTTCTGGGACGTCGTCAAGGGCAATGGCCCCTGCAACACTCAGCGAATCGCCCATCGTAAGCGCGCCTGGGACGAAGGAGCGTGGGTGCGCGAAGCAGCGCTCGCCTTCGCGGAGAATCAGACCGCCGAGGCGGCGGCCGACGAGACTCCCGCCGCCGGCGTCGAGACCACCACGCCTGAGGAGGCAGCGAAATGACCGAGACCAACCCCGGCCCCACCTCGGCGAAGGACAATTCGACTGCGGGCTCGACCCGCGGCGAATGGCCGCTGTACGAGGTCTTCGTGCGCGGCAAGCGCGGACTCAACCACGTCCACGTCGGATCCCTGCACGCCGCCGACGATCAGATGGCCGTCCACCACGCCCGCGACGTCTACACCCGACGCAACGAAGGCGTGAGCATCTGGGTCGTCCGCGCCTCCGACATCACGGCCTCGAGCCCGGACGAGAAGGACCCGATGTTCGCCCCCAGCGGCGACAAGGTCTACCGCCACCCGACCTTCTACGACATCCCCGCCGATGTCCCCCATATGTGAGAAGGGGCGAGAGATGACTGCGAACAACGAACCCACCATCCACGTCGAACACGACGAAGCCGGCACGAACGTCGACCACGGCGACCACGACAACGCGTACTCCGGACTGCTCGGCAACGACGCCAACTGGGCTTTCGGCACCGACTTCGAAGACCCCTTGGCCGGCGTCGACACGACCGTGCCCGACGGCGTCGACGCCAAGGACCTCGGGGCGTACTGCCTCATGCTCGGCGACGACGCGCTCGTGTTCAGCCAGCGGATCTCCGAATGGTGCTCGAACGCCCCGGATCTCGAAGAGGACATCGCGCTGGCGAACATCGCCCTCGACCTCCTCGGACAGGCGCGTCTCCTGCTCGCCCGCGCCGCAGCCGCCGATCCGCAGCTCGTGCCCGAACTGCCCGCCGGCTCCCCGGTCCCCGATGAGGACCGGCTCGCGTACTTCCGCAACGACCTGGGCTTCCGCAATGTCCGCCTGGCCGAGGTGCCGGGCGGCGACTTCGCCGAGGCGGTCGCGAAGATCCTCATCTACTCCACCTGGCGCCTGTCGATCTTCGAACGCCTCTCGAGCAGCCGCGACACCGTGCTCGCGGCCATCGCGGCCAAGGGCGTGAAGGAGATGTCCTACCACCGCGACTTCGCCGGACGCTGGGTCGTGACCCTGGCCCGCGGGACCGAGGAATCGCGATCCCGCCTGGTCACCGCACTGAACGGCCTGTGGCCGCTGTGGTCCGAACTCTTCGAGACCCACCCGGTCGAGACTGCCGTGGCCGAAGCCGGAATCGGCGTCGACCCCGCGACGGTGGCCGACGAGGCATCCGTCATCCTCGACCAGGTGTTCGCCGCGGCCGGAATCGACCGGCCCGAACGCGGCGGTCTGGCCGGAGTCGGCGTCCACGGCGGCAAGGGCCGCGACGGACTCCACACCGAGGCCCTGTCGAAGCTGCTCGCCGAGATGCAGGTCGTCGCCCGCGAGCACCCGGAGGGGCAGTGGTGACCGCCATGCTCGAGACCTCCCCGACCGACACCCGCCCGGAAGGCACCACCGACACCGCACCAGTCACCGACGCCGAGGCGATCGACCGTGCCTGGGCCGCCGCCGAACGCGTGACCGACCCCGAGATGCCGATGCTCACCCTCCTCGATCTCGGGGTGCTGCGCGACGTCACGATCGAGAACGGCCACGTTGTCACCATCATCACCCCCACCTATTCGGGCTGCCCGGCGATGGCGACGATGCGCGATGACCTGCAGCGCGAACTCCTCGAGGCCGGATTCCCCGATGCCGAGGTGCGCGTGTCCCTGACCCCCGCGTGGACGAGCGACTGGATCACCGAACGCGGCAGACAAGCACTCAAGGACGCCGGAATCTCCCCACCCGGAACCGCCCCCGTCCGCACCGGTCCGGTGGCGCTGACCCTCATGCCCACCCGCCGCGCCGTGACCTGCGTGCTGTGCGGATCGGACAACGTCCGCCTGTCCTCGGAGTTCGGCGCGACCGCGTGCAAGGCGATGTACCAGTGCAACGACTGCCTCGAACCGTTCGACCATGTGAAGGAGATCTGATGACTCAGACGATCGATCACACCGCCGAGGCGGCCCCCGCCACCGAGCCTGCCGACGGATTCTCCCGGTCGGCCTTCTACCCGCTGACCGTGAAGTCCGTCGACCACCTCACCGAGGATTCGGCCGCCGTGACCTTCGACGTGCCGTCCGAATACAGCGAACTCTTCGACTTCGCGGCAGGACAGTCCCTGACCCTGCGCCGCATCATCGACGGCGCCGAGCACCGCCGCACCTATTCGATCTGCGCCCCGGCCGGAACCGCCCCGCGCATCGGTGTGCGCGAAGTCCCCGAAGGACTCTTCTCCCTGTGGCTGGTGCGCGAGGTCCGTCCCGGTGACGTCATCGAGGTGCAGCCTCCCTCGGGCAGCTTCCGCGCCGATGCCTCCGCCGGCGGCAGGCACCTGTGCATCGCCGCAGGCTCGGGAATCACCCCGATGCTCTCCATCGCCTCGACCGTCCTGTCGAACCCCGACGCCTCGGTGACTCTGCTCTACGGCAACCGGCACACGAACACCGTGATGTTCGCCGAGGAGCTCGCCGACCTCAAGGACGCCCGCAACCAGCAGCTCGACCTCGTCCACGTGCTCTCCCGCGAACCCCGCGATGTCGACCTCTTCTCCGGCCGTCTCGACGAGGAGAAGCTGCGGGACCTGCTCACCGCCATCGTCCCGATCGGCAGCATGGACCATGTGTGGCTGTGCGGACCCTTCGGCATGCTCGAAGACGCCCGCAAGGTGCTCGCCGAATTCGACGTGCCGAAGGAGAGGATCCACTTCGAACTCTTCTACGTCGACGAACCCCCACCGGAAGTCGTCCACGCGGACAAGGTCATCGAGGGAGCCACCAGCGACGTCACCGTCATCCTCGACGGCAAACGCTCCACCTCGGCGATGTCGCAGGGCAAGACCATCCTCGACTCCGCACAGGAATCCCGGTCCGATCTGCCGTTCGCCTGCAAGGGCGGGGTGTGCGGAACCTGCCGCGCGAAGATCTGCGGCGGTGAGGTCAACATGGTCCGCAACTACGCTCTCGAGGACGCCGAGGTCGAGGCGAACTTCGTCCTCACCTGCCAGACGTTCCCGGTCAGCGACGAGGTCACCGTCGACTTCGACTCGTAAGCGGCCCGAACCGAACCGGGCGCCGGCCCGCTCACCAACGGGCGCCAGCCCGTACCATGTCACCTACCCGAACTCGTCAGCGAGGAGACCCATGCCCGAGGCATTCATTCTGGACGGACTGCGCACCCCCATCGGACGCTACGGGGGTGCACTGGCCGACCAGCGGCCCGACGACCTCGTGGCGACCACGATGAAGACCGTCGTCGAGCGGGCGGGCATCGACCCGACCGATATCGACGAGGTCATCCTCGGCTCGGCGAACCAGGCCGGTGAGGACAACCGGAACATCGCGCGCATGGCCGTGCTCCTGGCCGGACTGCCCGAATCCGTGCCCGGGTTCACCGTCAACCGTCTGTGCGCCTCGGGGATGACCGCGATCACGACGGCCCGGGCGATGATCGCCGCCGGAGACGCCGATGTGGTCGTGGCCGGCGGTGTCGAATCGATGACCCGCGCCCCGTGGGTGAGCGAGAAGCCCTCGCGTGCGTGGTCGAAGCCGGGCCGGACCTGGGACACCTCCATCGGCTGGCGGTTCACGAACCCCGCCTTCGGTGAGGACGTGACCCTGTCGATGCCGCAGACGGCCGAACGCGTCGCCGAGAAGTGGCAGCTGAGCCGCGAAGCCCTCGACGAATTCGCCTTCCAGTCGCATCAGAAGGCGCTGGCCGCGCAGAAGGTCGGCAGCTTCGAGCGTGAGATCCTGCCCGTCGGCGAGGTCACCGCCGATGAGGGACCACGCGATTCGACGCTGGAGAAGCTCGGCAAGCTGCGTCCCATCCACGGACCCGGCGGGGTCATCACCGCCGGGAACTCCTCATCGCTCAATGACGGTGCCGCCGTCGTCGTGCTCGTATCCGAGGACTATGCGAACAAGCACGGACTGAGCCCGCGCGCCCGGGTCGTCGCCGGAGCCAATGCCGGTGTGTCCCCGGAGATCATGGGCATCGGCCCCGTCCCCGCGACCCGCAAGGTGCTCGAACGCACCGGCTGGAGCGTTGATGACCTCGAGGCCGTCGAACTCAATGAGGCCTTCGCCTCCCAGTCACTGGCGTGCATGGGCGACCTCGGGCTCGACCCGGAGACCGTCAACGGATTCGGCGGAGCGATCGCTCTGGGCCACCCGCTGGGCTGCTCCGGGACCCGCATCACCCTGACCCTGCTCAACCGTCTGGAACAGGCCGGGGCGACGAAGGGCCTGGCGACCATGTGCGTGGGCGTCGGCCAGGGTTCGGCGCTGCTGCTGGAGCGCGTGTGAGTGCCGGCGGCACCGGCGGCGTGAACGGCGGCACCGGCGTGAACGATTCCGCCTCCCCGCTGCTCATCGAACGCCACCCCGACCGGACGATCATCCGGCTCAACAGACCCGAGGTCCGCAACGCCATCGACCAGTCGATGGTCGATGCCCTCCACGCCGTGTGTGCTGAACTCGAGGCCGAACCGAAGGTTGCGATCCTCACCGGCACCTCCGGCATCTTCGCCGCCGGGGCCGACATCTCGCAGCTGCGCAATCGTCGCCGCGATGATGCCCTGGCCGGGATCAACTCGAAGATCTTCTCCCGCATCCAGGAGCTGCCGATGCCGGTCATCGCGCTGATCGACGGATTCGCGCTGGGCGGCGGAGCCGAGCTCGCCTTCGCCGCGGACTTCCGCATCGGCACCCCGTCGACGAAGATCGGCAACCCGGAGACCGGTCTGGGCATCCTCGCCGCAGCCGGAGCCGCGTGGCGCCTGCGCGAACTCGTCGGCGAACCCCGCGCCAAGGAGATCCTGCTGGCCGGACGGACCCTGCAGGCCGATGAAGCCAAGGCCATCGGTCTGCTGGGCGACGTCGTCGACCCCGAGGACCTCGAACTCGCCGGTCAGGCGCTGGCCGATCGGATTGCGAGCTTCGCACCCCTGGCCGTGCGCCTGAGCAAGTCGGCGTTCCACGCCCCGAGAGAGGCCCATCCCCTCATCGACAATGTGGCCCAGGCGGTCCTGTTCGAAACCGACGAGAAGTTCGCCCGCATGGACGCGTTCCTGTCCAAACGCGAGGCCAAGAAGGCGAAGAAGGCCGCCGAACAGGCGGCGAAGGAAGGCGACAACACATGAGCGACACCACCGACACCCCCACCGAGGCAGCCGATACCATCGCCCGCGTCCCCGACGTCGTCGGCGTCTTCGGCGGCGGACGGATGGGGGCGGGAATCGCGCATGCCTTCGCCACGGCCGGCGCCCGCGTCATCGTCATCGAGAACACCGACGACACTGTGGCCGCCGCCAGGCAGCGCATCGACGCATCTACGAGTAAGTCACAGTCCAAGGGCATCGAGGTGCCCGGAACCGTCATCGTCGACCGCGACCCGACCCTGCTCGACGAGGCCCTCCTCGTCGTCGAAGCCGTGCCCGAGATCGTCGAACTCAAACAGGAGGTGCTCGCGACCATCGCGAAGCACGCTCCCGCCGCGAGCATCGGGACGAACACCTCGGCGCTGTCGATCGACGAGCTCGCCGCGGCCCTGCCGCGTCCGCAGGCGCTCATCGGACTGCACTTCTTCAACCCGGTGCCCGTGTCCGAACTCGTCGAGGTCGTCGTCGGCACCCACACCGAACCGACGCTCGTCGACGTCGCCAAGGACTGGGTGACGGGACTGGGGAAGACGGCGATCACGGTGAAGGACTCGCCCGGATTCGCCTCCTCCCGCCTCGGCGTGGCTCTCGCTCTGGAGGCGATGCGGATGGTCGAAGACGGCGTCGCCAGTGCCGAAGACATCGACCGGGCCATGACTCTGGGCTACCGGCATCCGGCCGGGCCGCTGAGGACGACGGACATCGTCGGCCTCGATGTGCGCCTCGGCATCGCCGAGCACCTCGCCGAAGAGATCGGCGAGCGTTTCACACCCCCGCAGATACTGACGGACAAGGTCGCCGCCGGCGAACTCGGCCGCAAGTCCGGGCAGGGTTTCTACACCTGGTGACATCCCCGCAACACGGACACGCAAAGGAGCATCCATGACCGAGATCCAGCTGAAGAACCGCGGCCCGATCGCCGAGATCGTCCTCGACGGACCCGAGTCCCGCAACGCCCTCGACGCGGACAACCTGCGCGATATCGCCGCCGCCGTGGCCAAGGTCGCCGAGGCGGTCCCGAACGTCCGCGCGCTCGTCATCCGCGGGGAGGGCAAGGTCTTCTGCTCCGGCCGTGACATCGCGAACGTCGACGTCGAGACCGACGATGCCCACGCCTTCCTCGCCGAGATCTTCGCCCCCGTCTTCCAGGCGATCCGGGCGCTGCCGATCCCCGTGATCGCGCAGGTCCAGGGGGCGGCACTCGGGCTCGGGTACGGAGTGGCCGCGGCCGCCGACATCATCGTCGCCGCCGAGGACGCGAAGTTCGGATCCCCGTTCGCCGCGATCGGTGCGATGCTCGATTCCGGTGCCCACCATGTGTTCCTCGACCGGGTCGGCTACCACCGGACCATGGACCTCATCATCACCGGAGACTTCATGACCGGCGCCGAGGCGGCCGCCACCGGGATCGTCTCCCGTGCGGTCCCAGCCGCGGAACTGACCGACTTCGTCGAATCGAAGCTGGAGACGATCGTCACCGGACCGGCCGAGGCCTTCGCCATGGAGAAGGGCTTCGTGCAGAAGCTCGCCGACGAACGTCCGAACCTCGCCGAGGTGCTGGCCCAAGAGGCGGCCCTGCAGGAATCGGCGCGGCAGACCCCGGACTATGCCGAAGGGTTCAGGGCCTTCCAGGAGAGGCGGAAGCCGAACTTCGAATGAGGTTCGGGCAGCGTCGAGTCAGGACTCCTGGGCCGGTGATGCGTCAGGACGGTCGTCCGTGGTGTGGTCGCTCGGGTGGTCTTCTGCATGGCTCGCCGACCGCCAGCGTTTGAGTGTGATGAGCGTGAGGACGATGACCAGCGCCCATGAGATGCCCACCACTGTCCCGGTGAGGACGCCGGGATCTCCGATGAACGCCCCGACGGCGACGAGGGAGAGCTGACCGGGCAGCGACGACACAGCGGTAGCGAAGAGGAACGTGCGGTTGTCGATGCCCAGTGCCCCGCTGCCGTAGTTGACCGGCCAATACGGGAGCCCTGGCAAGAGGCGCAGGGCGCACACTGCGTAGAAGCCGCCGCCGGTGAGCTTGGATTCGATCGTCTCGGCATGGGAGCCGAGCAGCCGCAGCACGGTGTCCCGGCCGAGCGCCCGAGCGATCCAGTACCCGATCCAACAGCCCGCGACGACGCCGATCATCGACAGCAGGGTGCCGAAGCCGACCCCGAAGATCAGGCCGCCGGCAGTGGCCATGATCGTCACGGGAATCGGTGTGGCGGCGACGCCCATGTAGATGAGGATGAAGACGGCGAAGCCCCAGAATCCGGCTGCCGCGATGTCGTTCTGCAGCACATCGACCGAAGGCAGGCGGACGTTGAAGACCGCCCACACTCCTGCCAGCAGGGCGAGAGCGAGGGCGATATTGCGCAGGATCGTCGGCCAGTCGAGGCGCCCCCGGCCCAGCCGGGGGCGGGGCGACCGCTCTAAGGGCGAGGCGTCTTCGTGTCCGGGCATGGCCCGATCTTACGTCTCGCTCGCGGCGGTCGGGCAATCTCCGCGTCAGGCCGCGGGACCCTCGGTCAGGGTCACCTCGGCGGTGTGGGTCTGACCGTCGGTGCCTGTCCACGTCACGGACACGGTGTCTCCGGGCTTGTGCTCGGCGATGGCCTCGGACAACGAGTTGCCGTCGGTGACCTGGGTCGAGCCGATCTTCGTGATCGTGTCGCCGGCGGTCAGTCCCGCCTCGGCGGCCGGAGTGTCCTCGTAGACTCCCGCAACGACGGCACCTGCGGTCTGCGACGATGAGTTCGACTGGCCGCCCTGACCTGACTGGCCCGACTGGCTGCTCTGCGAATCCTGTTGGACCCCGATGCCGAGGAACGCCGGATAGCCGAGCGTGTTCGTGGCTGTCTGCTGTCCGTTGATGATCGATTCGGCGGTCGTCAGCGCCGACTCGATGGGAATGGCGTAGCCGGTGACCACGGCACTGCCGGAGGAAGCAGCGGTGTTCATGCCGACGACCTCGCCTTCGTCATCGAGCAGCGCACCGCCGGAATCCCCGGAGACGATATCGGCCTGGACTTGGATCATGTCATCGAGCGTCTCCGAATCCTCGGTGCCCTGCGCGGTGGTGGTGACCGAAGCGCCGAGGTCGGTGACCGAACCGTCGGCGGCCTGGAGCACTCCGCCGCCCTCGGAGTTGCCGACGGCGGTGACGTCGTCGCCGACCGAGACGGAGTCGTCGTCGATCGTCGCCGTCTGCAGGTCCGCGGCGTCCTTGAGCTTGAGCACGGCCACGTCCTGCGTCGAATCCGAACCGACGACGGAAGCCTCGTAGGTCTTGCCGGTCGTGGCGACGGTGACGGAGATCTTCGTCGAATCGGCGATGACGTGGTTGTTCGTCAGCACCAGACCGTCCTTGCTCAGCACCATGCCGGTGCCGGCCGTCTCGGCGTTCTCATAGCCGAGCTGGGTGTCGATGAGGACGACGCCGGTCGACTCCGTCGCACTCGCCGGACTGGCCTCCTGCTGGGACGAACCGTCACCGCCCTGCCCGGTGTCAGGCGACTGCGAGCCGCCGCCCGGCGTGGTGCCTCCGGAGTATCCGCCCTGGCTGCCTCCCTGGCCGCTGCTGCCTCCCTGGCCGGGGTCGGTCGGCTGCCCGGTGAAGGGGATGGCCGACTGGGTGGTCCCGGCCGCGACCGTGCGGGCATGGCCGGCGGCAGCGGCCGACAGGCCGGCTGCGGATCCGATGCTCAGCGCCAGGGCCGCGGCGGCTCCGGTGACGGCCATGGCGAGTCGACGCCTGCGGGGACGGGATCGGGTGGCGGCTGTCGCCGTCGTCTCGGTGCCGATTGTGTTCTCACCGTTGTGCCCAGCGCCAGTCGCCATCTGTGCTGACCTCATGCGCCTCGACTCGTTCATGGTCGTGCCTTTCTGTGCTGAGTAGGAGTTCCTGATGACTCCTATTCAGCACCCGCACGCTGTGGCTGGGCTGTGGCGCGGCTGAGGCAAGGCTTCGATTCTGTGGGCCCGCGATGACAACGGCGGGTTCGCGGCTGCGTCGGGGCCGCCTCGGCGAGGGAGTCAGCCGGTGAAGATCGCGACGGCCTTGATCACGGTCAGGGACAGGCCCCAGAGGAGACCGCCGACCACGACGACGGTGAGGACGGAGCCGACGGACTTGTAGGCGCCGCCGACCGGCGACTGCGGTGAGCCGGAGTCGGGAACATGGGCGACGGGAGTCGAATCATTCATGATCGTGATCCTTCCTTCAATTCTCTTCGAGGGCGGCGGCCTGCTTGGCCTTGACGTCCTCTTCACGTTCGAAGTGCTTCTCGCTGACCGGGCGGATGAGGGCATTGGCGATGAAGCCGATGACCAGCGCGCCGACCATGATGAACATTCCCGGAGTGTAGAGCGCGGGGCCTTCCTTCCCTGCCGCTTCTCCCGCCTCGACGACGGAGTTGACGATGAGCGGACCGGCCACACCGGCGGCCGACCAGGCGGTGAGCAGGGCGCCGTGGATGGCTCCGACCTGGTAGACGCCGAAGAGGTCCTTGAGGTAGGCGGGCACGGTGGCGAATCCGCCGCCGTAGAAGGAGATGATGACCAGTGTGGCCAGCACGAAGAGGATGAGCGAATCGCCGCCGAAGAGCGCGACGAGGAGGTAGAGGATCGCTCCGACGCCGAGGTAGAGCATGTAGTTGTTCTTCCGGCCGAGGTAGTCCGACGTCGTCGACCAGATGAATCGTCCGCCCATGTTGCCGATGGAGAGCAGGCCGACGAAGCCGGCGGCCGCGGCGGCGGTGATGCCGAAGTAGGACTGGATCATCGGGGCGGCGTTCTCGAGGATGCCGATGCCCGCGGTGACGTTGAGGAAGAGGACGGCCCACAGCAGCCAGAACTGCGGTGTGCGGATGGCGTTGCGGACGGAGACGTTGCCCTTCGTCTGCATCGGCTTCGCCGTCACCTGTGACGGGTCGAAGCCCTTCGGGGCCCAATCGGGGTGGGGGACGCGGATGACGAAGGCGCCGGCGGCGATGACCACGGCGTAGACGATGCCGAGGGTGACGAAGGTCGGGGTCAGGCCCGCGACGAGGTGTTCGGGATCGGCACCGCCGCCGTAGAGGGCCATGAGCTGGTTCGACATCGGGCTGGCGATGAGCGCTCCGCCGCCGAAGCCCATGATGGCCAGTCCCGTGGCCAGGCCGGGGCGGTCCGGGAACCATTTCATCAGGGTCGAGACCGGGGAGATGTAGCCGATGCCCAGACCGATGCCGCCGATGACTCCGTAGCCGAGGTAGACCAGCCACAGCTGACCGGCGACGATGCCGAGCGAGGCGATGAAGAAGCCGACGACCCAGCAGGTTCCGGCGGCGACCATCGAGGCGCGGGGGCCGTTCTTCTCCACCCAGGGGCCGAAGACGGCCGAGGAGATGCCGAGCATGAGGATCGCGATCGAGAAGATCCAGCCGATCGCGACCTCACCGGAGTCGAAGTGGGACATGAACGGGATCTTGAAGACGCTGAATGCGTAGACCTGGCCGATGCACAGGTGGATGGCCAGAGCGGCCGGTGGGATCAGCCACCGGTTGAAGTTCTTCGGCGCGACAATTGCCGAGCGCGTGAGAATGGAAGCCACGGGAAGTCCTTTTCTGCAGAGAAGTTCGTGTCATCGTCGACACCGGTCAGCGGACGGCACGTGCGGCCGGCGGTCGATTGACCGACCGGATAGTCCACCTCAGGGTAAGTTCCACACAAAGAAAATGCGAGGAATGCTCAGCGTTTTCTTGAGAAAAGGCGGCAGTTTCTTGCCAACTGGGACGGAATCCGTGGCCTCCGGGGCTCAGAGGCGGATCGTGACGTCGGCCTGCTTGCGCAGCTTCTTCGCGAACTTCTGAGTTGCCTCCTGAGACTTCTGGCTCTTCACCTGCTCCTTGAGCTGGGGACGCATCTCCTCGATCGGCGGCATCTCCTGCTGGCCCTGGCCGCCCTGCGCGGCCATCTGCTCCTGCTGGGACTTCGCCTGTTCGTAGGCCTGTCCGATCTCTTCGCCGGTGACCTCGAACTCACCGTATTCGTCCTCGATGAGGCCTTCGATCTTCAGCTGGTTGGCAAGCTCCGAGCGGACCTTCTTCTCATCCATGCCCTGGTCCTTCATGGCCTTGAGGAAGTCCTTCTCGCTCATCTGCCCCGATTTCGCGGACTCCTTGAGCCCCTTGTCGATGTCCTTGTCCGTGACGTCGATCTTGCGCTTGTCGGCTTCCTGGACGAGCACTTCGGTGCTCACGAGGTTCTCAGCGGTCTGCTTCTTCAGGCCCGTCTCATCGACCGGCTGGCCGGACTGCTGGGCCTGCATCTGCATCTGCTGGTACTGGGTTTCGAAGAGGGGGACGAACTCGTCCTTCGTGATCTTCTTGCCGTTGACCTCGGCGACCACCTCGGGGATGTCCTTCGTGCTCGGTTTGCCCTGCTGGCCCTGTTGGTCCTGGGCGGAGTCGGCGCCGGGCGACTGTTCGGCTGCGGCCGAGGAGTCCTTCGGCGATGCTTCGTCATCCTGACTTCCGCAGGCGGCCAACGCCACCACGGAAACGGACATGGCCAGGCCCAGCAGCCACCGGTTCGTTCGCACATTCACTCCTGCTCATCGGTTTCAGCCTGCCAGGCTAACAGGGCCGACTCCCCGACGAATGTGTGGAGTATGTGCGTCACTTGGCAAGGGTGGTTGCGGTGGTTGGGCTCGGGGAGGTTCCTGATGCTTTCTGTTCGTCTCGGACTCGTCGATCGGGCGCTGACGGCAGGCCGCCTCGGCGGGTACACTTCGGCTACCGGAAACGCACGGAGCACGGTCCGTGCCATCCGCAGCGAAGGGAGTTGGCCATGGAATCGACGTTTCGCGGGGTGTTCCTCACCTGCACCGACGCCGAGGCGACCGCCGCCTTCTATCGCGAGATCGCGGGACTGGCGCTGACGACCGAGGGCGATGAGGAGTACTCGTACTTCGTCGTCGAGGCCGGGGGAGTGCAGTTGGCTCTGCATTCGGCGGAGGCGTTCGCCGACTATGCGTTCCCGCCCCTCGCCGAGTCGAATCTCACGCACCTGTACTTCCGGATTCCGGATCAGGCGGAGTTCCTCGAGAGGATCAAGAACGCCGGCACTCCGCTCGTGGCGGTCGACGATGTCGTCGTCACGGTCGAGGACCCCGACGGCCGGAAAGTCATGTTCGGCACGGCTTGAGGGGAGGCGGCTCTACGGCTGTGTGTGAGTTCGCCACCGGTCAGGCGCTCGGCTCGTAGGCCGAGTAGGTGATGCCGCTCGGGAAGGACTTCGCATCGATGAGCTTGAGGCGCGGCGGCTTGGCCAAATGGGCTCCGTCGTGGAAGTAGCCGCGTCCGCGGCCCTGCCACACCGGATAGGTGAACATCCGATACTCATCGATCAGCCCCTCGGCGATGAGCTCGTGGGCCAGGGTGATGCTGCCAGTGACGATGACATCACGTCCTGGTGCTGCGCGCAGGTCGGCGACCGCACGCATCGGATCGGAGCTGATGATCTGCGTGTTCTGCCATCCCGGTTCGGTCAGTGTCGATGACACGACGAGTTTGTCGACTCGATTCAGGTGGTCCGCCACCCCGGTGGTGTCATCGGTGGCGTGTGGCCAATAGCCGCGGAAGTCTTCGAAGGTCTGCCTGCCGAGCAGCAGCACGTCCTCGTTCGCGGACTGCCGCATGAGTTCGGCCGAGAGCTCCTCGTCCTGGGCCTGCGGATCGAACCAGTCGTCGAGCATCTCGACGCGACCGTCGAGAGTGATGTTCTGAGTGATGATGATGCGCACGCTCGGTCTCCCCGTTGAGTGACGTGGGCAGTCAACATTACTTGCCTGTGTCGACCGGCAACAGGGGTGCGTTGACCACCGCAGGGCATAGATTGGTAACAGCAGCCGACCGGAACCGGTCGAACCGAACCGCACGCCACCCATACGATGAGGAGCCCCATGACCACCCCAGATTTCCGCACCGAAGCTCAGGGCCACCTCGGCGATCTCATTTCCCTGCGACGGAAGCTGCACGCGAACCCCGAACTCGGGTTCGACCTTCCCTTCACGCAGCGGACGGTGCTCGATGAGCTCGCCGGGCTGGGACTTGAGATCACCACGGGGGAGTCGCTCACCTCGGTGGTGGCCGTCCTCAAGGGCGGGAAGCCCGGTCCCGCGGTGCTGCTGCGCGGGGATATGGACGCGCTGCCGGTCGTCGAGGACACCGGCCTGGACTTCGCGTCGACGAATGGGAACATGCACGCGTGCGGACACGACCTGCACACGGCGGGACTCGTCGGTGCCGCCCGCCTGCTCGCCGCTCACCGGGAGGAGATCCCCGGGTCGATCATCTTCATGTTCCAGCCCGCCGAGGAGGTCGAGGGCGGGGCCGAGCCGATGATCGCCGAGGGGGTGCTCGAGGCCGCCGGCGTCCCGGTCGTCGCGGCCTTCGGCATCCACGTCGAAGCCGATGTGCGGGGTCGCTTCACGACGAAGGGCGGACCGCTCATGGCCGGGTTCGCCGATCTCACCCTGACCATCCACGGGGCCGGCGGGCACAGCAGCCAACCGCAGGCGACCCGCGACCCCGTGCCGGCGCTCGCCGAGGTGGTGCTGGCCCTGAATACGATGACCGGCCGGTCCTTCGACATCTTCGACCCTGTCGTCGTCTCGGTCACCCAGCTCGAAGCCGCGCAGGCCAGCAACGTCATTCCGGACTCGGCGAAGCTCACCGCCTCCATCCGGTTCCTCTCCGCCGAGTCTCTGGCACTGCTGCAGGAGCGGGTGACGGAGATCGCCGAGAACATCGCCCGGGCTCACCGCTGCACCGCCGAGGTGGACTTCCAAGTGGGATTCCCCGTGACCGTGAACAACCCGGATGAGTCGGCGAACGTGCTCGAGCGGTTGGGCTCGGTCTTCGGGGCCGAGCGGGTCGTCGAGATGGAGCATCCGCGGATGGGGTCGGAGGACTTCTCCTTTGTGCTTCAGAAGGTGCCGGGCACATTCGTCTTCCTCGGCGCGACGCCCGAAGGCATCGACCCGGACGCCGAGACGAACCATTCGCCCAGGGTGGTCTTCGACGACGGTCTGCTCGGCGATCAGGCTGCGGCGCTCGCCCACCTGGCGTTTGCGCGGCTGGAAGATGAGGAGCGGGGCTGATGGCCGGCTGTGGTCGCAAGAATAGGTCGTAACCGGATACTTTCAGGGCCTCCTGAGTATCCGGTTACGACCTGAATTTCGGCTCGCACTATCCGATTGCGACCACTGTTCGCAGAACAGCCCGTGGAACGAGCCTCAGGCGGAGATGAGGCCGTGGGGGTCGAGGACGAACTTCTTCGCCACACCCGAGTCGAAGTCGGCATAGCCCTGTGGGGCGTCCTCGAGGCGAATCGGGGTCGCATTGACGTTCTTCGCGATCGAGACCTTGTCGTGCAGGATCGCCTGCATCAGCCCCCGGTTGTACTTCATCACCGGGCACTGGCCGGTGACGAACACATGCGACTTCGCGAAGCCGAGGCCGAAGCGCATCGACAGCGACCCTTCCTTGGCCGCCTCGTCGGGAGCCCCCGGATCGCCGGTGACGTAGAGGCCGGGAATGCCGAGGCTGCCTCCGGCCCGGGTGATGTCCATGAGCGAATTGAGCACCGTCGCCGGCGCCTCGTGACCGGCGTCCTTGCCGTGTCCGCGAGCTTCGAAGCCGACGGCGTCGATGCCGCAGTCGACCTCGGGTTCGCCGAGGATCTGCGCGATCTGATCCTTCGGGTCGCCTTTCGACACATCGACCGTCTCGCAGCCGAATCCGCGGGCCTGGGCCAGGCGATCCTCGTTGAGGTCGCCGACGATGACACAGGCGGCACCGAGCAGCAGCGCCGAGGTGGCCGCGGCGATTCCGACCGGGCCCGCACCGGCGACGTAGACCGTCGAGCCGACACCGACGCCGGCGCTGACGGCACCGTGGAACCCGGTGGGGAAGATATCCGAGAGCATCGTGAGGTCGAGGATCTTCTCCATCGCCTGATCCTTGTCCGGGAACTTCAGGACGTTCCAGTCGGCATAGGGCACGAGCACATACTCGGCCTGCCCGCCGACCCAGCCGCCCATGTCGACGTAGCCGTACGCCGAACCCGGGCGGTCCGGATTGACGTTGAGGCAGATGCCGGTCTTGCTCTCCTTGCAGTTGCGGCAGCGGCCGCACGAGATGTTGAACGGCACCGAGACGAGGTCGCCGACCTTGACGAATTCGACGTCCCGTCCGACCTCGACGACCTCACCGGTGATCTCGTGGCCGAGCACGAGGCCCTCCGGGGCAGTCGTACGGCCCCGGACCATGTGCTGGTCGGAGCCGCAGATGTTCGTCGCCACCGTCTTGAGGATGACACCGTGATCGACCCTGCGGCCGATATTGGCGGGATTGACTCCAGGCCCGTCCTTGAGAACGAATTCCGGGTACTCGGTGTCGATGACCTCGACCTTCCCGGGACCTGCATAGCTGATTGCCTTATTGCTCATCGTTGAGCCTCCATGGGTGCGTGTGCGGGGGAGTTGGGCATGTGAGCGAGTCGAGAGACTGCGCTGACATATCAGTCTTTCATCAGACGTGACTGCAGTCTCGCCGCCCGCGACGGACTCTGTCAAGCCCCCGCTGGAAGAAATATCAAGCGCTTTGCATTCGTCGCCGCAGCCAGCGAAACACGCGTCAGGAATCCTCGCGCAGGCGCGTCGAGAGGATGTACTGGGACATCGTGCGCAGGTGCTGCATCGACTCTCTGACCAGGGGAGACCGGCGGCTTCCGGCCCGCACTGCGGCGATGATCTTCCTGCTCAGGCGGCCGGTTCCCGTCAGTCGGACGCGGCGGACGTTGGCCTCCCCGGCGAGGCTGGCCAGCCTGGGCAGCAGGCTGACTCCGACCCCGGCTCCGACGAGCGCTGCCGAAGTCTCCCATTCGACGGACTCATGGGCCACGGTCGGTGTGACCCCGGCCGCGGTGAACGCGGCCACGAAGAGGGCGTGGTAGGGCGAGCCCGGTCCTGCGGTGATCCACTCCTCGCCGGCCAACTCGCCCAAGGTCACCGATTCGCGGTCGGCGATCGGATGGTCGGCGGGCACCATGACGTCGAGCGGGTCGTCGAGGAGGTCGATGCTTTCGAACCGATCATCCTCCTCGACCTGGACATTGCCCTGCATCGAGACGATGACGGCGAGGTCGATGCGTTCGGCGACGAGGAGCTCGAAGCAGCGAGTCGGGCTGGCTTCGATGACGTGGACGCTGATCCCGGGGCGAGTCGTGCGCAGCTTGGCAGCCAAAGGAGCGAGCAGGTTCGACGAGGCGGTCGAGAATCCGCCGATGCCGAAATGCGTCGGAGCCTGGTCGCCGGCTCCGAGAGCACCGGCGCGGATGTCCTCCCACGCAGCGGTCAACTCGTCGGAGCGGCGAACGAGATAGCGCCCCGTCGAGGTCAGTCGCAGCCCGCGCCCGTCCTTGACGAGAAGCGTCATTCCCAGGGCCTGCTGCAGCTCTCTGAGCTGGCCGGAGACCGCCGATGCGGAGTAGCCGGTGAGCTCGGCGGTGGCGGCGACGGTGCCGCAGGCGGCGAAGGTGCGCAGCGTCGTCAGGCGCGGATCGATCATGCGCACAATTATGCAGTGAATCCGCAGAATATGTAACGAAATCTCGCTCTTTTTCTGCAGGGTGTTCCTCGCTAGTGTGACTGTCGAGATCGTTCCGGCAGCACACGGTCTCCGCGGTCTCTGCCGAGGAATTCGCCCGTTCCACCGGTGGGCCGCTGCAGGCAGACATCAAGGGAGATGAGAATTGACCGCTACCAACCTGGCACCGACGAAGAAGGGCTTCCCTGCCGGCTTCACCGAGGAGAAACTCGACGAGACCCGCATCAGACTCGACACCCGTCGAGCCGGCTTCTCGCTCGAGGCGCCGTTCTACACCGACCCGAATCTGTTCAACCTCGACATGCAGGCCATCTTCGGCCAGCACTGGGTCTTCGCCTGCAGCGTCGCCGAGATTCCCGAGCCCGGCGACTACGTCACGCTCGACTACGGTCCGTACTCACTCATCGTTCTGCACAATGACGACGGCGGAGTCAACGTCCTCCACAATGTGTGCCGCCACCGCGGGGCACGAGTCCTCACTGACCCGCAGGGCACGACGGGCAACCTCGTCTGCGGCTACCACTCGTGGACCTACTCGCCCGAGGGCGACCTCATCCACGCCTCGGCGCCGGGCGAGATGACGTTCGACAAGTCCTGCTACGCGCTCAAGCGCGCGCACGGCAAGATCGCCGCCGGGCTCGTGTTCATCTGCCTGGCCGAGGAACCGCCGACGGACTTCCACGAGACCGCGAAGATCTTCGAACCCTATGTCGCCCCGCACGAGCTGGCGAAGACGAAGGTCGCCTTTCAGCAGAACATCGTCGAAGAGGGCAACTGGAAGCTCGTGATGGAGAACAACCGCGAGTGCTACCACTGCGACGGCCACCCGGAGCTGGCCTGCTCGCTGTTCCCGACCTGGGGGCTGACCGACGAGACGATCCCGCCGCACCTCGAAGACGTCTGGGACCGCAATCAGCAGGCGCAGGCCTCCCTCGAATACCGCTGCCGCCGCTACGGCCTGCCCTATGAGGTCGTCGAAGAACTCGACACCCGCGTCGGCGGCATCCGCATCTCCCGCGAATCACTCGACGGTGCGGGGGAGTCCTTCTCCGCAGACGGGCGTCGGCTGTCGAAGAAGCTGCTCGGCGACCTGCCCGACTTCCGGCTCGGACGGTGCTCGATGCACCTGCAGCCGAACTCCTGGTTCCACCTCCTCGGCGATCATGTCATCACCTTCGCGGCGTTCCCGATCAGTGCCTCCAAAACGCTCGTGCGCACCACCTGGCTCGTCGCCGATGACGCCGTCGAAGGCGTCGACTACGACCTTGAGACCCTGACGCACACGTGGAAGCAGACGAACCTGCAGGACAAGGCTTTCGTCGAACTCTGCCAGCAGGGAGCGGCGAGCCCGTTCTACGAGCAGGGCCCGTACATGAAGAGCGAATACCAGGTCGAGGCCTTCATCAACTGGTACGTCACTCGGATGCGGGAGCACATCGGATGAGGTCCTCCGCTGTGCCGGCGACACCGCTCGCCCAGCGGGTTCGGGGCCTGGAGATGCCGTGGAACCGGGTGCTGTCGAGTACCGCGGGCCCGGCCGGGGCCGCCACCGCGCTCGGCCCCTGGCACCCGCAGGAGTTCACCGCCGAATGTGTGGAGACCATCCCCGAGGCGGGTGGCATGATGGTCTTCGTCTTCCGTCGCATGGACGGTGCGCCCCTGGCGTTCCGCTCCGGGCAGTACATCAACATCGACTTCCCCATCGACGGACCGAATGCCGAACCGGTATCCCGCAGCTATTCGATCTCGTCGGCTCCGACCGAACCGTGGACGTTCTCGATCACGATCAAATGCGACGAGAAGGGTCGGGTCTCTCCGTGGGCACACGAGAACATCCGACCCGGAACGACCCTCGACATGCTCGGCCCGGTCGGGGCCTTCCACTTGGCCGACTATGACCGTCGGGCGCGGTTCCTGCTGCTCGCGGCCGGGGCCGGGATCACCCCGCTGATGTCGATGATCCGGACCGTCCATGCCCTGCCCGGGCAGGCCGACGTCGTCCTCCTCTACCACGGTTCGGCCCCCGACTCCTTCGCCTTCTCCGATGAACTCGACTTCCTCGCCAAGGCGGACTTCAGGATCAAGGTCATCTACTGCCTCGGCGATCGCGAGTGCGGTGAGGAGTGGACGGGGCGGACGGGTCGTCTGTCGCAGGAGCTGCTCGAGGAACTCGTCCCCGATGCCAACGGCCGGCAGGTCTTCGCCTGCGGTCCGGAGGGCTACCTCAATTCCGCGACCGAGCTGCTGCGCAGCGTCGGCGTCGACGACACCTCGGTGTTCATGGAGTTCTTCTCCGGCGACCGCGAGATCCGCGCCGAATACGCCGAAGAAGTCGCCATCGCCGGCGAGATCGCCGAGGAGATCGCGGCGACGACCGAGGAGTACTTCGAGTCTCAGCCCGCCGCGCTGGATCTGTACGAACCCGAGTACGACGCCGATGGTCCCGTCGAGGCCGTCGGCGCACCGACCGAAGCGGTCGACGCCGAGGCGGGTTCCGGGTCCGCGTTGAACGCTGGGTCTGCGGGTTCGGCGGGGAGCGGGACGGCCGCCTCGGCGACGGGATCGTCCGACGATGACGAAACGGAGGTCGTCGACCCGGCCGCACTGCCTACTGTGGGTGAGGGTGAGCACACGATGTCGTTCGTGCGCACCGGCCTCAATGTCTGCGTCGGGGAGGACGAAACGGTCCTGCTGGCCGCGCGGAAGGCGGGGGTGAAGATCCCCGCGAACTGCCAGGAGGGCATGTGCGGATCCTGCAAGGTCGTCAAGCTCGACGGGGACGTCGAGATGAATCATCTGGGCGGAATCCGCGCCAGGGAGATCGACGCGGGCAAGTTCCTGCCGTGCTGCTCGACGGCGAAGACCGACCTCGTCATCGACGCCTGAATCACGAGCACCTGTCGGACATCGGCTGCGACATCAGCCTCTACCACCGTCAACAACAAGGAGTACTCAGTGCCGAAGACATCACCACGAGTCGTCATCATCGGAGCCGGCATCGTCGGCGCCAACCTCGCCGACGAACTCGCGCAGCTGGGCTGGACCAACACCCTCGTCATCGAACAGGGCCCGCTGACCATCCCGGGCGGCTCGACCTCCCACGCCCCGGGACTCGTCTTCTCCTCGAACGGGTCGAAGTCGATGACCGAGTTCGCGCAGTACACGATCGAGAAACTCACCTCGCTCAAGGACGCCGACGGGCGCGGATCGTTCCTGCCCGTCGGAGGCCTCGAGATCGCCACCACCGAGGATCGGCTGCAGGACCTGCACCGTCGAGCCGGATGGAACCGCTCCTACGGCGTCGAAGCCGACGTCATCGACGCCGACGAGTGCGCGAAGCTCTTCCCCATGCTCAACCGGGACATGGTCCATGGCGGACTGCTCACCCCGGGTGACGGGCTTGCATTGGCGGCGAAGGGAACTCAGCTCGTCATCGACCGTGCCCGTGCCGCTGGAGTCGAATTCCGCGACCGGACCACCGTGACCGACATCGAGACGACAGGCGGGCGGGTCAGCGCTGTGATCTGCGGCGATGACCGGATACCGGCCGATATCGTCGTCTCCTGCGCCGGGTTCTGGGGACCGAAGATCGGTGAGATGGTCGGCACCCCGATTCCGCTGCTGCCGCTGGGCCACCAGTTCGCCTGGACCACCGAGGTGCCCTCTTTGGTGGGTGCGAACGAACTGCCCGCCGGGGCGAAGCGCCCCATCCTGCGCTACCAGGACAAGGACCTGTACTACCGCGAATGGGGTGAGCGGATCGGCATCGGCTCCTACGCCCACCGCCCGATGCCCGTCGACCTCGACACCCTGCAGACCTACTCGCCGGACGAGATCACGAGCGAACGGATGCCCTCGAGCCTCGAGTTCACCCCGGACGACTTCGCCCCCGAGTGGGAGGCGACGAAGACTCTGCTGCCCGAACTCGCACAGACGCAGATCCAGCGCGGGTTCAACGGAATCTTCTCGTTCACCCCGGACGGCGGGTCGCTGGTCGGACAGTCCCGTCAGGTCGACGGATTCTTCGTCGCCGAGGCGGTGTGGGTGACCCATGGCGCCGGTATCGCCCGCGCCGTGGCTGAGCTCATCGCCGAAGGCCGGTCGAAGACCGACCTGTCCGGCATCGATCTCAACCGGTTCGAGGACGTGCAGACGACTCCGGACTACGTCAGCGAGACCTCGCAGCAGAACTTCGTCGAGATCTACGACATCATCCACCCGCTGCAGCCGCGAGTCTCCCCGCGTGACCTGCGGTCGAGCCCGTTCCGGCGGCAGCAGGAGGAGCTCGGTGCGTTCTTCCTCGAAACCTCCGGCTGGGAGCGGCCGCACTGGTTCGACGCGAACGCCGCACTGCTGTCGGAGATGCCGTCCGAGTGGGCGGCACCGGAACGCGACTCCTGGGCGGATCAGTTCCACTCGCCCATCGCGGCAGCCGAAGCGTGGAAGACCCGCACCTCGGTGGCGATGTTCGACATGACCCAGCTCAAACGCTTCGAGGTCACCGGCCCCGGTGCCGGCGAGCTGCTGCACGGGATGACCACCTCGTCGATGCTGCGCAAACCGGGAGCGGTCAGCTATACGCTGCTGCTCGATGAGGCCGGAGGCATCACGAGCGACATCACGGTCGCGATCCTCGACGAAGAGACCTACCAGGTGGGAGCGAACTCGAACATCGACGTCGCTTATGTTTCGCGGGCGGCCCGGCACCAGTCGGCTGACGACCCCTCAAAGTGGGTGACAGTGCGGGAGACGACGCCGGGCACCTGCTGTATCGGCCTGTGGGGTCCGCTGGCCCGGGACGTCATCGCCAAGGTCACCGACGAGGACTTCAGTGATGCCGGGCTGAAGTACTTCCGTACCAAGCCCGCGGTCCTCGGGGGAGTGCCGGTGACGGCGATGCGCCTGTCCTATGTCGGCGAACTCGGCTGGGAAATCTACACCTCCGCGGATCTGGGATCGCGACTGTGGGACGTGCTGTGGGAGGCCGGTGAGGAGTTCGGAATCATCGCCGGTGGCCGCGAAGCCTTCAACTCGATGCGCCTGGAGAAGGGGTTCCGCTCCTTCGGCACCGACATGACCAGCGAACACGAACCGGTGCAGGCAGGCCTCGGGTTCGCCGTGAAGGCGTCGAAGGACGACGATTTCATCGGCAAGGCCGCGCTCGAGTCCAGGGCGGCTGAGGCGACGACGAAGCTGACCTGCCTCACCCTCGACGTGCCCTCTGATGTCGTGCTCGGCAAAGAACCGGTGTACGTGGTCGGCGGGTCGGGTGTCGCGGACGGCGGGGCCGCCTCGGCGAAGTCGGACGGATCGGTCGGCTCAGGTGCCGCCGATGGCTACGTCACCTCGGCGGCGTATGGATACTCCATCGGGAAGTCGATCGCCTACGCCTGGCTGCCGAACACCCTTTCGGTCGGAGACGCCGTGGAGATCGAATACCTCGGGCGACGACTGCCGGCCACAGTCACCGCCGAGCCGCTCTTCGACCCGGAGATGACGCGCCTGAAGGGGTGAGCCGAGGCGGCAGTCGCTGCCGAAGTTCATCGAAAAACGCATGGAGCGTCGAGAAACGGGTGTGCGCGCCCGTTTCTCGACGCTCCGCCCGTTTTTCGGCGGCTGGGCCTGTGGTGGAGTGGAGAAGGCCGACACCAATGTTCCATATGGTGGATTTTCTTTGACCGGCTGATGGGACCGGGAAAGTATGTGAGGACAGTGCTCGTTCCGCAGAGCCCGGTACCCGAAGGAGTGTCCATGTCCTCACCTGCGATCATCGGCTGGTCCCACGGCAAGTTCGGCCGGTCCGAATCACCGCTGCCCCAGATGATGGCCGACGTCGCCCGCGACGCCATCGCCGAGGCGGGACTGGAACCCGCCGACATCGACGTCATCCACGTCGGCGTCTTCAACAACGGACTCTCCCGCCAAGGCTTCGAAGCCGCCCTGCCGGGCACCGTGTTCCCCGAACTCGCCCGCACACCCGCCCACCGGCACGAGAACGCCTGCGCCACGGGGTCTGCCGCGATCTTCGCCGCCCACGACTCCATCGCCGCCGGCCGGCACACAACGGCCCTGGTCATCGGTGCCGAACGCATGACTCAAGCCTCCGGCCACGACGTCAATGAGGTGCTGCTCAGCGCCAGCTTCCGGGAAGAGGAAGAGCACTTCAAATCCTTCGCCGGAGTCTTCGGCGAGATCGCCCGCCAGTACTTCGCCCGCTATGGCGACCACTCGGAGACACTGGCGAGGATCGCCGCGAAGAACCACGCGAACGGATGGCAGAATCCGCTGGCGCACATGCAGAAGGACCTCGGCTTCGACTTCTGCAACACCGTGAGCGAGAAGAACCCGTACGTCGCCGAACCCCTGCGCCGCACCGACTGCTCGATGGTCTCCGACGGAGCCGCGGCGCTGGTCCTGGCCGCCGAGGATGTCGCCGCCTCCGCGCCGCAGGCCGTGACGTGGAGGGGCATGGGCAACGCCAACGACGTCCTGCCGCTGTCCCAGCGCGACCCGCTCGAGATGGCGGGCGCCCGCGCGGCCATGGACCAGGCGCTCACGGCCGCCGGCATCGGCATCGACGACCTCGACTTCCTCGAGACCCACGACTGCTTCACCATCGCCGAACTCCTCGAATACGAAGCCTTCGGCCTCGCCGCCCCCGGTCAGGGCCACACCCTGCTCGACGAGGGCGCCACCGAGGTCGGCGGCCGCCTGCCCGTCAACCCCTCCGGCGGGCTCAAGGCCAAGGGCCACCCCATCGGCGCGACCGGGGTATCCATGCACGCCCTGGCCGCCGCTCAGCTGACCGGTCGCTCGCCCGGCATCCAGATCGAGTCCCCGGAACTCGCCGGAGTCTTCAACATGGGCGGTGCCGCCGTGTCGAACTTCGCCTCGATCCTCGAGCGCGTCCGCTGATGCGCGCCGTCTCCCAGACCTCCCCGGCCAAGGACTTCACTCCCACACCTCGGCGCGGGGTCAACGTCTCCCACTTCCTCACCCAGACCGCCCGGCGTCTGCCCGACCGCCTCGCCGTCGTCGACGACGATCACGGGCAGCGGTGGACCTGGGCCGAACTCGACGCCCGCGCCGAGGCGCTCGCCGCCGCCCTCCAAGCCGGTGGCGTGGATCGTCGCGACACCGTCCTCCTCGTCTCGGCCAACCACGCCGAGGTGATCCAGTCGTTCTGGGGGATTCTGCGCTCCGGCGGGGTCATCGCCCCACCGAACGCGGCCCTGTCGACCGAGGAGCTGCTCGGCATCAGCGCCGAGGTGGCCCCTGCGGCCGTCATCGCCGACCGCGCCCACTCCGACTTCGTCACGGCACTGAAGGACACGGGCTTCACCGGCCCCGTCCTCTGGATCGGAGAACTGCCTACCGGCGGCACCTCGCCGAGCGCACGACTTGACGTCGACAGCATCCTTTACGAAGAGTCGTCTCGGCGTGAAGGTGTGCTCTCGGCGGAGGTGAGTGATGCCGAAGCCGTCGACTCGGCAGTCGACGAGGACGACCCCTGCTGGTACTTCTTCACCTCCGGGTCGACCGGCCGACCCAAGGCCGCGACGTTCACGCACCGCCACCTCGGCGCGGTGCTCATGAACCACCGCTGCGACCTCTTTCCCAACGAGGATGAGACCGGAGCCTCCCTCGTGCTCGCGCCGCTGTCGCACGGGGCGGGCATCCATATGCTCGGGCAGGTCTTCGGCGGCACCCCGTCGGTCATCCACCCCGGTGGCAAGCCCAGCGTGGAGTCCCTGTGGCCGGCCATCGATGCCTACGGGATCACGAACGCCTTCACCGTCCCGACCATCCTCAACCGCATCGTCGCCGGCTTTCCCGACGGCCGCGGACCCGAGGACCACACCCTCGAGCGCGTCATCTACGCCGGTGCCCCGATGCTCGCGACCGACCAGGCTCGGGCGCTCGAGCGGCTCGGACCCTGCCTCGTCCAGTACTTCGGCCTCGCCGAGGTGACCGGTGCGATCACGATTCTCCGCCCCGAGGATCACGGAGCCATCCCCGTCGACGATGCCGGCATCGGCACCTGCGGCCGCGCCCGCACCGGAGTCGAGATCGCCATCGTCGACGAGACCGGCACGCAGCTGCCCGCCGGTGTCCAGGGCGAGGTCTGCGTGGCCGGACCGACCGTGTGCGCCGGCTACCTCGGTCGCCCCGATGCCAACGCCGAATCCTTCGCCGGCGGACTCTTCCACACCGGCGACGTCGGCTACCTCGACGACCGCGGATACCTGTTCCTCACCGGCCGGAAGTCCGATATGTACATCTCCGGCGGATCGAACGTCTACCCCCGCGAGATCGAGGAGCTCCTCCTCACCGACACCGAGGTGGCCCAGGCCGTCGTCGTCGGCGTGCCCGACGCGCAGTGGGGTGAGATCGGTGTGGCCGTCATCGAACGCGCGACGGTGCCGGCCGGTGCCGATGGTGGTGTCGGTGCCGATGGTGGTGTCGGTGGCGATCGGGCCGATGCCGCGAATTCGAGCAGCGTCGCCGACTTGTCCGAGCGGCTGACCGCGCTGTGCAAATCGGGGCTCGCCGCGTACAAGGTGCCCAAGGAGATCCATGTCGTCGAGACCATGCCGGTGACGGCCTACGGCAAACTCGCGCGCAAGGAACTCAAGGCCGAATACTCACAGGGACGAGGCAGCGCACGATGAGCACAACAGACACGGCAGCCGTGTCAGGGCCGGCAGGTAGGTTAGTCGGCACGACGATCATGGCCATCGGCTGCGGCACTCCGGACGGGGAGGTGAACAACGGCTTCGCTGCGGCGATCGGATTCCTTCGTGAGGGGGCGAAGGTCTGTATCGTCGACCGTGACCCAGGTGCGCTTGACGAAGCGACACGGGCCCTCGCCGAGGCGGCCGCCGCCGACGGTGCTGACGGCACTGACCGTGTCGACCTCAGCAACCGTCGCGACGGTGAGCCCGACCTCGACACCGGTGCCGATCGCGTCCCCGGCACGGGCGTCCACCTCGGCGGGGTTGATCTCGACGCTCAACTGACCACGGTCGTTGCCGATGTCGGCGACGAGGACTCGCTGGCGGCGGCGTTCGCCCATTGCGCCGACCGTCTCGGCGGGCCGACCGTGCTCCATTACAACGTCGGAATCGTCGTCAACGGAGGAGTCGACGACCTCGCCACCGACGGCTTCCGCCGTGCCCTCGACATCAACCTCACCGGGGCGTTCTCGGCGATCAAGCATGCCCTGCCGCATATGCGCACGGCCGGGCACGGGTCGATCATCACGGTGTCCTCGGTCGGAGGCATGCGGTATATGGGGTATGACTATCCGGCGTATGCGGCCTCGAAGGCCGGGCTCATCGAGCTGACGAAGGTCGTCGGCGCGCAGTACGCCTCTGAAGGCATCCGCGCGAACTCGATCGCCCCGGGCCTCATCGAGACCCCGCTCATCCACCGCTCGATCTCGGGTCACTACGACTCGGTCGAGGAGATGCTCGCCGCCCGTCACGCCCAATCCCCGACCGGGACGATGGGCCGACCCGAGGACGTCGCCGACCTCGCGGTGTTCCTCGCATCACGCGAGTCGACCTATATCAACTCCACGCTCATCCCCGTCGACGGGGGACTGACCCATTACGCGGGGATGCCGAAACGTTGACGCTCACGGACGTGTGCACGGTTCGGGCCGACTCGGTGACGGAGAACCCGGCGAACACGGCGGGGAACTCGAGTGTGAATGGAACGGCCGCCTCGGCGAGGGAATCCACCGTCACCGCGGTCGGGGCTCGACCCCGCCGAACTCTACGACAGTGAGATAACGGAAATCAAGGAGGCAATGGTGCCGAGAACACGGACGACGAGGACGATGCTCGTCTGGTCCGCCGTACTGATGGTGTGCGCCCTGCTGCTGGCGGGGTGCGGAACGAACTTCGGCACCACCGACGACGGCAAGCAGCGCTACCGCTGGAAGATGACGGTGACGACGGGCTCGACGAGCACGTGGTACCTCGCGGCACAGAAGCTGGCGAAGGACCTCGAGGACGAGACCGACGGCCGGATCACGATGAAGATCTTCACGAGCGAACGACTCTCCGCCGGCGAACCCACCGCCGGGGTCGAACAGCTCATGGACGGTGCGAAGGACTTCTCCTACAACTCGCCGATCATCTACGCCGGCGTCGACCCGCGCTTCGGCGCCGTCACCGCGCCCTTCGTCTTCGACTCCGTCGAGGACGGACAGGAGGCGCTCGCCGGTGCCGGCGGGCAGGTGTACAAGGACTACCTCGCCGAACGCGGCGTACACCTGCTCGGCTTCGGCGAGTCCGGGATGCGGCAGCTGACGAACTCGCACCGGCCCATCCACACTCCCGAGGACATGCGGGGCATGAAGTTCCGCATTCCCGGCTTCGGCATGTACACCGACCTCTACCGGCAGATCGGCGCGAACCCGACGACGATGCCCTTCAGCGAGGTCTTCACCTCGCTGCAGCAGGGTGCCATCGATGGGCAGGAGAACCCGATCGACGTCATCTACTCGGCGAACCTGCAGGAGGTCCAGCCGTACCTGACGCTGTGGAACTACTCCTACGACCCGCTCATCCTCGGCGTCAACAAGGATCTCTTCGACTCCCTGACGCCCGAGGATCAGAAGCTCGTGACCCGACTGGCCGGTGATGCGAACGCGTTCCAGATCAAGAAGAACCGGGACGGTGAGTCCGAGCTCATCGACGAACTCAAGGAATCCGGTATGGAGGTCAACGAACTCAGCGACGAGGAGAAGGACGCCTTCCGCGCGAAGCTGGGTCCGATCTACAGCGAATACCGCAAGGTCTGGGGACCGGACATGGCCCAGGCGTTCATCCCGAAAGGACTGTGAGATGAGAGTCATCAGATTCTTCGAGGACTGGGTCGTCATCGCCTCGTTCATGGTGATTGTGATCGTCACCTTCGTCAACGTCCTCTCCCGCTACATCTTCAAGGCCTCGCTGGCCTTCTCGGAGGAGATCACCATCAACCTCCTCGTCGTGCTCACGATGATGGGAGCCGTCGTCGGGATCCGCCTCGGCGCGCATCTCGGGTTCACCTACCTCGTCGAGAATGCGAAGGCAGGGACCCGCCGCGCACTGCTCTTCACCGGCACCGGACTCATCGTCGTCTTCCTCGCCGTCCTCCTCATCTGGGGCGGGGAGATGACGATCGCGCAGGGTCTGCGCGGCCGGGCGACCCCGTCGCTGGGCATCCCGCAGTGGCTGTTCACCCTGTCCATCCCGTTGGCCGGTCTGCTCGGAATCATCCGCAGCATCCAGGCTCTGCGGACGGCTCTGGGTGAGGACACCTCCGCCGAGGCGGTCGTCGACAGGCTCGCCGGTGAGGCGACCCCGACCGTCGATTCGTCCGAATTCTCGTCAGATGTCAAGGGAGGTCGGAAATGATCGCGCTTCTGCTCTTCGGCAGCTTCTTCCTCTTCCTCGGCCTCGGGATCCCCGTCGCCTTCGCCCTCGGCCTGTCCGCCGTCGTCACTCTCGTGACCACCGACGGCTTCCAGGTCCTCGACGTCGTGCCCTCGGTGATGTTCCCGTCGATGAGTTCGGGCACGCTGCTGGCGATCCCGTTCTTCATCCTCGCCGGCATCGTCATGCAGTACACGGGCATCTCGCAGCGGCTCGTCGACCTCGCGTTCCTCATCTTCGGACGCCTGCGCCACGGCCTGGCCGCGGTGACGATCATCTCCGCGTTCTTCTTCTCCGCGATCTCCGGATCGGGGCCGGCCACCGTGGCCGCGATCGGTGCGATCCTCATCCCCGCGCTCGTGCGTCACGGATACCAGAAGAAGCATGCGGTCTCCCTCGTCGCGGCCTCCGGGTCGATGGGCATCGTCGTGCCCCCGTCGATCGCGTTCATCATCTTCGCCGTCGTCGCCGCCGAGTTCGGCAAGATCTCGATCTCCCGGCTGTTCATCGCCGGCATCGTGCCCGGCATCATCATGGCGCTCGCATTCTTCATCGCCGCACTGTTCGTCCCGCGGGTGCGTGAGCTCGCCGGTCTGCCGGTGAGGGCCACGACCGGCGCCGAGGCGGGGGCCGGGTCGACGTCGACTGCGGCGGGTTCTGATTCCGCCGGCAACGGCGGTTCGGGTGCGTCTGTGGCAGGCGATTCTGCGGCAGCGGGGAAGACTCAGCTGCTGACGACGAACGGGAAGGCCGCCTCGGCGAGTTCCGGATCCACCGGATCGGGCGTCGGAACCGTCGATCCGACGGTCACGGACCATCACGACGGCGGGTTCGGCGAGTTCATGTCCGCGCTGATCAAGGCCATTCCCGGGCTGCTCATCCCGGTGATCATCCTCGGCGGGATCTACGGCGGAATCTTCACCCCCACCGAGGCGGGAGCCGTCGCATCCGTGTACGCGCTCGTCGTCGGGGTGTTCGTCTACCGGGAGCTGAGCTGGAAGGACATGCCGAAGGTGTTCCTCGAGTCCGGGGTCTCGACCGCGGTCATCATGTTCATCGTCGGCGTGGCCAGCCTCTTCTCCTATGTCATCACCGTCGAGGGGGTGGCCGACCGGATCTCGACGGCGGTGCTGGGCGTGACGGACAACAAGTACCTCATCCTCGCGGCGATCACGATCATCCTGCTCATCGTCGGGGCCTTCGTCGACGCGATCAGCGCCTTCTACCTGTTCGTCCCGATCCTCGTGCCGATCCTCATCGGCGTGGGCGTGGACATGACGACGATCGGTGTGTTCATGACCGTCAACCTCGCCATCGGCCTGTTCACCCCGCCGGTCGGGCTCAACCTGTATGTGGGCGCGGGCATCGGGAAGATCAGACTCGAGGAGGTCGCGCGCGGAATCATGCCGTTCCTCATCTGCGCGATCATCGCTCTGCTGCTCATCACCTACATCCCGGCGATCTCGAACTGGCTGCCCGACCTGCTCGGGGTCGGGTAGTTCGGGCTGCCTGCTGTCGGGGTCGGTGCCTGCGGGAGTCGGCCTCGGCTGGTGGGCCCGGCCATTCGGTCGGGCCGGGAATCTCACGTCTCACTCACCTCTGTCGAAGGAGAATCATGGAACCGTATCTGCTCACGAACAAGACGGCCCTGGTCACCGGTGCCGCGCAGGGCATCGGCCTGGCCATCGCCACCGCACTGGCCAGGCGGGGCGCCTCGGTCGGGATCGTCGACCTCAAGGGTGCGGAGGAGGCCGCGGCCGGGCTGGCTTCGGAGTACCCGGATCAGCGATTCGCGGCGTTCTCCCTCGATGTCCGCGACGCCGACGAGGTGACGGCCGCGGTGGGGTCGTTCGTGTCGACCTTCGGGGGTCTCGATATCCTCGTCAACAATGCGGGCACGGCCGCGCGCATCGGCATCGATGAGATCACCGCCGAACAGTGGCAGCGTGACATCGAGACCAACCTCGGTGGGACGTTCAACTTCATCAAGGCCGCCGTCCACCCGCACATGTGGGAGGCCGGGAGCGGGTCGATCATCAACATCTCGTCGATCTCGGGCATCAACGGGGGAGCGGTCTCCGACGGGGAGGCCGGTGCCCGCTCGGGTCCGGCGTATGCGGCGAGCAAGGGCGGGATCATCGCCCTGACGAAATGGGTGGCCAAGGAGTACGGACGCCGGGGCATCCGCTGCAATTCGGTGGCGCCGGGACCGGTCGAGTCCGCGCTCACCGTCGGGCAGACCTATGACACCTCGGGTCAGGCGCTCGACCGCATGGGTCAGCCGGATGAGATCGCCGAGGCGGTCGCCTACCTCGCCACCGACGGTGCCGCATTCACGACGGGACAGATCCTCCGCGTCGACTGCGGGGCCGTGATGTCGTGAGTCGCTGACATTGTCGGTCGCTGGAGCGGTCGGGCGCGAGCAGATGATCCCCGCAGCATTCTCAGGATGGTGCGGGGATCGTTGCGTCTGCGGATCTGTCCGGTTGGGCGACGTGCGCGGTCAGTCCGTGCGGCGGACGAAGAGTTCGAAGGTCACCGCCACCGGGTTGGCTCCGGGTTCGAGGGTGCCGAAGCTGACTTCTCCGGCCACGTCGACGACCTCGCCGGAGAGGCTGACCTGCGGGGTCTCGCTCGCGGCGTCGGTGACGGTGCCGCTCAGGTGGGTGAACTCGACGGCCGGCCATGGGGCACTGCCGCCTGTGAACACGGCTCCGGTGGTGCTGCCGAGGCTCGCTGTCACCTCGGCGGAGTCGAAGCCGGCGGTCCGGCAGACGGCGAGGACCGCCTCGTCGAGGATCTCACCGGGACGGATCCGGGAGACGACGGCATCGGGGAAGGCCGAGTCTTCGACCGCCTCGCCGAGGGGGCGCACCGATTCCGTCGGGCATCTGTCGGCAGGGATCGGCGCGAACGCGGAGAACCCGGTCTCGGGATCGACGTCGCTGATCAGTCGCGCGTCGTCGAGGGCGAAGAGTCGGATCGTCAGTCCGGCCGGCCCTGCCAGCGTGCCCGGCAGCAGATGCCCGCCTCTGGCTTCGTTGTCGGGACCGGTCCACGATGCGTGCACGTGGCTGAACGGAGAGCCGTCACGGACGCCGATGGTGGCCGACGCGTGTCGCAGTCGGGTGGGGACATCGACGCTGAATGCCTCGGTGAAGGACATCGGGTGCTCTGCGTCGGGACCGTAGGCGGGGTGGACGTAGTCGATGTGTCCGAAGTCCCCGGACACGAACTCGGCCATGATGCCGGGAACGGCGAAATCGGTCAGCGACTGCTCGAGGGCGGCGAAGACGTCAGCGCCCTCCGGCAGTTCGAGGAGGTGCTCAGTGCAGCGGGTCGGGACGGAGACGATGCGGGGACTCTGTCGCTGTCCCGCGTGGATGACCGTCGTTCCCGGCGCCTTGAGTGGGAAGGTCGGCTGCGGCAGGTCTGTCGTCTCGGCTCCATTGCTCATGGCTCGATTATCGTCGGCGGCCAGCGTCGATGTCGCCGAGAATCCATGTCGTGGAACGTGAACTCAGGCGTTCGAGGTTACGGCGGCGGCCGCCTCGGCGCGGGTTCGTCTCTTCTTCTCAGCGAGGTGGCCGATCACGGCTGCGGCGGCGATCATGACGGCGACGAGGGCGATGCCGATCCACTGATTGAGCATGAGCGTGGCGGCACCGGCCAGAGCGCCGATGAGGATGAGGACGACGGCCAGTGCCCGGCGGATCCAGCGGACATTGTCACCGCCGGCCAGGCTCGAGTCGGCGGCGAGGCCGACGATCGTCGAGGTCACGACCACGGTGGTGACGTCGGCGATCTTCATCTTCCGTGCGGCCGCGGCCTGCGCACCCATGAGCGCGGACAGGGCCGAGGTGAAGATCGTGCCGGCCAGCCCGATCTCGGGGTCGGGAACGACCGCGACGTAGACGGACAATGCGGCACAGCCGACGGCGACGGCCGAGAAGATCACGGTCGTCCGATGGTGCCAATTCTCGCCGATGTCGCCGAGGATGCGACCCGACAGTGCCGCACCGACCATGAAGAACACGAGCGCGAGGGCGGGGCGGAGGACGGGGACGCCATCGGCGCCGGCGAGACCCATGCCGAGGATGACGACGTTGCCTGTCATGTTGCCGGTGAAGACCTTGTCGAAGCCGAGGTAGCCGATGGCGTCGACCATGCCGGTCGAGAAGGTCAGCAGCAGCAGCATGGCCAGGTCGAGGCGACGAGTCATGAGGGTCCTTTCGGGGCGAGTGGAGCCGGCGGCAGTGCCGGAATGTCGCCATAAGGTGTAGTTTGTATACAAAACTGTAATCAGGTGGCTGGTGGTATGCAATCGAGAGGCAGTTCGGGATTGTCCGGGTATCGTCGGTATCGACCGCTCGAGGCTTGCCTGCCGAATGATGACCAGCTGACCACTGCCGAAGGACTTCGCCCATGACTTTCACCCCGCCGCCGGCATTCACCACGCGGCCCACCCTCGAAGGCCACTTCGGGATGGCGGCATCGACGCACTGGTTGGCCACAGCAACATCGCAGGCGGTGCTCGAGCGCGGCGGGAACGCCTTCGACGCCGCCGTCGCCGGAGCCTTCGTCCTTCATGTCGTCGAACCCCACCTCAACGGGCCCTGCGGTGACATGACCGGAATCTTCGCCACCGCCGCAGAGCCTGCCCACCCGCAGGTGATGATGGGCCAAGGACCGGCTCCGGCCGCGGCGACGATCGAGCACTACCGCAGCGAGGGCCTCGACATGGTTCCCGGCGCCGGGGCGCTCGCGGCAGCGGTGCCCGGAGCCGTCGACGCCTGGCTCAGTCTGCTCGAACATCACGGGACGTGGGAGCTCGCCGACGTCCTCGACTTCGCCATCGACTACGCCGACAACGGGCATCCGATCCTCGCCCGAGCAGCCGGGACGATCGCGAAGGTCAGCCAACTCTTCACTGAGCACTGGCCGAGCTCCGCGGCGCAGTGGATGCCCGACAGCCGCGCTCCCGAGGCCGGCGAGCTGGTGTTCAACCACGCCTACGCCGAGGTGCTGCGCAGACTCATCGTCGCCGGCAACGGCCTCGGCTCGCGAGAGGAGCGGATCAGCGCGGCCCGACAGGAGTGGACGTCCGGGTTCGTCGCGCAGGCGATCGCCGACTTCATCTCCACCTCACACCGGCACTCGACCGGAGGCGACCACGCCGGGGTGATGACGCTGGAGGACATTGCGGGCTTCTCTGCCGGCTTCGAAGATCCCGTCACCATCGACTTCCGCGGGTATGAGATCGCGAAGATCGGTGCCTGGGGTCAGGGTCCGGCGCTTCTGCAGACGCTGAAGATCCTCGAAGGGTTCGACGATGAGCGCCTCGACCCGTCGACCGAAAGCGGAGCGCACACGATCCTCGAAGCGCTCAAGCTGGCCATGGCTGACCGTGACACGTACTACGGCGATGCCGACGTCGACCTCGACTGGCTGCTCAGCGAGGACTATGCGGCGGACCGGCGAGAACTCATCACCGAGGAAGCATCCCGCGAATTCCGACCCGGTTCCGGGCGGGACGGCTCCGCTCCCGCCTTCGCCACTCCGCTCATTCCCGAAGGCGCGGACAAGGAGGCGCTTATCAAGGCGGGCATCGGGGAGCCGACCGTGCAGAAGAACGGCGTCAACAACGGCGACACCTGCCACCTCGACGTCGTCGACCGGTGGGGCAATATGATCTCGGCGACCCCGTCTGGAGGCTGGCTGCAGTCCTCCCCGACCGTTCCCGAACTCGGATTCTGCCTCGGCACCCGGCTGCAGATGATGTGGCTCGACGAGGCGGCCCCCTCGGCCCTGCGGCCGGGGAAGAGGCCGCGCACGACACTGACGCCGACGCTGATCTCGAAGGACGGGCAGCCGGTCATCGCCCTCGGCTCACCCGGCGGTGATCAGCAGGAACAGTGGCAGCTGCTGCTCATCCTGCGCATGCTCGTCGGCGGGTACGACGCGCAGGAGGCCATCGATGCCCCCGCTCTGCACACGACATCGTTGGCGGGGTCGTTCTGGCCGCGCACCTGGGTTCCGGGCGGAGCGGTCGTCGAGGACCGCCTCGGCGAGGATGTCATCAACGGACTCATTGCCCGCGGTCACGACGTGACCAGGGCGGGGGAGTGGGAGCTCGGGCGGCTGTCGTGCGTGACCCGGGATCCGGCGACCGGGCGGCTGAGCGCCGGAGCGAATCCGCGTGGGGCGCAGGGTTATGCAGCGGGCCGGTGACCATGGCTGATGCACACGATGGGCAGCACGATGTCGCCGCGCAGATCCGCACCGACATCATCAAGGGCAGGCTCGAACCCGGGGCCAAGCTGCGGGAGGTCGCCCTGGCCGAACGATACGAGGTCTCGCGGATTCCGATCCGGGAGGCGCTGCGTGCGCTCGAGGCCGACGGGCTCGTCGAGTCGCGGAAGTACAGTGGTTCGGTCGTCGCGCCCTCGCCGGCCGACGATGCCGAGGACCTGTTCGAGATCCGCATCGTGCTCGAGGCGGCGACGGCGAAACGCGCCGCCCGCCGGGCGGCCGGGCTCAGCGCCAGCGGCGAGCACGATGTGCGGTGGTCGGAGATCCGCGCAGAGATCAATGAGATCCTCGAGGCCGGTGACGCCGTCATCGATCAGGAGCGATTTGAGGATCTCGCGGTGCTGAACATGCGATTCCATTTCGCGATCGCTGAGCTCAGCGGCAGTCTGTCGTTCGTCAGCCTGCTGCGTCAGATCTCGGGCAAGATCGAGTGGCTGTACTCGCTCAACCTCATGCGCCGGGGGCCGCAGGCGTGGCCGGAGCATCGCGAGATCATCGCCGCCATCGACGCCGGACAGGTCGACCGGGCCGCCGAGGCCATGGCCCGGCACGTGCGCCGCAGCCGCGATTCCTACTTCGCCACGATGTCCGATCCTTCCCGCTAGAACTACCCGACGGCGGCTGAGCAACCTGGCGCCAGGTTGCTGCGCCGCCGTCACGTAGCAATTAGGCGAGGAGGCGGTCGAGTTTGTTGTAGCCCTCGACGATGCCGTGCTCCATGCCCGAGGCGACCATACCGTCGCGGGATTCGACCGAGTCGAAGATCGAGGTCGACGTCAGCCTGGTCCGTCCGTCGCCGAGGTCGGTGAGCGTGAGGATCTCGAGGTTGACCGCGTCCGGAAAACCTTCGAAGGTGAAGGTCTGGACGATGCGCTCGTTCTCCCGTACCTCGTGGAACGAACCGAAGAACGCGTACTCGCCGCGATCATCAGTCGAGACGTAGCTCCAGTTCCCGCCCGTTCTCGGATTCCATTCGCGGATCGTGTTCGTGATCGAGTCCGGACCGCACCACTTGACGAAGAGCTCGGGATCGATGTGGGCCCGGAACACCTTGTCCGGCGTGGCGGCGAAGTCGCGGGTGATCGACACGGTCTGCACGCCCTCGGGGACGTCGAGCTTGAGAGTCGAATAGTCGGCTGCGGTGTCTGTGGTGGTCATGTCATGCTCCTTTGCGTGATTTTCTGTCAGTTGAGTGCGGTGCTGAGTCTTCGGATCCCTTCGCCGAGGCGGCGCTCGGGTCCGAATCGTCCGTTGCCTCGTCCGCGTTCATCGCTTCGAGGACGGCGTCGAGGCGCTGGTAGCGTTCCTCTGCCTGCTGCTTGTATCTTCCGATCCATTTCGTCATCAGATCGAACACATTGTCTTCGAGGTGGACCGGTCTGCGTTGGGCGTCACGGGTGCGGGAGACCAGTCCGGAGTCCTCGAGCACCTTGAGATGTTTCGATACGGCCTGCACGCTCACCTCATAGGGTTCGGCGAGTTCGTTCACTGTCGCATCGGCGACGCTGAGCCTGGCCACCATGTCTCGTCTCGTCGGATCGGCCAGGGCGGCGAAGACCTTGGACAATTGATCGGCCACGTGAGCCTCCCGTGCAGCGCTGTCGAAACTGATATTCAACATTTCGGTTGATTAGAAGCGTAGACCTGGCTGCGCATGGTAGTCAACTGTTTGGTTGAATAAATTTCGGATGGCTCGTCCGCTTCGCTTCAGGACTACCCGACGGCGGCTGAGCAACCTGGCGCCAGGTTGCTCAGCCGCCGTCGGGTAGCAAATGCGGGGAGGGAGTCGCGAGCAGCATGATCCGCACAAACCGCAGGTCTGCGGGCCCAACCGCCCCTGCCCACGATTTCACCTTGTCGACGCCGCCGGAGCTGTGAACCTGAAGTACAGTCGAAGCGACGAGGTATACCGAACCGACAATGATGTCAGGAGTTGACCATGCCCACACTGCGACAGCAGCTGTTCCGGATCAAACCGGTTCCGCGGCAGAAGGAAGACGTCGAGACCGACCTCAAGCGCACCATCGGGCTGTTCTCGCTGACGATGGTCGGCGTCGGCTCGACCATCGGCACCGGCATCTTCTTCATCCTCTCCGAGTCCGTTCCGGTGGCTGGACCGGCAGTGATCTGGTCATTCGTCATCGCCGGTGTCGTCGCCGGGCTCGCGGTCATCTGCTACGCCGAGCTCGCCGGCTCCGTCCCTGTGTCCGGGTCCTCCTACTCCTATGCGTATGCGACCCTCGGTGAGCTGCCGGCGATGGGTGTGGCCGCCTGCCTCCTCCTCGAATACGGCGTCGCGGGAGCTGCCGTCGCGGTCGGCTGGTCGCAGTACGTCAACCAGCTGCTGTTCAACCTCTTCGGCTTCGAGATTCCGCACGCCCTGGCCTACGCGCCCGAGGAAGGCGGCATCGTCAACCTCCCGGCGATCCTGCTGCTCGCGATGTGCTGCTTCCTGCTGGTCCGCGGCACCGGCGAGTCCATCGTCGTCAACGCGATCATGGTCTGCCTCAAGGTCGGCGTCCTCATCTTCTTCGTCTGCGTCGGCGTCACCGGCTGGGACTCGAACAACTTCGCTGACTTCGCGCCCTTCGGCATCTCCGGAGTCGTCGCCGGATCGGGCCTGATCTTCTTCAGCTACGTCGGCATGGACGCCGTCGCCACCGCCGGCGATGAGACGAAGAACCCGAAGAAGACGATGCCCAGAGCCCTCATCGCCGCACTCATCATCGTCACCTCCGTCTACGTCCTCGTCGCCGTCGCCGCCCTGTCCGCCCAGCCGTGGGAGGAATTCGACGGTCAGACCGCCGGCCTGTCGGCCATTCTCGAGAACATCGTCGGCTCGCAGTGGCCCGGCACGATCGTCGCCGCCGGTGCGGTGATCTCGATCTTCTCCGTCACCCTGGTCTCCATCTACGGCCAGTCCCGAATCCTGTTCACGATGGCCGGCGACGGCATGATGCCCAAGCTCTTCCGCGACGTCAATCCCCGCACGCTCACCCCGGTCAAGGGCACGATCGTCGTCACCGTCGTCATCGCGATACTCGCGGGGTTCATCCCGCTGAACTTCCTCGCCGAGATGACCTCGATCGGCACCCTCGTCGCCTTCGTCGTCGTGTCCCTGGCCGTGATCATCCTCCGCGTGCGCGAACCCAACCTCGAACGCGGCTTCAAGGTCCCGTTCTATCCCGTCCTGCCGGTGCTCTCGATCATCGGCTGCTTCTGGATCATCTCGAGCCTGCAGGTCATCACGATCGTCGTCTTCGTCATCTGGACCGCCTTTATCCTGGGCTTGTACTTCATCTTCGGCCGTAAGTCCTCGGTCCTCGGCAAGCAGCTCGCCGAGGCGGGGCCCACCAATCCCGATTCCGCCGGAACGGACTCCACAGGAGGATCCAAACGAGCATTGTCGTCGGTCTTGCCCCAGGTCAGGACAACAGCGCTGCCATCGAGCTCGGGATCGTTCTCGCCCGGACCTATCGGCGCCGGATCGTCGCGACCGCTGTCGATTCCGCCGCGTTCCCGATAGCACCGGTGCACTTCGAGAGCCAGTATGAGAAGAGATTCCGCACCGTCGCCGAGGCGGCCCTCGACGAAGCGCGTGCGCTCATTCCCAGCGATATCGAGTCCGAATGCGTCCTCCACTCTGCTCAGTCGTCGCGGCGCGGTCTGCTCGAGATGTGTGAGAAGACCGATGCCTATCGACTTGTCGTCGGCCCGTCGGCAGAGGGGAAGTCGGGCAAGATCGCGCTCGGGTCGGTGTCGAACGGTCTGCTGCACAGTGCACGGCTGCCGGTGGCCCTGGCTCCGGCTGGATTCCAGGCGCCCGCGGGGGCGCGGCTGGAACGGATCACGGCCGCGTATTCGGGGTCGTCCACCTCGGCGGATCTCATTCTCGGTGCGGCGATGGTCTCGGCGGAGTCGGACGTGCCGTTCCGCATCGCCTCGTTCGCACCGCGTTCGCGCGTGGTCGCCTCGGCGAACGTGCCCTTCGATATGGAGTCGCGCGTCATCGACGAGTGGACGAAGACCGTCCAGCGCGACACGGACAAGATCCTGTGTTTGATCGAGCAGCTGCACATCAAACCTGGTGAGACGGACGTCGTCGTGGGAACCGGCGCCGATTGGGCCGCGGCCCTCAGGGCTGTCGAGTGGAAGCACCCGGAAGTGATGATGCTCGGGTCCTCCGGGTTGGGTGCGCTCAAGCGAGTGTCGCTGGGCAGCCATGCGATGCGGATCCTGCAGAACTCTCCGGTGCCGATCGTCGTCGTGCCCCGCCGTGCGAAGGCCGATTACATCCGCCAGCAGGCCGTGTGACGGTCGAACTCGGTGGGCGCTTCGACGCCCGCGGGTGTCCAATGCTTGAGCAATTCCAAATCAACGCTGGCAGTCTCGCTAGCCTGTCGGCAGCTCACAACGTTGTGGCCTGGAGCTAGTAGAGAGGATCCGTATGGAACTGCTGCGACTGGGACCGATCGGGCACGAGATTCCGGCAGTCCGTCACGAGGGAGTCTGCTTCGAGCTGCGTCCACTGTTCGGTGACATCGACCCGAACTTCTTCGCCGCCGACGGCATCGGACGCGTCCGAAGCGCGCTCGACGCTGGGGAACTCAATCCGCTCGATGGTGCTGAAGAGATGCGCATCGGCGCTCCGCTGACCAGACCTTCTGCCATCGTGTGCGTGGGCATGAACTATGCCGCGCATGCTCGTGAAGCCGGAGCCGAACCTCCCGAGCGGCCCGTCATCTTCTTCAAGATGCCCTCGACCATCGCCGGGCCCAACGACCCGCTCGAACTGCCGCCGGATGCGACGAAAGCCGATTGGGAGGTCGAACTCGGGGTGGTCATCGGATCACGGGCCTTCAGGGTCGCCTCGGTGGAGGAAGGACTCAATCACGTCGCCGGGTACGTGCTCGGCAACGATCTGTCCGAACGCCGGCTGCAGCTCGAGGAGTCCGGGGGTCAGTGGTCGAAGGGGAAGAATCTGCCCGGGTTCACACCGCTCGGCCCGTGGATCCGCCCCGCCGCCGAGGTGGACCCCGGTGACCTGCGGCTGCGCAGCTGGGTGAACGGCGAAGCTCGCCAGGATTCGTCGACGAGTGACCTCATCTTCTCCGTCGGCGAGATCATCTTCCAGCTCAGTCAGGCGATGGCCTTCGAGCCGGGAGACGTAATCCTCACCGGCACCCCGCAGGGAGTCGCGCTGTCGGGCAAATACCCGTATCTGGCCGACGGGGACGTCGTCGAACTCGAGCTCGAGGGGTTGGGCCGGCACCGCCAGGTCGTGACCGTCACGGAGTGAATGCACGAAGCGACGCACCGATGCTTGGTGCGCCGCTTGTGTTTGCGGATCGGCGCCTCAACGATGACGCCGGGTCGGGTGAGTGCCGAGATCAGCGGTTCTCGTCGAATCCGCCCCTGCTCGACGCCGAAGTCAGCCTGCTGACCTGGCTGACCCTGCTGGCCGCCCTGGTCGCCGAAACCGCCCTGCTGGCCTTCGGGGCCGCCCTGCTGCTGATTGCCGAAGTCGTTCTGACCGCTGTCGTCGTTGCCTGCGAAATCGTTCGATTCCATGTTCAACTGCTCATTCGGTGACGATCATCGCTGCCTGCGACTCGTCTGCCAGTCTTCGGCACCCGCAGGTCGACTGACAACGGAATTGGAGAAAACTTGCAAGAAGTTCGCTCAAGTCACAATTGCTGTTCAGCCGGACCGAGCACACGAGGGCCAGTGCTCTGATGTCTTCGCGACGCGGGATGAAGAGGTCGTTTGTGCCGGGACCCTCAGTACTCCCAGTCCTCCGGAAGATCGTCCCAGTACGTGTCCCGGTTTGCGATGATGCGCCGCCGCCTGCGCGAGATGAGATAGCGCGGATCGCCGAGGATAACCTCGACGTCGGAGAGCTCGTGGCCGGCGGCATGCAGCATCTTCTCGGCAGTCGGCTTCGGTGAACTCGAGACGCCGAGGTGGCGCTGGAGTTTTCCGATTGTCACGTCGCCTTCGCTGCTCCACTGGGCGGAGAAGAGATTATTGGTTTTTCCGACGATCCAGAACAGTGCCGCGAGCAGAGTGCGGTCGGCGAGGCGGCGGCGGAAGACTGTGGGATCGCCTCGTCCGATCTCCGCCAAGAATCGCAGCGCGGATGTCGCGAGCTCCGGCTCTCCGAACACCTCGTCCGCGATTCGACGGATCTCCGGGACAAACGAGTTGAGGCGGTCGACAACGTCGTCGGCCACGCCCGCAGTGTCGAGGCCTTCGCCGGGCAGCGGCTCATCGGTCAGTGCTTGCAGAGCCTCGATGCCGCCGACCGCTTCGGCTCCGCTGCCGATGAAGATCTCGGCCAGCATCGAAGCCTGATCGCCGAAGAACGATCCCCCACCAAACTCATCACCGAGATCTGACACAGGCTCCGACAGAGGCAGAGTGTCGTCATCGACTCCGGTGAGCAGGCGCGCGAAGAGGGCACTCGTGCTTTCGGGCCGGTCGCCGCGTACTTGAGCCGTGTATTCCTCCCGGTTGTCATCGATCGCGTTAAGAGCGTTCTCCGTGAAGACAGGATCGACTCCGCTGCGATCGTTGGCATAGCGGACGAGCGCTGCCAGGGCGGTGGGCATGAGGAGCAGATCGTCTGCGGGTGACATCACCTTGCGCGGGTAGAGGTCGCACATGAGGCGTTCGACGAAAGTGCCCGACCACCTCAGCGGATCGTTGTTGCCATAGTTGCACTGGAACTCGAAGAGCAGATGGGCATGACCGATCTCCTCCTCGGTCAGGCTTTCGGCGAAGGGCGAGGCGCGGAAGTCCGCGACGAGTTCCTCGATCTCTTCCGGCTCCCACGTCCTGATCTCGTAGCCGGTGCCGCCTTCGGGAAGCTTCCGCAGCATCCATTCGAGCAGCGGCCGGGTGCCCGGCCAGCTTTCGGTCTCGATCGGCGGGAACATGTGCGTGCTCATCTCGAACGCCTCACTCAGCCTGGCACCGGCATCGGCGAGGCTGAGCGTGACCTCGTCGACGGGCAGTTCGAGCTCTGTTCGGCTGAACTCGACGATATTCGACAGGGGGCCGTCGGCGAGGTAAGCATCTTCGAGATACGGTGAGCCGCTGCGGTCCACTCCCACTGCCAGAGTCACCGATCGGCCGGCTGTGGAGATCTCGAGCAGGATCGTCTCCTCGATCTTCACCGGCGAGATGAGTGCGGCCGCACGGAAGGGTCTGATCTCCTCGGCGCGACGGATCCATTCCGGCAGGCGCTTGGTGCTCGGGGTGGGAAGCATCTTCGCGATGCGACGGCCGAAAAGCTCATCGTCAAGCATCTGGGCCCAGATCCTCACCAGCGGCTCGGTCTCCTTCGGTGTGGCCTCGAGCATCTGCAGAGCGAGTTCGCGAATCGGTGGAATTTCCGTCGGGTCCGCGCCGTCTGCGTCGGTGTCATCGAGATCGGAGTCGTCGAAGGAGGCCACCATGCTGCTCGCAATGTCGAGCAGCATCAGCGGGCTCTCGCTGCGGGTGGCATTGTCGAGCAGGTCGAGAAGCTCGGGCTCGTCAGCGTGCGAGGGATCGAATGGACCGGGAGGCGGAGTCATGGGCTCTACGCTACCGGGGACCGGCTCTGGTCGACAGCGGCCTGGCCCGGCTGCCAACTATGTACTGACCTGGCCGACAGCGACGGGATCATTGAGCGGCCTGCGATGCCACTCATTCGAGATTCCCGGATGCGGATATCCGGGAATGTGGCCCCTGTACCTGGCACCATGGGAGAACCGACCCACGCACAACTAGGAGCATCGTCATGAGCACGCACCGACTTCCCCTTTCCGGTGTGCGAGTCCTCGAACTCGGCAATTACATCGCCGCACCCACCGCCGGGCGGATGCTCGCGGACTTCGGCGCCGAGGTGATCAAGGTCGAACGCCCCGACACCGGCGACGAACTGCGCAACTGGCGGCTCAAGGCCGGGACCACCTCGATGCTCTACCGCACGATCAACCGGAATAAGAAGTCCGTCGTGCTCGACCTGCGCAGCGACGAGGGCCGCGAGGCCGTGCTCGAACTCGTCCGCCGCAGCGACATCCTGCTCGAGAACTTCCGCCCCGGCACCCTCGAGAAGTGGGGGCTCGGGCCCGATGTGCTCGAAGCCGCCAACCCCGACCTCGTATTCGTGCGGATCTCCGCGTTCGGCCAGACCGGCCCGATGTCGTCCCGGCCCGGATTCGCCGCCGTCGCCGAAGGATATTCCGGCTTCCGCGAACTCGTCGGCGACCCGGACCGCCCACCGGTGCGCGTGGGCATCTCGATCGGGGATTCGATCGCCGGAATGCAGGCGGCGTTCGGCGCCGTGATGATGCTCTTCGACCGACAGCGACAGAAGATCGCCGGAGCCGCCGAGGCGGTCGTCGGATCCGCGCACGGCTTCGAAGGCAAGGGTCCGCTGTCGGAGCGGACCGTCGACGTCGCGCTGAATGAGGCGATGTTCTCCGTGATGGAATCCCTCGTCCCCGACTACTCCGCATTCGGCGAGGTCCGCACCCGCACCGGCGGACGGATGGAAGGCATCGCGCCCTCGAACGGCTACCTCTGTGACGGCGCGAAATCCGTGGTCATCGCCGGCAACGGTGACGGAATCTTCGGCCGGCTGATGACGGCGATCGACCGTCCCGACCTCGCCGAGGATGCCGAACTGCAGACGAATGCCGGCCGTTGGCAGCGGCGGGACGAACTCGACGAAGCAATCGGAGCGTGGTGCGCGCAGCGTTCGGTCGAGGACGTCGTCAAGTCTCTGGAGGAAGTGGGCGTTCCGGCCGGGCCCATCTACACGGCCGAAGACCTCGTCGCCGATGAGCAGCTCGCCGCACGCGGAATGATCCAGAACCTCGACGTGTCCACCGGCGAGGAGGTCCTGGAGGACGTCGCGTTCCCGGGAATCACTCCGGTCATCGGAGGAGAATCGGTCCCCATCGATCACCTCGGGCCTGACCTCGGCGAGCACACCGACGAAGTGCTGTCGTGGTTGGGGCTGGCACCGGAGCAGAATGCAGCCCCGGAGCCAGACCAGGACGGCGCTGAGGACTGAACGCCACGACCGTGCCACGGCTGTCTCCGACGACCTCTTCCCGCGGCGACACCCCAGGTCTATTCTTATGCCATGGGCGAGCTGAGGTACTCGATCAACGTCACCGTCGACGGATGCTGCGATCATCGCGTGGGAGTCATCAGCGACGACTTCCACCGCCACCATGCGAACAATCTCAAGCGTGCCGACGGACTGATCTTCGGCCGCATCACCTACCTCTTCGCCGGACTGAGCAACGTCGTCGACCTCGAACTCGTCGATCGCAGTGAACTCGACGCAGGTCACGCGATCCAGACATACCGGCCGAAAGTCACCAGTTCCCGATAAACGGGACTCAATACAGGCAATTCTCATTGCCCTCTCATATGCCGAACAAACTCTGTTTCGCGCACAGAGGGCCATGTATAACGAATGTGACGCCGCACACTGAAGCGCGGCGACGATTCGTTTCCCGCTATTCGGGAACATGCGTGAAGGAGTCCCATGGTCCGGCCCACAACCGTTGACATCCTCGACACCACTCTGCGCGACGGGCTGCAGATCGAAAAGGCGATCGTGCCCACCGACGTCAAGGTCGCCCTGGCCGAGAAGCTCATCGGCTCGGGACTCAAGCACATCGAGGTCGGCTCCTTCGTCAATCCGAAGAAGGTCCCGCAGATGGCCGATACCGACGAACTGCTGCGCCGTCTGGCACCGCACGAGGCCGACGGGGTCGAGTTCTATACCCTCGTCTTCAACCTCAAGGGCGCCCAGCGTGCCGTCGACGCAGGCGCCAAGAACATCAAACTCGTGCTCTCGGCCTCCGAAGGACACTCGAAAGCGAACTCCGACGCCTCCATCGCCGAGGCGTCCAACCGCCTCATGGATGCCGCCGTCTTCGCCCGTGACCAGGGACTGCGCTTCGACATCACGACCGCCGTGAGCTTCATCTGCCCCTTCGACGGGATCACCGAGGCTGACCACCTCGTCGAGGTCCTCCGGCCCTTCGTTGACGCCGGAGCCCACGGCGTCGGGGTGGCCGACACCATCGGCAACGCCAACCCGTCGCTGGTCCGCCGCAACACCTCGGCGGTCCTCGCCGCCTTCCCGGGCAAACCCGTCAACCTCCACCTCCACGACACCTACAACTTCGGCATGGCCAACGTCGCCGCCGCCCTCGACCTGGGGATTTCGAACTTCGACGCGGCCATGGGCGGACTCGGCGGTTGCCCCTTCGCCCCGGGCGCTGCCGGCAACATCGGCACCGACGACCTCGTCCACCTCCTCCACCGCGAAGGCGTGGCCACCGGCGTCGACGTCGAAGCGCTCACCGAGGTGCGCGACCCCCTCATCGCCGCCGTCGGCCACGACCTGACCTCGAGCCTGTCGGACATCCCCGCCACCCCCGCGGTCTTCGACGACCGGTTCGCGGCCGCCTCGGCGAGGGGTTGAGATGGAACCGCTGCCGCTCGAAGGCATCCGCGTCATCGAGTTCTCCCATATGGTCATGGGGCCGAGCTGCGGGATGATCCTGGCCGACCTCGGCGCCGAGGTCATCAAGGTCGAACCCCGCGGAGCCGGCGACAAGACCCGCTACCTGCCCGGGTCCGGATCCGGGCTGTTCCCCGCGTTCAACCGCAACAAACACAGCGTCCAACTCGATATCGCCGAGGCGGCCGACCGTGACCGCGTCCTCGACCTCATCGACTCCGCCGATGTCCTGCTCGAGAACTTCCGCGTCGGAAAGATGGAATCGATCGGATTCGGATACGAGGAGCTGTCCGCCCGCAACCCCGGACTCATCTACTGCTCCCTCAAGGGATTCCTCTCCGGCCCCTACGGAAACCGGGCCGCCCTCGACGAGGTCGTGCAGATGCTCGGCGGACTGGCCTATATGACCGGCCCGCCGGGGCAGCCGCTGCGCGCCGGCGCCAGCGTCAACGACATCATGGGCGGAATGTTCGGCGTCATCGGCATCCAGTCGGCACTGCGGGTGCGCGAGACCACGGGCCGCGGAAAACTCATCAACTCCGCACTGTTCGAGAACAACGCCTTCCTCGTCGGCACCCACATGGCGCAGTCCCAGATCAGCGGCGAACCACCGCGGCCGATGCCGACCCGGCAAGCCACCTGGGCCGTCTATGACATCTTCCGTGACTCGGACGACAACCAGGTCTTCGTCGCCGCCGTCTCCGACGGGCAGTGGCGCGACCTCTGCGACGAATTCGGACTGACCGGACTCGCCGCCGACCCGGACATGCTGACCAACCAGGGCCGAGTCGACCAACGCGACCGCATCCATTCAGAACTCCAACAGGCACTGTCCCAGCTGAGCCTGGCCGAGATCGAAGAGAAATGCACGCGGCGCGGACTGCCGGTCGCCCCGGTCAATACTCCCGCCGACCTCACCGACGATCCGCACCTCGTCGCCTCCGGCGCCCTCGCCCACACCGGGCTGCCGAGTGGGACCAGCGTCGAAGTGCCGCTGCTGCCGTTGACCTTCGACGGGTCTCGGCTGGGTCTGCGCAGCGCTGTGCCCGAACCCGGTCGTCACAACGGCCACTACCGGGACGGCCCGGCGGTGCCGACGGGTCCACCGGTCGACGGACCTCAGCCCGACGAGGACCGCCTGGGCTGACGACCCGCCGGCACCAGATCACCTGCTTCACCAACTGATATCGAAAACCGAACACACAAGGGGACAGCTCATGCGATCAACGACGATCACACGCACACGGACGGCCACCTCGGCGAAGGAAAAGACGACGCGTGCCCGCAGGCGCGCGGCGAAGATCGGGGCCGTGCTCGCCACGGTCGCCCTCATCGCTACCGCCTGCGGGAACAAGGCGCAGCCTCCGGGCGAAGGCGGGGACTATCCGAAGGGGCCGGTCTCGGTCACCGCTCCGGCCGAACCCGGATCCGGCTGGGACACCACGGCCCGCGCTCTCGTCGAGGCGCTGCAGAAGGAAGACATCGTCTCCACTCCGCTGCCCGTGCAGAACAAGCCCGGCGGCACCGGCTGCTCCTGGCTGACGTCGATGATGCAGCAGGAGAAGGGCAAGGACGACCAGATCGCGATCACCTCCCTGGCCAGTCAGACGATGAAGGCGCGCAACCTGTGCAAGTTCGGCCCCGAGGACGCAACCCTCATCGCCACCCTCTACGTCGAGGACTTCATGGTCGTGACCCCGAAGGACGGGGACTTCAAGGATCTCGACGCCCTGGTCAAAGCCCTCAAGGACGACCCGCAGAAGGTCACCGTCGCGGCCGCCGGAGACGACACCCTGCCGTTCGCGCTGTTCGCGAAGGAAGCCGGCATCGACCCGGCCGACATCAACTTCGTCAACTACGACGGCGGCGGCGAACAGACCACGGCCATGCTCAACGGAGACGCGAAGGTCGCGATCGCCGGAATGAGCGAATTCCGTTCCGTCATCGAATCCGGCGACATCGAACCGCTCGTCACCTTCGCGCAGAAGCCGCTCGCAGCCCCCTTCGACGAGGTGCCCACCGCGAAGGATTCCGGCTACGACGTGACCTTGGGCAACTGGCGCGGAGTCTACGGACCCGCCGAAATGCCGCAGGAGGCCGTGGACTTCTGGGCCACAGCACTCGAGGACGTGAGCAAGTCCGACGCCTGGCAGGAGACGGTGAAGAACAACCAGTGGGCCACCGAATTCCACACCGGAGACGAGGCTCAGGCCTACGTCGACGACGCTGCGAAGACGGTGGAAGAAGGCGTGAAGGAAACCGACCTGGGTAACAGCAAATGACCGCTTTCCGCACCGACCTCGTCACCGGCGGCGCCATCGCCGTCATCGGCGCGGTCTACTACATCGCGACGTTCTCCATCCAGGAGACCGCGAACATCGTCACCCCGCGCACCTTCCCCGCCATCGTCGGCATCGGGCTCGTCGTGCTCGGCCTCTTCCTCGCCGGGCAGGCCATCGTCCGGCACCGGAAGGACACCCTCGCCGAGGCGGGGCCCGGGTCTGCGGGATCCGCTGGGGCGGGTACGGGGTCCGTGCCCGGCTCCGGCGCGGGCGGCGGGACCGCCTCGGTGAGCGGAGACGCGGACCGCAGCGCCGCCTCGGCGGGGGAGTCGTCCCTGGAGACGGCCGGTACGGACGAAGCGGTCGGCGGGGTCGTCCTCGATGCTCCGCCGGAGCCGCAGGTACGCAAGGTCGTGTTCCAGTTCGCGCTCTTCTTCGTCTATTTAGGCGTTCTCATCCCCGTCGGCTTCCTGCTGTCCACGGCGGCGTTCCTCATGGGGCTGACGAGCATCTACTCGCCGGAGAAGTGGATCCGCAATCTCATCTTCTCCGTCGTCTTCGCGGGACTGGTCTACGCGGCGTTCGTCTACGGACTCGCCGTGTACCTGCCTGTCGGGATTCTGGGTTAGGGGGCGGACATGGATACTCTCATCGATCTGGGAGGCGGCTTCGCCTCGGCGGTGGAGCCGGCCAGCCTCGCCTTCGCCCTCCTCGGCGTGCTGTTGGGCACCGTCGTCGGAGTGCTGCCGGGAATCGGACCGATCTCCGCGATCGCGATCCTCATTCCGGTCTCCTTCGGCATGGAACCGGTCCACGGTCTCATTCTGCTGTGCGGAATCTACTACGGGTCGATGTACGGCGGCTCGATCACCGCGACCCTCATCAAAACCCCTGGTGAGGTCGCCAGTGCGGTGACCGCGATCGAAGGCTACGAGATGGCTCGCCGAGGTCGCGGCAAGGCGGCGCTGGCGACCGCGGCGATCGGGTCGTTCCTCGCCGGGACCCTGGCGATCATCGGGCTGACGTTCCTCTCGCCCGTGCTCGTCAAACTCGCGAACGTCTTCGGCGCCACCGAATACTTCCTGCTCATGGCCACGGCCCTGCTGCTCGCGTCGACGATGTCGGCGGGTTCGCGGGCCAAGGCGCTCATCTCGATCTTCATCGGCCTGGCTGTCGGCCTCATCGGGCTGGATTTCCAGACCGGACTGCCCCGGCAGACCTTCGGCGTCGATCTGCTCTCCGACGGGATCGACTTCACGATCTTCGCGATGGCGCTCTTCGCCATCCCCGAGGCGATCCGGAATCTTGCGCTCGGGCGCGGGGCCAAGGACGAGATCCAGGGGTTCGGCGAAGACAAGTGGATGACGAAGCAGGACTGGCAGCGGTCGACCGGGCCGTGGGCCCGCGGTTCGGTGCTCGGTTTCATCATCGGCATCCTGCCCGGCGTCGGTCCCTCGCTGGCCTCGTTCATGTCCTACATCATGGAGAAGCGGATCTCGAAGCGGAAGGACGAATTCGGTCACGGCGCCATCGAAGGCGTGGCCGGTCCCGAGGCGGCCAACAACGCCGGTGTGGGCGGTGCGATGATTCCGCTGTTCAGCCTGGGCATCCCGGGTTCGGCGACGACGGCGCTGCTGCTCTTCGTGTTCACGATGTACGGTTTGCAGCCCGGGCCGCTGATCTTCCGGGACGACACCGGTCTGATCTGGACGATCATTGCCAGCATGTACATCGGCAACATCGCGCTCATCATCCTCAACCTGCCGCTGGTCGGAGTCTTCGTCAAACTGCTGAAGATGCCGAAGGAGATCCTCTTCTCTGCGATCCTCGTGCTCGTGGTCATCGGTGCCTACGCCATCGAATTCAGCCTGTTCGGCCTGATGATGCTCGGCATCTTCGGAGTCATCGGTTACCTCATGGAGAAGGGCGGGATCCCCTTGGCCCCGGCGATCCTCGCACTTGTGCTCGTGCCGCTGCTCGAGGACAACTTCCGGCGCATGCTGCAGATCTCCGGCGGATCGTTCGCGCCCTTGGTCACCAGGCCGGTGTCGCTGTCGATCATCATCCTCATGGTGCTCGGCATCGTGGGGCCGATCGTCTTCCGGTGGTGGGTGTCCCGGCGGAAGCTGCTCGCCGATGTGACGGTGTCGTGAGGAATGGGGATGAAGAGCTCTGAACAGGTGCCGGCGGAGATCGGTGTCATCGACCGCAGTGCGGCCATCCTCGCCGTCCTCCAGGACTCGCCGATGACTGCTGCAAAGGTGTGTCGCCGTCTCGGCTATTCGAAGTCGACGACGTACCGGCTGCTGAACGACCTGCGGGCGCACAATTTCATCGTCCGTGATTCGTCCGGGCTGCTTCGGTTGGGGCCGTTCCCGGGTCGGCGCAATATCGCCACGACGAACTCGGTGCTCGACCATCTGCGGACGATGACCGGAGAGTCCGTGCAGCTGTGGGTCCGCGTCGGTGAGGATCGGGTGTGCGTGCGCAATGTCGAAGCCGACCATGAGCTGCGTGTCTCTCGTGGCGTCGGGGCGGTGCTGCCGCTCGTCGATGGCGGCTCGGCGGCCCTGGCGCTGTGCGGGCCGGGGAATCCGGGGGAGTTCTACGCGACGAAGCAGGCACGGGTGGCCGGGACCGCCTCGGCGAGTGTGGCCTTCACCGTCGGTGCGATCGTGTTCGCCCTCTGCGTGTCCTACCCGCTGACCCGGGAGCCGGACAATGTCGCCGGCGCCTACCGCACCCTGCTCAGCCGGGCCGCCGTCGAGCTGCGGGCGGTGCTCGACGGCAGTGAGGAGCTCGAAGTGCTGCGCGACATCGCCCGACTGGCACTCGGCGCGCGGAAGCAGGCGGGGGAGTAGGGCTGTTCCTTCCTGCCGGAGGGTGCGAGTGCCCACTCAAGCGCTGATGCCTGTGGGTAGAGCAAGCATTTCCGGCGGGGGCCTGGGCTTCGGCGGGAGAAGAATGTCGGTTTCAGCTCGGAATCTCTGCATTCTTCTCCCGGGAAATCCTGAAGAATCTGCCTGAAGGCCCGGTTCTGGCGGGAAGGGAAGGTGGCGTCACTCGTGCGTCTAAGAGCTGTGGACGGCTCCGGACTCGCGTGTCGGCGCCCTGTGGAGACGTCAGCGGCGTCCACAGGGTGGAAGCCGGTGCCTTGCGGTCGGGCGCGTATCCGACTCTCCTACTGGTCATGGACCTCCTCATCGAGCAACGCAGCTATCCGTCACTCTTCAGAACCAGTGAGGCCGAGGAACGGGGGATCAGCTGGCATCATCTGCGGTATGACCCGCGTTTCAGTGCCGTCACGGCGGGCATCCACCGGGATGAGGTGCGATGTGTCGAGCACCCGACTCCGAGCTGGGCCGATGAGAAGTGGATGGAGGAGAGCCTGCGGCTCAGGGCGATGACCATGGTCGTTCCCGGGATCGTCGCGGGAGGCGCCACGGCCGCGCGACTGTTCGGCTTGCCTCTGCCACACAGACTCATCGATGAGCACCTGCACCTGGTCACTTTCGACCCGGGCAGGAAGGTGGCGCGGAAGGGGACGACCGTTCGCCGCCACGCGCGTGAGGAAGCCGGGTACTGGCTTGAGCTGCCGATGCATTCGCCGGTCGGGGTCTTCCTCGATCTCAGCGCCGAGCTGACCCGTGGCGAGCTCGTTGCCCTCGGTGATGCGATCGTCGGCGGATGGCACGGACCGCCGTTGTGCAGCCTCGAGTTCCTGAGGACGAAGATCACACAGCGGAATTACCTGAGGCAGCGAGCGCAGGTCGAATCAGCACTGTCACTGATCAGGGAAGACGTTGACTCGCCGCAGGAGACGAACCTTCGACTGTGGACACTGAGCCGTGGACTGCCGGAACCTGTGGTCCATCCACGGGTCTACTGTCGTCTGCTCAACCGCACAGTCGAGCCGGACTTGGGCTATCCCCACGTGAAGTTGGCGCTCGAATACGAAGGTGAACACCACCTGCTGTCCAAATCACAATGGGCAAGTGACATCGCCAGAGACGAGGCTCTGCGGCACGAGGGGTGGGAGGTGCTGAGGGTGACGAGCCAGATGAGCAGGGCGGAGCTTGAGCGGAAGATTCGGTATCACCTCGAGCAGAAAGCTGGCGGTGGCGGCAGATAGCAGGTGGTCGGTCGCGGGTGGTCGGCCGGAGCCGGATCGGTCCGATTCTGCGGGAGCAGAATGTAGATTTTCGAGTCGCGAAACGACAATCTGTTCCCGCTGATTCGGGGAACCACGTGTGCGATCCCGAGCATCACTGCGATGACGCCAGATGAACGGCAGTGCTTTCGCAATGGCTGACCGCTTCTAGTGTGGGTGTCTGGGCGCAATGACCCGGTGAACACTCGAGGAGAGGACCCCTTATGACCACACGCATCGCCGTCGTCGTCGGCAACCCGAGCCCAAATTCGCGAACCCGCCAAGTTGCCGAAGACCTCACCGCCAAGATCGCCGAGGTGACCGGATCCGAGATCGACGAAACCATCGAACTCGCCGAGGTGACCGACCAGATCTTCTCCTGGAAGTCCGACCGCCTCAACACACTCACCGAGCGTCTGGCCACCGCCGACTACGCCGTCATCGCCACGCCGACCTATAAGGCCAGCTACACCGGACTGCTCAAAGCCTTTCTCGACCGGTACGACGCTGGCGGTCTGCATGGGCTGACCGCGATCCCGGTCTTCACGATCGGCTCCCCCGCGCACACCCTGGCGGTGGAGACGACCCTGCGACCGCTGCTCGTCGAACTCGGCGCCAGTGTGCCGACGAAGGGGCTTGCTTTCCCGACCGAGAAGTTCGAGGATCGCGAGGCCGTGCTCGACGACTGGGTCGAGAGCCAGAAAGTGTACCTGCCGCAGAGGTGAGCCTTCAGCTTGGTGAACCTGCGGCGGCTCGGTGCAGGGGCCGAGCTATTGCAGGTTCACCAAGCTGTTAAGTTTGCCGGTGCCTGGAATCTGGCGCGGGCCCGCTGAACGCATCAGCGGACCCGCGCGACCTCCTCGGCGAATGAGGTCGTCCCGATCGGGGACGGGTGCCTCGGTGGGGGATCAGTCGATCTGCAGCTCGCCCATCGCATCCCAATCATCACCGTCGATCTGACGGGAGATGATCTTCGGGGTCGCTGCCAGTGCGGAGTGCATCGGCCCGCCCGTGGCGGTCGCGGCCTGGAAGTGGTCGGACTTCACATGCGCTTCGGCGGCATCGTCGTCGAAGGCTTCGACGAGGACGTACTCGTTCGGGTCATCGAGGCTTCGCGACCAGTCGAACCATTTGTTGCCCGGTTCTGCGCGGGTCGCTTCGGTGAATTCGCGGGTCAGCTCGGGCCACTGGTCGGCCAGTTCGGGCTTGACGGGAAACTTTACGACGATGAAGATCATGTCTTCTTCCTTCTCTCTGTGGTTGTTCTCTCGGGTGGAGTTGTGGGTGTGGCGGTGTCGGTTTCTGCTCTCAGCGACAACGTTACGAGAACTGCATTCCGCCGTCGACGAGCATGGTCTGCCCGGTGATGTAATCGGAGTCCTCGCTGGCGAGGAACGACACGAGGTTCGCGACGTCCTCGGGCACGGACACCCGTCCCATGAGGATGTCACCAGCATATTTCTTGATCGCCTCACCCTTGGCCAGCCCCTCTTCGGCGGCGAGCTTCTCATCGATGAGATCCCACATCGCGGTGCCGACGATGCCGGGCCCGTAGGCGTTGACGGTGTTGCCGTGCTTGGCCCACTCCATCGCGGCACCTTGGGTGAGTCCACGCACCGCCCATTTCGTCGCCGAATACGGTGACAGCAGCGCGAAGGGACGGAACGCGACGATCGAGGCGGCGCCGATGATCTTGCCGCCGTTGCCCTGCTCGATCATCTGCTTCGCCGCGGCCTGATACGACAGGAAGACGCCGGTGAGATTGACGTCGACGATCGTCTCGAAATCCGCCTTCGAATAGTCGATGAGGGGTTCGACCTGAGCGATTCCGGCGTTCGCGACGAAGACGTCGAGTTTTCCTCCCGCGTCCACGGCAACCTCGACGAGGCGGCTCAGCGATTCCTCGTCCGTGACGTCCACTTCGGCGGCGGTGGCCTTCCCGCCTGCGCTTTCGATCGTGGTGACGGTCTCCGCCACGCTGTCGTGCATGCTCGGCAGGTCGGCGACGATGACGTGATGGCCATCGGCTCCGAGCCTCTGCGCAATGCCCTGTCCGATTCCCCGTGCGGACCCCGTCACCACTGCGACGCTGTTGGTCGTGCCCATTTCTCCTCCTTGAGTTCTCAACTGTGAGCGCGCACGATCATTCTCAGCTCAATCGCAGTCAGTAAGACACGGTTCTTCTCATATGGCGATAAAGTGACAGTTCACCCATGTGTTCACGCGTGTTCGGCGGCGGGGAATGCGCGGCTCCAACGTGCTCGACTCACGGGTATTCGGCGACGGGGACGGTGACCGAACCGCCGCGCAGGTAGCTCGACGCCAGGCCCGCATGCTCTCGCAGGGTCGACTCGACCAACTTCGCCCGTCCCGTCATCTTCGATGAGGGAGTGCTGACCGCCATCGCCCCGACCTGCATCCCCGTGCCATTGCGCACCGGCACGGCCGCGCAGGTCTGACGTGGCAGGAACTTCTCGTGCTCCCAGGCGATTCCGCGGGTGGCCACCTCGGCGAGATGGGGATCGAGAGCCTCCCGACTGATCATCGTCTGCGGAGTCAGCACCTGCATTCCCCGCGCCTCGAGGTAGTCGGTGCGCTGAGGTTCGGGCATTCCGGCCAGGAGGATCTTGCCGAAGGCGGTGGCGTGCGCCGCCTCGTGGAAGCCGAAGCGCAGAGGCCGCAGTCGCGGGTGCTTCTCGCAGTCGGAGCAGTAGGTGAGGATGATGTCCGAACCGCGATAGATCGCGAAATAGGCGGCAGTTGCTGGCAACTCGATCGAGACGCCGAGGCTGCTTCTGCTGTCCGGCACACCGTCCTTCCCCGACGGGTTGGCGAATTCCTCCGGCCATGTGGGACGGAACTATATGCGCCACCTGACCGGCACCGTGTGGGGTCACTTCGCCAAGCCCGTTCGGATGTACCGCGGGGAGACGATGGCCGGGGTCATCGCCGACGAGTCGATCCATGATCCCGACCGCGGATTCTCCGGTGGTTACTACATGGAGACGATCTCGCTGGGCCCGGCATTCATGGCCTCCTTCGTCGAACCCGGCGGGTGGGGACCGGACTTCGCGGCGCTGCTCGACCGGTACCTCAACACCGCGGGAATGTGGATCGTCGGTGAGGACATGCCGCAGGAGAACAACCGGGTGACGCTGAATACGACGGTCAAGGACACGAACGGACTGCCCGTGCCCAACGTCCACTACGACGATCACACCAATGATCTGGCGATGCGCGAACATGCCTACGCAGCAGGGCAGAGAGTCTACGAGGCGGTCGGGGCGCAGACGTCCCACCACACTCCGCCGTACCCGTCGACGCACAACCTCGGCACGGCGCGGATGAGCGAACGTCCCGAAGACGGGGTCGTCGACAAGTGGGGCCGGACCCACGACGTGAAGAACCTCTTCATCTCCGACGGATCGGTGTTCACCACCGGCGCCGCGGCGAACCCGACACTGACGATCGCGGCACTGGCGATCCGGCAGGCCGAGTACATCGCCGAGGCGCTGCGGACCGGGGAGGTTTGAGGCTAGGTTTCGGCTGATCGTCTGGGTGGTTGCCACTCCGCGGCCGGCCTCGGCTTGGTGAAACTACAGCAGATTGGCCCAGGGGCCGAGCTGCTGCAGTTTCACCGAGCTGGTGAGAGGCACTCACCTGCATCGGCCTGCGCT
>OMJG01000120.1_pt1 | contig 56233 bp, 47 predicted proteins | sample 1646431 | NCBI WGS metagenome assembly OMJG01 (sample SAMN03771674, study PRJEB25209) | food metagenome | isolation source: Cotija cheese | place: Mexico:Jalisco,Michoacan | collected 2011-12-12 | reverse complement strand
CCTGACTTGGCTCAGATTAGTACGGTGTTCCCACGGCACGGCGCCGAATATCGCTCACGATTTCTACTAACTCCGGCGGTAGCGGCACCGCCGCGACCGCCTCGTGCCCGCCGACATTGATCCGCATCTCCCGGTAACCACGCAGCGTCTGCACCAGTTTCTTCAACGACCACCCCGATGCCGACTCCAGCCAACGACCCACCGCCAACGCCGCCATCACCACCGTCAGGTGAGCATCAATCGACTGCTTGAGCGTGTGGAAGATCGGTCGGGCCTTCAGATCCGACTTCGCCATCCGGAATGACCGCTCAATCTGAAACAACCGCCGGTAGTAGCCGATGATCACCATCGGATCCTCATCCAACCTGCTGGTCACGTAGGCTTTGATCCCTGCCAGCTCGCGGTGCTGGGAAGCGAGTTCGAGGTTGACTTCCTTGGTCGTCTTTCCCATTTTCACGTACCGGTTGCGCTTGACCGGGGTCTTTCCTTCTGCGATGTTGCGGGCCTTGCGCAGTGACTCGTCAATCCCCTTGACGGTCCGGCGGGCTCGGTCGGCGGAGTAGTGGTAGATCGTCCGTGACGGTCGGATCCCCTTGGCCGGGTCGCCGGGATCCCGGCTGACCCAGATCTGATCGTGGGTGTACTCGACCCCGGGATGGTCGTTGCGCCACTTCCAGATCGGGTACGGCAACTCCCTGGTCTTGCCACCCAGGACATATGACAGGCCGGCGGCGTCCAGGTCCCGCCGGTTGGCCTCACTGATCATCCCGGCGTCGGCGACGACGGTGACGTCATGCAGGTCGTAGGTGTCCATGAACGCTTCCACCGAGGGAAGGAACGTCTTCGTTTCCGCCCTGTTCCCTTCAAAAGCCTGGATGCGCAGTGGGAACCCGTTCACGTCAGTGAGCATGCCGACGGTGATCTGCGGATCAATCCGGCGCTCCTTACTGAACCCGGGCTCACGGAACCCGTCACCTTCGTCAGCTTCCCAGTAGAGGGTGGTTACGTCGTAGAGCACCAGTGACGTCGGCCCGATGCCCGCATGATCAGCGCACACGGCGGTGACCGCGTCGCGGAACTCGTCAGTGGCGTAGCGAGGCAGTCGGCGCTTAATCGTCGAGTAACTCGCCGAGGTTGCTCCGGCTTCGGCCAGCACACGGATGGAGTCGTACTTCGAGCCTGGCTGCAGGATCCGGGCGGTGACCAGGCCAGCGAACACGTCATCATTGTCGGCAGCAACGTCCAGGCCGATTGCCCTATAGGCGGTGTCGATCGCGTCGAGCAGGTAGCCGGAGCGTTGTGCGGTGACCTCCCACGGTTGCTCTTCGGTGCCTGTCCCACGGACTGCTGGGATATCGGTGACGTCGAGATCCAGGCCGAGTTCGAGCTGGTTGCCCTGGAGTCGTCGGGCGGCTTCGGCCTTCAGCGCGGCAAGTTCGGCGTCGGTGTGGGCTGAGCCGAGGTGTTCCATCGAGGTCGCACCACCAGCGTAGGAGTAGATGATCTGCACCGCAGTAGCCCCGGAGGCGGTGGTCACGGTGCGGATCCTGGGCTGCATGTTCAGGAGTCTACCGGTCCAGGACTGACTGGTTAGTACGGTTTTTCGCCGAATTCCGCCGAAGCCCCGCAGGTCACGGACTTAGATGACGTGACAACACCGAAACGTGAGCCAAGTCAGGTTTGAAACCAGCGGCGACTGGAAGTCCGTTGTGGATATGACCTGTGATGAGCTGGATACGCTCACCCCGCTTGGTTTCTAAGCGTGATACTTAGAAACCGGAAGGATCTTGCTTAAGCCGAACGCTTTTTAACAGCGTCCAACAGTCCGGTCAGGGCGTAGCAGGCAATGAAGATGATGCCCGTGCCGGTAAAGGCGAGCGCGCCCCAGGAATGCGCGTCATCCATACGTTGGTAAGACGTGCCGTCCCAGACAACCTTGGCGACATAAGGCAGCGCGAAGATAATCATCACCACGAAGGACGCAAGACCTGCGAACTGTGCGCCGAAGATACCTTTGAGTCGATGACCCAGCCAGTCATTGACCGTGAGCAAGATAGCCAACAGCAGCGGCAACACCCATACCCAGTGGTGGAACCAAGAAAATGGGGAGACGAGACACGAAGAGATACCGGTGAGCGCCATCGCGACGGTCGTATTGCGGCGCTTGCACGCGATGTAGACGGCAAAACAGGTCAGTGCGAATACGATGAGCACTGCGAGAATCCACCAGATGCCGCCCTCAATGCCGAACTCACGCTCCATTAGCGATCGGATTGATTGCGCGCCGGGGTTGGTGTGGTCGCCCACGCGGGAGGAGTCAAAGATAGCGCGCATCCAGAAGTCACTGGCGTCAGGAATGACCCAAAAGCCAACTGTGACGGTAACTAGGAAAGTCAGGATGGAAATGCCAGCGGCCCACCAGCGGCGCTGGAACAACAGCACGAGGCCGAGAAACGCCGGGGTGAGTTTCAGGCCGGCAGCTAGGCCGATTCCGATGCCGGGCAGGCGGTGCTTGGGCAGGAAGTCGAGAGCGACCAGCAACATCAAAAAGATGTTGATCTGGCCAAAGTGCAAGGTGCCCTGGAACGGCTGGCAGGCCAGAGCAGCAACCGTCAGCAGCGCACTGAGCAACCAGTTGACGGGGTGGAAGCCGTAGCCGCGCTCGCGGAAGACCAAGAGGAAAATGAAAAACAGCGCGAGCCCCATACCGAGCTGCCATAGGATGATGACCCAGTTGTCGCTGAGATAGCTCAGCGCCGTAAACACTGCACCAGCAAATGGTGGATAAGTAAACGGCAAGTCCCCGATATATGCGTTGTCATAGAGCAACTGGCCATCGGCTACTTCAGAGCCAGCCAGCACGTAGATTTTCAGATCCAGCGGCACGCGCCACTTCAGCGCGTGCTCCCCGTCGAAGTTGAAAATCCGAAAGACTGTCCACACAGCAAAAACCGCCAGGGCAAGCGCTAAGGAGGGAGCCCCCCAGATCTTTTTCACAATATCTATCCTTACAATGCAAGTTTGGCCTATGCAGCCAAAAAGGGTACGCCGTGAAAGTAACGCACCCAGTGCGCTACTTGCGCCGCATCTGCTTGGAGGCAGGCTGGTCATTACGCGACATGTTGGCATCGTCGGAGTAAAGACCTTCGCGGCGCGAAATACGCGTCATGCGCTGAGCCGTAACCGGGCTCGTTGCCATGGCAAAAACTACCAGCAGGAACAAGATACCTAAGTCGCCGCGCTCAGCGACGCCAAAGGATTCTGATCCCGTAACGCGAATTCCAGCTCCCAGAATAGTAAACACTAGGCCCACAGTTTGAGGTTTTGTGACGAAGTGAATACGTGACATTGGATCCTGGAATCGCGCCACACCAATCGCGGCGGACAAAACCAGCAGGGCACCTGCGAAAATAAGGACGAGGGAGACGATATCGGCAATTAGTGCGTAACTCATTAGTTGTCCCTCTTTCTAAAGCGTGTGACCGAAACGGTGGAGATAAAGCCCAGCAGCGCGACCACCAACATGGCGTTCGACACCGTGGTATCAAGCGTCCAACAAATGTAGACGGCCATGGCGCACTGGAACATCGCGATAAAGCCGTCCATACCAACCAAGCGGTCCATGGAGTTTGGACCTTTGACAATACGCCAGGTGGTCAGCAGGAAGGACACGACGAACATCGCCGCGGCGATGGATAGAAACGTGTTGTAGAGTGCGGGATCCATTAGGCGTGTTTCCCTTCGAAGATGGAAATCATGCGGCGTTCCAGGCTGACCAGGTTGCCGATTTCACGGTCGATATCTGACTCGGTAGTGGCGTCCAGGACGTGCACGGTGAGCATGCGGTTAGCAATATCAATCTCCGCCACGGTGCCGCCTGGTTGCAGGTTGTACATGACGACGGCGAAGCTGAAGACCAACTCATTTTCCACGCGCATCGGAGCGCGCAAAATAGCGTTCTTTGGCTTCTCACCCGGGCGAACCGCAACCCATGCGACCTTGACCGAAGCCCACAGCAGCTCACCCGTCCAGACGAACAGGTAGCGAATCAGCCGGCCCCAAGAGACCTTGACGTCACTAATCGGCATGGCGGGCAGCGGCAGGAAGAAGACAATGCCGAGGCCCACGAGCATGCCGCTGAAGACATTAGCCCAGGTGACTTCGCCCATGAGCAGACACCACATGATGGTCAGCCACAGAACAAATGTTGGGCGGAAGCGGTGGCGTGCGCCGGTTAATAGTTGACTCACTGCTCATCCTCCCCAGACTCGGTGGCGTTATCGGTGCCAGTATCGCTATTTGTATTTGAACCATTGGCTGCCGGTTCTGGTTCGGGCAGCAGGTGGTCGCGGTTTTCAATGGAGTCCCCATCGACATAACGATCTTGCGGATCCAGGTGACGGGTCGGGTTGTCATAGTGCTCACCCAAGACCGCATCTTGGTAGATGGTTTGGTCTTGTGCGGACTCCGCAGAACGCGAAGTAATGCCGGAGACCGGACCCGCCACGAAGGTAATCACGGTGGATGCGGTGACCAGCAGCGCGGTGGAAGCAAACATGCCAAATGGCAGGCGGCCCACATCGGCTCGTTCGGAGTATTCGACTTCGTCGGTGACATCGGCAAGCGGTGCGGGACGCGCCAGCGCCACGTGGCCCTCTGGGGCGTCTGCGCGGTCGCGGAGGAAGCCCTTGGACCAGACCAACACCATGACGTACAAGGTCAAAAGCGATGTCACAACGGCGCCGCCGATAAGAACCCACGCTAACCAAGAGCCTTCGTTTGCGCCGGCTTGTAGAAGCAAAATCTTGCCCATGAAGCCAGAGAACGGCGGGATTCCGCCGAGGTTGATGGCAGGGATGAAGTACAGAATCGAAATAACTGGTGCTGTGTACAGCAAGGAACCTAGGCGCCGCAGCGATGAGGTGCCGGATTGCCTTTCGATAAGGCCTACCACCAGGAACAGGGCTGTTTGCACCAGAATGTGGTGTACGGCATAGAAGATCGCACCGGACAGGCCCTGCGCGGTGCCCAGTGCGACACCAAAGATCATGTAACCAATATGGCTGACCAGCGTAAAGGACAACAGACGTTTGATGTCGGTCTGCGCCATGGCGCCCAAAATACCAACAATCATGGTGGCAAGTGCGACCCACATCAGCAGCGTATCCAGCGAGCCATCAGTAAACACCGCGGAGCGCATACGGATAATCGAGTACACACCGACCTTGGTCAGAAGGCCTGCGAAGACCGCGGTGACTAGCGCCGGGGCGGTGGGGTAGGAGTCGGGCAGCCACGCATCAAGCGGAACAACAGCGGCTTTGATGCCGAAAGCAACCAGCAGCACGCCGAAGATAGCAGTGCGGGTGCCTTCCGGAATATCCGCGATGCGGATACCAATTTGCGCCATGTTGACAGTGCCGACTGCGGCATAGGTCAGACCGATGCCAAGCAGGAAGATCATGGACGACACCATGGAAACCATGACGTAACCAACGCCGGCACGCACACGAGCTGGCGACGCACCCAAGGTCAGCAGCACATACGAGGCCACCAGGAAGATCTCGAAACCGACGTAGAGGTTGAACAAGTCACCAGCCAGGAAGGAGACGTTCACACCCATGGTCAGCAACATATAGGTGGGCAAGAAGACCGTGACAGGTTCATCCTCGCCACCATCGCGGACACCCTGGGAGATGGCGTACCACATCACGGAGAAAAGCACGATGGAGGAGGTAAACAGCATGACCGTGGACAAACGGTCCGCGACCAGGGTGATACCTACTGGTGCGTCCCAGCCACCGATCTGCAGCGTTTGGATGCCATCGACATCAGCAACTGCCAACAGCGTCAGGCTGACCAGTGAGGATAGCGCGAGCATGATGAACGCAATCTGCGACTGCGCGCGGCGGAAGCGTGAGAGAAGCAAAGTCAGTGCCGCACCCGCGACTGGAATAAGCACCGGCATCGGAATGAGATAGGTGATGTACGGCAGGACTAGTTCAACGTAGGAAGCAATGAGATCACTCATCCTTGACCCCCTTTACGGGCTCCTCAAAGAAGCGCGGACCGAAGGTGTCGCCTTCCTTGGTGGCACGGCCCGTGGTTGGGTCCGAGGACGCATCGTGGTCCGGTGCCGCCGATGGACGCGAAGCAATCGCTGCGACTGCTGCATCATCCATGTCGTTCTCAATAACGTCATCAGTACGGTAGCGGTACTGGCGGTAGGCGAGGGTCAAAATGAATGCCGTGAGCGCCATCGAAATAACAATCGCGGTCAAAATCATTGCCTGCGCCAGCGGGTCAGCAATATCTTCGCCATGCGGCGCAGACTCGCGGCCCATAATTGGCGGTGAACCAGCCGGTCCGCCCGCCTGAATAATGATCAGGTTGACTGCGTTGCCGATAAGAAGGATACCCAGCAGCATCTTGGTCATCGCGCGGTCAAGCACCAGGTAAACACCCGCGGCCATCATCGCGCCGGAGGCGAGGAGAAACATGAGGTTGGCTTCCATTTACTTCTCCTTTCCTTCAGCGTTATCAGTGTTATCAGCGTTCAAGGTCTTGCTCACAGGGCTGGCATTCGCCGTGGGCCCCTGCGACGGTGGGTCGGGTTCTTCCTTGTGCGGTGGAACCTCAGTCGGCATGGAAATTTCTGCCGTACCGGTGGTATCCGCACTGCTGGTGCCCGCGCCAGCCGTGGTCTGTGCAGCGGCAACTGCTTTGGCTTTTGCCTTGCGCTGGCGGTTCTTACGCGCAAGGGAGCGGGCGCGGTCACGGGCACGCTGCTTGCGAATCTCTTCTTCCTCATCCAGCTTGCCGCCGATGGAGTGAAGAATGTGCAAAGTCAGGCCAATAACCACCAGATAGACACCAAGGTCGAAGACCAGGGCGGAAGGCAAGGAGACCGAGCCAACCAGTGGGATATCAATCGAGCCATAAGCCGAAGCCAAAGGCGGCATGCCCCACAGCATTGGGCCAATGGCAGCCGCGATGGAGAAGATAAGACCTGCACCCATGATGCGTCCGCCATCAATAGGCAATGCCTCTTCCAACTCAGCACGGCCGCCAGCAAGGTAGCGCAGAATCAGCGCGAGCGCGGCAACCAGGCCGCCAGCGAAACCGCCACCAGGGGCGTTGTGGCCAGTGAAGAAGAAGTACAGCGACAGCGCAATCATGGATGGGAACAGCACGCGGGTGGAAACATCCACCATCAGCGAACGGTTGAGCTGCTGCTCAGTTTCCACACCCGCAGCCAACCAGCGACGCCCTGTCACGCGCAGCGTTGGGCGGCGGGACTCACGGGTAAAGGACTGGGTGCGGTAAATCAGCGAGGCCACACCAGTTGCGGCGATAACCAGAACGGTGATTTCACCGAAGGTATCCCACGCACGGATATCAATCAGAAGCACGTTCACAGCATTGGCACCATGGCCAATTTCTTGCGCGAGATCCGGCATGTGGATGGAGATGGACTGCTCCGTGCGCGCGTTGACAGCGAACATGGTCAAAATGATGGTGAGCAGGCCAACGGCGATGGCAAGCCACGCGCGCAGACGGTTGTGGCGAGGTTCGCCGCGCCACTCCGTATTCGGTGGCATCTTACGCAGCACCAGCATGAACAGCACCATGATGATGGTTTCCACCAGCAACTGGGTCAGCGCCAGGTCAGGGGCGCCGTGCAGCGCGAAGATAAATGCCAGCGAGTAGCCGGTGATACCGACGATGATGACGCCGGACAAACGGTTATGCGTAATGGTGGCAGCAACCGCAGCAGCAATGATGATGAAGGCGGCGAAGAATTGCCACGCATTTTCCGCAACAATCATGCGGACATTAGTCAGGTCACCGAAGACAATGGCAAAGGTAGGAAGCAGAATCAGACACACAAAAATGGTGGTCAGGTTCAGCTGCAGGGAGCCGCGCTGCGTATTCGCAGTGATGCGCAGCGAGAGATTACGCAGGCCCACCAGCATCGCGTCATAAGCATTATCCGCATTACCAAGTGCTGCATACTCGCCCTGGAATGGCTTGAGCAGGTGACGCTGCCAGTGCAGGAAGCAACCAGCGATGATGATGACGGTGGAAATACCCAGCGCAATGTTGAAACCGTGCCACAGCGCGAGGTAAGAGCCATCTTCACCATAGAGCTGGTCCAGGTGCAGGTTGATGGCATCGGACATGAACTTCGGGAACAGGCCAAAGAAGATGGTTAGTGCGGACATGATGGCCGGAGCAATCCACAGCTTCGGCTCAATCTTGTGCATCTTTTCTACGGCCCCAGAGGTCTCACCATTCTTGGTGCCAAACGCACCCCACAAAAAGCGCAGGGCATAAGCCATGGTGAGGACAGAGCCGATGATGATGGCAACCAGCATGAGGCTGCGCGGCATGCCAATGAGCAGGTCCTCATGCATGACGGCTTCGATGATGGCCTCTTTGGTGACAAAGCCAAACAGCGGTGGGATACCAGCCATGGACAAAGCCGAAATAATGGCGAAGACAAAGACCAGCGGTTCCTTGCGGGCCAAGCCGGATAACTTCGGAATCTCACGGGTGCCGGTGGCGTGGTCAATCGCGCCGACAATCATAAACAGCGTGGCCTTAAACAGCGAGTGCGCAAAGGTCAACGCCAAAGCGGCCATCATCGCTTCGCGGGAACCGATGGCCATGACCCCGATGATAAAGCCCAGCTGGGACACGGTGCCGTAAGCAAGAACCAGCTTGAGGTCGATCTGTTTCAGCGCCATCCAGCCGCCAAGCAGCATGGTCATCAAACCAATCGGGATGACCACCAGGTGCCAGGAAGAAACCTCATTGAACTCAGGCGCTAGGCGTGCAACCAAGTAAATGCCGGCCTTCACCATGGCTGCCGAGTGCAGGTAAGCAGAAACCGGGGTCGGCGCAGCCATCGCGCCAGGAAGCCAGAAGTGCAGCGGGATATTCGCGGACTTCGACAACGCGCCAGCCAGAATCAGACACAGCGCAACCGTGATGTACGGGGTCTGCGCCCAGCCATCGTAGGTGGCAATTTCGCTGAAGTGCCACACACCGGTCTGGCGGCCGAGGATGATGATGCCCACCAGCATGGCCAGGCCACCAGCAGCGGTGATCATCAGCGCCTGGGTTGCAGAACGGCGCGAAGACGCGCGCTCGCCGTAGTACGCCACCAGCAGAAAGGACAGTACGGAGGTGATTTCCCAGAAGACGTACATCAGCAGCAGCGAGTCAGAAATGACCAGGCCGTACATCGCGGTGGCGAAGCCGGTCATCTGCGCGCCGAATAGCGTCAAGCGCAGCGGGACGGTATCAAAATAGCCCCAGCAATACAGCAACACTAGCGCGCCGACACCCAAAATGATGAGCGAAAACAGTGCGGAGAGGCCGTCGAGTTGAAAGTCAAGATTCAGGTGCGCGGCGGGCATCCATTCGATGCTTGCCTTGTGGTCCAGGTTTCCTGAGACCATTTGTTGCACAACCCAGATGAAGCCTCCGGCAGGCACGAGAGCCAAAATTCCGAAGGCGGGCCGTCCAAGCGTGTGGATTAAAAAGGGCGCACACACCGTCGCGGCGATTAGAGCTAACAGCAATATCAGCACAGTATTCGGTGCTCTCCCACTTAAGTTAGCGAAGCACGAGTGCTCCTTAAAACGGACAGGGTAGGGGCCAACAGTTTTCCGTTTATCGACTTTCAACCCGCGCTGTCCCAGCGGCGGCAAAGCTAGCGTTATTAAGTGCTATTTCACCAGGAAATACTGCAACATCTAAGGAATCTCCACCATGAACTTGTGCGCACCGGGGTGAGAGCGTGCCCAAGGACTCATGCTGGGGCGGCGTCGATAGAAAACGGCGCGGCCAACACGGTCAATAGTAGCGTGACGTGCGGAATTTTTTAAAAGGTAAATTCAAATTACACAGTATTATATAGAGCGATTGCGCTCTTTCTGTTGCCCAATAGTTGACATGACGTTTCTGTGAATTCGCTTTGCGCTGGTGCGTTGCACGTCATAGCCCTGGCGGCGTTGTTGGACGCATTGCTTGCCGATGCTTCGAAAAAGAAAACGTTAATTTTGCCACATATAGGTGTACCCGCACGGTGGTTGCCCGCTTAAGCGGGCAACCACCGTGCGGGTACGGCGAAAGCGAGCATTCACCCTAGGAGCGGCGAAAGCGCGTGAGGAAAAGCGCTTCGGTTTGAACCATGTGCTCAATCTCGGTGGGGTCCACGGATTCCTGCGGGGAGTGGATAGCGGACGTCAGATCCGCTGCGCCGAAGAGCGCGATTTCAGAATCGGGGAAGGCCTCGTGCAGCTCCACGGTGAGCGGAATGGATCCACCCGTGCCGATTTCGCTGGCGTCCATGCCATAGGCATCAGACATGCACTCGCGCAGCAGGTTGAGGATTTCCCCGTCTTCATCGGCGGCATACGAGCGGTTGATGGCCAGGATCTCGGCATCCAGCTGCGCGCCCCACGGCGTGTGGTCTTGAAGGTGTTTAATGAGCAGCTTCGCGGTCTTTGCCGTGGTGATGCGCTTGCCTTCTGAGTTGCGCTGGCGTGGTGGCACGCGCAGGTTTAGGTGCGCTTGGGCCGTGGCAGGAACCGCGTTGATGGCGTCTTCGACCGGAGTGGAGGAAAATCCAGTGATGGATACTGCGGGGCGCGCCCAGATAAAACTTGCGATATCGCCTTCTGGAAGCTCAGTTGCTTCAAGCATTCCGGTGTCAGCGCGGAATTTATCTTCGGGGTATTCCTCGCCGTCCCACACGCCGGTGCAATCCACACCGTCGATGACGCAGCGGCCTTCGTCATCCCGAACGGAGTCAAGCGCGCGGATAAGGGCGGCGACGGCATCGACTGCGGCGCCGCCGAACTTGCCGGAGTGCACCGGTGCTTCCATCGTTTCGCAGTGCACACGGATCTGCGCCGAACCACGCTGTAGGGTCACAATCGACGGCACACCTGGCTCGGTGTTACCGGTATCAACCACGAAGATAGCTTCTGCTTCGAAGAGCTCAGGGCGGTCCTCGAGTAACTGCTTGAGACCCAGCCCACCGTTTTCTTCCGACCCTTCAATAACAAACTTGATGGTGGGAAGATTCGGCTCATCCTTGATAAGGCGCAGCACCTCTAGGTGCATGGCGATATGTCCCTTGCAGTCCGCGGTACCACGGCCCCACCAGCGACCATCGCGCTCAGTAACTTCGAGTGGCTCATTGTCCCACTCTTCACGTGGGCCGAGCGGCACGATGTCATGGTGGGCATACAACAACACCGTGCGGTCATTGTTCGGATCGCCTGCAACCTCACCGAGCACGGCGAGTGATTTATCCACGCCCTCAATGATTTCAGCGGTGGCGCCGACTTCTAAGAAGGCATTTTTGACCCACTCTGCGGATGCCTCGTATTGCTCACGCACCGAGGCGTCCACATGGACGGATTCAAACGCAACCATCTGCGTGAGGTCATCGAGGATTCGTGTCCGAGAAGGGCTAAACATAGCAAATAGCTTAGCCAATCAAGATATGACCAGCGGATTTGGCGTGGCGTATCCGCGAAACTTACTTATAAGTCTGCAGGAACAATGCTTCCGCGATAGCGATGTGCTCAATCTCTGATGGATCCACGGATTCATTAGGGGAGTGGATAGCGCACTGTGGTTCTTCCACACCGAACAGTGCAATTTCCGCATCCGGATGCGCGTCCTGGAGTTCCACAGTCAGAGGAATGGATCCGCCCATGCCCATGGTGGTGGTTTCCTTGCCGTAGGACTCAGACAGGGCCTTTTCCAGGATCTTCAGCGCTGGCTTTTCCAAGTCAGTTTCAAAGCCGCGAGCGGCCTCGATGATGTCTGCGGTGAAGTGCGCGCCAAATGGCGTGTGTGCCTTCAGATGAGCAACGACTGCTTCCGCAATTTCTTGTGGATTAACTGCGGCTGGCACACGCACATTGAGCATTGCTTCAGCGGTTGCTGGAACTGCGTTGACCGCGCGGTCAACCGGGGTGGAGGTAAAACCAGTAACGGTGACTGACGGACGTGCCCACACCAAGTCACCGGCATCAGTGTTGTCATCGCCAGCGATTTCGGTGCCCTCCAGCAGGCGTGCATCCTTGCGGAATTCCTCGGCTGGGTAGCTGCGACCTTCCCACTTCGCTGTGGAATCGGTGCCTTCAATGACGGTGGCACCCGTGTCATCGTAAAGCGAATCCAGCGCACGCATCAATGCCTTGACGGCATCTGGTGCCGCACCACCGAATTGGCCGGAGTGCGCCGGACTGGACAAGGTGTCCATCTGCACGCGAATCATCGCCGAACCACGCAAGGAAGAAGTCAGCGTTGGCTCGCCCACGGCCCAGTTGCCGCAGTCGGCGATAAGGATGGCATCGGCAGCAAATGCCTCCGGCGTCTTAGCAATCAACTTGGACAAGCCTGCACCGCCCATTTCCTCTGAACCCTCAATCAGCACCTTGATGTTCAGATCAGTGTCGCCGGTCTGCTCCAAAGCGCGCAGGGCAGCCAGGTGCATGACCACATTGCCCTTGCAGTCAGCAGCACCGCGGGCATACCAACGGCCGTTGCGCTCTGTCAGAGTGAATGGATCTGAATCCCACTTGGCTTCATCACCAGCTGGAACCACGTCATAGTGGGAGTACAACAGGACGGTCTTCGCGCCCTCTTTGCCAGCGCGCTGACCCAACAGCGTCACCGAACCATCCTCGGTGACATGCTCTTCCACCTCGAGCCCAGCCTCGGTTAACGCCTTGCTGACCCAGCCCTTTGCTCCATCCATCTGGTCTTTGAGCTCAGCAAAGGTGTGGACAGAATTAAATTTCACCAGCTCCGATAGCTGCGTGAAGATTTTCTCGCGGTCACTTTTAATGATCTCTTTAATATTAGTCATGACCACCAACCTACACCGCAGCCGCATTCCATTAGGTGGAATGGGCGAAGGAATTAGCCGAGAAATTTCCTTCCTTTATATATAAGGTGAAAACCAGCCGAACTAACGCCGACTGAGGCGGCAAATCCACCACTCGGAAACACTCTGGCAGAGGTCGCGGTGCACTGCTAAATATTTGAGCCAGCATGGGATCGCAGGTGAGCAAATTATTGCAGATCGCTAGTAGCGGTTTTTCTTGCACTCGAGGGGTGAGAGTGCCAGAATGGTTGCTGACACCAGGTTGAGGTTGGTACACACTCACCAATCCTGCCGTCGCGGGCGCCTGCGTGACCTACAAACCTTGAGTGAAACCCAATCTAGGAGATTAAACACTATGGCAAAGATTATTGCCTTCGATGAAGAGGCACGTCGTGGTCTTGAGAGTGGTCTCAACACTCTGGCAGACGCAGTAAAGGTAACGCTCGGCCCAAAGGGTCGCAACGTAGTCCTGGAAAAGAGCTGGGGCGCTCCAACCATTACTAACGATGGTGTTTCCATCGCTCGCGAAATCGAGCTCGAGGATCCATACGAGAAGATCGGCGCAGAGCTGGTCAAGGAAGTTGCTAAGAAGACTGATGACGTCGCTGGCGACGGCACCACCACTGCAACTGTTCTGGCTCAGGCACTGGTGCGCGAAGGTCTGCGCAACGTAGCCGCTGGTTCTAACCCAATGGGCATCAAGCGCGGTATCGAAGCAGCAACCAAGACCGTTGTTGACGCGCTTCTGGCTTCCGCTAAGGACATTGAGACCCAGGAGCAGATTGCTACCACCGCTGGTATTTCCGCTGCGGACCCAGCTATCGGTGAGAAGATTGCTGAAGCTATGTACACCGTTGGCAATGGCGCGGTGAACAAGGATTCCGTTATCACCGTTGAAGAGTCCAACACCTTTGGCGTTGACCTCGAGGTTACTGAGGGTATGCGCTTTGATAAGGGCTACATCTCCGGCTACTTCGCAACCGACGTTGAGCGTCAGGAAGCAGTCCTGGAAGACCCTTACATCCTGCTGGTCTCCTCTAAGATCTCCAACATCAAGGACCTGGTTCCTGTTCTGGAGAAGATCATGCAGTCCGGCAAGCCACTGCTGATCATCGCTGAAGACGTTGAGGGCGAAGCACTGTCCACCCTGGTTGTGAACAAGATTCGCGGCACCTTCAAGTCCGTTGCAGTTAAGGCACCAGGCTTCGGCGACCGCCGCAAGGCAACCCTGCAGGACATGGCTATCCTTACCGGTGGCCAGGTTATCTCTGAAGAAGTTGGCCTCTCCCTTGAGGCCGCTGACCTTCCACTGCTGGGCCAGGCACGCAAGGTTGTTGTCACCAAGGACGACACCACCATCGTTCAGGGCGCTGGCGCTCAGGAGCAGATTGACGGCCGCATCAAGCAGATCCGCGCTGAGATCGACAATTCCGATTCCGACTACGACCGTGAGAAGCTGCAGGAGCGCTTGGCTAAGCTGTCCGGCGGCGTTGCAGTTCTTAAGGTTGGCGCTGCAACCGAGGTTGAGCTCAAGGAACGCAAGCACCGCATTGAGGACGCAGTCCGCAACGCAAAGGCTGCTGTTGAAGAGGGTATCGTTGCCGGCGGTGGCGTAGCGCTGCTGCAGGCTGCAACCGCTCTTGATTCCCTCGAGCTCACCGGCGATGAGGCAACCGGCGTGAACATTGTTCGCTCCGCACTGTCCGCTCCACTGAAGCAGATCGCTTTCAATGCTGGCCTGGAGCCAGGCGTTGTTGCTGACAAGGTTTCTTCCCTGCCTGCTGGCCAGGGCCTGAACGCTGCTACCGGCGAGTACGTTGACCTTATGGAGGCTGGCATCAACGACCCAGTGAAGGTAACCCGCTCTGCACTGCAGAACGCTACCTCCATTGCTGCACTGTTCCTCACCACCGAGGCAGTAGTTGCTGACAAGCCAGAGCCAAACGCTCCAGCTATGCCAGACGCTGACGCAATGGGCGGCATGGGCTTCTAAGCCCGTACCCCGCGTCTAACCAGCGCACCGCGTCTCTACTGAAGCACTTCAAGCTCATCGTTTCCTTACTTAGGAGGCGGTGAGCTTTTTGCGTGCCTACAAAGCCTTAAAGGAAGCTGCCAAGCCTCTTGGTGGCCCGACTTACACTCTGAGCGTCCTAAGTCCACACAAGCGCGCATTTACGGGCATATGCAGGCAGATTAGTTTCAGAAAGGATCTTCCTAGTGTGTCATTGGAGGCTCCTGGGAATACTTGCGCTATGTCCGGTTAAACAGGGGCTTAAAGGAATATTTCGAAATGATAACAAGCTATTTCCCACAAGGGGCTTACCAGTGGCGACAGCTCTTTTATTTAACCGACTGAACTTCAATTTTTGATGTGTAAACCGCGACACGAGATCCGCTAGGTCGGCCAAGTCTTGCCAGAAACACCCCAGATATAGCCCCGGATTGGGGTAGAAAATCGGGCTCCGCAGAAAAACTTTCACCCTGATTTCCGGTTCCAGGAGTGCTATATATCGACCCGTTATGTCCGGGTGTTAACGCGAAACCCACACTTGATCCAAATTCCTTCGCGGATCACAGTCATAGCCGCAGGTCAACTATTAGTTTTAGTGTTCAAAGAATTTTGGAAATTTTTCAAGCGAGCGTGAAACGTGAGGCATGTGGGGTCGTGAGCGTCATTCTGGAAAGAAATAGACATTGCAATTCAGCTTGAAAAGTAACTGGTTTGTGACAAAATAGTTAGTTGTGACGCCCGCTAGGGTGTCAGCAAATCCGCAAACACCTCCGGGCAAGAGTCCGGACTTCACATAAGGAGATCAAAATGGATCTGTCTTTCGTTCAGGAGCAGCTCGACACCTTCGCTACCTTCGCAGGTGCAATCGACGACTTCCTTCAGAAGCCAGCCGAGATTCTCGGCAGCGTAGTCGACTGGTTCAACGGCGAAGAAGTGCACCCATGGGAAACCACCGAGGAAGGCCCTGTAAACTCTGACATCAACGCTGACTGGGACACCACCAAGGGTGCTTTCGGCTCCTCCGACTCCGCTGATGCAGATGCTGAGCCATCCACATCTTCCGACTTCTCCCTGTCTTCCAGCTCTGGGGACTCTGAGTAATTAACTGCCTTCTGGCAACTTTCAACACATCAATCTTTGCCAGTGAGCGGCAAGTAAGTCCGACTCACTGCAATTCCTAAAGGAGTAAAAATGCCATTTCTCGAAACCTGGAACACCCTGTCCTCTGAAGGCATCCTGGGCTCCCTCGTAGATATCCTCGAGCCTGCTGGCAAGTGGGCTGGTGCTGCTGCTAACCTCATCGGTCTGGTTATCTAATTAACCACTGCATAAGCAGTTTCTAAGTTGAAACCCCCGCTCTTTGAGCGGGGGTTTCGCTGATCCTAGGTGTACGGAAAATAACCCCCTACTCAGCGCGCCTGAATTACTTTTAACGATTAAACTAGCCACCATGGCTGATATTAAAGACGATGAATTACCAGTAATCGATCTGGCGAAGACCGACGGTTATGTGGTTGATGACTCGGACGAAGATGATCCAAGTCTGATTATGCCGGACGGCTCTGCGGTTCAAACATGGCGCGAGAATTACCCTTATGAAGAGCGCATGTCCCGCGAAGAGTATGAGCTTACCAAACGTGCTCTGCAGATTGAGCTGTTGAAGTGGCAGAACTGGACCAAGGAAACTGGCCAGCGCCACATTATTCTGTTTGAAGGCCGTGATGCTGCTGGTAAGGGCGGCACTATTAAGCGTTTCAATGAACACCTCAACCCACGTGGCGCGCGCACCGTGGCTCTTGAGAAGCCTTCACCACGTGAGTCCACCTCCTGGTACTTCCAGCGTTATATCCAGCACTTCCCAGCGGGCGGAGAAATCGTCTTCTTTGACCGTTCTTGGTACAACCGTTCCGGTGTTGAGCGAGTCATGGGCTTCTGCACGGAATCCCAGCATGCTGAATTCTTACGTGAAGTACCGATGCTGGAAAACATGCTTCTTGGTTCCGGTATCTCGCTGACCAAGCTGTGGTTCTCCGTTACCCGTAAGGAACAGCGCACCCGCTTTGCTATCCGTCAGATTGACCCGGTGCGTCAGTGGAAGCTTTCCCCAATGGACCTTGCTTCCCTGGATAAGTGGGATGATTACACCCGCGCGAAGGAAGAACAGTTCCGTTATACCGACACTGATGAATCCCCTTGGATCACCATCAAATCGAATGACAAGAAGCGTGCGCGTATCAACGCCATGCGTTATGTCTTAAGCAAGTTTGAGTACACCAACAAGGATCACTCCGTTGTTGGTGAGCCTGATGAAAACGTTGTTAAGCGTGGACGTAATCAAATTGGTGATTAGTTTCGCCTAGATGTCAGTCAGGCTTAAAGGAAATGGTCGCTCCGAGTAATACGGAGCGACCATTTTGCTTTTCTGGGTAAGTACTAGCGAGCGGTGACTTTGCCGAACAGTCGGGCAACTGGTGCCAACAGTGATGGACGCGCTGCAATCCAAGCAGCAGCGATGACAACCAGCGAACCTAGGAAAATGAAGAACCCAGTCCAGTTGTCGGCGTACACAGTCGGGACAACGTCACCCTGCGACGCGTACATGGTGTTGAGGTTTCGCAGCAATCCGGTGCCGATGACCAGCACGACGTGGATGATGATGAAGATGACGAAGAACAACATCACTGGCGTGTGAATCTTGCGGGCCAATGGTGCTGGGTAAAGCTGGGAAGCCTTGGTCCAGTTCTTTGACCAGAAACTGCTCATGCGGAAGCCGGAGATGATGGCCAGCGGCGCAGCGATAAACACAACTGCAAAGTAGGAGAGCAACTGCAGTGCGTTGTAGTGAACCCAGCCATTTTCAGTTGGCCAGTCCAAGGTCAGGTACTGCAGTCCAGCGGACAGCGCATTCGGGAAGACATCCCAGCTGGTTGGGACAATCCTCATCCAGTGCCCAGTAACGAACAGCAAGATGATGAAGACGATTCCGTTAACAACCCAAAGGATATCGAGAGTCAGGTGGAACCACAGCGTCAGGCTGATCTTCTTTTTAAAGCGCTTTGGCGTGACATATGCGCTGGGCTTGCGTTCGTATCGGATTTGGATGCCGGTGCGAATGATCAGCACCATGAAGAACACGTTGAAGAAGTGCTGCCAGCTCAGCCATACCGGAATGCCAACGGGTGCGCTTTCCGGAAGAGTGGAGTGTCCGTCGTAGCGTTCTAGGAAGTTCGCACCGAAGTCCGTGCTGAAGAAGTAGCGCGAACCGAATACAGCCAAAGCCAGTAAGACGGCGAGGCCGAGAACTACAACGATGCCTCCGCCAATCCACTGCTTGCGTGTGAACTGTCCGTAGCGTTTTTCTTCCGATGCCGGCTTGACAGCCTTATCGGTCTTTGGCTGTTGTTTCGTCGCAGTCGGTGCAGTCTGTGCTGTCGCGGGCTCTTGTGGTGCACTCGGTGCTGCGGCATTTGGTGCAGCTGGGGCACTCGGAGCACCTGGAGCTGCGGGCGCGCTAGGAATGCTGGAATTGCTAGCGACACCAGGCGCTGGAATTCCGGGGGCCGAAGGTGCAGTCGGAATTGACGGAACCGAAGGAGCAGATGGCGCACCTGGTGCACTGGGTGCTGCTGAAGGGTTGCCTGCCGGAGCTACAGGAACTCCTGGAGCTGATGGCGCACCGGGTGCGGAGGCCGGTGGACCTGGAACTGGAGGCGCAGCATTTGCTGCAGACGGGGCAGTCGGCGCTGCTGGTGTTGATGGCGCACTTGGAGCACTAGGAACGGATGGCGCGGCCGGTGTAGTAGCTGCTTTCGGCGCTGCTGGGACGCTCGGTGCTGCAGGCGCAGCAGGAGCGGCGGGGGCGATTGGTGCGCTTGGCGCAGACGGAGCTGCAGGAACTGGTGGTGCAGCGGCAGCACTCGGAGCACTCGGAGCATTAGGAGCTGCTGGAACGGAAGGCGCACTTGGTGAAGCTGGAGGAGCGGCTGCGATTGGGGCCGTTGGCGCACTTGGAGCGACGGGTGCTGATGGCACTGTTGGCACGCTTGGCGCAGAGGGAGCCGCCGGCGGTGTTGCTGAGCTCGAAGTTGATGGTACCGAAGTCGCAGGAGCGGCAGGAACAGCTGGTGCTGCAGGAGCACTTGGCGTAGGTGGCGTGTTAGTGGCAGGTGGAGTCGGAGCGCTTGGCGCGGACGGAGCTGCGGGTGCGGATGGGGCGGCCGGCGGGGCAGGAGGTGCGGGAACCGAAGATTGTGGTTGCTCGCTGCCTTCCTCGTGTGGGTTTCCACCGCGAAGATTGCCGGTCATAGTTTGCCCTTTCTCTGCTCCATCGCTTTTAACAAGTCGCTCAACTTCGTGCGCGGAAGTTTTCGTGCCTTTTTAATAGTTCCTATTGTCATCGACGAATAGGTGCCCACCAAATGCGTGCGCGCAAGACAGCGGCCTAAGATGCCGAACGCGGTAGTGAAAGCAGACAGGATAGTCTGCCCACTGGTTGGCACACGCCACAGTGCGACATAGCAACAACCATGGGGAAATCATTGCTACCAGCACTTTAAGCATCGCGGGGTGCGGCAATTGACTCGTCGAAGTCTCTCATTGAATCTACACGGTAGGGTGCAAAATCGAATTTTGAGCGCGCACATTAATTCAGGCAGGAGCACGGTCAGTGGTGCTTCGGCCTGAGAAGTGCGCGGAAAGTAAAAATGGAGAACTAGCGCATGCCCATGCGGATAGCACCATCAAGGCGGATGGTTTCACCATTGAGCATGGGATTGCGGATGATGGACTCAACGAGTTGCGCGAATTCGGCGGGTTTACCAAGTCGTGCGGGGTGCGGAACTTGCGTGCCTAAAGAAGCTTTGACCTCATCCGACATGCCGGCGACCATCGGGGTTTCAAAAGTACCGGGAGCAATGGAAACTACACGAATGAGTGCACTGGCAAGGTCACGCGCAATCGGCAAAGTCATGCCAGCAATGCCGGCCTTGGAGGCAGCATAGGCGGCTTGGCCCATTTGGCCATCGAAAGCCGCAACTGAGGCGGTATTGATAATGACGCCGCGTTCCTCATCCACGGGCTCATTTGCCAACATGGCTTGGGCTGCCAACCGAATCACATTAAAAGTGCCCACCAGATTGACGTTGATAACCGCAGAGAATTTATCCAATGGGAAAGCACCTTTAGAACCGGCAGTCTTAAAACCGTTAAGCATCCCAGCGCAGTTAACCACGATCGCAAGGTTGTTGTTCTCGTTCGCAATATCAACGGCACGCTGAACAGAGACTTCATCGGTGACATCGGCGGGCGCAAAGACCACATCACCATCAATGGAGAGGAGAGCATCCTGGTTTGCTTGCGGAAGATCGATAACGACAACGCGGGCACCGTCGGCAGCAAGCGCGGTGGTGGTTGCCAGGCCAAGCCCGGATGCACCGCCGGTAACCAGCGCGGTCTTGTTTGATATTTGCATGTCAAAACTCCTTCTGCGGCAACTTCCCACATTGCCGCGTAATGAGAATGCGGCGGATTACAGGGCGTGCTGAATTTGTGAGGCTAACTCTAAAAGACCCTGCGCTGAGCTATCTAGAGTTTGCAGAAACTGCTAAATTTCACCGGCTTAACCGCAGGAAAGCTGGGGGTGAATGGCGTTTGTGACTCGGGCAGAAGAAAGGCGCAGCACCCAATAGCTGGGAGCCGCGCCTTCACTTTGAGCAGAAATTATTTCATTGGCTCAATCGGGTTGCCTTGCCACGTGGTGTGGCCAGGGACCTGGTCACCGCGCATCACCAGGGAGCCAGGGGCAACTGTAGCGCTGGTGTGAATGTGTGATGCTGGCAGAGACACGGAGTGGGCCGCCAGGGTGGCGCCGTCGTCCAAGGTCACGGTGTCCAGACTCATCACGCGGTCCTGGAACAGGTGGGTTTGCACAACGGTGCCAGGGCCAACGGTTGCGCCGGCGCCGACATAGCAAAGGTCAGTTTCCGGGAACCAGTAAGACTCAATCCACGCACCGGGGCCAATCTTCACGCCGAGCAGACGCAGAGAGGTGTTGAGTTCAGCCGTGCCCATGGCGTGGTTGAAGAACCACGGCGCGGCGACGGTTTCCACGAATGCGTCTTGTAGCTCATTGAGCCAGACGAAAGAAGACCACAGTGGGTGATCGGCAGGCTTGTGCTTGCCCACACACACCCACTTGACCACGATGGTGATGGCCATAGCGATGATGCCAGCAGCAATCAAAATGACACCAGAAAGCAGCCAAGTCAGCCAAAGACCAACAGAGTTGAGTAAGACAACCATGGCGCTAAGCACCGCGGCGAGCAACATGGCCGATGACGCAGGGGCGAGCAGACGCAGGGTTTCAATGACACCGCGTGCCACCTTCGCCCACGCCGGTGGGTTGTAGGTCAAAGAGTCGCCGGTGCCTACGGATGCCTCCACGCGGCGCATTCGCTCCGGCGGGGATCCCCACCAGTTGGTGCCGGCCTTGGCCTTCTTAGGTGTAGACGAGAGCACTGCCACCAGGGAGTTCTTGCCCAGCTTGCGGCCGGGCGCCGTAATGCCGGAGTTGCCCACGAAAGAACGCTTACCCACCTTGGCCAGGCCAGAAGACATCCAGCCGCCGCCTAGTTCATAGCCGCCGATGAGTGTGTCATCGGCCAAGAAGGCGCCGTCTTTGACTTCGGTGAGCTTTGGAACCATGACGGCTGTGGAGATTTCCACGTCCTTGCCAATGGTTGCACCCAAAGAGCGCAGCCACAGTGGGGTCAGCTGACCTGCATAAAGCGGGAACAAAACTGTGCGGGCATCATCCATGAGCCTTTCAACAGCCCACAGGCGCCAGCCACGTGCTGAACGCACGGGGAAGACACCCGGCTGGATGCCGATGGAGAGAATGCGAACACCAAGCCAGGTCTGCACCATGTAGAAAGCAAACGCGGCGATAGCCCCGACTGGTGCGAAGAGAACCGCGCCGACAAAAGCGTTGCCATCGGTGGCTTGGACCAGGCTGATAATCACAAATGCTGCCAAAGCAATCGCCACTAACGGCTGGGCAGCGAGCAACATGGAGGTTGCACCATAGATTGGTACCCACCAGGAACGGCGCGCCGGGGAGTGATCAGGGAAGCGGTGCTTGGAACGGCCAACCTTCTTGGCAGGAGAGCCAGCCCAACGCGCACCGGCCTTGACCTTCTTATTGCCAGTGACTGTGGAGCCTGCCTCAATATGGGCTTCCTCGCCGATGACAGAGCCTGGCATCAACTGGGAACGAGCACCAACGCGTGCGCCTTCTTTAACTTCAATGGCACCAACGCGCAGGATATCGCCGTCGAGCCAGTAGCCGGAAAGATCCACTTCAGGCTCAATGGCTGCGTGATCACCCAAGGTCAACAGGCCTGTAACCGGCGGCAGGGAATGTAGATCCACGAACTTGCCCACCTTGACGCCGAGCAGACGCGCGTGGGTAAGAACCCAGGTTGCGCCAGCAATGGAGCGCGCACCGGAGGCATCAGCCCAGCGTTCCGCCGCCCAGATTCGCAGGTGCACTGATCCACCGCGCGGGTAATCACCAGGAGTAATACCGGCGGTGAGAAGTCGCGCGCCCAGCGCGCCAATCGGGATACGACCCAAAGGAGAGGCAAAAAGGATGAGGAAAGCAATAACAACTGCCCACGGGGTTTGCGGTGCAAAATCCACGCCAAGTTCTGCTGCGATGTTGGAACCAAACAACAACCACGCCAGCCAGTTCGTCGAAGCCAGCGTCATAGCTGGTAGCTGCCACAGAAACTGAATCAGTCGCGTGCTAACGCCGACCGGCTTTACGTTGCGCTCGGTGACCTGGTTGGCTTCCGGCGCTGTGGCGTCAATGGTTTCAGCCAACGACCCTAGACGCGGGTGATCGTAAAGGTCACGCACGGCCACGGTGGGGAATCGCTCGCGAATACGGCCGACCAAAGTCGCAGCAGCAAGGGAGGTACCGCCAAGGGTAAAGAAGTCAGCATCTTCGTCTTCAACGGATACACCCAGCACGTCAACAAAAAGCTGCGCCAGCCATTCCTCAGTCTCACTCAGGCCAACTGCTTCGATGCCAACACCTGGAAGTGGCCACGGCAGAGCCTTCTTATCCACCTTGCCGGAGGTACGAATTGGCAGTTCATCCATCACACAGATGCGTGGTACAAGTGCTGCTGGCATGGTTTCAGCCAGGCGTTCTTTCGCCGCGCGGTGGTCGAAGCCTACTTCAGGGTCTTCGAGGGAAACGTAGCCGACCAGCACGGATTCGCCAGCGGCGGTCTTGTTAACGGCGACCGCGGAGTTGTACACGTTCGGCAGGGCCGCGACGTTGGCTTCGACTTCACCAAGCTCAATACGGCGGCCACCGATTTTGACCTGGTCGTCCACACGGCCGACAAAGTACAGGCCATCTTCTTCCAAACGCACGTGGTCACCAGTGCGGTAGGCGCGCTCCCAACCAACAGAAGGCAAAGGTGCGTACTTCTCAGCATCCTTTTCAGGGTCGAGGTAGCGAGCAAGACCGACACCACCGATGACCAGTTCGCCGACTTCGCCAGGAGAAACTGGGTTGCCCTCGGCGTCGATGACAACCAGGTCCCAGCCGTTGAGTGGCAGGCCAATGGAGACCGGATGGTCAGGTTTGAGCATGGCTGCCGATGCCACCACAGTTGCCTCAGTAGGACCGTAAGTGTTCCACATTTCACGGTCCTCAGTGGCCAAGCGGTTTACCAGTTCCTGCGAACAGGCCTCACCGCCGACAATGAGTAGACGCACGTTATCGAGGGCTTCAGCAGGCCACAGGCCAGCCAGTGTAGGCACGGTGGAGACCACCGTGATGTCACGGCGAATAAGCCACGGGCCTAGGTCCATGCCGGAGCGTACCAATGAGCGGGGTGCGGGAACCAAGCAGGCGCCGTGGCCCCAAGCTAGCCACATTTCCTCACAAGAAGCGTCGAAGGCAACAGAAAGCCCAGCTAGTACGCGGTCTTCTGGGCCAAGAGGGTTGTCCTGCAAAAACAGAGCTGCCTCGGCGTCCACGAATGCCGCTGCGGAGCGGTGAGTAACAGCAACGCCCTTCGGCTTGCCTGTTGAACCAGAGGTGAAGATGATCCACGCTGTGTCATCCAAGTGCGGTTCGTCTTGGTCCGTGCCGGTGGACGGGTTGAGCTTGCGAAAGCCCTCATCGGTGAAGATGCCATTGATGCCAGCTTCGCCGAAGACCATATCGGCGCGTTCTTCCGGGTCATCTGCATCAACCGGGACATATGCCGCGCCGGCGGCTAGGGTGGCCAAAATGGCTAGGTACAGATCACGCTGACCAGAGGTCATGCGGATACCAATGTGGTCGCCGCGTTTGACGCCGTGCTGGCGTAGTTCCGCCGCCCACGCTTCGACATCTTCGATCAGTTCGGCGTAGGTCAAAATATCGCCATCATCGATGGCGGCAGCCTCAGGGTTATTCGCCGCGGAGTCGCGGACAACATCCCAGAGGGTTCGAGGGGCAGGAGCTTTATCTTTTAAGAGATACTGGTCAGGAATAGTGGCCAGGAGGTCGCTCAATTTAATGACCCTCATCTTCCGAGTCAGCAGCAATGATGGCCTGCGCCAGTTTACGCAAATGCTTTAGCTGCTTAGACGTGGAATCATTCAGCGCCTCATCCTCAGCGGCTGTGACCAGCTTCGCCAACTCGGCATGGGTCTTGGTGCCCTTCTTGGTGGAGGCAACAATCTGACGGCGACGGTCTTTTGGATCGCGCTCGCGCTTTGCCCAGCCGCGCTTTTCCAGCGCGTCAATAAGACGCACCATGTCGGATGCGTCAATGGCAAGGGTTTCAGAAAGATAGGACTGGGATGCGGCGTCTTCTTCAACAAGACAGGTCAACACCCAGTACTCGCGGATGGTGGTTTCATGCGCGGCTAAGGCGACATCAACACAGTCGCGGGTGCGACGGCGCAAACGCTCCAGCTGGAAAGAAGGAGATTGCAGCAGTGATGTGGGCACATTGTGCGAAGTAGCAGAACTCATAAGACGATAGTAACCCGCCTACCATCAGTCGTCTAAATGATTGTGGTTATCCACTAATTCTGAAAACTGTTCCCATCAGGAGGTATAGGTCATCTGAGGATTCTCTGATGCCTCAAACTTCCGAATATAGGAAGCTCCGGCAATGAATCCGGAAAAGCTGTTAAGCGTTCTACTTAGCTTCCGGAGTCTCCATTGGTAGGCCCTGCTCGCGCCACGCGTCGGTGCCGCCGACAACGTTGATGACGTTGTCCCAGCCCAAAGCGTGCTCCAAGTACTGAGCAACCTGCTGGGAGCGGCCGCCGGCTTTACAGATGACGTAGACATCGCGGTCTGGATCGATTTCCTGGTAGCGCTCCGGGATGTCTGCCATCGGAATGTGCTTTACGCCGCGCGCGTGGTCAACGGCGTATTCGGAATCCTCACGGACATCAATAAGCTGTGCATCGGATGGAACATCTTTTGGTGATACCTCATGCATAGTTCACCATCCTACGTCGATGTTCGTGAATTTTATTGTGCAGTGTCCAAGAAAAAGTGCGGGATCGCAAAAGCCCAGGTATCCGAACTCACAGTGTGTCAGTGAGTCAGAGATACCTGGGCATTTGCTACGGCGAAACTAGAGCTTCTGAAGAGCGCCTTTCGTATCGCAATTAGATAATGAGGCATTCTGCGTAGCAGAAGCCGAATTATCTACTTGCCGTAACGCTCGATGGAAGCCTGGTGGATGGCTTCAGCTTCAGCCTTGTCGCCCCAGCCGGAACCGGTAACTTCCTTGTTTGGCTCCAAGTCCTTGTAGCGGGTGAAGAAGTGCTCGATTTCGTCCTTGAGGTGCTGCTCAACATCGCCGATGTCCTGGTAGCGCTCGGAGCGTGGGTCATCCACAACGCACAGAAGCTTGTCGTCGCCGCCGGCTTCGTCGGTCATCTTGAATACGCCGAGGATGCGAGCCTTAACAATGACGCCTGGGAATACTGGCTCAGGAAGCAGGACCAGTGCGTCCAATGGGTCGCCGTCTTCGCCCAGGGTGTGGTCAATGAAGCCATAGTCTGCTGGGTAAGCCATTGGGGTAAACAGGTAACGGTCCAGGTAGACCTTGCCGGTCTCGTGGTCGACCTCGTACTTATTACGCGAACCCTTTGGGATTTCAATGGTTACTTCAACGCTCACGATTGACGCGTCCTTTCCTTAATAGACAAGAAATACAAGCAATTTCTCACTGCGGGTACCGAGGGGTTGGCGCACGCAGCATGCTTGGATGAACAGTTCCTGGCATAGTCTACCTTTTGCGGCTTTCAATGACCCCGCGCGCTAGGCTAAGTGGCGATGAAAGCTAAACACGTCGCCTGGATCGCAGTCACAATCTTGACCACCGCCGCTGTCGGAACGACCGCCGCGTTGGGTGTTGCTGTGCATCAAGAATACAGCGCACTCGACCATGGTCAGGCCCCGCAGGCCCCGGCCGCGCAGCAGTTGGTGACACCACAAGAGCCATCGGACGTTGATACGTCCGGCATGGCCGCACGTCTGGAGGAGAAGGCGAAAAGCCCGGCGTTGCCAACCTTAGGTGCGCAGGTCATCAACACCACTGATGGGGAAGTGCTGTGGGAGCACGATGCCACTACGCCGTTGATTCCGGCGTCTTCGACCAAGGTGCTTACCGCCGCGGCGGCTGCGCTGAGCATTGAAGATGATTCGCGGTTGACCACGGAGGTGCTGCGCGCGCCGGGCAGCAACACTGCAGTAATTAAGGCTGCTGGTGATGTATGGATGACCACGGAGCAGATGGATGAGTTGGCGGAGCAGATTCAGGCCAGTGGTGAGGGCATAGATACTGTCTTTATTGACACCAGTGTGTGGTCGGGCGATGAGCAGGCACCGGGCTGGGATCCAGGCAATGTTGATGGCGGCTTTGTAGCGCCCATGCAGCCAGCGATGCTTTATGGTGGTCGCATTGGGGACACCGTTGGTGATGTGCCGCGTTCACACACCCCGGCGTTGGATGTAGCCAATGCGGTAGCCACGCGCATTGATGCCCCGAATGTGGGCACGGGCCCTGTTCCAGAAGGTGCAGAGGTTATTGCATCGGTAGAGTCAGAGCCTTTCGCGCAACGCGCGGAGCAGATGATGAAGCACTCTGACAACGTGATGGCCGAGGCCATCGGCCGTGAGCTGGCCATCGCTACCGGCGCTGAAGCCAGCTTCGAAGGTGCCACGGAGGCAACAGTGCAGTTGCTAGCCGATTCCTCTTTCAACACCGACAACATCACCATCCACGATAATTCCGGGCTGTCCGAAGACAACCGCATCACCGCAGACCTTCTCACTCACATCGTGGCGGATGCCGCGACAGAAGATACTCTGCGTGAAATTTTAGGCTACCTGCCCGTCGCAGGTGGCGAAGGCACCTTGGCTGACCGCTATGCAGATTTGTCCGGGCGTGGATTCGTCCGTGCGAAGACCGGTACTTTGACCGGGGTGTCCGCGTTGAGCGGCACCGCGCTGGGTAACTCCGGCAATGTTTACGCGTTTACCTTCTTGGTCAACGACGGTGACATTCTTGGGGCACGTGCTGCACAAGACGCTATGGCCAGCGTGCTGCGGGACTACTAGAAGCAAGCAGCAAACGATGTCCGCCGATGATCTAGGAAATGCAGAAATCCCACCTTTTTGGCCCCGGAAGTCACCGCACTTTCGCGAAGTACGTACTGCCGTAAAACAAGCACTGGAAACGCTGGAAGCATTGGGCGCGCTATCCGGGCAAGCCTTTGTAGCTGGGCGTAAATCACCACAAGTGATTTACGTCGGGCTGTCAGGTGGGGCGGACTCGTTGGCGCTGGTGGCAGCGCTGTGTGCGCATACCCGTGGGACGGATATGCGTGTGCATGCGCTCTGTGTGGATCACGGATTACAAGCTGGCTCCCGGGATGTGGCAGAGAAAGCGGCCGCGCAGGCACGCGCGTGGGGAGCGCTGGCAACCGTTATTGCCATTGATATTGATAGAGACAGCCCAGCTGGGATGGAAGCCGAAGCACGCTGGGCCCGCTACCGAGCCATTGCTGAGGTTGCCGGGAAAGCCGCAACTCAGCCCGGTCCGGTGATGGTGGCGCATACGGCGGAAGACCAAGCTGAGAACCTGTTGTTGTCCAGCCTGCGTGGGCATGCCAGCGCCATGAGCTTTGCCACCGACATTGAAGGCGTACAGGTACTGCGGCCACTGCTTAATATTCGCCGTGCACACACCCAAGGCGCATGCGCGGAACTTGGAGTCAGTGTGTGGAATGACCCGCACAATTACCGCGAGGATTTTCGCCGTGTGGCCATCCGCAAGCAAGTTTTGCCAATGCTGTCAGAGATCATTGGCGGCGACGCCATCGCTCCCTTGGCCGCAGCAGCACGTGATGTGGCAGCCGATGATGAAGTGCTGAACTCCCTTATCCCACAGGAGTATGACAAGGGTGAGGGGAGCATCGAAAAGAGTGAAGAGCTGGACTGCAACGACCTCAGCCTGCTTGCCCAGCCTGTGCGAAAGCGAATAATTGCCCGCTGGTTAGTTGCCAAAGACATCCTTGTCACGCGCGCCGGGCTAGACGGAATTGACGCTTTATGCAGCGCCTGGAGCGGACAAGGCGGGGTAGCGGTGGCTGATACATACACAAAAATCCCACATAGTAGGTTGGAAGTCGTGCGTGTTGGTGGCAAACTGAGACTATTGCGTTTTAACGCTCCCTAAGCCACCTAAAGGTCCTAAACCGGCTCATCAGAAAGGGCGACCATGGCTCACAATGAAACTGCGCTATATGAATCCAAAGACTTCAACGTCCCGCCACACCGTTATGGCAACGATGTTGAATCAGTACTGATCAGTGAAGAAAAGCTCCAGGAAAGAATCCAGGAACTAGCTGATAAAGTATCCAAGGACTACGCGGACACCGAAGAGGACCTGCTGCTTATCTGCGTGCTCAAGGGCGCGGTCTACTTCCTGACCGACTTCGCGCGTGCGTTGTCCATTCCTTCCCAGATGGAATTCATGGCGGTTTCTTCCTACGGCAACTCCACCTCCTCTTCCGGCGTGGTACGCATCCTTAAAGACCTGGACCGTGAAATTGAAGGCCGCGACGTGCTCATCGTTGAGGACATCATTGACTCCGGCCTGACCCTGTCCTGGTTGCTGCGCAACCTCAAGGGCCGTCACCCAAAGTCTTTGGAAGTCATCACCTTGCTGCGCAAGCCTGAGGTAGTCACCGCTGAAATTGACCTCTATGACGTGGGATTTGACATCCCTAATGAATTTGTCATTGGCTACGGCCTTGACTACGCCGAACGTTACCGCGACTTGCCGTATGTAGGCACTTTGCATCCGGACGTCTACTCCAACCACTAAACTAAAACGCTTGATGAAAAATTCTTCCTGGATCAAATACGGTGGCATCGCTGCAGTAGTACTAGTAGCGCTGTACATCTTCACCTTCTTCTCCGACGACACCCGCTCCTTCATGCGAGTGGATACGTCCATTGCGCTGGAGCAGCTCAACGACCAAAACGTTGAGGAGGCGCAAATTGATGATCGCGAACAACAACTGCGCCTGACTCTGCGCGAGCCAATAACGGTTGAAGAACGCGAGGGCGTTGAAGAGGTTATTGCGAAGTACCCAGCGCGTACCTCGCCGGAAATCTTCGACTCAGTGCGCAACTCCGGTGCTGAGACCTACCAGACCAACGTCACGCAAGATTCGATCTTCATGTCGATGATCTCCTTCTTGCTGCCGATGTTGATTCTGTTCGCAGTACTGTTCTGGTTCATCTCGCGTATGCAAACCGGCGCCGGCGGCATGTTCGGCATTGGCGGTTCCAAGGCGAAGGAACTGACCAAGGACATGCCTACCAACACCTTTGAGGATGTTGCGGGCGCTGATGAAGCAGTGGATGAGCTGCAAGAAATCAAGGACTTCTTGGAAGACCCAACGCGCTACCACGAGCTTGGCGCGAAGATTCCGCGCGGCGTGCTGCTCTATGGCCCTCCGGGTACTGGTAAAACCCTTCTTGCCCGCGCCGTTGCAGGTGAGGCAGGCGTTCCTTTCTACTCCATCTCTGGCTCGGACTTCGTGGAAATGTTCGTCGGTGTTGGTGCATCGCGCGTGCGTGATTTGTTCAAGCAGGCGAAGGAAAATAGTCCTTGTATCATCTTCGTCGATGAGATTGATGCCGTTGGCCGCCAGCGTGGCTCCGGCACTGGCGGTGGACACGATGAACGTGAGCAGACCCTGAACCAGCTGCTGGTGGAAATGGATGGCTTCGGCGACCGCGAGGGCGTCATTTTGATTGCCGCGACCAACCGCCCAGACATCTTGGACCCAGCGCTGTTGCGCCCGGGCCGTTTCGACCGTCAGATTCCTGTCACCCCGCCTGATTTGGCTGGCCGTGAGCAGATTTTGCGCGTGCACTCAAAGAACAAGCCTTTGGCGAAGGAAGTTGACGTCACCCAGCTGGCAAAGCGTACCGCTGGCATGTCCGGTGCGGACCTGGCCAATGTGTTGAATGAGGCGGCACTGTTGACTGCCCGTATCGGCGGCAATGTGATTACCGCCGATGCTCTGGAAGAAGCCACTGACCGCGTTGTCGGCGGCCCGCGCCGTCAGTCCAAGGTGATTTCTGAGCATGAAAAGAAGATCACTGCCTACCACGAGGGCGGACACACGCTGTCCGCGTGGGCATTGAAGGATATTGAGCGCGTCTACAAGGTCACCATTTTGGCCCGTGGCCGTACCGGTGGCCATGCGATGACTGCTCAAGAAGACGACAAGGGCATGTACACCCGCGATGAGCTGTTTGCGCGTTTGATCTTCGCCATGGGTGGCCGTGCCGCTGAGGAACTGGTCTTTGGTACTCCAACTACCGGTGCTTCTTCCGATATTGAGCAGGCAACCAAGATTGCCCGCGCCATGATTACGGAGTACGGCTTCAGCCCATCATTGGGCACCGTGAAGTACGGCAAGGAACAAGGCGACCCATTCGCTTATGCCGGTGGCGGCGGAGTCTCTGAATACTCTGATGCCGTGGCAGCCAAGATTGATGATCAGATGTCCTTCCTTTTGGACTCCGCTCACCAGCAGGCCTACGACATTTTGGCTGAGCACCGCGACTACCTGGACAAGCTCGCCGAAGCGTTGCTGGAAAAGGAAACTCTGCGTCGCCCTGACCTGGAAGCTCTTTTCGATGGCATTGAGCCACGCGAATCTCGCGAGGTCTTCCCTGGTGAAGACTCCCGTTTCCCAGCTCAAGCCGGCCGCGAGCCAGTCCAGACCCCAGTTGAAGTTGCCATCGAGCGCGGCGAAGAACCACCACGCCGTTTCTCCCTGCTGGACGCCTCCCGTATCGCGCGTGAGCGCCGCATAGCTTTGGAAGAATCTCAAGCCAACGCTGGCAACGACTCCGATGACGCCAACGAGAGCTCCGACAAGGACTCTGCCAACGAGCCAGAGATTGGCTTCAACTTTGGCCAGCACGCCGGCGACTGGACCGAAGACGGCTTCAAGACCGTCGAGGAAACCGAGCCGACCACGCCATCCGACGCCGAGCCAGCCGAGGATGACTCCCACGTCGTTCCAGATGTAGCGCCTGAGGCTGAAAAGCCGAAGGATGCGAAGCCATCGGTCATCATGCCTGAGCCATCGCGTACTGCGCCGAAGGCTGCAGAACCAACGAAGGACAAAGCTGAAAAGGCTGAAAAGGCCGACCAGGCAGAAAAATCTGAGAAGCCTTCCATTTCAGAGCGGACGGGTGAGAGTCGTCCAAGCGAGGATGACACTGCGGTTATCCCAACCGGGCGCCACCACAAGCCGTCGATGAATGATGATGAGGGTTGGCAGGCTCCGGGCTGGGACAATCAAGATGAGTCCAGCAATCCTTATGCGGCGAAGCCGAAGGATAAGCAGGACCGTCACCCCGGTGAAGATAATTACTAGGCGTGTTTAGCTGCTTCCCGCGTGCGCAATGGCGCGGGAAGCTTGAGAAAACTTGAAAGCAAGGAAAAGATCCGTCGATATGAGTGATAATTCGATTCCAGCCCGCAAGCCTTTTGATCAGGCACGAGCTGAAGCAGCAATTCGCGAGCTGCTCATCGCAGTGGGTGAAGACCCAGAACGCGAGGGCCTCCAAGAGACCCCGGCACGAGTTGCGCGCTCATATGCAGAGATCTTCTCCGGACTTCATACTGACCCAACGGAAGTTCTAAACAAGACTTTCGCGGAGGACCACCAGGAGCTCGTCCTGGTGCGTGATATTCCGATCTACTCCACCTGTGAGCACCACTTGGTGCCGTTTTACGGCGTGGCACACATTGGTTATATTCCGGGCAAGGACGGCAAAGTTACTGGCCTGTCCAAGCTGTCACGCCTGGCCGATGGCTTTGCCAAGCGCCCACAGGTACAAGAGCGCCTGACCCGCCAGATTGCGGATGCGCTGACTGAGGAACTCGGCGCGCAGTCTGTCATCGTGGTTATCGAATGCGAGCATTTGTGCATGGGCATGCGCGGCGTGCGTAAGCCGGGTGCAGTGACCACCACGTCGGCTGTGCGCGGCGGGTTCAAGAACAACTCCGCGTCCCGCGCTGAAGTCATGAGCCTCATCCGCAGCTAGTCAGACTTTCGAGGAGAGCCACACACATGCAGGTCGCCGATATTTGCCCTGATGCCGCAGCCAAGCGCACGCTGGTCATGGGAATTGTGAACGTCACAGAGGATTCCTTTTCCGATGGCGGAAAGTGGATCGACATCGACCGCGCGATTGCGCATGGCCGTGAGCTGGTCGCGCAGGGCGCGGACATGATTGATGTCGGCGGCGAATCCACCCGTCCGGGCGCAACACGCGTTGAGCCGGAGATGGAAAAGCAGCGGGTAGCACCAGTTGTTCAGGCTTTGGCGGAGGAAGGCATTGTGGTCTCCGTTGACACAATGCGTGCAAGTGTCGCCGAGGCAGCAGTCGAGGCAGGGGCATTATTGCTTAACGATGTCTCCGGTGGCCTTGCCGATGACAACATGTACTCAGTCATGGCAGATTCCAAGGTGCCAGTGTGCTTGATGCATTGGCGCACCGTGCGCTTTGGGGACGCAGCGGGTTCCGCGGACCACAACGGTGACGTGGTCAAAGACGTACATGCCACCCTCGCGCGGCTTACTGACAACGCCATCAAAGCCGGTGTCACACCAGAGCTCATCACCCTGGACCCAGGTTTGGGCTTTGCCAAGACCCCGCAGGATAACTGGGCGCTTCTCAAAGCACTACCGGAGTTTATCGCTGGGCACTATCCCATCTTGGTTGGCGCATCCCGCAAGCGTTTCCTCGCCGCTATCCGCGAAGACCGCGGCATGGAACATGGGCCGCACTTGTCAGATCCTGCAACGGCGGCAGTAACCGCGCTATCGGCACAATTGGGTGCATGGGCAGTGCGCGTGCATGACGTGCCGGTTTCCCGCGATGCCGTGGATGTCGCCGCCGCTTGGGCAGCAGGCCCACAGTATATTTCAGGAAGTGAGCGCTAAATGGCTGACCGTATTGAACTCAAAGGCTTAGAATGCTTTGGCTACCATGGCGTCTTCGACCATGAAAAGCGCGATGGGCAAAAATTCATCGTGGACTTGACCTGCTGGTTGAGCTTCAAAGAAGCAGCGGCGACCGATGATCTGGACAAGACTGTGAGCTACGCGGACCTCGCTGACATCGCCGCCGACATCGTTGAAGGCCCAGCGCGGAATCTCATTGAGACCGTTGCTTCTGAAATCGCCGATAAGATCATGGCTAGTGATCCAATTTTGTACGCTGTGGAAGTCACCGTGCACAAACCGGATGCACCAATTGAGCGAACTTTCCATGACGTGGCCGTTGTTGCCCGTCGTTCCCGCAAATCAGAACGGATGTAAATCATGCGTGCAGTGCTATCAATCGGGTCCAACATGGACGACCGCGTCGAACTATTGCGAACCGTCTTCGAAGAATTCAAGGATGAAATAGTTTCTGAGTCGCGCGTGTACTCCACCCCGCCATGGGGTGTGGAAGACCAAGCGGAATTCCTTAACGCCGTCATCATCGTCGACGTGGACCAAACCCCGCTCGAGCTGCTGCACCGTGGACAGGCACTTGAAGCGGCAGCGGAGCGTGTCCGCGAGCAGCGCTGGGGTCCTCGCACTCTGGATGTAGACATCATTGAGATCGAAGGCTTTAGCTCCGAAACGGAAGAACTTACCGTTCCTCATCCGCATGCCGCTGAGCGCGCCTTCGTGCTCATCCCATGGATGGCCGCTGATGTTAATGCCACGTTGGGCGGAAAGCCAGTAGCGGAGCTCATAGGCAACGTCCCTCAAGAAGACATCGAAGGAATCAAGGTGTTGGGGAGCATCGACAAGCTGTGAAAAAGACATCCATTGCCGCACTAGCGGGCATTGCTGTCTTTATCACCCTGGCTGTTTTCATCCTCACCCGCGGCTTTTATGGCTCCATGATGTCCATTCCCACCACGGTGTCCATCACCCTGTGGGGCATGGCAATTTTATGCGCGGGCCTGTCCTGGAAAGTCCATAAAGCCAAGGGCGATGACTCTCACGGCATTGGATTAGACCGCAGCCAACTTAACCCCATGACCATCGCGCAGTTCATGCTGGTGGGCAAAGCATCCGCCTGGACCGGGACGATTGTCGGCGCTGCATATTTAGGCATCGCGTTGTACGTGGTGCCGATGTCAGGGCAGATCGCCGCAGCGCAAGAAGACCTTACTGGAGTAGTTACCTCAGTTTTAGGTGGGCTAGCAATGGCAGTTTCGGGAGTAATCCTGGAGCGACACTGTGAGGTGCCACCTCCAACTGACGGAGCACAAGCGATAGAGTAGAAATCATGACCGCCTACGACGAAGAGAAGTACCACGACTCTGAACGCTCTGACAGCGCTGATCAGTCCGCCGATTCACACACGGGCGATGATTACAGTGATGATCAATCAAACGGTCATGCTCAAAGTAATAAACAAGGCCTTGATACCGGCTCCATCATTTTGATTGTGTTGGTTGTCCTGGCAATTATTGCATCGATCGTGATGCTTATTGCCAGCTCGACTGCTGCTTTGAAGATTGCTTTGCTGGCCGCCCTGTGGGCGGCAGTAGGCGGAATCTTCCTGGTCTCGCGCTACCGCAACCAGGTCCGTGACCGTGAGGATGAACTCTACGTCCGTGAAGACCTCTACCACGCTGAACTGGAAAGGCTGCGTGCGCAGCAAGAAACCCGCCAGGCAATTGAGCATCTAGAAAACTCTTCTTCCGTTGACATGGATGTGCTGGCGGAAATCAAGGCGGAACTGGCCTCTATCCGTGAGCAGCTAGAAGAACTCTCCGGACGCGAGTTCACCTATGAGCCAGCCGCGCTTCAGGCGGAAGCGCGCCGCATCATCGAAATTGAAGCCCGTGCACATGCCGCCGAAGCCAACGGCAACGGCGCTGGCGCCGCTGCTGGCACAGGTACCGGAAGCAATTACAACAGCAGCAGCTATGCCTCGAGCTATGGCACTGATTTCGGTGATGACGCCGAGCCAGAGTTCACCCCGGTGGATTACACGCAGGCGCCAGCGGGCAAGCCGTCCGCAGATGCTATTGCCGGCCGCATTGGCAACACCCCAACCTATGCACGCAATGACAATCCACTGGCTGAGTTCATCAATGAGATGAACAGCAACTCCGAGGATGAAGAGCCAAAGCCAGCGGCTGCTGCCAAGGCACCAGCTGAATCTGTTGCAGAACCTGTAGCTGAGCCCGCTGCAGAAAAGAATGCACCAAAGGCTGAGACTAAGAAGGACGCCAAGAAGAAGTCCAAGTCCAAGGCATCTGAGGCTGCTGCGAAGGCAGAGCCAAAGCCGGAAGCGAAGCCAGAAAAGAAGGCTGAGTCCAAGGTCGAAGACAAGGCTGAAAACAAGGCAGCGGCCAAAGCTGAAGACTCCCAGGATGAGAAGCCAAAGGAATTCAACACCGGTTCCTTCCAGGCAGTGCGCTGGGATGCGGGCGGCGATGAAGCAGCGAAGCCTGCGGCCAAGAACGCGACGCCGCCTGAGGAAGAAGACGAGCCACGTGGTGGACGTCGCCGCAGTGATGCGCACCGTCAGGGTTCCGTGTCTGTTGCTGAGCTTCTAGCAGCGGCGAAAAAGCGCGAGAAGGATTCCTAAAACCAATGCCAGGACCACGCATGATCGTTGGTTGGTTGGGTCGTGAAAGCCGTTTCAAAGCACTACTTGAAGCCCAAGGCCACGACATTGTTGATCTTGAGTCAGCAGCAGATTCGGTGCGCTGCGAAGCCATTGTCATTTCTACGCCGGAAGCCCAGGTAGAGGGCATGGTTACCGCGCTTGAGCCACACGTGCGCAGGGGGCAGATTGTTGTCCACTGCAGCATTGGCTTGGGCGTGCAGGTCTTGGATCCGCTAGAGGTGCAAGGTGCGTTGGCTATGGCTATTGCGCATGTCGGTGCGGACCGTTGGATTGTCACCACCAGTGATGAGCTTGCGCAGGGAATCGCTGAGGTCTTGCTCTTTGAATCCGGTCAGGTGACCTTGCCGAAGACGGATGCTGAGCGCGTGGAGATTGCGCCCAAGATTGCGTATGCGCAGATGGTGCGCCAGCTTGCGCGCGCAGCACACAGGGACCTGAAAGAGGTTCTGGATGAAGAAGCCGTTCCACCCGGGGAGGAACAGGGCGAGTTTTTGGCGCCACGCTTTGTTACCAGTGACATCTATTCGGCATTTCAATCCATTACAGACCCGGGCTTTAGAAAAGCCTTCGTGGAGGCAGCACGCCGGGTGGGCGAGATTGAAAACAACATGGAGTTAGAGATGTGGGGATTGCAGGAGGAGCTTCGATGAGCATTGGCCGCGGGCAAGCAACGGTGGTTGCAGACCTGAATATGATTTCCAAGGTCGGTTCGGCTTTTAAGAAAACCGGTGCGCCGGTCGTGCTGGTTCCTCTGGGCCGCGGCGTTCACGCCGGCCACATTGCGCTGGTGCGCGCAGCGAAAGCAATCCGCGGCGGCGTGGTCGTCGTGGCGTTGTCCTCTACTGATGAGCAGGACTTGGAAGCGCTGCGCAAAGAATCTGTGGATGTCATTTGGCAGTACACCGATGAGCAGTTGTGGCCAAACGGCCACCGCTTGCAGCTCGCGGTGAAGCAGGATGCGCTAGAGCCTGCCGATGCCCTCTCCGCCGCCCTCACCCGCAACCTCGCGCTTATCGGCATGCTGAGCCCAAGCGATGTCGTGGTGGGTGAAAAAGACTATGAGCTGCTCATCGCGCTGAATCAGGCTATTCATGATTTCCACATCCAGGTCCGCCTGCAGGGTGTTCCGACCGTGCGTATGCCTGATGGCCTAGCACTGTCACTGCGCAATATGGATGTCGAGGAATCTGCGCGTGAAAAAGCCAGCACCTTATCAGCAGCGCTGACCGCTGGCGCGCACGCCGCTGAAGCAGGCGCCGAGCAGGTACTTGAAGTAGTTAAGACTGTTCTGGACGCAGCCGGAATCGAGCCTGAATACGTGGAACTGCGCGGCCGCGACCTTGGCTCAGCTCCTGAAATTGGCGATGCCCGCCTGCTCGTCGCAGCGAACATCGGCGGCGTCCGACTGACCGACAACGTCGGCCTGCCACTCGGCATCGGCTTCCGCAACATCGAAGCCCACGCTGAAGAAGCGACACAAGCTGAAAACGCAGCGGGTTCGAACTAACAGCAGCTGCTGCTTACAGGTAGGTAGCGATATCTTCTAGCGCCTGCGGCGAGCCGACATCGTGGGCGCGCAGGGGAATCTCCACGACTGGAAGATTTGGTAGGCGGCGGTGAAGATCTGTCAGTGCTTCGTCTTCATAGCTGCGGCGGGAGGCGAGGAAATCACCCTGGTCCGCAGGGGAGCGTCGGTTCACAATTAGTGCGCCGACGTGGACGCCGTTGGCGGTGAGCTCGGCGTGGAACTCATCTGTTTCTAACACTGGCAGACGCTCCGCGGTGAGGACAATGTTGAAGGTGCACACGGTGGCATCGTTAAGCACTGCGCGAAGCCGCTCAAACCGGTGCCTGCGTTTGAGCAAAATGGAACGCAACTCTTGGTTGCGGCGATCGACGGGATCGGTGGCTGTTGTCACCGTGGTGTCTTTGCCTGTTGGCGACATCCCGCGAACCAACTCGGAGAACTTCTCCGACTTCGCGCGCCGCTCCAACAACCCATCCGTCCAGGCGGACATGAGCTCCGGCAATGCCATCAACCGTGCCGTGTGGCCCGACGGCGCGGTATCAAAAATGATGTGGTCATAGCTCTCGCCGTACTCTTCCAGCAATATAGCGATGCGCTCCAACAACGCTGCCTCATGGGTGCCCGGCGAATGCTTGGCCAAGTTCAGGTGCTTGTTCACTTCCTTGTGCAGATGCTCCGGCATCATCCTGCGCATTGTGTTGCCGGCCTGCTTGAGGTGCTCATCCGTGGCGCGCGCGGGGTCGAGCTCCAACACATCCACGCCCGGGCGCACCGTGGTTGGGGTATCTCCCACCTTGGTATTCCATAGGTGGCCAACGTTGTGCGCCGGGTCCGTGGAGACCACCAAGGTGGAGGCGCTTTCAGAAAGTTTGAGCGCCGTTGCATTGGCGATGGTTGTTTTACCCACCCCACCTTTGCCGCCAAAGAACATGACGGGGGACGTAGGAGCATTTAACAGCACTGAATATTCTCCAACGGTGAATTTGCCATTCCCATCCGGCGGTGCCAGGCGTGGAAATCTTCATAAATAACGGGCAGGAGCTCCAGGGTATAAAAGCTCGCTGGATTCGGAATCCCCAAAGCTTCTGACATGACCAGCAGCATGAACAGGTCTTCTTCTTGTTGCTGTGCTTTTGCAAACGTCGCTCGGTAGGGCGCGGAGTAATACTCTTGAAGCTCCGCGCTCAACCGTGCGAGTTTGTCTTTCAGCGACATAAATTAGGCCTTGCTGTCTACCGATTCTGGTGTTGGGGCGTCGATGTCTTCATCTGACCACTCAATCTGCTTGGTCTGCTTCATGCGGCCAACCGCGAGGAAGACCTCCACAATAATCCAGATTGCTGCGAGAACGATGATGACGTCCATGGTAAACAGCAGCCAATTGCCTTGCTGGAAGAATGTGCCCAGCTGGATGAATGCGGCCCACAGAGACATCACTGTCAGGAAGATCAACGGGATGAGAATTGGCCACGTTGGTCGACGCAGGTGCATGAGAATCAGCAGCAGGATGGACAGTGACAGGCCTGCCATGAGCTGGTTGGTGGTACCGAACAGCGGCCAGATGGTCATGCCGCCTGAACCGTCGGTGCCCTGGGAGAAGGTCAGACCGAAGGCGACCAGTACGGCGATACACGTTGCTAGGAAGGTGTTGATCTTGAAACCTGCGGTATCACCAATTTCTTGCACCACGATTCGCTGAAGACGCACACCGGAGTCCATGGTTGTTGCGGCGAACAGCACGGCCATGGTTGCCAGGATTGTTGCCGACAACGAGGTGGAGATGCCAAGGCCCTCATTCACCAGGTTGCCGCCACCTTCAACAAACGCGTTCACACCGCCGGCGTTGAACTCGGAGTAAATGGATTCCCATTCCTGGTAAGTGCGGAAACCAGCAGTGGTAGCAATGATGGTGCCCAGCGCCAGCAGGCCTTCACCAACAGCGCCGAAGTAGCCGACGAAGCGAGCATCGGTTTCCTTATCCAACTGCTTCGAGGAAGTACCAGAAGCAACCATGCCGTGGAAGCCGGAAATCGCGCCACACGCAATGGTCACGAACAGCAGTGGGAACATGCCCGGGGTACCGGCAGGAACGTCTTCACGGATTGCCGGTGCAACGAGGTCAGGGCGGGTGAACAGGAAGGACGCGTAGAGAATACCCAGGCCAATGAACAGCTGCAGGCCGTTAATGTAGTCACGTGGCTGAAGCAGCATCCACACTGGCAGCAGAGATGCGCAGAACGCGTAGATGAACAAGATGATGATCCAGACACCAGCGGCTGGGATACCCAGGACGGTCTCCGGCAGGGAGATTGGGTACCTATCGCCAATGAGCATCAGAGAATACAGCGCGACCACGCCAACAACGGACACCAGTGGCAGGTTCCATTTGAAGCGGTAAATAGCCTGGCCAATGCACAGTGCCACGGCGATAGCGCCCCAGGTTGGGATGACCGAAGATGGGGTGGAAATCAGCAGCCCGGAGATAACCACACCGAATGCTGTGTTCACCATGAGCAGCAGCAGGAAGATGACCACGAGGAAGAGCATGCGGCCACGCTTGCCGATGTAGCGCCCGGACAAAAGTCCAATGGACTGGCCGCGGTGACGTTGGGATGCCCAGAGCACGCCCATGTCATGCATACCGGCGGCGAAGACCGTACCGATGGTTACCCAGAGGAATGCTGGGAACCAGCCCCAGATAACCGCAACGGCTGGGCCGATGATGGGCGCTGCACCTGCAACGGAGGTGAAGTGGTGTCCCCACAGGACGTACTTGTTAGTAGGAACAAAGTCCACGCCATCTTCCATGGTGTGGGCTGGGGTTTTATAGTTTGGTGAAAGCTGGAAAATCCTCTTACCAAGGAATTTGGAGTACAGGAGATAGCCACAAATCATCATGGCCACGCCGATTATCGCTAAGATTAAAGAGTTCATGTGGAATGCTCCGAACACAGTAAGACGGCAAGGTCCACCACAGGTATATGTGATGTGCATCAAAGATTGTTGTGAACATAGCGTAAATCATTGAAGGTGAATTCACGAAGGATTAGGGGAACCAATTTCCAATCCCAAAGAACATGGGTGCCCCCGCGGGACGTTCGAAAACGTGAAATCCCTGCTAGACATAGGTTCCACCTGAGTGGCGGGTAGGCTAGCAGGGAAGTGCCGTGGTGGACTATTTAGCTAATGCAGCTAATGCTTCTAACTCGGTAGAGCTGTATCAAGTCTGCTGGCGACTAAGCGTCTTGCAGGCCGATGTTGCCATCGGTGCGCCACACGGTGACAACAGCGAAGCGTTGGACTGAAATGCTGTAAATTGCCTAAGTTAATTGGATGCCGTTTCTTAGGGGTTGACTCGACGCGGTCTTTGGGAGTGTGGCTAAATCCTTAAACTGAGGGACAGTGGTTTCCCAAGCGGGTACTGGGTTACCCGAAAAATATGGACACGTATTTAAGTTACCCGGTGATTAAGCAGCTGCTTCTTTTCCTTGTGGGTCTTTATTCTGCGCTTCGAAGTTGGCTGAGCTGACCATCCAGATAGCTGAGTAACGGCGGCGCCGGTTGTAGACAATCTCAATCCATCGGGGCTCAGCTTTCCTGGCTTCATCACGCGAACTTGACCTATGTGTTCTTTGAGAACCAAAATAAGATCAACTGCTGTCGCATTTGTGGCGGCTGCTTTGATGAGCGGTCACATGGCTGCTGTTGCTGGCGCGTCTGAGCCATACGGTGCTGCTGAGTTTGAATCGGTCGATTCGCTGCAGACTGAGCAAGAAGACGAATTAGCCGGAGACCTTGAAATCCTGTTCACCGAGTATGTGCCTGAAAAAGACGGAGTTTTCGTGGTAGATGAGCAGGCGATTACAGCTGATGGGCACGAAGCGAGTCTAGGAGATTTTGAGGCATTGGCGGCGATCCTAAATAGCCCTAATCCGAGCCAAATGAGGGGTGAGCCGACCAATGAGAACTTAATCCAAACAAGGGATGCGCAGTCTTATGCTAAGTGCTTGATTTGGGGCGCATTGGGAATTCCAGCGACGGCGTTTTCTGCTGGAACTTGGCAAGCAATCGTCACAGGAATTAAAGCAAATCAGTGGAAACTTACTGCATCGACCATCGTTCGCGCTCTCGGTCCGGCGTTCGTTAATGGCGCCGGAAAGGCGATTGGCGGGCCGGTAACAATTGCAGCCGCTCTAGTTGTAGCTGCTGGACTGTGCGCTTTTCAGCAGTAGAGAAAACTGAAACAGTACTATGGTAGAAAGAGTGTCATGACCCCACGAAAGTATCTTATGAGAATGGTCATTAGTTGCGGGATATTCTTCATCATTTCCACGGTTATTCTGGCGTTCTTCTTCGCGTTGGGAAGAGGGCACATGATTAATACACAGGATGTGCTGCCATGGATTGGCGCGGCGTTTGTCTCTTGTTTCTTTACGTACTTCTGGGCTAAACGAAATTCCAAGGAACTCCGAGAGCGCCAGAACCTATGGGGGCCAGATAGCCCCACGCATAATCCCTCAGTGCGTAAACGCGACTAAGCATGTGGGCAAACGGCATTTAATACCGATGTGAGAGCCCGATAAGACCTGCTAGCCCCACTTTTTCAGGGCTAGGAGGTCTTATTCGGCGGTTACAGTCAGCTCATAACATCGACTGTCGACGCTTGACGGGTTGGAGCTAAGCGTCTTGGATGCCAATATTGCCGTCGGTGCGCCACACGGTGACGACGGCTGGGCGAGGGGTAGAGTTGCCACCATCCGGCCAATTGGAGGTTGGCTTTGCAAAGGTTGCGTCGTCGGACTCACCCGGGTGTTGAACGTTGACCATCACACGTTCATCGGTGACGATCGGGCCACAGGTTTCCGCACTAACGGGAACGGTGAGGAAGCACTTGAGTTCACCCCGATTCTTGCCTTCGGTGGTTACAGCGTAAAGACCATCGTTGGAACCGAGAGCATTGCCGTCGGTAGAAATCCACATCAATCCGTGGTTATCGAAAGCCAAGTTGTCTGGGCAGGAGATGGGGGATACCTTCTCTTTGTCAAAGCCACCGAAATAAGTTGCTGCTTCCTTTGGATCGCCACAGATTAGAAGTAGGTTCCAAGTAAAGCTCTCGCCAGCGTGGTCATCTTCGATTTCCATGACTAGGCCATTCTTATTTTCTTTGACCGGTGCCCACTCCCGTGGGTCTTCCTTATTGCTATCAGCATTTTCGCCGGTTGCACCGCGGTAGGAGTTGTTGGTCAAAGCAACGTAGACCTTGGATGAGGTTGGGTGAACCTCGATGTCTTCTGGGCGGTCCATCTTGGTCGCGCCGACTTCATCGGCAGCCTCGCGAGTGAAGATAGCAACTTCCTCAGCGGTGAAACCGTCAACGTGGGACTCGTAGTTTCCGTCCTCACAGGTCAGCAGTGGCTCCCATGTGCCGGTTCCGTCAAAAGCGCCGTCTTCTGGCAGAACACCAGAGCCGTCGATCTCATCTTCTGGGGAGTTACCTTCCATGACAGCAACGTAGAGGGTGCCGTTGTCCAGGATGGTCATGTTGTGCTCGAGGTCGCCTTCAACCATCTTCTTGGAAGAGACGAACTTGTAGATGTACTCGAAGCGGGAGTCATCGCCGGAATAGCACACCACGGTGCCATCTTCGGTGATGTGGATGTTGCCGGCCTCGTGCTTGAAGCGGCCATTAGCGGAGTGCTTGATTGGGGTGGACTCTGGATCGAAAGGATCAAATTCCACGATGTATCCGAAGCGGTTGACCTCATTGGGAGTCTTGGTGACATCGAAACGGTCATCGTAGTTTTCCCACTTGCGGTCTGATGCCTCATCGCCGAATCCGAAACGTTCCAGCGACTTCTGGGTGCGTTCATCATCAGACTTGGCATTAGCGAAGTACTGGTTAAAGTTTTCTTCACCAGACAAGATGGTTCCCCACGGGGTCACGCCGCCCGCACAGTTATTAAGGGTGCCCAGGACGTCTTTACCAGTTGGGTCAGCCGCAGTCTTGGTGTAATCAGAACCCGCTGCAGGGCCAACCAGCTTGAATGGGGTGGTGGCGGTGATGCGGCGGTTGAGCGGGCCGAACTCGCGCTTCAGATCACCGGTGCCATCAACTTTGGAAACCTCCAAAACAGTCAGGCCGTGGCCTGCCCAGCCAATCTTCACGTGCTCTTCAGATGGATCTTCAGGATCATAATCTGGGAACATCTGTGGCTCAGTGGTGTATTCGTGGGAGCAGACGTACACCATGCGAGAGTCATCTTCTGGATGCTCTAGCAAGCCAGCGAAGTCATTGTTGAAGCCGAACTGCTTTTCTGCATCCACAGCGGTCTGGTTCTCAACATCGAATTCTGGCGCGCCTTCAATCACTGGATCGCCCCAGGCAATCAGGATGGATTGCTCGTAGCCTTCAGGGATGACAATCGCATCCTCAGTGTTTGGCTCCACTGGGGTGAACTGCATGCCCTTAGTGGAAACGTGCTCCGCGGTAGCAGCGGAGGACGAACCCGAAGAGGATTCTGGCGCAGCATTCGCAGAGGTGGTTGCTGCGGAATCATTCTGGTTCGGAGGCGCACACGCAGCCAAAGCTGCACCGCCGCCGACGGTAACAACAGTCAGCCCGCCAGCACGCAGTGCAGTGCGGCGGGAAAACTGATCGCCAAAGTAGGGGTTATTAGAGGTGTTCTCGCATGCCCCGAAACATGCGTTGCCGCACTTGTAGGTGCAGGTCAGGGAAGAACGAGAAGATGAAAACAGCGAACTTAGAAGGTTACGTCCTTTGAGATCCACGAAGTATGCTCCAGTCTGAAATTGAAAAAGGTGAAGATCGTTGTCTGGGGATGACGTATCTAAGGTAGGTATTTCAGCTTTCCTAACTAATAAATCCAGATGACAATTAGGTGAATTAACTATCGGTGGCACGCGCGTTGTCCTTGGATAAGGTAGAAACTCCAGCTCGGCCTGTATTTAACGTGGATGTGGTTGATCGACTAACCTTGTGTGCGTGAGCGAGCAGAAGAAAAACAATCAGACCCCAGACGTCCCAGAGCAACTGCGTATCCGCCGCGCTAAGCGCGCCCGGCTGCTAGAAAACGGCACCGAGGCTTACCCGGTATCCGTTAAGCGCACCATTGCGTTGCGCGATCTTCGCCAGAAGTTCGAGGTTCTTGCAGAAGGCGAAACCGCAGGGGATGCAGAAGGTGTGACCTACCTGGAGGTAGGGCAGGAAACTCAAGAGGTTGTTTCCATCGCTGGCCGTCTTATCTTTATGCGCAACACCGGCAAGCTGTGCTTCGCCACCCTGCAAGACGGTGACGGCACGCAGGTTCAGGCCATGCTGTCTTTGGCAGAGGTCGGCGAGGAAGCCCTGGCTGCGTGGAAGGCTGATGTTGACCTTGGTGACTTCATCTCTGTTACCGGTCGCGTGATTTCTTCTCGCCGTGGTGAGCTTTCCGTAATGGCGTCTGAGTGGCAGATGGCTGCGAAGTCTCTGCGCCCAATGCCAGTGGCGTTTGCCGACATGGCAGAAGATACCCGCGTTCGCCAGCGCTACAACGATCTAATTGTTCGTGAGGAAGCGCGTAAGAACGCCATGACCCGTATTCAGGTCATCCGCGCACTGCGTCACCACTTGGAAGATGACGGCTTCAATGAGATTGAAACCCCAATGCTGCAAACACTGCACGGCGGTGCAGCGGCTCGTCCATTCGTGACTCACTCCAACGCACTGGATATTGATCTCTACCTGCGTATTGCTCCTGAGCTGTTCCTCAAGAGGGCTGTTGTTGGCGGTATTGACAAGGTCTTTGAAATCAACCGCAACTTCCGCAATGAGGGTATTGATAAGTCTCACTCGCCTGAGTTCGCGATGCTGGAGATTTATGATGCCTGGAGCGACTACAACGGTATTGCCAAGACCATCAAGGACTCCATCCAAGCAGTAGCCAAGTCCGTATTTGGCTCCCACGTTGTCACTTTGGCGGACGGCACCGAATACGACCTGGGTGGCGAGACCTGGCCAGAAATTGAGATGTACCCATCTCTGAATGAAGCCCTGCAGAAGAAGTTCCCAGGCCAGCAGGAAGTCACCATCGACTCCACCGTTGAACAGCTCGAGGAGCTGGCCAAGGTTATTGGTCTGGACGTTCCAAAGGGCGGTGGCTGGGGCCACGGCAAGCTTGTTGAGGAAATCTGGGAGCTGCTGTGCGAGGATCAGCTGGAAGGCCCAATCTTTGTTAAGCACTTCCCAGTTGAGACCTCACCACTGACCCGTTCACACCGCAGCGAACCAGGTGTGACTGAAAAGTGGGACCTCTATGTCCGCGGCTTCGAGTTGGCTACCGGCTACTCTGAGCTGGTTGACCCAGTTATTCAGCGTGAGCGCTTTGAGGACCAGGCTCGCCTTGCTGCCGCCGGTGACGACGAGGCAATGGTTCTGGATGAGGAATTCCTTTCAGCCATGGAACAGGGCATGCCACCAACAGGCGGCGCCGGAATGGGCATTGATCGCCTGCTCATGGCCCTGACTGGTTTGGGTATCCGCGAGACCGTTTTGTTCCCAATTGTAAAACCGGAAACAAAGGACTAGCACTTAAAGCTTTAATCATTTAGGATGGCCGTTGACATATCAACTATCGAAAGGTTTCTTAAATGAAGGTCGGCATTATTGTTGGTTCTATCCGCGAAGGCCGCTTGGGCGAAGGTATTGCGAAATGGGTGAATGACTTGGCTCAGGGTCGCGACACCGGCGTTGAGTACGAACTGGTGGACTTGAAGAAGTTCAACGTTCCTCTGCTTGAAAGCCCAGTTGTTCCGGGTGCAGCGAACAAGCAGTACGACAACGCGCAGGTCCAGGAATGGTCCAACGCAATCGATTCTTTCGATGGCTTCATCTTCATCACCCCTGAGTACAACCACTCTGTACCAGGCGCTTTCAAGAATGCATTCGACGCTCTTGGCAGCGAGTGGTTCGGCAAGGCTGTTTCCTTCATCAGCTACGGTGCTTCCGGCGGCGTTCGCGCTACCGAGGCATGGCGCCTGATTGTTTCCAACTTCCAGATGCTGCAGGTTCGTGCCTCCCTGGAGCTCGGCCTGTTCACCGACTTTGGTGAGAACGGCTTTGCACCTAACGACCGTCGTATCGAAGAAGCAGCCAACCTGTTCACCGATCTTGAAGCAATGCTCAACAAGGTCAACGCTTAAGGGTTTCTTCTAGCCTCTGATTAAGAGGCTAGAACGCGTTGAAGCCGCGGGCCGCAATCATTTGGGTTGCAGCCCGCGGCTTCTTCGATCCCTCAACTTCGGGCAGATTCTAGTGGTTGTGGGGTGCCCAGTTTGGTGGTGTGCATGTCGCACGACGATAGGAGATGCAGGTATGAAGAAAGGCTAGAGCAGGAGCTTGCTCTAGCCTTTAAATCTTGCCGTCTGGGCGGGTAGCCAGTGTGGCTTATTAGCGCATGTAGTTGGTGACAACCCACATGCGGCCATCGGCGCTGTAGGCAACGCCGACGCCAATCTGGTTGAAGTTCGGGTCAGCCTGGTTTAGGCGGTGGGATTCGGAGTTGTGCCAAGCCTGGACAACTTCCTGCGGGGAAGCGCCGCGCCAGTTCTGGTGCACGTTCTCGCCGCCCTCACGCCAGCCGGCAGGGTACTGGCCCAAGTAGTTAGGGTTGTGTGCCGGAACGCCAGTACGTGCCATGTGGTCAGCCCAGTTCTGCGCAATGTTCTTCAGCTGCGGGTTGGAAGCAATTGGTGCCAGACCATGGCGAGCACGGTATTCATTGACCGCAAGGTAAATTGAAGTGGTGCTTACTTGACCGCTAGAAGAAGCAGGAGTAATAGCGCCTGCGCCAGCGGTGGTTGCTGCGGTAGCGCTCTGGGAAGAGCCAGCAAACTGGGCTTCAACAGATGCAACTGCGTCCTGGACGCCGCCAGTAAGGCCACCGAGTGCGGTGGTAATGATCGCGATAAAGCCAGCGATCTGAGTTTGAATTGCGTTCATCGAATTCGCTCCACTTAAACCGTTCGTTACGCCCCGTGCGGATTGACACCAAGCTGTAGCGGGTTTGTTATTTAATCGATATATAAGGTCTGAAAAGAAACTTTAGGACTGAACAAAAAGCGGCGCGAGGAGCAGGGGTAAAGAAGGGGTACACTACTGTGACCAGTGTGTTTAAGTGTTGCTTGTGTGGATAAAGGGATTTATTTTCGGCAGTAATTCGAACACTGAAATAGGTGTCTCTAATTTCTCAACCTGCTCCAAACGGTCACGTTCGGGCAGGGTCAAAAATGGAGAAGAAAAAGCCCAATGTCTTAATTTTCAGCCGACCGGCTTATAGTCAGTGGGTAGAAATTTTGGTTTAAGCGCTGTAATTAAGGCGGAGGTGTGGCAGACATGTCAGGTGCGTGGGATGAGCAACCTGCTAAGTTGCTGCACCACTATGACCGCACTGCTCAGCGCGCGGCGCACCAAGTTATCCGCAACTATTCCAGCAGTTTCAACCTGGCCTCAAACTTATTGCGGGGCACTATCAAGACAGATATCCGCAGTTTGTACGCGGTTGTTCGCATCGCCGATGAAATCGTGGACGGGGCCGGCCACGCCGCAGGGCTTAATAATGAGCAATGTCGAGAGTTGCTCGATGATTATGAAGCGCAGGTTCTGCGCGCCCCACGCCAAAGGCTGCACCGCGACCCGATCATGCACGCCTACGGCATAACCGCCCGGCGTTGCGGGTTCGCCGATGAACATATCCGTGCCTTCTTTACTTCTATGCGCAGGGACTTGGGCGATCAAAGTACTAATGAACAACAAGAATTCGATGCCTATATCTATGGCTCTGCTGAAGTCATTGGGCTGTTATGCCTGCAAGCATTCTTAGTTGACCGGGATGTCAACGCCAGCGACCGGCAAATAATGGAGCATGGCGCGCGAAAGTTGGGCGCAGCATTTCAAAAAACTAATTTCCTGCGCGATATTGCCAATGACACTGAGTTCTTGGGAAGGCAGTACTTTCCGCAACTCCAAGACGATGAGTTCAATGACGCCATCAAAGCCGAACTTGTAGCCGACATCCGCACAGATTTAGCTGCAGCACGTCACAGCGTTGCGCTACTGCCGCTCGATGCCCGTATTGGAGTAGTCGCAGCACTTGAGCTTTTTAATGAACTGACTAATGACATCGATCGTCTTACCGCAGCGGAACTGCTGAGCACACGCGTGAGCCTGTCGCCAGCGCGTAAGACCAGAGTCTTGGCACGCATTCCGCGCACCGTTTTGAAGAAGGATAATCAGAAGAAGGGCTCGAAGTAAGGTAATGAGCGAACAGTCAGCAGTAGTCATTGGCGCTGGTGTCGCAGGTCTTGCAACCGCGACTTTGCTCAGCCGTGAAGGCTATGACGTCACGGTTATTGACCGTTTGAGCCAACCCGGAGGACGTGCTGGTAGCTACACCACGCAGGACGCACCGGGCTTTCGTTGGGATTCCGGCCCCAGCTGGTATCTCATGCCAGAAGCATTCGACCACTTCTACCGCCTGTGCGGCACGACCACCGAAGAACAACTGGACCTGGTTGACCTGCAGCCGGCTTACCGCGTCATTACTGGACCTTCTGCAGATGAACAGGATGCTGAGGGCGTTGTGGGCACCGAGGGGGCTGGAGACGCTGGAAATGCGTTAGACCGCGTTCTTGATATCACGCCAGAGACCATCATCGATACCTTTGAAAGCATTGAACCTGGGGCGGGCGAGCGGCTGCGTAAGTATCTGCAGAAGTCTTCTTTGGTCTATGAGGTGGCGATTCAAAAGTTCCTCTATAACAACTTCACGCGCCCGCAAAACCTTATGACCTGGGAGATGCTGCTGCATGCACGCCTGCTGGCAGTGCTGTTGGCGCGAAGCCTGGATTCCTATGTGAAGACCGTTGCGCAAGATAGCCGACTGCGCCAGGTGCTGAGCTACCCCGCGGTATTTCTCTCCACAGAACCAAAACAAGCCCCGGCGTTGTATTCGCTGATGAGCCACACTGACCTCATTCAGGGGCCAAAGTATCCGCGCGGTGGATTCGCGGCGGTTGTGGATTCCTTTGTCCGCCTTGCCAAAGACAATGGTGTGAAGTTCCAGATGGCCACGGAAGTCACCGAAATCGTGACCTTTGGAAAGAAACCGCGCGTGCGGGGTGTGCGTATTGCTGGTGGGGACATGGACGGAGACGGAGAGCACGGCCAACACGGTCAACACGGTCAACACGGCCAGCACGGCCGAGTTATTACGGCGGATGTTGTGGTGTCGGCGGCCGATTTGAAGTACACAGAAACGAAGTTGTTGCCGCAAAGCTTGCAAACCTATCCGGAAAAGTATTGGGACAAGCGCAATCCGGGTTTAAGCTCGGTTCTCATCTATGCCGGAGTGAAAGGGAAACTGCCGGAGCTGGCACACCACACTTTGCTGTTTAGCAGGGACTGGGATCCTGATTTCGAAGCCGTGTTCGGCCCACAGAAGTCTCTGCAGAAATCTTGGTCGCACTCGATTTATGTTTCCAAGACTTCCGCCACGGATGCAGATGTCGCACCAGAAGGTTATGAAAACCTCTTCGTGTTGGTACCAGCTGCCGCTGAGCCCGAGATCGGGCACGGTAGTGCCTACATAGAAGACAGCAGCAAAGTGAATGGCGGTGTTGCTGGCCGGGGGGAAGATGAGCGCGTGCGGAGCATCGCTAAGCAAGCGATAGCGCTTATCGCCCAGTGGGCGGGCATTGATGACCTTGCACAACGCATTGTGGTGTCCAAAACTGTCGGCCCGGCGGATTTTGCTGAGCGTTACTACTCCTGGTCCGGTGGGGCGATTGGTCCGGCGCATACGCTGGCGCAATCGGCGTTCTTCCGGGGCAAGAATAAGTCGGCCAAGGTGGAAAACCTCTACTACGCGGGAGCCACTACGGTGCCCGGCGTTGGCGTGCCGCTGTGTCTGATTTCGGCAGAAAACATCATCAAGCGACTGCGCGCTGACCACACCCCGGGGCCACTGCCGGAGAGCTAGCAATAGTGCACACCGCGTACGCATAGTGTTTTCAGTTACAGCAAGGCGCTGTGGGCTATCTATGTGGATCAAAATTCCGTAACCTGTTGCTAGCTCTAATGCGGTTGACCAATTTTTCGGCTCATACCGCATGGGCCCTTTTTTGTCTTTAGGTACCGGCGCGAGATTTCACGCGGTGCTCAATTTCCTCCCCATGTTTTCCTTAAAGAAATGCGTGTTTAGTTAAGAAAGAAATCTCTAGTGTCACAAGAAAATACCCAGGTGCCCGCAACCGCGGCCAGCCCGGACAAACTGTCCGCTGACGTGAAAACCACGTTGGCGGTACTGGTCGGTGCAGCGACCATCATGATTTTGAATGAGACCTCCCTGTCGGTGGCACTGCCAGCCATCATGGCGGAATATGCGGTCCCAGCAACCACCGTGCAGTGGCTGCTCACCGGCTTCATGCTGACCATGGCTGTGGTGATCCCGGCTACCGGTTTCGCCATTGAGCGTTTCACCACCCGCCAGGTGTTTATTACTGCGTGTTTGCTGTTTCTTACCGGCACGGTTGTCGCGGCCCTCGCGCCGGCGTTCGTGTTTTTGTTCATCGGCCGCGTGATTCAGGCGGCCGGCACGGCACTGGTTATCCCGTTGCTGATGACAGTGGCAATGACGCTGGTTCCGCGCCAGCGGCGCGGTTCCGTTATGGGCATTATCTCCATTGTTATCTCCGTAGCACCGGCGCTCGGCCCAACAGTTGGTGGCGCGATTGTTAACTCAATGACCTGGCACTGGGTGTTCTGGTTGATGGTTCCGCTCATCGCTTTGGTCTTGATCGCTGGTTGCTTCAAGTTGAAAAACGTGGGCGAAAACCGCAAGGTTCCGCTGGGTATCTTGTCCTTCTTCCTCTCCGCTATCGCTTTCGGCGGCTTGATTTATGGCCTGTCTTCCATGGAATCCATGCTGGCCGGTGAGGGCACCGTGGCAATCGCAGTGGCCGTCATCGGTGCGGTTTCCCTGGTGCTGTTCGTGATGCGCCAAATCAAGCTGGGCAAAGAAAACAAGGCATTCTTGGACCTGCGCCCATTCACCATCCGTAACTTCACCCTGGCGGTTTCCGTCATCCTGATTTCGTTTGGCGCCATGCTCGGTTTTGCAACCGTGCTGCCGATTTACCTGCAGACCTCCCTCGGCGTGACCGCACTGGTGACCGGCCTGGTGGTTATGCCAGGTGGCGTGTTCCAGGCGATTATGTCCCCATTCGTCGGTCGTCTCTTTGACTCCTACGGACCATTCCCGCTGGCTATTCCGGGCACCATCTTGATGCTCATCGGCGTCGGTTCCATGATTACGCTGAGCGAGGAGTCCGCAGTGTGGATGGTTGTTGCCATGCACATCACCTTCTCCGTCGGCATGGCCATGATGATGACCCCAATGATGACCACGGCGTTGAGCTCCTTGCCGGACAACCTGTACAGCCATGGCTCGGCCGGCATGAACACCGTGCAGCAGCTAGCCGGTGCAACCGGTACCGCCATCTTGGTTGTCTTCCTCACACGCGGCACCATCGCTGGCACGGAGTCCGGCATGACTGAGGCAGCCGCCACCGCCCAGGGCGCGACGATGGCGTTTACCTTCGCTGCAGCTTGCATGCTGGTTGTTGTCTGCTTGGTACCTTTTGTTAAGCGCGTCAACAATGACCCAGAGCTCGTTGAAGTAACCGAGCCAGTCTCTAAGGATGAGGCAGCAAAGGCTTAAGGTAGTTTCACGGCTTTAAGGCAGGCCGGCATCGACGTTTTTAAAAGTTTGCACAAGCTTGTCGATGCCGGCCTTTTTCCTGCCCTAAAACCGGCACAAACGTTGGCTATAAAATGCGATTTATGCCTCTGTTCGCTACCGGCGTACACCCCTTTGAGCTGGTGTTATGGTGAATTTTTGAACAATTGCTGAGTTAGTGAGAAATAGTCCTGCCTAACTCGCGTTAGAGTGGGTGACAACTTAGCAACGAAATTCAAGGGGTAAGACTCATGTTCGAGAGGTTTACGGACCGTGCTCGTCGCGTCATTGTGTTGGCGCAAGAAGAGGCACGGATGCTCAACCACAATTACATTGGCACCGAGCACATCCTGCTTGGCCTCATCCAGGAAGGTGAGGGCGTTGCCGCTAAGGCGCTGGAGTCCATGGGAATCTCCCTCGAGGACGTCCGCGGCGAGGTAGAGGCAATTATTGGCCACGGAACTCAGCCACACAATGGCCACATTCCGTTTACTCCACGTGCAAAGAAGGTTCTGGAGCTTTCCTTGCGTGAAGGTCTGCAGATGGGACACAAGTACATCGGTACTGAGTTCCTACTGCTCGGTCTCATCCGTGAAGGCGAAGGCGTTGCTGCACAGGTTCTGACCAAGCTGGGCGCTGACCTTCCACGCGTGCGCCAGCAGGTTATTCAGCTGCTTTCTGGTTACGAAGGTAACCAGGGTGAGAAGCCAGAGGCAGGACCAGGCCCAGTTGGTGCCGGTACCGGCCCACAGAACCCAGGACGCCAGGGTCCTGGCAACCAGGGTGAGCGTTCCAATTCGCTCGTATTAGACCAGTTCGGACGCAATCTCACCCAGGCAGCCAAGGACGGCAAGCTGGATCCAGTTGTGGGACGCGAATCCGAAATTGAACGCATTATGCAGGTCCTGTCCCGCCGTACTAAGAACAACCCTGTTCTTATCGGTGAGCCAGGTGTTGGTAAGACCGCCGTGGTTGAAGGCCTCGCGCTGGATATTGTTAACGGCAAGGTTCCAGAGACCCTGAAGGACAAGCAGGTTTACTCGCTTGACCTGGGTTCTTTGGTTGCAGGTTCCCGCTACCGTGGTGACTTCGAAGAGCGCCTGAAGAAGGTTCTCAAGGAGATTAACCAGCGCGGCGACATCATCTTGTTTATTGATGAGATCCACACCCTGGTTGGTGCTGGTGCGGCAGAGGGCGCAATCGATGCAGCTTCCTTGCTGAAGCCAAAGCTTGCTCGAGGTGAGCTGCAGACCATTGGTGCAACCACCCTGGATGAGTACCGCAAGCACATTGAGAAGGATGCTGCGCTGGAGCGTCGTTTCCAGCCAGTCAAGGTTGATGAGCCTTCCATGGAAGACACCATCACCATCCTGCGTGGTCTGCGTGATAAGTATGAGGCACACCACCGCGTCTCCTACACCGATGATGCTTTGAAGGCTGCGGCTTCCTTGTCTGACCGCTACATCAATGACCGTTTCTTGCCAGATAAGGCAGTTGACCTACTTGATGAGGCCGGTGCACGCATGCGCATCAAGCGCATGACCGCACCAAAGGGCATTCGTGACGTGGATGACCGCATTGCGGAAGTCCGCAAGGAGAAGGAATCTGCTATTGATGCGCAGGACTTCGAGAAGGCAGCTGGCCTTCGCGATACCGAGCGTAAGCTGCATGAAGAGCGTTCCGCGAAGGAAAAGCAGTGGCGCTCCGGTGACTTGGAAGAAATCGCTGAGATTTCTGAAGAGCAGATCGCAGAGGTTCTTGCACACTGGACCGGTATCCCTGTTCTGAAGCTGACCGAGAAGGAATCTTCCCGTCTGCTCAACATGGAAGATGAGTTGCACAAGCGCATCATTGGCCAGAACGAGGCAGTCAAGGCTGTTTCTCGCGCCATCCGCCGTACCCGTGCTGGTCTGAAGGACCCACGTCGTCCTTCCGGTTCCTTTATCTTCGCTGGTCCTTCCGGTGTTGGTAAGACTGAGCTGTCCAAGGCTTTAGCTAACTTCCTGTTCGGTTCTGATGATGACTTGATTCAGATCGACATGGGTGAGTTCCATGACCGCTTTACTGCGTCACGTCTGTTCGGTGCTCCTCCGGGATACGTTGGCTACGAAGAAGGTGGCCAGCTGACTGAGAAGGTTCGCCGTAAGCCTTTCTCCGTGGTTCTTTTCGATGAAATTGAGAAGGCACACAAGGAGATTTACAACACCTTGCTGCAGGTCCTGGAAGATGGCCGTCTGACCGATGGTCAGGGTCGCGTGGTGGACTTTAAGAACACCGTTCTGATTTTCACTTCCAACCTTGGTACCCAAGATATTTCCAAGGCTGTTGGTCTGGGCTTCACCTCTGCGAATGAGACTGACTCGGATGCTCAGTATGACCGCATGAAGAACAAGGTCAATGATGAGCTGAAGAAGCACTTCCGTCCTGAGTTCTTGAACCGTATTGATGAGATTGTGGTCTTCCACCAGCTCACTCGTGATGAGATTGTTCAGATGGTTGAGCTGCTCATCGGCCGTGTTGAGGTTCAGCTTGCTGAGCGCGACATGGGTATTGAGTTGACTCAGAAGGCGAGGGACTTGCTGGCTAAGCGCGGCTTCGATCCAGTGCTGGGTGCACGTCCACTGCGTCGTACTATCCAGCGTGAGATTGAAGACCAGCTGTCTGAGAAGATTCTCTACGGCGAAATTGGTGCCGGCGAGATCATCTCCGTCGATGTCGAAGGCTGGGATGGCGAGGCCAAGGATAACTCCAAGGCAACGTTTACCTTCAGCCCACGTCCGAAGCCACTGCCAGAAGGCACCTTCGACGAGCCTTTGGAGGACACCGTGGTTCATGAGAACGACGGCGAAGACTCCGACGGCGCTGACACCATCGTTCCGGACACTCTGCCAGAAGAGCCTGTTTCCTCCTCTAACGACGACGGAAACAACCCACCACCAGCTGGTGCAGGCGCTCCTTCCGGTCAGTAGTCGCCCTGAGTAGCTGCTGGCAGTAGCTACTCCCGGTGATTGCCGGAGATATAAGAAAGTCGCCGTTTCAGTACAAACACTGAAACGGCGACTTTCTTCTGTTTTAGTTCCCTACAGCGGTCTTCTTTCGATGATTGAGTTCAATGCCGACGATTAAGGCCAAGATGATTCCAAGGAATGGGAAAACCATCGGAATGGGTCATCAAGAACTATGTAAAGCAACGCCCCGTTGAGCAACCACGACAGTGCAAACATTATTGGGAAAAGCTTTGCTTCATCAGCAGCTACCTCTCATTGTTGAGTTTGTAGTGAACCAGGTTAGTTAAAAAACAATTTCCGCAGCCGAAGTTGTCGTGGTGATGAAAATTCATGGCTGAACTGTGCATGCTGCGCTAAGGTTTTCGGTATGGGAATTTACTTTCGTAAGCGCAAAAAGATGGGCAAGAACTCCTGGCTTAACCTCTCTGGTTCGGGTGCATCCACCTCTACGAAGATTGGACCAGTCACCCTCAACTCTCGCGGCGGCATGTGGGTCAATCTGCCTGGCGGACTGAACTTCCGCGGCCGTTGGAAATAAATCCAACGTCGATTTCATCGGTTAGAGATTTACCGTTCAGCACTGACCGTGGAAAGCGTTACTGCGGAAGATGGAATTTGCCGGCATCAGTTTGGACGGCGAGACCGTCTTCAACAAGCGAGAAAAGCGCACGGGAGCGTTGCGCGGCATCGGGCCA